>Ga0310120_10001284_pt1 | contig 18833 bp, 14 predicted proteins | sample CB27_AW_983_MG_FD_203506 | JGI IMG/M metagenome (GOLD analysis project Ga0310120, IMG submission 203506) | Marine microbial communities from Western Arctic Ocean, Canada - CB27_AW_983 | ecosystem: Environmental > Aquatic > Marine > Oceanic | place: Canada: Western Arctic Ocean | collected...
TGTAGAGAGATCGGCCGTTACAACCAGAATCTTCGGCAAAACCGGCAAGATTTAACACGCCGGCGGTCGAGGGGCCGAATCAGGCGTTCTTGAACACCCGCTGGAGTTCCTCGAGCGACGTGGTGCCATCGGAGACGTGCCGCATGGCATCCTTCTGCAGCGTCAGCATGTCCTCGCTCCGTGCCCCGGCTCTCAGCGCGGCCGTGTCGGCTCCCGAGGCGACCAGGCCGCGGATGGCGTCGTTCATCTCGATCAGTTCGAAGATCGCCACGCGGCCGGTGTAGCCGGTGTCGTTGCAGATGTAGCATGGCTCGATCTCCTCGCCCCGTTCGAGAATTTCGGAGGCCGGCCGAGCCTTGCGGTAGAGCACCTGGATTTCGTCGGGGTCCAGCCCAATCTTTCTCAACATGCTGGGATTGGGCTTGTAGGCTTCCTTGCACTCGGCGCAGAGCCGTCGGATCAGCTTCTGGCTGATGGCACCACAGAGCGATGCAGCCGCGAGGCCGGGGTCACCGAGCCACTCGGCCCACTGCAGCAGCCCTGCCGCGGCGTCCTTGGCGGAGATCTCGGTGATCATCGTACACTTGTCGTGGAAGGCGGCGACGACCCGGGCGACGTCGGGGTCGCTGATTGGGTCGAGCAGGATCACATCGGGTTCCACCCTGATGCACCGCTTGAGCGTTTCCTCCAGCGGGTCTTCGGCGTTGGTTTCGAAGGCCGAAATGTTGATCAGTTCGCGGCCCCCAACGTCACCGATGGTCTGGATGTCGTGGAGGTAGGCATCGAGTCCCCGCAGGCAGGCGTAGAGCGTGGTGGTGACGCCGGTCCGCGACGGGCCACAGGCGATGAACAGGCCCTGGCGCTGCCCGGTCGCTTCCCGGATCCTGGTCTTCAGTTCCTGAGTCATCCCGATCTCTTCGGGCCGGTCGAGTGTTTCGTCGAGGTTGCGGAAATAGACCAGCAGCCGTTCGACTCCACCTTGAAGCGGTTGAGTGTGGACCAGGACTTCGAATTCGTCGGCACCCAGTGACGCCTTGATTCCTCCGGTCTGAGGCTGACTGCGTTGGCTGGCGTCGATGCCGGCAAGTATCTTGGCCATCTGGGTCATGGCGTGAGCCCTCTGTCGAGGGATGCGACCGGCGGGCATCGGCACCCCATCGACCAGGAAGCCGATGGTCGCCCGTTCCCCCTTGGGGTCGATCCGAATCGTCTCGGCTCCCCGGGAGATCGCGTCGGTGAAGAGTTCCTTGATCGGCTCGAAGGCGATCCGGACCAGCTTCTGGTTGGCCTCGACATCAAGAGAAACGCCGTTGGTCGCTCCCTGGAACCGGATCAGCTCGACCTCGACCTCTTCGTCATTCCCGGCGGCGTTGCCTGCACCCTTCCTGCCGAACTTGAAGATCACCGCCAGCCTCCAGGACACTTGGCCCGTTGAGTCATCGATTCTGTCATGTCAGCCGCCCGTCGACAACAGCCCGTAGCCGGCAAGAGTCGACTCGAGGTCGGCCAACTCATCGTCTGCCAGCGGAGTCATCGGCAGGCGGACTTCGCCGGTGTCTCGTCCGAGCAGCCCCATGGCGGCCTTGATCGGGATCGGGTTGGTGGCCAGCCCCAGCAGGTCGCGGCACAGCGGGAACAATCGAGCGTGCCACTGCATGGCTCCGGCCAGGTCCCCGCTCTCAAACGCCACCAGCATCGCCTTGACGTCATCGGGAATGATGTTGGCCACGACCGAGACCACCCCGTGGCCACCGATCGCCAGCAGCGGCAGCGTCAGGCTGTCGTCGCCCGAGAGTACGGTGAGGTCGGTGAGGGCCAGGACCTGCGAGGCCTGGTCCATCGAGCCGGTCGATTCCTTGACCGCGACCACCGTCTCGAGTTCCCCGATCCGGGCGATCGTCTCCGGCTCCATGTTCTTGGCCGTCCGGCCGGGGATGTTGTAGAGCACGATCGGCAGGGCGACCGCTTCGGAGATCGCACGGTAGTGCTGGTAGAACCCCTCCTGGGTCGGCTTGTTGTAGTAGGGAGCCACCAGCAACGCCCCGTCGGCTCCGACCGACTTGGCAAACTGAGTCAACCGGATCGCCTCGGTCGTGCTGTTGGACCCGGTGCCGGCCATCACCTGCACCCGTCCGGCGGCCTGTTCGCAGACGATCCCGATCACCTGCTCGTGCTCGTCGTGCGACAGCGTGGGACTCTCGCCTGTGGTCCCCACCGGGCTGATGCAGTCGGTCCCGCTGGCGACGTGGAAATCAACCAGGTCCCGCAGCGCCGCCTCGTCGATTGCTCCATCGGCGAACGGAGTCACCAGTGCCACGGTCAGGCCGGCGAATTGGTCGCCCTTGCTCCCCATTGTCTTTCCCTCTCACCTCTTCACTCGGCGTCCCGGCTGATGGCCGCTGGAGCGCCGTTGGCAGGAATGCCTCGAGTCGATCTCGTCGGATCCCTAGCGGTTCTTCCAGTCGACGCCACTTCCGGCCGCCAGCGACAGCTCCAGGGCATGGGTCCCGTCGCGGCCGTGTCCCTGGGCCTGCAGGCCCAGGTAGAGCTGGTGCGAGAGTGCCAGTCCCGGTAGCGAGAGTCCCAGGGACTTGCCTTCGGCCAGCGCGATACTCATGTCCTTGATGAAGTGCTCGACGAAGAAGCCCGGATCGAAGTTGTTGTCCATGATCCGCGGTCCGAGATTCGACAGCGACCAGCTGCCCGCGGCTCCGCTGCCGACCGACTGCAGCACGGTGGGCAGATCGAGCCCCGCCTGTTGGCCGTACAGCAGAGCCTCGCAGACGCCGATCATGTTGGTGGCGATCAGGATCTGGTTGACCATCTTGGTGTGCTGACCGGATCCGGCTTTGCCCTGGTGCACGATCGTGCCGCCCATCGCGTCCCAGCAGGGTCCCAGCGCCTCGACCACGTCGTCGTCGCCGCCGATCATGATCGAGAGTGTTCCGTTGGTGGCTCCGACATCGCCGCCTGAGACCGGAGCATCGACACTGCCCACGCCCTTCGCCGCGGCCGCCTCGTAGATCTCCACCGCCAACGACGGCTCGCTGGTGGTCATGTCGACCAACACGTTGCCCGCCTTCGAACCGGCCAACGCTCCCTCCTCACCCAGCATCACCTCCCGAACATCAGCCGGGAAACCGACGATCGAAAAGATCACGTCGGACGCTTCGGCGACGGCACGAGGGGAATCGGCCCAGCGGGCACCCTTGTCGAGCACGCCCTGGGCCTTGTCGCGGGTCCGAGAATAGACGGTGGCATCGAATCCGGCGTCGATCAGGTGGCCGAGCATGCTGCCACCCATCACGCCGGTGCCGATCCAGCCGATCCGGGTCTCGCCGGGGACAATCGAAGGAGCTGCCATGATGCGGGTTCCGTGGTGAGTGTATCAGGAGCAGTCAGGAGTCTTCAGGACAAGTCGATCGGGCGAGAAGAGCCAGTCTAGCAGAGCCCTTGGGCAAATTCACTCGTCGTACCGCAGGTCAAATCGCTCACGCAATTCCGGCGGTAACAGCGGACACGCAGCCGATGTTCGGCCGAAGATCCGGAAGCGGATCGCCGCCACCAGCCGGTATCCGACGTCGATCAGGGGGCGGGGAACCGCTCGAGAGGCCGCAGACAGCAGTCTCCACCAACCGCCCAGCAATCGAGCAATCTCGAATACCGCGGCCGAGCGGCACAGTACGTCACCAGCGGGTGTCACCACCACGATGCTCTCGGGTAAACCCTCACGCACCTCCGCTTCAATCGCCTCGGTGAACGCCGTTCCTCCCAGCGGAGCCAACCGCATCGGGTCCTCGCGGCGGTCCTCGGCCAGGACCAGCCGCACGCAGCGGTGGCACAACCCGCAGCCGCCGTCGTAGAACAGCCAGGCCCCGGCGGAACTGGTCCCGTCTTTGGCCCCATCTTCGGCCCCGGTTCCCTTCGGTTCGAGGTGGTTGCCGGCGGGGATCCAGCCGGGATCGGCGGCGAGGAACCAAACCGGGACCAGGCCCACCAGCCACCAGAGTGGCGTACCGGCCAGGATCACCGCCACCCAGGTCAACCCGGCTAGCAGCCACGCCAGGTGGCGAGTTCGCGGCGAGGCGGCGAGCAGGGTCGTGACCACCACCCCGCCGCGGGCGGCCAGGCTCGTCCAACTCGACCCGTCCAGTGCGGGGTCGAATGCGGTCAAGACCGTGGCAACCAGCAGCACCATCCATCCGCCCAGGTACAGCCCGCCCGGCAGCCGCCAGCCGCCGTCGGGATCGACCCGGCCACGGGACATGGCGGATCCGAACGGAGCCGCCGGGGCGAGCGCGTGCAGGAGCAGAGCGGCGATCAGCGGCCAGAGGCTGGCCGGGAGATCCGAGTCCAGGACGACCAGGCCCGCGGTCACCGGCGCCAGCAGAGCCGCGGCGGGGCCGTCGAACCAGCCTGAAAGAAGTGGGATCGACAGCAGAAGCGCAGTAGCGGCCAGGGCGAGGGTGCTGATGTCGCCGCCGGAGTTGGCGAGTTGGCGGATCGAGAGAGCCAGCACGAGCACGCTCAGCAGCACCCGCCACAGGCTGTACTGACCGCCGGTCCAACCGTTGTCTCGCCATCCGCTCATCGGCCGAGATTAGAGCAGCGGATTGGTGAAGCGGCAAGTTGTGTCGGGCCAGGGACTGGCTCCGAAGCCCTTGGCGGAGGTGCCTGTCCCCTCTTCAACCGCCGCCGGGGTCAGCCGCCCGCCTGCGGGCCGTGGTGGGTGGGTCAAGACTTTCGGTGGGCGGCGTCTGACCCCGATGCAGCGGCCGTCCCCGCGAGATGCTGGACCCAGGCGGGTGGCAGATTCACAAAGACCCAACTGGTCGACGCCTGCCGAGAATCGCAGTGACCGCTCATGATCTCGCCGATCCGATCCACACGCTCCCGATCGTCGCGGCCGGAGACCAGTTTCCGCAACGGACGCATGTACATGTATTCGAAGTACGACAAAGTCCCCTCGGGGGACAGCAATCGGAAGTAGGCCTCGAAGAGCTCCTCGACCAGTGCCGAGGAGAAGTTGTTCATGGGCAGGCCCGAGATGATCACGTCGTATGGAGTCTCGCGGTGGAATTCCTGAAGCGGTACCGCGTGCACCCGGGCCGATTCGGACAGCCGAGAAAAAGACGGATCGTCAGTGAATCTCCGCCCGAGCAGGTTGGCGAACTCCTGGTTGATCTCGACCAGGTCAAACACGTCCCCCGGCTCGAGCAGACTCACGATGCGACGCGTCACCGCACCGGTCCCCGGTCCCACTTCGAGCACCCGGGCCGGCCGATCGAGTTGCGACTTGAGTGCGGCCAGGGGTCGGGTCTGGGCCCGGGCCAGAAAGCGGCTCGACGGGGCGATCGCACCGGTGGTGTGGTAGTGCTCACGCGCCTGGCGAAAAAACGCCAGGCGATCTCGCCACGACCGACTCATCCTGCCTCACCCTGCCCAACCCCGCCAGGCGCGGTGTGCCCGTCCATCTTGTCGCACGCCCTCTGGCTAGGTCCCGTCCCGAGGCCGCTCGCGAGGCTCGGCTCGGGGACGTTCACGGGTTGGCCGACGCGAGGGCAGCGGAGGCCGCTCCCTCAACTGCTGGTTGCCCGCTTTCAGCCCTCGAGAGAACTCTTCGGGCGTGATCTTGCCGTCGCCGTTGGAGTCGACTCGCTTGAGTCTCTCGCGGAGCAGAGTGGGCACCTCGGACGCCTCGATCACACCGTCCTGGTCCCGATCGAGTCTATTGAAGAGTCGCGTGTCGGGCGAGGCGGCCCCCTGGGGTCGCGACGCCGCGGGGCGGTCCGGCCGCTGTGGCAAAGCGGAGGGTCGTCCTTCGGGTCGCTGGCCGGGTCGGGCATCAGGTCGGCTACCGGGTCGGGACCCGGAACGGTCACCGGGTCCCCGGCCACCGAAGAATTCTCTGGGTTCGAGTTGTCCGTCGCCGTTGGCATCGAGCTTTGAAAACTGCTCGACCGCCTTGGCCAGTTCTTCACGGCTGACGCGGCCGTCGCGGTTGAGATCGAGCAGCCGGAAAATGGCGGGGCCACGTCCGGACTCGCGAGGCCCGTCGGGTCGAGGCCGTTGGTCGGGCTGGCCCGGTCGAGGTCTCTCGGTCCGCCGCTGCTCGGGCCGGGCCGTTGCGGTCCGTTCCGAGGGCAATGCCTCGATGAACTCCGCCTTGCTGATCGAATCGCCGGGCTTCTTTTCGAGTCGTCGAGCGAGGAACGTGAACAGCCGACGCGAAGCCTCGGGGAATTCCTGCTCGGTCAGCTTCCCGTCCTTGTTTCGATCGAGCCGATTGAAGAACTGTTCGCGGCGGGACCGGTCGTTGGCGGCCGTTTCGCCTCGAGGCGACTCGGGCCTCTTACGCGTCGCGGGCCTCTTGCGGGACGTGCTGCCCTTGCTCGACTTGTTTCCCTTGTTCCCATCCGTTCGCGACCGAAACAGCTTGGCGAATTCCTCGCGGTTGAAGCTCTTCTTGCCGGACTCCTTGAACAGCCCGGCGATCCGCTGGCGGATTCCTTCGGGGAACTCCTCGAGTGTCAGCTTGCCGTCCTTGTTTCGATCGAACCGGGTGAAGACCTGTGCCGGATCGGAACCTCGACCGGCTGAGGGCGTTCCCGGTCGGCGTCGTGGGCGGTCCGACGTGGCCGGCCGGTCCTTCGCAGCGGGCCGGTCGCTGTCGGAATCCAGTGACGAGAGGAATTCCTGCCGAGTCAGTCGGCCGTCCTTGTTGCGGTCACCGATCCGGATCATTCGAGCAAACGCCTTGGCCTGTGCTGCGGGAACCTCCGTGGCCACCAACACCCCGTCCTTGTTCCGATCGAGTCGATCGAAGATCGCGGTCTGGCTTGCGGTGGACTGAGCACTCTTGCGAGCACCCTTCTCGGTCGGTTTGTCCGCCGCCTTGTCTCGTTCCTGGGCGGACAGGGACACAGGTGCGATCAACGATGCGGCCAACAGGACGATCAGCGGTCTTCTGTTACGGCACAGGACTCGGTCGAGCATGATGGGCTCCTGGACGGAATGGACCGGTGGTGTCAAGAATCAAACACCAGGCCGGCGGTAAAGTTCCGCGGCCCGGCGAGAGATGGTCTTTGGGTGGGTATGACGAAACGAGTCGAGACTATTTCGAGGCCTTCTTGGGTGTGAAGCTGACTAGCACGGCTCCGTTCTTGTCGGGAATGATGTAGCTGCCCGAGGAGAGCAGGTACTTCTCGACGACAGAGAAGGGCGGCAGCTTCTTCAGGTCGACCGGAAATCCTCCGCCGCCGGCTCCCGGGAACCCGGCTCCCGGGGAGGCTCCGGGAAAGCCGCCCTTGCGGAACAACTCGTAGATCGTGCGGAGTTGCGTATTCTGCCGGGAGTATCCGATCGAGGAGGCCTGGGCGGGGAAGCTGGCGGCGAGCCGCTTGTAGTCGGCGCTGGCCGAGAGCGGTTCGACATCGCCTCGAAGTGCCTGCTCGAGCAGTGTCACGGGGACACCGACCATCAGGTTGCCCTTTGCGATCGAGATCCCGATCTTGCCACCCGCGGCGTTACCCAGTTGAGCCGGTGAGGGCAGCTCGTAGATCGTTTCACCCTGGAACTGCCGGGTGGTGACGGGAGATCCGGGCGTGTTGACCAGCTTGGTGATTGTGGCCTTGAGCCCATCGGCGTTCTTGACCCCCAGCGCGAACAGCATGCGTTGGCCCGGCAAGTCGCCGGCCTGCTCCGGTTCGGTCGAATCGGTGACGAACTGGATGCGTCCGCTGAGGTGATCGAGGAAGTCCTTCTTGGGGTGGATCATCGGGCCCCCTGGCTGCATGGCAAATCCGTTCATCAGGTTCTCAAACGTGCCGGGTCCCTGGGGATTGAACGAATCGACCAGGGTGGCGATACCGCGCCAAGCGGCCTGCAGGTCCCAGTTCAGCGACATGTAGGAACCGGCGTTGGCGGGCACCCACTTGGGAGGCGACTGGCTGGTGGCGGGGAACTTGAGCAGGTCGAGCGCTCCGGTGCGGGGCGGGTCGACGTAGATCACCGTGCGGCTGATCTCCTCGTACTTCGGCGTACCGAGGTTCACCGTGCCGCCGATCGCCTTGATCTTGTCGAGTCCGAGTGTGGGGAGGAATCCGAGGACCAGCTGGGCCTGGAAGTTGTTGGGGTCGATCCCGTTGATCATGCCGGTGACCGTGGCGATCGGATCGATGTACCACTCGGCGATCGGGGCTGCCCCATCGCCGGCGCCCTTTTCGGCGATGTAGCGGTAGAACGGGTTGTCGGCGAATGTCGAGGAGTTCTTGCCGTCCCAGCGGGCGATGACCTTCTTGAGCGTATCGGTTCCGTTGCCCAGGACCAGGGTGTTGCCACTGATGAACCAGCCCAGGTTCGTCAACGACTTGGGCGGCTGTGATGCACCGGGTGCGTCGGGGTTCGCCTTTGGCACGGACAGTTTGAAGTTGGTGATCGAGAAGTCACCGACCTCGACTTGCGTCTTCGTGGCCCCCTCGTTGGCAAGCCCCTCGGACACCTTCGCGATCAGCTTGTCGACGGTTGAGCGGCTGGTGCCGAAGTCGAGCATCACCACGTAGCCCAGTCCCTTGGGTCCACCGGCCAACCCGGCGATCGTGATGTTGCCTCTGGGGATTGCCAGCAGGCTCTCGATGTTGACTCCGCCCTGGGCTTCGTTCTGTTTGGAAGCCTCAACGATGGCCGCCTTGACGTCGGCGATGAAGTCGGCCATGGCCGGGTCGGCGATCAGCAGCCCCATCTGCGACGCGTTGAACCGCTTCTTGAGTTCGCTGACGTCAGGCACCGAGAGGTAGGCCACCACGTCCGGCGGCAGTCTCTTGGGAGCAGGTACTCTGGTGGTCTGGGCCGGGCACGATGCCGCCAGGGTGGCCAGTACGAGCAGTGCGGCGAACGCCTGCCGAGGAAGCGAACGGATCATGGTGAGTTGTCCCGAAGAAAGGGGAGTTCGTGTGTGAAGGAGACGTGAGTTGTTGGACGATGCCGGTGACAATCCCGACCTCCCCGCCCACCATTCTCGGCGATTGCTCACCGTTACGGCAAGCGTCATGCCGTCCCAATTTTCGGGTGCGGATGACCGAGGCCTACTTGTCGGTGGCTCCGGTCGGCGGAGGGTTGGGGTTCTTGCGGCGGGGAGCGTCCTGGTAGCGGTACCCGGTGTTGGGGTTGTCCTTGTCGAAGGCCCAGGCGTCGTTGTTGTCCAGGAAGTGCTTGACGTAGACCGAGGGAATCGCGAACCCCAGTCCCTCGCCGGCGGGGATCCCCATGTTGGTGACCCCGATCACCTCGCCCCGGCTGTTGAACAGCGGTCCGCCGCTGTTGCCCGGGTTGATCTGGGCGGTCATCTGGATGTAGGCCAGCCCGCCGAAGTTGCGGTTCCGCGTGCTGACGATGCCTCGCGAAACGCTCCGCTCCAAACCCAGCGGGTTCCCGATCGCAAACACCTCGTCCCCCTCACGGTGATCGTGAGCCCCGGTGATCACGACCGTCTTGAAGACCTGGTCCTTCTTCCTGGGGATTTCCAGCAGGGCGAGGTCGAAGAAGGGGTTCAGGGCCAGGATCTTGACCTTGTCGATCCGCGTGCGGGTGAACTTGCCGTCGGCATCGCGGTCGAAGATCACCACCGCGATCCGAGTCTCCTTCTCGACCACGTGGTAGTTGGTCACACACAGGCCCTTTTTGTTGACGATGAACCCCGAGCCCAGTCCGCTGGGCGTCTGCACCAGCACGACCGCGGCACCGAAGTTGCGAGCCAGCTCCTTGATCGGCTTGACCGGCATCTTGCCGGTGGCATAGATGCGGTTCTGCTTGACCCGGGCCTTGGCTGCTGCTGCCGCGGCGGGGTTCTTGGCCCGAGAGGCAATATTCTGCAGAGGCACCCTGAGCACGTCGACGCCGACGTCCAGGAACAGCGCGGTGTCGGTTTCCTTGAGCACCGGGGCATCGATCTTCTGACCCGACTTCAAGGTGATCACGTCGCCGTGTGTGACCAGGGCCAGCCCGGACACCAGCCCCACGACCAGCAACCCGCACCAGCGACCCAGTCTCGGTGATTCCCGCATCGTCTATCTCCGTCCCATGTGGCATTGCGTGCAGAGCTGGTCGATCTTGGTGATCGCCTTGTCGTAGTCGGCGAACGCCTCGGAGCTGACCGCCTTTTCGACACTCAGGCAGGCGTCGAGCATCGCATCGGCGTGCTTGACGAAGTCCTCGTCGTCATTCCACCCATAGCCCTCTTCCTTGATCACCCGGGCCAGCACCCCCATCACCGCCGCCTCGTGCCGAATCTTCACAGCGTGTTCCTTGTACGACTCCTCGTCCCGGGCATTGCCCTGGATCCACTTGAAGCCTCGGTCCATCCGCTGCATCAGGTATCCGAACTCGGCGACATCCGAAAACGCCGCCTGGTCCTTCGATGCGGGCAACTCGGCCGGGTTGCCTCCGTCGAGAATCTCCACGATGGTCTCAAACGGAGTCTTGACCTGTTCGAACGACTTGCGTCCTCGTGCGAGTTTCTCGGTGAGCATCTGGCCGGCGAGGTCGCGGATGAACTTGGCGTTCTTCTTCCAACTGACCTCCCCGGAATGCGACGCGGCCACCGAGGCCAGCACCGCCAGGGTGGCTCCCTCCGAGGGGATCGCCTTCAGGCCCGAGTTGAACTTGCCGACGTTCTGCAGGTGGCCGGTCAGGCTGTTGCGGATCGCCTTCACCTCGGTCTTCAACGGCTCGATCCCGATCACCGTCTTCCAGTCACCCGCCGACGCGGTGGCCGGCGGCGTGTCCGGCTCGGTCGACTTGCCGACACTCTTGCCGGCAGCCGGATCGGTCGTCGGGGTCCCGGCCACCGCAGCACCCGCAGCAGCCCCCACCGGCCGCTTATCCGCCGCCACCGACAGCGGATCATCGAAGTAGATGTCCCGGGGAACTTCACCGATCCACTGCTTGCCGCCGATCGTGCGGATGATCGGTTGGGCTCCGACGGGAACCCCCGCCGCAGCGCCGCCTCCGGCCGCCTGCCCGCCTCCACCCCCGCCGGTTGCCGGATCGCTGCCCCCGCAGCCGGGCAGAGACCAGGCAGCAGCCAGCACGAGACTCAGGACCAGGCAGGCTCGGCTTTGCATCGGGATCGGGTCGTCCTGGGGCGTGAGTGGTGAGGCGGCGGTCGGGACCTCCGACGGCTTCAGTTCCGATTATGTGGGGCGAAGACGAGTGAGGCAACAGGGGGTGAGGGGGCTTTGGTCCTAGAATCGCTACAACCCACACCCACCCTCGCCCATGACGCGGTTTCCCCGACGGACACACCTCCCGCCGTCTCCCCAACCGGCTGTAAAATGGCAGCCAGTCCACACGTAAAGCCTGATCCGACAGCCGAATCACTTCGCAGGACTCGACGCGACGTACAACACAGTGACCCGGGTTGACCGGGGACGGGAGAAAAAACCATGAGCGAGTTTGCCAGCTTCGAATCGACTTACCGACTCGTGACCCGAGGCCTGTGCCTGGTTGCGATGGCGGCGTTGGGAGTCTCGAGTGCCGCCAGTTCCGCCTCTGCGGCCGACGGTGTAAGGTCTCCGCAGATTCCTCGGGTCCTGGCCCGACCGCTCTTCGTGCCGCCCGGGGCACCACCGGCGACGTTCACGCTCGGGCAGGCTCCCACCCCCAAGCCCAAGGCTCAACCCGATCCCAAGCCCAAGGTCCAGCCCGCCCCGGCTCCACCACCCAAGTCGATCCCCGCCCCCGCGGCGAAGCCTGCCCCGAGAACCGCTCCGCGGGCGCCCGGCTGGGTGCCTCGTGGCAGTGCAATTCCAGCCGCCACCGTGAGGCTGTACGGCTGCGTGAAGTACAAGGACACCGACGAGATTCCCGAGGACGCGATCCCGCTGGTGATCCAGGTCCCCGATCCTCGCGAAATGCCCTCCCTGATCGACTCGCTGAGTCCCTCATCGATCTTCGGCTCTGCCTATCCGCGAGGCAGTGCGTATCCGAGTGGATGTCCCTATCCGCGTGGATGTCCCTATCCGCGTGGCTGTGCTCGTCCGCAGGGGCCTCGGATGGTCAACATCAAGATCTGTGTTCCGCGGTGTGGCATCGAGTGTTTGAGGGTGGGACGGCACGTCTTGAGCAGCCGTCGGATCCGCTACGACTTCGGCGACTTCAAGGTCGACATCCACCTGGGCAGCGACGGCTGGATCAAGGTGAAATACGACAGCTAGCCGCCAGGGACTGGCTCCGGAGCCTTTGGTCCGCCGCGGGCGGATGCCTGTCCCGGGCTCCTCTGCCCCCCGCTCCCTGTCCCCTACGCGCTGCGATTGCGTTCGGGACAGGCACCTGCGCCCCACCAAGGGCGAGGCTTCGGAGCCAGTCTCTGTGCTAGAACGGTGCCTGGCTGCAGTGTACCGCACCCTCGAGGACCCTGGCTCTCAGGTCGGCCCAGTCGGCCGAGCCGTCGTTGGGGATGTGTTCGAGATTCACGCCTCGTGGGAAGAACGGCAGTCGGCCGCGGTGCCAGTCTTCCCAGTACTGTTGGCAGTGAGCGTAGTAGGTCGTGGTCCCCGACGGCCATCGCAGTGCGATCACCAGGTCCGGGTGCGGGTAGGGCTTCTCCTTCGGCTCGCAGCCGTACAACTCGATCGCCTCGGGGTCCAGCTCGATCCCCAGCCCCGGCCCCTCGGGCACACGGCAGAGTCCATTGGAGACTTCCAGCGGAGTCGCCACGCAGTCCCGCTCGAATAACTGGAAGCAGTTGACCGACGGCCAGCGTGCGTGCTCGAGCACGGCGCCCAGGTGCAATCCGAAGGCGGCGGCGATCTTCGAGCCGACCACCTGCAGGAAGAACGACTTGTTGAACTCGCGGCAGACAGTCGCGTCCTGCCCGATCTTGGTTGCGCCTCCGGTCACCACGAACCCGTCCACCATCTCCTCGCGGATCGCCGTCTCCAGCGAGGGTTCCTCGGGGTGGTTCTGAGTGTGCATGGAGATCGGGACGTGAGTGTGTTGTCGGAGGAAGGTGTAGCCGGCCACGTCGTTGTGCGGGATCGGGCTCTCGAACATCACCACGTTGTGGAACGCTTCGAGTTCCTTCAGCAGGCGGGTGCAGTGTGCGGTGTCGATGCCGAATCCGTTGAAGTCCATGTCGACTTCGAAGTGTTGCGGCAGGCTGGCACACAGTTCGCGGGTATTGGCGATCAGGTCCCACCAGGGCCGGCCCTTGGTCTTGAAGGCGGTGTAGCCGCTTGCGGCGGCGAGCCGCGCTTCGCTGATCCAGTCGTCGACCGAGAGATCGATGTCCCACCAGCTGATGTGGCAGCGGTCTCGGACCTGCTGACCCAGCAGCTGCCACAGCGGGCAGTCGGCAGCCTTGGCGGCGGCGTCCATCAGAGCGATCTGCAGCCCCGCACCCAGCTCGTCGTCCCACATGTTCTCGGCCGGGTGCTTGCCGATCACCTGGGCCTTCGACGCGTCGCTGGTCGTCTCGTCTCCCCAGGTGTAGTAGACCATCGTCTCGCCGAAACCGACGACTCCCGAGTCGAGTGTGACCTGGACGATCTCGAAGAGGTTCCAGTGAGGAATCTCGCGAACCATGTGCCGGGCAGGCACCTCGCGGATCGGCAACTCGACCCAGAACGTCTCGATGTCGGTGACGTTGTGTGACATGGATGTCTCCCAGGGACTGGGTTTCAGCTTCCGATCGTCGCCATCCAGAATGCGATGCCGATGATTCCGAAGCAGACGACCACCGAGATCACAAAGCCGACAATGTCCTCGGTGGTCGGTTTCTGGAATTCCAGCGAACTGCCCGGCAGCAGCTTGACCCTCTCGCACGTCGACGGATCGGCGTAGGCGGCCTCGAGCTTCCTGGCGTCGGCTTCGGGGTCGGGATCGACGGGGGTCTTCATCTTGGCGTAGTAGCGATCGAGTGCTTCGTCGGAGTTCCTGGTGGTGAACAGGCTGGCGATGATCATGACCAGAAACGGCATCACGATCTTGGGGACCAGTTCCAGGGCGTTCAGCGACGAGGTCGGCTGTTTTGACAGGTCGATGCCGACCGGCTTGTAGAACAGCAGGTTCAGCTTCAGGCTGCCCTCGCCAACGAACTCGGTCCCGGCAGGGTATTCGAGCGTTTCACGGATGGTGAATTCGTCGACCCGTTCGCTGGCGACGACTTTCGGCGTGGTGGCCTCGTCACGCGGGACCACCTTGTCCCAGAAGATGCTGCTGGACTTCGACTCGCTGGTCCTGGGCAGCCGGGTCACCCCCGCCTCGATCTCCTGCATCCCATCGGGCGTTTCGATCAGGATCGTTTCAGCCGAGATCCTGCGAGGTTTCCACTGATTGTGATCGTCCAGTTCACTGCCGGTCAGCCCCGCCGCCTTCGAGTTCCACTCGGCAGTCGCCTCGGCCAGGTTCCGCCTCAGCATCGACTTGGAGACGACTTTCTGGCTGATGGTCCGGGTATGAACGGTCTGGGTCATCAGGTCCTGGTTGCTGCGCCAGTTGCTGAAGACACGAGGCCCGAAGTAGGGGATCACGAAGAAGAAGACCAGGCAGTAGACGACGGTGATCCAGGCGGCTTTCCCGGTGGCCTTTCGCCAGTACATGCCGATCCAGAACGGAGCGGCGAAGACCAGGGGGAACCAGAATGTGAGTTTGAGTTGTCCGAGCATGTCGTAGATGGTCAGCGAGAAGACGACCGATCCGGCGACGACGATCACCCCGGTCAGCCGTCCCGCCCACAGGCACTCGCGTTCACTGGCGTGGGGCCTTATGAAGGGCACATAGAGATTGCGGACGATCAGCCCGGCTCCGACAACCATCTGGGCATCCACGCTGCTCATCAGAGCCGCCAGCAGGCAGGCCAGCATCAGCCCGCGGAAGCCCGGTCCCAGCAATTGCATCGAGGCGTAGCCCCAGGTCAGGTCCGGATCCTCGACCAGCGCCGGCACGTCGGCATAAAGCGTCGCTGCGATCAGCGCGGTCAGCACCCAGCCCAGCGTGCAGAACCGTTTCAGGAAGTTGCCGACCACCAGGCCGACCCGGGCGTTGAACTCGGTCTTGGCCGAACCGCCACCGGTGGCGATGAAGTGAGGCTGGACGACGACACCGATCAGGTTGGCCAGCACGATCGCGATCACGTAGTACAGCGAGAACTCGGCGGTGCTCGACCCGATGATCTCGAAGTACGAGTCGGGCAACTGGTCGTGCATCACCTCGAAACCGCTCTTGTCTCCACCGGGGTTCAGATCGGGGTTCTCGCTGAGCGCACTCAGCCCGATCGGGATCAGCATCACCGAGAGTCCTATGATGCACAGGCCCTGGATCAGGTCGGTGTAGTAGGCCGCGGCCAGCCCGCCAGCGATGCCGTAGACCACCACCACCACGGCGATCAACGGGATCAGCACGAACTGCAGTTTCAGCTTCCTGCCGAACACGGTCACCTTCTTGGCCTCCTCGGCAGCCGCCTCCGTCTCCTGGGGCGTGGCCCCCTCGGATGCGACGACCGCCACGGCCGTCGGCGGGATGATCATCGGCTCGGCCACCTTGGCGATGGCCGAGAAGAACATCGAGCCGTAGATCATGAAGAAGAAGACGCCGAAGATGCTGTAGGCGGCACCCAGCCAACGCGACTCGTATCGCTCGACGTACCAGTCCCCCAGGGTCAGGAGCCGCATCCGCCGGTACCAGACTCCGGCGATCCAGTAAAACGGCGTCACGAACAGCCAGAACATGACGCTCCACATGCCGCTCATCCCGCCGGTGAACGTCGTGCGACCGGTGTTGACCGGATCGCTGGACCCGGTGCCGGCTCCGAATGCGGCAAACGTCTGCAGCAGCTTGCCGAAGGATCGCCCGCCCAGGAAGTAGTCCTCCTGCTTCTTGATCCGCCTGGCGCAGTACACGCCGATGCTGATCATCATCACGAAGTAGCCGCCCAGGACGAGGTAGTCGGCGAGAGTCAGAGTCATTTCAGAGAGGTCCTTGGGCTTGGGGCCGAAGCCGAGACGCGGCGTGTGGCCCGGCGTGATCCGAGCAAGGTAACCGCGGCCCGGTCCGGTTGCAATCGGGCCGCCGTCACCGTTTCCTCTTCCGCGCCGACCCCGAAACGGGTATCTCAGCCGTCGTGAACCCTAGCAGCCTCATCACAGACCTCCACGGACTCCCCGTCACCGTGATGGGCCTGGGTACCTTCGGCGGTGCCGCCGGTGCCGTCGAGTTCCTCTGCCGACACCAGGCCCGGGTCACCGTCACCGATCTGAAGGATGCCGACGAACTGGCCGACCAGGTCGCAGAACTCGATCGGCTGACCGCCGGGGCCATCTGCTGGCGGCTGGGTGAGCATCGGGCCAGCGACTTCGGCGGGGTCGGACTGGTCGTGGCCAACCCGGCGGTGCCGCTGGCGAGTGAGTGGCTCGAGTTGGCTGAGGCGAGTGGTGCAGCTGTGACGACGGAGATGGGCCTGTTCTGGGAACTGTGCCCGGCGCGTACGATCGCCGTCACCGGCAGCAACGGCAAGTCGACCACCTCGGCGATGATCCACTCGATCCTGGAAGCCTCGGGGCAGAAGGCCTGGCTGGGTGGGAACATCGGAGGCAGCCTGCTGGGCCAACTCGAAACGATCGGCCCCGACGACTGGGTCGTGCTCGAACTCAGCAGCTTCCAACTCGAACACCTCAACCGACTGCACGCCGCTCCCGACATCGCTGTGGTCACCAATCTCACGCCCAATCACCTCGACCGACACGGCACGCTCGACGCCTACCGCCACGCCAAGCAGGCGATCCTCCGCTGGCAGTCCCCCGATGCGGCCTGCGTGCTCAACGAACTCGACCCCGACGTCTCGACCTGGACGGTCGCGGCCAACAGGCTGGGGTTCGGGATCGATCGCGGGGCCGGTGCGGGAGTCTTCCTGCGAGAAGAGGATCTTGAGACGGCTGTGGTACGGATCGGAGATTCCGAGGTGGAGATCCCGCTGGGTCACTGGGTCGAGGGTCCCGGTGCACACAATCGGCTCAACGCCGCCGCCGCAACCGCCGCGGCGATCGTGGCCGGTGCCGAATTCGCCGATGTCCGCAGCGGTTTGCAGAGGTTCCACGGGCTGCCGCACCGGTTGCAGCTGGTCGCACGGCGAGACGGCAGAAGCTTCTATAACGACTCGCTGGCGACGACTCCCGAATCGGTCGAGGTGGCTTTGGCGTCGTTCGATTCGCCGGTGGTGCTGCTGGCTGGAGGCTATGACAAGCGGGTCCCGCTGGAGGGCCTGGCGGGGACGATTGCCCGGGGGACCCGGGCGGTGGCACTGATGGGGCAGACGGCCGAGGAGGTGGATCGGTTGCTCGACGAGATGGGCTTTGCAGGATTGCGTCGGGTGTGTGGTTCGCTGGATGAGGCTTTTGACTGGGCGGTTGAGCAGTCCGAGACCGGAGACAACGTGGTGCTTTCGCCTGGTTGTGCCAGTTACGACTGGTTCACCAGTTTCCGCGAGCGGGGTGATGAATTCTCTCGATTGGCCGGAGCCAGTCCCTGAGTTCACAGCCGCACCTTGCCGGCGGCTCCGGGGATCTCCTGCACGTACCGCGGCACAGCGTACCCAGGCAGCCTCTGGGCCAATTCCGCAACCAACCGTCGACCCACCGACTCGGGCACCTCGAAATGCAGCGTGCCGACGACGCGGTCGAGCTGGTGCAGGTAGTAGGGCACGACTCCGAGGTTGGCCAGTCGAGTGCACAACCGGGCCAGCGTGTCGGTGTTGTCATTGATGCCGGCCAGCAGCACCGACTGGTTGAGCACGGTGAGTCCGGCGCGGACCAGCTGTTGCAGTGCCGCGGCACAATCGTCGACCACTTCGGCGGGGTGATTGGCGTGCACGACCACCACCGACGTCAGCCGCCCTTCGCGCAGCCGATGGCACAGTCCGCTGGTGACCCGGCTGGGCAGCACCACGGGCAGCCGAGTGTGCAGTCTCAGCCGTGCCAGGTGGGGGATCGATTCGAGTCGGCTGATGAGTTGATCGAGCCGGGTGTCGGTCAGCATCAGCGGGTCGCCGCCACTGAGGATCACCTCGTCGATCGACTCGTCGCTTTGCAGCAGTTCGATCGCCGGGTCCCACTCGTCGAGCCGCCGAGGCTCCTGGCCATAGGGGTAGTGTCGTCGGAAGCAGTAACGGCAATGCACGGCGCAGCTCCCGGTGGCGATCAGCAGCGCCCGGCCCTGGTACTTGTGGATCAATCCCGGTGCGCGTCGCGAGTCGAGATCTCCGACCGCGTCCCGGGTCACTCCGGGCCCCGCTGACTCGGCCAGGTCCCTCGATTCCGCCTCGATCGGCAGCACCTGCTTCAGCAGCGGGTCATCGGGGTCGCCAGGCCGCATCCGTGCCAGAAAACTCTCGGGGACCATCACTGCGAACTGTCGTGCCGCCTGGCGAGCAGCGGGTGCCAGCGAACTGTCCAGCCCCAGTCGACTCAGCAGGACCTCGGGATCCCGGATCGCTCGGGCCAGGTCGTCGTGCCAATCGCCGATGGTGAGATCGGACGGCGAAACGGGGGGTGAGGGCTGCGGTGTGGGCGGGGCGGGGGTCACGTGGACCTCGGTTCCGTCGTTAATCCGGATGTGCTAGTGTGGTTCCTGTTGGCCCGCAGAGGGGCTCGGACAGGGAAAACAGCGGCCGCGGTCGGCAAATTCTTCGCCGCCGGACGGCTCAGCATAGCCAGTGCAATCGGAATCGACCAATGCCTCAAGTCAGCACCGGCGACTTCCGCAAGGGCATCAAGGTGACGCTCGACGACGAGCCGTACGAGATGATCGAGTGCAACTTCGTGAAGCCCGGCAAAGGACAGGCT
>Ga0310120_10001286_pt1 | contig 18832 bp, 12 predicted proteins | sample CB27_AW_983_MG_FD_203506 | JGI IMG/M metagenome (GOLD analysis project Ga0310120, IMG submission 203506) | Marine microbial communities from Western Arctic Ocean, Canada - CB27_AW_983 | ecosystem: Environmental > Aquatic > Marine > Oceanic | place: Canada: Western Arctic Ocean | collected...
TACCGGGTGGGTGAGACGATCGAGTACGACCCGAAGAAGCTGAAGGTGACCAACAGCACCGCGGCCAACGACCTGTTGAGCAAGGACTATCGCAAGGGCTGGGGGTTGTCCGAATGAGTCACGACCTGACGCGACGCCAACTGCTGCAAGTGGCCGGTGGTGCGGCGATCTCCGGTTCGGCGAGCCTGGCCAACGAGGCCTTGGGCGGCGCGGCCGGGGTCGACGTCATCGATTGCCACACTCATTTCTATGATCCGACCCGTCCCGAGGGGATTCCGTGGCCGCGGAAGGGGTCGCCGCTGTATCGCACCGTGCTGCCCAAACACCTGCGGGCGGTGCCGCATGCTCTGAAGGTGACCGGGACGGTGATCGTTGAGGCGAGCAGCCGGCTGGAGGACAACCAGTGGTTGCTGGACATCGCCAAGGACGATCCGTTTGTCGTCGGCATCGTCGGTCATCTGAACCCGTCGGATCCGAAGTTCGCCGAGCACGTCAAGCGGTTCGCCCGGAACAAGCTGTTCCGGGGGATCCGGGTGGGCGAGGGCCTGGTCGCGGGTCGATTGAAGTCGAATTCGCTGGATCCCTTCAAGGTGTTGCAGGACCACGACCTCGAACTGGACGTCAACGGCGGTCCGGTGACTCCGCTGGTGGTCAGCCGGTTGGCGGCGCGGATGCCGGGATTGCGGTTGTTGCAGAACCACATCGGCAACGTGGCGATCACCGGTGATCCGCCTCCGAAGGACTGGGTGTCGAACATCCGTGCTGCGGCCCGGCACAAAAACGTCTTCTGCAAGGTGTCGGCGATGGTCGAGGGTGCAGCCCGGGGTGGCGGCAAGGCTCCGCGGGACGTGACGTTCTACAAGCCGTACCTCGACGTGGTCTGGGGTGCATTCGGGAACGATCGGGTGATCTACGGCAGCGACTGGCCGGTGTCCGAGCGTGCTGCCGATTACAGGCAGCAACAGCAGATCGTGCTCGACTACGTCAGCGACCTGGGTACCAGGGCGGTCGCACAGTTCTTTGCTCTCAACTCCAAGCGGGCCTACAAGTGGGTTGAGCGTACCGGGCGGGACAAGCCGTGATGCGGCGACTCGGGCGCGTGGTGGTCGGAGTGGTCGGAGTGGTCGGAGTGGTGCTGCTGACCGTCGCTACTGCGTCGGTGGCCGAGGACCAGCAGCCCGAGCGAGTGCGACTCGAGGGGTACGTCGGTGGTCCGTACAAGCTGCTGGTTCGGGACTTCAACGGAGATCGACGTCCGGATGTGCTGATCGGGTTTCGGAACCTGGGAGTGTTGCAACTGGTAATCGGGGATGTTCGTGGGGGCGTATCGCACCGTTCCGGAGCGGTGCTGACCGACCTGTCGGGCCGCGAGTACGACCGGTCGACCGACGCGGCGTGCTGGTCCGAGCCTCATGTGCACAACCTGCACTCTGCGGACATCAACGGCGACGGGTTGCTCGACGTGGTGGTCGCCGTCGGGGGTCTCTCGACGCTGAAGACAGGTCGAGTGGTCGTGGTGGTGGGTGAGCCGGGCGGGCGATTCAGGACTGTGGCCGAGTACCTGTTGCCGAGCGAGGCGAAGGGAGTGCGATTTGCGGACCTCGACCGCGACGGGCGTCTGGACCTGCTCTACACCGCTCGCGGTTCCGGTTACAAGCACGATCTGACGGTGGGCGAGTTGCACATTCGGCGTGGTCTGGCGGGGTTGCAGTTTGGGCCGGCGGTGGTGATGCCGGCGGGCCGGTCGGCCTATGCGATCGACACGGGTGACCTGGACGAGGACGGGTTTCTCGACGTGGTGATTCCCAACGAGCACGACGATCGGGTGACGTATTGCCTGAGTCCGGGTCGAGGCTGTTTTTCACCGGCAGCGGCGGCGGCGGGATCCACACGGCGGTGGTCGGTGCGATCGGTGCAGGCGACGCGGATTCCCGGCAAGCGGTCTCACGCGGTCAACGACGCCCGGGTGGCCGATCTCGACGGCGACGGGCACCTGGACCTGGTCACGGCCAACCTTGGCACATCGACCATTTCGACCTTTCGCGGCCGAGGCGATGGGAGTTTCGAGACGGACCGGCAACTGGAAGCGGGCAAGAACGGGGCCTTCCTGGGCCTGGGTGACCTGGATGGTGATGGCGACATCGACCTGGTGATCACTCACTGGACCGAGGCATTCGTATCGGTGTTGCTGAACCGGGGCGACGGCACGTTTGCCGCTCGAGTGGATTGGCCGAGCGGCCTGGGCAGTTATGGAGTCGACGTGGCCGATCTCGATCTCGACGGACAGCTCGATATCGTCTCGGCCAACTACCGCGACAAGACGATCTCGATTCTCAAGGGCCAGGGCGACGGGACCTTTGCTCCGACGGTGACATTGCCGCAGGGTCTGTGGGTCAGCGGAGGTCGGTTCCGTCCAGCGCCTTGATCGGAAAGAGTTTCGAGGGGTTGTGTTCGCGTTTCATCAGGTCGCGGATCCTGGCCACGACGTCGGGGTGCCTGGCGGCCACGTCGGTTGATTCGGCGACATCGGCCTTCAGGTCGTAGAGTTCGATCTTGAGTCGATTGGGATTGTTGGGACGCGAGAGCCGTTGCCGGATTCCTTTAAAGCGACCCATCCACACGGCCTGTTGACCGCCGTAGCCGGAGAATTCTCGATAGAGGAACGGGCGCGGCGTCTGGGGTTTGCCCAGCAGTGCGTTGGCGATGCTGATGCCGTCGACGCCCTCGGGGACCTTCTGGCGGCTGCCGATCAGCGCGAGCAACGTGGGGACCCAGTCCTCGAACCCGGTGACGACGTCCGAGGAAGAGTCGGCGGCGATGTGGCCGGGCCAGCGGACGATCAGCGGCACGCGGACTCCGCCCTCGTAGAGCGATCCCTTGAGGCCTCGCAGCGGCTTGACGCTGGCGAAGAAGTCGTAGTCGACCTCTCGCTTGAGGTGCGTGGTGCCGTTGTCGGAGGTGAAGACGACGATCGTGTTGTCTGCCAGCTCGAGAGTTTCGAGCAGGTCGAGGATTCTTCCGACGTAGGTATCGAGCCGAGTGATCATCGCGGCGTAGGCGGCCCGGGGTGTGAAGTGAGGCGTGTAGCCGCCGCCGGTCAGCTTGGTGAACGGCGGGTCGTTCCATTTCAGGTCGAGGTACGGCTTGAGTGCTTCGTCGGGGACGTGCAGGGCCAGGTGCGGGATCACCGAGGGGTAATAAAGGAAGAAGGGTCGGTCCTTGTTGGCCCGGATGAACTTCAGGGCCTGGGCGTTGATGCGGTCGGGGGCGTAGTCCTGGCCCTTGAAGCGGCTGTAGCTGCCCGGGTCGGTGGTGTCGGCATCCTTGGGAAAGCGTGCATGGCCGCCCACGGGTGGGTTGTTCCCCAGCGGGATCCGTTTGCTGTCGCTCCAGAGGTAGGAGGGGTAGTAGCTGTGAGCGTGTCGCTGGCAGTTGTAGCCGAAGAAGCGATCGAAGCCCTGTTTCAGCGGACCGCCTTCGGAGCCGGGAGGTCCGAGTCCCCACTTGCCGAAGGCACCGGTGGCGTAGCCTACTTTCTTGAGCAGTTCAGCGAGAGTGACTTCGGTGGCGGGGATGGGGACCTGGCCTTCGGGGCGGACTTCCTTATTACTGCGGACAAAGGCGTGGCCGGGGTGTTTTCCGGTCATCAGCACGCAGCGGGACGGCGCACACACGGCATTGCCGGCGTAGTTGTGCGTGAACCGCATGCCGTTTCTTGCCAGCCGGTCGATGTGGGGCGTGCGGATCTTCTTCTGTCCGTAGCAGCCCAGTTCGGCGAAGCCGAGGTCGTCGGCCATGATGAACACGACGTTGGGTGGCTTGTCGGCACGGTCGGCACGGGCGGTCGAAGCGATCGCCGGCAGGACCAGCAGCATCGCGGTGGCCAGGGCCAGGCGAATGAAGAGCATCTGGAGGCTCCTGGTTTTGTGAATCAGACCGAGGCTGCCGGCGCGGTCGGCTCATCGGCATAGACCCGGTCGAAGGACTCAAGCGCGATCCCGCCCAGGTTCTCGGCAATGAACCGGTATCGGTGGCGGTGGAGGTCCCACTTCTTGAGTCGAGGCAACTGCTCGAGCCAGTCACACAGGTGGACAATGCAGAGGTCGGTGAATTGCTCCTGATCCATCTCGATCCACTCACCGGTCAACCGATTGCGGATCGAGAAGGGGGGCGAGGTCTCGAGTTGTTCGTCGAAGGTCGAGCGATCCATCACGCAGTTGACCCAGGCGACGAACTCGGCATGTTCCCCGATCAGTTCGCGGACCTCATCGCGCTGTTCCAGCGGCAGCGCGAACTTCTGGAACATCTCGGTGCCGTAGATCGAGTGAAACATCCCGGCGCGGCAGACCTCGGTCGTGGCGTCCCAGGCCCTGAGGTCGTTGTAGACGCCGACGAGGTGAGCCAGGAAGGCGGTGCCGGTGTGCGGGACCGATTCGGTACCCAGGTCACGCAGGAATCCGGTCATCGCCTTGTACTGCGGATCGGTCATGGTTGGGCCTGGTGAATTGGCGGGGAACGTCGGGCCCACCCTACTCGAAATCGACCTCGAGCATCTTGCCTCGGAGTTGCGAGAGGGCCATTTGTTCGTCGGGCATCGGGGTCTTCTCTTCGCGGCCGAGCATGGTCTCCAGCCGAGTGACTTGGCCGACAAGCTCGGCGAGTGTCTCGGGGGTCAGTGCTCCCTGGTGGTCGTCGCCGGGCATGCGGGTGTGGTAGGTGAAGTGTTTTTCGAGCACCGTGGCACCCAGGGCGACCGCCGCCAGGCAGGCCTCGATCCCGCGGCTGTGATCGCTGTACCCGATCGGGATCCCGGGGAACGCCGCCTGCATGGCTCGGATCGCCAGCAGGTTGACATTGTGATCCTCGGTCGGGTACTGGCTGACGCAGTGCAACAGCGAGAGGTGTTCGATCGAGCCCAGGCACTGGACCGCACGGCCAATCTCCTCGATCGTTGATCCTCCGGTTGAGAGGTAGACGGTGTCGACCTGCTCGGCCCGGGCGTTGACGTGTTCGAGCAATTCGATGTCGACGATGCGGCTCGAGGCGAGTTTCAGGGCCCTCAGGCCCATGCGGTCGACCAGGAAGTCGGTGGATCGGCGTGTGAATGTCGAGCTGAGAAAGGTGAGGCCCAGTTCGCCGCACAGCTGCTGCATTTCGAAATGCACCTCCTCGGGCATCTCGACACCCCGGAACCAGTCGAACCACTTGTGGTCGGAACCGAACTGGTTGGCGGTGTAGGTCTGGAACTTGGCGACGGTGGCTCCGCCCGCGGCAACTTCCTCGACCATGCCGCGGCAGACATCCCAACGCCCGTAGTGATTCTCACCCAGCTCGGCAATCAGGACCGTCTTCAACTTGGTTTCTCCCGATCTACGCCCGGTTGGGGGGGGGTGAGCAGCTGGTTGTGTCGGGACAGGCACGCCCCGCGATTCGCCTGCGGCGGAAGCCAGTCCCGCTAACGGCGGGTGTCTAGCCACCGATGATCCCCAGCGGCCGGTTCTTCTTCCAGCGGCCACGAGTGAAGTCGGGCACGTCTATCGTCTTGCTGCGTTTTGCGACCGAGCGTTCGCTGAGGTCCGAGATCGCGCTCCAGGCGGCGGCGTCGTAGACGTCCATGTCGGGCTCGGTCCCGGTGATCAGGCATTCGATCAGCCGGTGGATTTCCATGAAGTCCATCCCGCCATGTCCCTTGCCCTGGGCCTCCTTGATCAGCTTTTTCCACAGCGGGTGCTCGTACTTCGACTGGAACTTGTCGATCGGCTCCCAGCTGTGGCCGTGTGCGTTGGATTCCAGGGCGATCTGGTCAGGGTATCCCTGCACGATGCCGAGGGTTCCCTGGACCATGTTGATGCGGGTGTAGGGTCGGGGCAGCTGGGTGTCGTGTCCGACGGTGATCGTGCGTCCGAGCTTGGTGCGGATCATCGTGGTGTTGACGTCGCCGAGCTTGTACTTGCGAGTGGCCAGAGGGTGCTTGGCTCCGAAGCGACTGGCGTAGTGGACGTTGAGTCCCCTGGAGACGCTGCTCATCGAGACCAGGTAATCGAACTGGTCGCCCCGGTTGATGTTCATGCACTGGGCGACGGGGCCCAGGCCGTGAGTCGGGTAGAGGTTTCCGTCGCGGTGGATCATGTGTTCCAGCCGCCAGTTGACTTCCTGGTTCGGCCCCAGCAGCTCGCGATCCTCACGCAATTCGTGCAGGTACCCCGCTTCACCGTGAATCAACTCCCCGAGCAGGCCCTGTCGGACCATGTTCAGCACCATCATTTCGGTACGTCCGTAGCAGCAGTTCTCGAGCATCACGCAGTGGCGGCCGGTCTGTTCGGCCGTTTCGACCATCTGCCAGCACTCATCCAGCGTCACCGCGGCGGGGACTTCAGTCGCGGCATGGTGCCCGTTCTTCATGGCCGCCACGCAGACCGGCACGTGCCATCGCCAGGGCGTGGCGGTAACGATCAGGTCCAGGTCGTCTCGTTCGCAGAGCTTCTCGAACGCGCGTTCGTCGGGGAAGTAGGCGTCGGGTCTTTGTTGTCCGGCCGAGACGGTTGCCTTCTGGGCCAACGAACAGCGGTCCTCGAGCAGGTCGCAGACGGCCTTGACCTCGACGTGCTGCTGCCCCAGCAGCAGCCTGAGCAGGTGAAATCCCCGTCCTCCGATCCCGACCATTCCGACCCGGACCCGCGGAATCGGTTTCAGCCGCGGATCGGCCGATTCGATGTCATCCTCGGTCTCCTGGCCCTGTGCCAGGGCGGGCAGAACGACTCCGGCGCCGACCCCGGCTCCGAGTTTCAATGCGTCGCGTCGGTTGACGTCTGATTCCATGATCGGCTCCTGGTGGGTTCGCCTGCCGGTACGGGTTGCTCGCGGCTCCATGTCCCAGACAGTGTACATCAGAGTCGCCGCGAGGTGGTTGTGCGGCGCGATGGGGTATTGAAATTGACCCCCGCCGGTGCGGCGGGCAAGAATGGTCTCGTGCCGGCCCGGGCGTGGATCGGTCGGGCCGCGTGAGTTGAACCTGGGAGCGAGTGTGACGTTGTCGAGGTGTCGAGGGGCCGTCTGGCGATCGATCCTGGTGGGGAGCTGCGCGGTGGTGATGCCGCTGGGTGATGCCGCCGCGGCTGATCAGCTCGAGGTCGCTCCGGATCGCATCGAGCTCTCGAGTCCACTCGACCAGGTCCAGTTGCTTGTCACCCTGAAAGCGGCCTCCGGCGCCCTGGGCGACGTGACCCGGACGGCGAAGATCGAAATCGAAGGTGCCGCGGTCGTATCGATCGATCGACAGGGCCGGGTCCGGGCCATCGCCGCGGGAGAGGCGGTGTTGAGAGTCGGGCATGGTGAGTTGGTCAAGCGGATCCCGGTCGTGGTCGGTGAGGGCTTCGCGCGAGGGCGGTCTCGGTTTGTGGACCACGTGCTGCCGGTCTTGAGTCGATCCGGCTGCAACCAGGGTGCCTGCCACGCATCGCAGTTCGGCAAGGGCGGTTTCAAGCTCTCGGTCTTCTCCTTCGCGCCGGCCGCGGATCACTTGGCGTTGACGCGGGAATGGGACAGTCGCCGCGTGTCGCTGGTCGCACCCGAAGACAGCCTGGTGTTGCGGAAGGCCACGATGCAGATGGGGCATGGTGGAGGCCGCCGATTCCACACGGGCAGTTACGAATACCATGTGCTGAAGACCTGGATCGCCGACGGGGCTTTGGGGCCGGATGCGGGGCCCTCACCCAAGGCGACTCGGATCGTCGGACTCGACGTGTTTCCGCGGGAACGGACGTTTCGAAACGGCCAGTCGCAGCAGTTGCGGGTCGTGGCCCGGTATGCCGACGGGCACAGCAGTGATGTCACGCGTCGGTCGGACTTTGACAGTCTCGAGTCGGGAATCGCAGATGTCGACAGTGACGGCCATGTGACGGTCAGCGGCAGCGGGCAGGCTGCGATCATGGTTCGCTACCGTGGCCAGGCCGGGGTGGCTCATGTCATCTCGCCCTTCCCGGTCGTCGCGGCAAAGGCCAGGTTCCCGGTCGCTGTGAACCTGATCGACACCGAGGTGGCGCGGCGGTGGCGGTTGCTGGAGATGCGTCCGGCGGCCGGCTGCAGCGATGCCGAATTCATCCGCCGTGCGTTCCTGGATTGCCTGGGCACGTTGCCAGAGCCTGCGGTGGTCGAGCGGTTTCTGGCTTCGAAGGATGCCGGGAAGCGGGACCGGCTGGTGGACGAGATCCTGGGCCTCAGCGGCGATCCGTCGCGGGACCGGTACGTCGATGAGTGGAGCACGTATTGGACGCTGAAGTTTTCCGATGTGCTCCGCAACAACCGCAAGACATCCGGCGACGCCGGGATGTGGGCCTACCACAACTGGATCCGTCAATCGCTGAGACAGAACAAGCCCTACGACCAGTTCACACGCGAGTTGATCACGGCACAGGGTTCGATTTTCGAGCACGGTCCGGCCAACTTCATCGCCTCCTCGCGTCGACCGACCGACGTGGCGACGATTTCGAAGCCCGAGGACCTGGCCGAAACCACCGCCCAGGTCTTCCTGGGCATCCGGCTGCAGTGTGCCCGGTGTCATCATCACCCGTTCGAGTCGTACAGCCAGGCGGATTTCTATGGCCTGGCGGCGTTCTTCACTCGGCTGGACAGCAAGTCGAGCGGCACGTTTGGCGAGCTGGGCTTCGACGCGGTGGTCAGCCTGGCTCCGCTTTCCGCCGAGCGATCACTCAAGCACCCTCGGACCGGCGAGGTCGTCGCGCCTCGCCCGTTGGGCGGTGACCCGATCGACACCCGTGGCGTTTTGGACATCCGCGAGCCGCTGGCCGACTGGTTGACCTCGCCCACCAATCGTCTCTATTCGCGAAACATCGTCAACCGGATCTGGGGCCACTACATGGGTACGGGGATCGTCGAGCCGGTCGACGATCTGCGTTCGACCAATCCTCCGACGAACCCTCAGCTACTCGACGCCCTGGCCGCCGACTTTGTAGCTCACAAGTTTGATCTGAAGCACCTGATGCGACGGATCATGACCTCCTCGACCTACCAGCTGTCCTCGACATCCCGTCCGCAGCACGTCGACGACCGCCGCTTCTACACTCACTACAACGTCAAGCGGCTGCCGGCTGAGGTGTTGCTCGATGCGATCGACCACGCCTGCGGCACTCACGAACGGTTCCCCGGCGTGCCACCGGGCACTCGAGCGATCGCGTTGCCGGACCCGAACTTCGAGTCGTATTTCCTGGACACTCTGGGTCGTCCTCGTCGCTTGACCAATTGCGAGTGCGAGCGGACGGCCGAACCGAACATGGCCCAGGTGCTGCACCTGTGCAACGGTCTGAATTTCGAGAAGAAGCTGGCCGACAAGAACGGCCGATTGGCTACTCTGGCCGCCGGCAAGCGGCCGCTGGAGCAGATCATCGGGCAGCTGTACCTGGCCACGTTCAGCCGTCGGCCCTCTGATGCCGAGCTGTCCACCTGTCGCGAGCTGGTCGGCCAATCGAAGGACCGGCAAAGCGGGCTACAGAACATCCTCTGGGCACTGTGCAACAGCCGCGAGTTTCTGTTCAACCACTGATCACGACGCCCGGCTGTTGGGGCATCACACGATTCGGGAATCCTCAAATGCTCAATCTTCGACCTCTGTGGCACGCCGACTGCCAGTCGCCGGGCCGCCGCAGTTTTCTGCTCCAGGTGGGGGCATTGGGAGGCCTCGGTCTGTCGTTGGACGGTTTGCTCCGCGGCCAGGCTGCCGCAGCGGATGGCAAGGCGACGCGTCGCGACATCAACTGCATCCTGGTCTGGACTCGTGGCGGCACCAGTCACCACGACACTCTGGACCCCAAACCCGATGCTCGGGCGGAGGTCCGCGGCGAATTCGGCACCGTGGACACATCGATCCCCGGCGTCCGTTTTTCGGATCACGTACCGGGGTTCGCCGGCGCGGCCCGCGACATCGCGGTGGTCCGCAATCTGAATTCGATCAATGGCGCCCACGGTTCGGCCGACGCCATCATGCTCTCGGGCTGGCAGCTGAATCCGGCGGTGACCTACCCGACCTACGGCTCGGTGATCTCGCGGGAACGCGGGCACCGCCGCGACATGCCGGCGTTCGTGCAACTGGGCAACGAGGTCGACCGGAAGTTCATGGGTGGCACGGCCGGGTACCTGGGGATCACTCACAATCCCTTCGAGGTATTCGAGGATCCCAACGCCGAGAAGTTCACGGTCCGCGACCTGACGTTGCCCGGCGGTGTGAGCCCCAAGCGGGTGTCGCTGCGGCGTGAGGCGTTGGCCAAGCTCGATACCCTGCAGCGTGGCCTCGCCCGGCGACCCGAAGCGCTCTCGGCCATCGACACCTACTACCGCGATGCGTTTCGGATGATCACGTCGGTCAACACCCAGCGGGCGTTCCAACTCGAGCGTGAGTCGGCCAAGACCCGCGACACGTATGGCCGGACAACATTTGGCCAGAGTTGCCTGTTGGCGCGGCGGCTGATCGAGTCAGGCAGCCGGTTTGTGACGGTCACCAACGCCGACTGGGATACTCACGACAAGAACTTCAGTCGTCTCAAGCAGCTGTTGCCACCAATCGACCAGGGCTTCCCGGCGCTGGTGGCCGATCTGAAGGAGCGCGGGATGCTGGATACGACACTGGTGGTCTGGCTGACCGATTTCGGCCGGACTCCGAAGGTCAACACCGCGGCCGGCCGCGATCACTGGGCGTCGGCCGGCCTGGCCGTGTTTGCCGGCGCGGGGACTCCGGGGGGGACCATCGTCGGTCAGACCGATGCCGAGGGCGGTCACAGCGTGGGCGAGGAGTACAATCCGCACGACATCGCCGCCACGATCTATTCCAAGCTCGGCATCCCGCTTCTGACGACTCATGTCATCGGCGACGGGCGACCGATGCGATTGTGCGAAGGCCAACCGATCCGAGAACTGGCGTGACCGAAATGTCGAGCTTCAGCACCAAAGCAGCAAGCAGCACACGTCGAAGTCGACTGGCGGGATGTTGCGCGGTTCTGATGCTGGTCAGCGGGTTCACCGTGCCTTCGGCCACCGCCGACCACAAGATCAGCTATCGCCAGATCACCCGGACTCACCCGATCGCGGTCCAGCGTGGCACGACAGCCCGTGTGCGGGTGTGGTCGAATTTCACTCTGAACAATTCGCACTCGGTGTTCTTTGTCCCCTCCGGCGTCCGGATGACCCAGGTCAAGGAACCGCCCCACAAGGTCAAGTTCTTCGAGCCGAAGGAGCTGGATCAGGGCGAGGACTACGGGTTTGACGTCACGGTGCCCGCCGGCCAGTTGCCGGGCGTCTACGAGTACCGGATCGCTACCGACCAGGCGGTCAGCACCGTGGGCCACCTGTTGGTGACCGACTACCCGGTCGTGATCGAAGCGACCGCCGCAAAGAACACCGCAGAAAACACCTCAAAAACCCTCAAGACGGCTCAGTCGGTCCCGATCCCGTCGGCGGTCTGCGGCAGCATCGAGGACTTCGAGGATGTCGACCTATACCGGATTCACGGCCGGGCCGGGCAGGAGCTGGTCTTTCAGATCCACGCCCAGCGGGTGACTCGGGCCATCCACTGCATGGCGATCCAGTATCCGAAGATCCACCTGATGGACTCGTACCTGACGCTTCGTGACCGGGAGGGTCGCGTGGTGGCCGAGAACGACAACTTTGTCGGCGGCGATGCGATGTTGCGGTGTCGGCTGCCTTCGACGGGTGATTACATCCTGGAAGTCCGCGACTCGCGATACGCCGGTGATCCTCGTTACGTGTACTGTGTCGAGATCAGCGAGGGCCCTGTGACGCTGGCGGCGTTCCCGCTATCGGTCCAGCGAGGCCACGAGCAGCAGGTCGAGCTCATCGAGACTCGTGCGGTGAACATCGGGCCAAAGCCGGCGAGGGAGGTTCGCCGGGTGTCGTGGAAGGCCGCGGCGGACGCGGAGCCGGGTTGGCGACGGGTGCGTGTCGGAGCTGGCCGGGGACAGCCTGGCTTCGTGGTGCCCCAACTGGTCAGTCCTCATCCGCAGGTGGTCGCCGACGGGAAGAACAACTCGCTGGACAAGGCGATGCCGCTGAAGTTGCCCGTGGGTGTCAACGGCCGCTTTCAGAAGACCGGTCAGACTCACTTCTACCGCTTCACCGCCACCCGGCAGAGCGTGGTCACCATCGACGTACAATCGCAGCGGCGTGAGTTGGCTGTGGATGGCGTGGTGATGGTGATGGATGCCGGGGGCAAGATCCTGGCCACTGCCGATGACGCCGCTTTCAGCAAGGACGCCACGCTGAGGTTCCAGGCCCCGGCTGACGGCGAATACGTAATCGGGGTCCGGGACCTGAACCGTCGGGCCGGTGACCGGTTCATCTATCACATGTCGGTCGAGCGGGGCGGGCCGGATTTCGAGGTTCACGGCGAGTACTACTACGGGATGCTGGCCGCGGGCGGCCACGCGGTGTGGTTCGTGCGACTGAACCGGCTCAACGGATTCGACGGACCCGTCGAGCTCCTCGTCGATCGTCTGCCTCGTGGAGTCACCTGCCGGAAGGTGGTGATTCCGTCGGGGTTCAACCACTGCGCCCTGGTCTTTTCGGCTGAGGCCAAGGCTCCGGTCAATGCCTCGCTGGTACGAGTGCGTGGCCGTGGGAAGTTGGCTCGAGCGGCTGGCCCGTTGGAGGTGATCCGCGAGGCGAGGGTGCTGGGCGAACTGCGTCGTGCCGGCGCGAGTCGTTTTGTGCGGATGCCGATCAAGAGCCAGTTGCTGGGTGTGACGCAACCGCTGGACCTGCACGCGGTCACGGCGACTCCTGCGGAGCTGAAGTTGAAGCGGGGCGGAAAGGTGACGCTCACGGTACGGATCAAGCGGAGTCCCGAGTACAGCGAGCAGGTGCTGTTGAACATGGCCCTGCTGTTTTTCAACAAGACGGTGGGGGAGCAGTTGCCGCCAGGTGTGACGGTCGAGGGCGAGTCGACCCGCAAGCTGACCGGCGACATGCTGGAGACGACCTTCACCTTGAAGGCCGTGGCGGATGCCAAGCCCGTATCCGGTTGGCCGATCGCCGTCGTGGCTCGTGTGCCGATCACCTACACGATCATGACCAGCTACGCTTCGAACCCGGTCCTGCTGACCGTCGAGTAGTCGGGAAGCCGCGGTTGGGGGCAGTGTTGCTGAGCTGTTCGAACTACCCGAACAGCTTGTGTAGTGGCCGGGCGGTCATCACGTGATGCGGTTTGCCCTGCACGTCGTGGACGAGTGTCGATTCGGAGCAGCCGAGTGCGTGGAAGATCGTGGCGACGAACCGTGAGACGTGGATCGGGTTCTCCGCGGGGTAGGCGGCCTGTGGATCACTGCTGCCCACGTGTTGGCCTCCGCGGATGCCGCCACCGGCCAGCACCCCTGTGTAGACCCACGGCCAATGGTCTCGGCCTGCTGGTTTGTTGCCATTGAGTGACGGGGTGCGGCCGAATTCTCCGGACCAGACGACGAGGGTATCCTGGAGCAGCCCACGTTGATCGAGATCGGCCAGCAGTGCGGCGTAGGCCTGGTCCATCGGCGGCAGCAGCGACGTCTTCATACTGGGGAAGTGTCCCCCGTGCGTGTCGAAGTGGTTCTCGTGCCCCGGCCAGTTCACCTGGACGACCTTGACCCCGGCTTCGACCAATCGGCGGGCCACCAGGCAGCTGCGGGCAAACTTGTGGTCGCCATAGAGTTGCCGGGTCCGGGCCGATTCCTTCTCGATCGAAAACGCCTGCCAGGCTCCTTTGGCGTGCAGGATCTCCATGGCTCGTTCGCGCTGACGGTTCCAGTGTTGCTGAGATCGCTCGAGAGGTTGGCCGTTGTCCAGGCGTGTCAGCAGTTCGGTGCGGCGATCGAGTCGTGTGACCGGCAGGGCTTCGGGCAGTCGGAAGGTCCTGGGCACCATCCCGGGCAGGTCGTGCTTGGCTTTGTAGAAGACTCTCATCGGATCGAATCTCCGTCCCAGGAACCCGGCATCCTGTCCTGCGAAGCGGCCGACGCCGCCCTGCTGGATCCAGAAGGGCAGGTGCACTGCGGCGGGCAGCCCGGCCCGGTGGCCGATCAGTTGCTGGAAGACGGCTCCGATGCTGGGTGCATCACGCGAGTCGAGGTAGTACTCGGGTTGCGGCGTCCTGGGCTGGTGGGGCCGGCCGGTGAGATTGAAGTGGGTACCGGCCCCGTGGAATGTCTGGTCGTGGTGCATCGAGCGGATGATGGAGAGGTGCTGGGTCAGCTCGGCCGTCCTGGGCATGAACTGGCAGACATCGATCCCTGGCACACGGCTGGCGATGGGGTCGAATTCTCCGCGTGCGGCCCCGGTCGCCTGCGGCTTCATGTCGAAGGTTTCTTGCTGAGCCGGACCCCCGGTGATGTGCAGGAAGATGCAGGCTCTGGCCGAGGCGTCGTGCCGCAGCGGTGCCGCCTTGGCATCTGTGCCCAGGAACGCCAAAGGGGCGAGGCTGGCGGCAGCCTGTAGAGCCCGTCGCCTGGAACGGGAAGCCGGTGCGGGGTGTCGTGGCCTCCGTTTCATAAACTCATTCCACGATCTGCAATTGCAGGAAGTGGCTGCCGTGGTAGAGGGCTTCATCCTCGCGCACCCCCACCGCGTAGACTCTCAGAAAAGCGCGTTGTCCCAGCGGGGCGTCATCGCTGGCAACGACCTGGATCGAGCCGGTCTCGGTCTGCCCGACAAACGTGACCCCGCGCCCCCGCAGTCCTCCCACCTTGGTCACCGTACCGGGTGCAGCCAGCTCGGAGTGAATCTTGTTGATGAACCCGTTGAGCCGTTGGACCTTGTACTTGATCTGGGTGATCTGGCCCCGCTTGATGGTGCGGGGGTTGTAGGGATCGAGCGTGACATGAAACATCGGTTCGTGGATGTCAAAGACGACGGGGTTGCTGAAGACGGTGGCCGTCTGAGTCTTCTTGCCGTCGGGGGTGGGCACGGTGGTGGTGGCCCGGACGCCGAGGGTGTAGCGACCGGTCTTGAGGCCCCGGGGCAGGTAGAAGCTGATGTATCCCTTGTCCTTCGCGGCGGAGATGGTGGCGGTGCGGTTGGCGATGCCCGGCGGCAGACCGACTCCGATCAACTGCACATCGGCCCGGTGATTGGGGTCCTTGCGTTGGACCTCGATGGCGACGTCGAGCACACCACCGGGTGCGTGGCGCACCTTGAGTTCTCCGTAGAGGTGATGCACTCGGGTTTCGTGGCCATCGGCCGTGACTCTCAGTGGCGAATCGCCCGCGATCCCGATCGCCAGTTCATGAGTCAGTCGACTCCAGCCGTTGGGCCGGCCGCCCCGGATGACCGTTCCGCCTCGGACCGGCCGTCGTGAGCTGGGTGGGGAATTGAGCGGCTGGGATCTCAGGGCAAACCGTCCGAAAAGCGGTGCAGCGCCGGGGTCGGCGCTGAGCACCAGTTGCCCGCGTGAGACGCCGGGTCCGAGGAACACGTCGGGGCAGGTGATCCCGATGGGCAGCTCGGAGGCAAAGATCCGGATCGCCCCCCGAGCACCGCGTCGACGGAAGGCGATCACATCGAGCACCATGCGGCCACCGGGTGCGAGATTGATACTGCGGGGGCTGGCTGCCGGGGGGATGACGGCGACATCGGCGGCGGGAACTTCTCGCCGCAGCGAGAGCCGGTAGCCGCGTCTGGGGTCGGGGTGAATCCCGGCACTGCGGTTGTAGACGACGATGGTGTAGTGCCCGTCGGCGGGTGCGACGAAGCGGCCAGCGGGGTCCGAGTGCCCGGTGGGCATCGCCAGGCCACCGATGTTGCGTGGGTCACGTCGGCAGCGGAGCAGTTCGTTGCGGCCACCGGCATCGAGCACCGAGGCGGCCAGGTGCACCGGCGTCCCCATCCGCTCGCCGATCAGCTCGACATAGACCACCTCGCCCCGCCGTGCGGCAAACGTGTACCAGTCCTTCTCGTCGGCCTCGACCAGCAACCCGCTCGCCTCGCAGGGGGTCTCGAGCTTCTGAGCGTGTTCCGGGGAGTGGTTGTCGGTGGTCTCGGTGACGACCGGCACGTCGGTGATCCCGATCAGGACAGGGGCGTGGGCGGCGGGCAGCTGCCAGGCCATTGCGTCAAACGGGATCTGTGAGGGGGCGAGTCCGGTGGGCAGAGGCCAGCCGGGGGCCGCGTCCTTTGCGCTGATTTCGACCTCGACACTGTCCATCGCGGGTGACTTGTCCTTTGTGCGATTGGCCAGGTTCCATCCGTAGAGCGTGACCCGGGTCGACTGGCCGCGGCGGATGACCGAAGGGACTGCCACGGCCACACGGGGTCCGGTGTCGATGTCGAGGCGGTAGATGTGATTGGCACTGCCGGTGTATGTGAGATCGTGGAGTCGGACGATGTAGTCTCCGTCGGCGGGGACCCGGAAATCGATCAGCGGATCGACGCCGAAGTAACCGCGACTGACCTTCAGCAGGCGGCCGTCGGAGTCGAACAGTTGCAGCACCGGGTGCAGTGCCGAGTCGATGCGTTCGGCCCAGCATTCCAGGACGACCCGCTGACCGCTCTTGGCGGTGAACCGAAAACAGTCCTGGTCGCCGGCCTCGAGGATGCGGCCGTTGACGATCGAGTCGATCGGGACGGGCTTTGAAGTCGGCAGGGTGCTGTTGGGTTCTTCCTCGGTCACCTCACGCCGGTTCCCGATCTGGAAGGTCCTGGGAGTGCTCACTCCCGAGGGTCCGGCCAATCGGATTTCGTAGAGTCCCGGGGGAGTGGTCCTGGGGATGGTGATCCGGAAGCGGGGAGACTTGTCGCTGCCGAGGAATTCGGTCTGCAGTCCCGGTGCGGAGCACCGCAGTTGGGTCTGCTTTTCGATACCGCTGCCGGTGAGAGTCACTTCGACGGTGGACCCGGCCCGGGCTCCTGCCGGCCAGGCGGTGGTGATCACCGGGTTGGGTGCGGCGGCCTTGAGGCTGGAGTTTGGCAGAAGGACCACGAGGACCACGAGGATCACGAGGACCAGGTCCCATCGTGCGAGTGAGAGCGTGAGTTTCATGGTGGCTGTGTCCGGTGATCGGCTCGTCTCAGTGTAACTCGAGTGGGCCGTCTGGCTCAATCACGACTCGTACCGGGACAGGCAGTCGGTCGGGGACAGGCCTTCGGCCTGCGGCGGACAGCGCGTCCTTGGGGATGAGCCGTTGCCCGGGATCGGTTCTTGCCGATATGATGCCGTAGAGAGTGCGACAGGCCGTTACGGGAACACGGGAACAACAGCGATGCTCCGGATCCTCGGACGACCTCAACGAGTCTGCAGCGGCATGAGCCGTCGGGAGGTGTTGCAGGTTGGTGGAGCCGGATTGCTCGGCGTGGGCTCCGGCACGGTGGCGGCGGCAGAATCGGCCGGTGCTGTCCTCGGGCGGGCGGCTCGGGCCAAGTCGGTGATGTTCCTGTACCTGTTTGGAGGTCCCAGCCAGCTGGAGACCTTCGACATGAAGCCCGATGCGGCCAGCACGGTCCGCGGCCCGTTTTCGGCGATCTCGGCCCGGACGCCGGGGATGCGGATCTGCGAGCATCTGCCGAAGCTGGCCGCCTGCTCGGACCGTTTCGCGGTCATCCGCACGCTCAATCACACTCAGAACGACCACAACGCGGCCCACATCATCCAGACGGGCTGGCACATGCCTGAGGCCGAGCGGGGCCCGGCCAACGTCAACGCCGCGGCCAACGACTGGCCCGCGATGGGCTCGGTCGTCAGCTACCTCGACCGGGACCGCTCCGCGCCAGGCTCGATGCCCAGCTACGTCTACCTGCCGAATCGTCACGGCGAGATCCAGTTGGGGGGCCGTTACAACCGGCTGGGCCAGTACGCCGGCTGGCTGGGTCCGGAGTACAACGCTTTGGCGACCCGCATCCGCAAGAAGGCTCACCTGGACAACCCGTACTTTCGCGACTGCAGCGAGTCGGAGCTGCAGTACCAGTTCCGCGGCCTGTCGCTGGCCGACGGCGTGACGCTGGATCGGCTCGATCGGCGACGCAGCCTGCTGGACCAGTTCGAATCTCAACGCGGCGTGCTCGACACGATTGGCGGGACCTCGGGGTACGATCGGCACCGCAGCTCGGCGCTGGGCATGGTGAGTTCGTCGAAACTTCGCGAGGCGCTGGAGATTCGACGTGAGCCGGCGTCTTTGCGAGACCGTTACGGCCGTCATCTCTTCGGCCAGTCGCTGATGGTCGGTCGTCGGATGGTCGAAGCGGGCTCGCGATTCGTGACCGTGATCTGGGACATGCCCGACGGAGCCCCCTCGGGCTGGGATTCTCACGAGGGGATGACGACCAGTTTGCGAGACCACCTGTTGCCGGGATTGGACCAGTCGGTGTCGGCCTTGCTCGAAGACATGTCCGACCGGGGTTTGTTGGACGAGACGCTGGTGGTTTGTGTGGGCGAGATGGGACGCACGCCGAAGTTCGAGAATCGTGGCAGCGCCGATGGCCGCGACCACTGGGGCTTCTGTTTCCCCGCGCTGCTGGCCGGGGCCGGCGTGCAGGGAGGAATTCTCTACGGCCGTTCGGACGACATGGCGGCCTATCCGCTGGATCATCCGGTCAGCCCGGCCGACCTCTCGGCGACGATCTTCGACTCGCTGGGCATCGATCCTCACGCGACGATCACCGACAGAGAGGGTCGCCCGGTGCCGCTGGTCGACGGGGGCCAGGTCGTTGACGGGTTGTATGGCTAGCAGCCTGTTGAAAAACACAAGTTTGGGGATGGGACGGGGTCAGACGCCGCCCACAGAAAGTCCCGCTCCACCCAGAACGGCACGCAGGCGGGGCCTGACCCCTTTTCAACCAGCACTCGTTG
>Ga0310120_10001288_pt1 | contig 18809 bp, 17 predicted proteins | sample CB27_AW_983_MG_FD_203506 | JGI IMG/M metagenome (GOLD analysis project Ga0310120, IMG submission 203506) | Marine microbial communities from Western Arctic Ocean, Canada - CB27_AW_983 | ecosystem: Environmental > Aquatic > Marine > Oceanic | place: Canada: Western Arctic Ocean | collected...
CACGTCCAAGGAGTCCTGGCGTGGGATATCCCACCGTAAACACGGGGTCTCCAAGTCGAGGCTGTTGGCCGGGAGACAATTGCAAGAACGTGTCCGTGCCGAGATCTGCTGTTGTCGTTAACACCGCGAGATCAATCGTTGGAGAACTCGACGCGACTGTCACCGGGACCGTCGGTCCGCCGTTACAAGCGACCGTGATGGATGTTGCGCGATCGATCACATGCTGCGCCGTCAACAATAATCCATCTGGATGAACAACGAACGCCGTACCAGAACCCTGCATCAGCGACGCCGCTACTTCTGGGTCTGTTCTGTTGCCAGGAAAGTCTGCCGACCTCTCTGTGTCTCGTGAGCGTTCGGCATCACGAATCAGGTCTCGAGCGTCCGACAGCACATCTACGGCACCCATTCTCTCAAGAAGTTCTTCCTCAGAACTCCAGTCGGGTAGACGAGGGCTGTAGCGAGCACTCGAAACGATTAATGAGATCTCTTCGTAGATATCTGCCGCCGTCAACTCGCCAGCAGCTAGCCTACATGCATTTTTCAGATTTACAGAATAATCAGTCACTTTGCCGAAGGCATCATCGAATGCATCGTGTTCCGCAACGCATTCTTCCCAGTTGCCGAGAGCCATTGCTCTCAGCGCCTGCGCTGCAGCACGCATGGGTAGAGGTTCCCTACACGGAAACGCGTGCAAGAATTCTCTCCCTGCTCGTTCAACGCGGACCTCAATGTCCCCATCCCTCTGCAATAACATCGCCGGAACAAAATCCCCGCTACGATCTATCTCCACACCATTGATCGCAAGCAAACGATCCCCACGACGCAAACCGAATTCCTCCACCCACGGTGAAAGATCTTTGAGGTGTCCTTCAGATGTTATCCACGGGTCTTCACAAGTCAGTGAGTAATAATCGCTTTGCAGCTCACTACGTGCCGCCTCCTTCGTTTGCTCTTGAGTTATCTCTAGGTCCCATCCAGCCCTATTGAACGGCCTGAAACGTGCCGGTCTCAACTCACGGAATTGATCCACGATGTTTCGGGTTGCATGTTCATAATTTCCCTTAAGAGTAAAAGCGCTATAGTCCCCACTTCTTGCAAACAATGAAATGATTTCTAGTCCACTAGCGTTCTGACACAACACTTCCACGGAACCTCCACCTCTTTCGGCACCGTTGAAAACAAAATCGCAATAAAGTGTTTCAGATTGAGCCCCAGAAGACGTAAATCGCCAACCCTCTCTTTCAAACCTCTCACGCACATAGCCTCGAAGGCTGGGCCTGTCAGACTGGACCCGAATCACCATAAACTGAAAGTTCGACAGCGGCACCGTTTGCGTGAAAACGGGAGCGACAAGTAATGCTACTGCCGTGGCAACGATCACAAGTTTGACGTGGCGGAAATGCAGAGTCATAAGGCCTAGCCTACCGCTAGTCCGTCATGGATTCAACGGGAAACGGGGTTACTCTTTGGTGGGCCGAACCACTTTGTCGTAAAGACCCGCCTTTCGATCCGAAACGCATTATCCCAACACTTCCCACGCAAAAACACGGCCGATCCTATGGACGGGATGAACCAGTTCGTCGTACGAGGCCACGGCTCTTTCTCCCAACTGAACGGTGCTTCGGCCAAGAATTTCAAACGCTTGGATAGCTGGGTCCATTGAAAATTCAGGATAGTCATATCCGTAAATCACCACGGCCTTGCGTCCCGAAAACCCCGATTCGATCAACTTTGAGCAATCTGTGAGTGCGCTACGGTCTTGGGGATAAGGAGAAAGGATATGCATCAGAATGTTATCGTTCGGTTTGCCGTTGTTGCCCATTCTTCGCAACATTTTGACCTCAATCGCCCACTCCCAATTTGGCTCCGACCCGATACATAGGTCGCACTTCTGACGAGATACCTCTGGATACGGAACGTTGAGAGTTAGTTTGCCCTCGTAACGTTCCGAAAACAGACGCTGTAGTTCTTCAACGACCAACTTGACGGTCTGGGTTTCAGGATGAGGACCAATTCCAGGTTGAATTAGGGCTCCGGTTCTTGCGTTTGATGCCTGTGGATGGCGGCTGTCAACCTCTTTTATCGCCGCTGCGATATCGGACACGAATAGAGACAAGTTCTCGAAGGCTAATCCAGTCATTACCGGACTCTAACCGCGAGTCCGTTACGGGTTCAATGGGGAACGACACGTTTTAGCGCAAGCGTTGAAATTCCGCGAATCGTCTGCCCGAGTATCACCGAGTGACCCTACTGAATCACCCGAAGACGAGGGGGAGGGGGGGAACCTCATAGTAATTGTGAGAGATGACGCCACCCACGAAGCGGAGAGAATGGGGTTCAGCAGTCTGACCCGACGCCCTTATCGCGCCGGTCGCGTCGCTTCCACCAGACACGTCGCTTCAGTCACGTACTGAATGACCTCGTCCGGATCAATCGACGGCATCCGTCCCGTCGGCGGTGTGAACAGCGCACTGGCAAACACACTCTTGACGGCCCAGTTAATGTTTTGGGGAATCGAGTCTGTGGCCCTGATAAACGTTGGTGCGTCTGCGGTCGCTACCACGACGCCGATGACCTCGCCCTGTTCATTCACGAGCGGGCCACCAGAGTTGCCCGGCTGCACGGGTACGCTGATCTGCAAGAAGCTGGCATCTCCTTCCACACCAGATAACGCACTCACCGTGCCGTTCGTGTATTTCGGGTCACGTCCGAGTATGCCCGGAGTGGGATAGCCGATGGTAAACACATCATCACCGAGCGCCGGTTGCTGTGTAGGAGATAGTGCTAGGTAGGTGTTTGTTCCGAGGTCTCCGACGGCGGTGAGTACAGCAAGGTCGACTGCCGGTGAACTCGACGTGACGGTTGCAATAACAGGCGCGCGTCCATCACAGGACACTGTAATGGAAGTAGCTCGATCAACGACGTGGTGCGCCGTCAGTAGGACGCCGCTGGGGTCGACGAAAAACGCTGTGCCCGTACTCGTGACCACATTAGGCAACCCAGTGCTATCGGTCGGAATGGGTGACCGGGATGGCGCACCACCGACGAGCGACGGTCTTAGCTTGAGAAAACTGAAGGTGTCTCGGTTGTTCGCAGCGCCCATAGATATTGTGAGCATCCCGTTCGTTAGCCCGGCAAAACCCGTAGCTTCAACGTGGTTGAAGCCAAGGACTGTGCCCATAAAATTCCGGCCGTCTGCAGCCATTGTGAAACGGGCGATAACCATACCTGGTGGCCAGTAATAAGGAACCGCTGATTCTAAGACGACCACCACAAATTCGTTCCCATCGTCACCCGCAACAATGCCCAACCGGAAGCCGCTATCGTCAGTCGCAGCCCATAAGCCTTCTATTGCCGAGTTCAGCCTTCCGTCCAAAATCATCTGGTCGAGTTCGACCTCAGTTAACGGGTGCATGTCGACAGCCGGGAGGCGAGAAACTATGTCGCTAACCTGACCCTCTTCAAAACGAGGCCTCATCTTGTGTAGTCGTTCGACCGCTTTGCGAATAGCCTTTCGATATTCTCCCCCCTTGGTTATCGCAACCCCTCTTTCTTCAAATGCAGCCAGGTTCTCAAGCAAAAGATCGTCACAATTGAGGTAGGCTCCTGTGCCCCAACCTCCGGCGTCTATTTCGATTGCACACCGGAGAGTCTGGCTTGCGATCTCACGATTTTCTAGTGAAGTAAAAAATCAGTCGGGGGACGTATCTGCCAACCCCGTTTAATCAATTCCTGTCCGAAATACCTAGTCAGTTGAACTTCATCTTCACCGGGGCCTGCCACAACTCTTACTCCAAGATTTTGTATATAGCGAAAACCAGCTAGTCGCGGTGGCGGGTTGTTCGTGGTTGGCATCCACTCCGCACTCAGTCGCTCGGCTTCCTTGATCTGTGTGGTTGGCATCCACTCCGCACTCAGTCGCTCGGCTTCCTTGATCTGTTCGGGAGTCATGTCTGCCGAGACTGTGTCGCGGGTTCGGATTGCTGCCTCTCGTGGCTGGCCTGTGCTTCCTGCCGCAGAGAGAGTGAGCCACATATACGCCTGCACCAGATCCCGTTGGATACCTAGACCACCGGCATACAGGGTAGCAAGGTTGGCTTGGGCACCGGCATGACCCTGCTCTGCTGCCAACTGGTACCAGCGGATCGCCTCAGCGATATCTTGTGGGACACCTCGCCCGGCGTAATGCCTTTTCGCCATGTCGAATTGCTCGTCGGCGTCTCCTGGGTTCGCGCTTACCCTCTCAACACGCGTTCCGAACTGCGCAGCAGTAACGACAGAACTCACCGTTACCAGTACCGCTACCAGAGAAAGACATGGCGACCAACTCTTCATGACGTTCCTAGCCTACCTCTCTCCAGAGAACAGTTCAACAAAGAAGCGTCTCTACGCCAGCACGTCCTTCGACCGCGCGCCAAAGCTGGCCCGCCTGGCCTCATCAGTCGCTACTTCTCGTTCGAGTGAGGCTAGGGTTGTATAGGCTGTTTCAGCCCGGTCCAACTGGTCGTCGGACATGCGCTCGAATTGCTCCGGTGTGAAATGCACATGCTGATGGACGTGCTGGTGCTGCTCCGGGGCCGCCAGACCGAGATGCTTCATGAGCAACTCCAGCGCCTTGAGCTTGTCACTCCATCGCGCCGGTATCCCCGATTGTTCTGTCAACGTGTGGAGATCCGTATGAGCGATTGTCATCACGTCGCGAAGCACATCTTCGATACGAACGTCAGCGACCTCCAGCTGCTTACTGTGCTGCGCGGCGATGGCCTGTTTCACCACAGCATTTGTTAACAGACGGGAGCCTTGTTGCTGTGCGGTCTTCGGACTGTAACCGGCTCGGATTGCCGCTTGGGTCGCATTGAGATCGATCAGGTACTCCGTGACAAACCGTTGCTGCTTGGGTTTCATGACATTCAGTCCCTAGCACTGGTACATGGTGTTTCCAATACACCAAGGGATCTAACAGTGCCGGAACGGACGGGGTCTACGCAAGCCGAATATCAGTCAACAATGAAAATGAGGGGACCCAGAGTAACACCGGGTTGGAATGGCATTGTTTTCAGAATGTTGTGTGCAGTGCTCGACGGTGTGTTCCATGGATTAATCTATTAACTTCCTTTTTGTTACCCGAGTAACGTTGCTTGAAAATGGTGACACCTCGAACACGAGGAACAGTCCATGTCACTCGGTCACGCAGCGATCTCCGCTTTTCCTTCGAGTTTGGGCGTCCACATAAGTGCGATTCCCCTTGGGGTCGCCACTTTTTGTGGTAACACTCCGGTCAGCAAGCCCGCGAGTGTGCCCATGCCGGTAAACGTATAGTAGGACGGCACTTCCCCCCTGTGTGGTGTGAGCAACAATCGCCTTCAATCAGTTTGCCGAGAATTTGCCGACCCTGAGGCGCTCTCCGCCTGAGAAGTCCTCTCCAGTCTTGAATTCGTTCCTCAAGATCGTGACGGACTCGGGGTTCTGATCTCCAGTCTGCAAGCTCCCGAGCTGACAACCTCTCCAAACACGGACTGTGCTTCGGACACCTTGCTTCTTTGCCCTGAACTGCCTCCCATGGGCAGAATCGTACTACTAGCGACACAACATCACTAATTACTTCGACCTGTATTATCTAAGGGCACACAGTAAGGCTTTAGTGCGAACGTTTCATCAGAATTTTTCGTTGACGAAAAATCTCAATGAAACCAGTGCAACGGACACGCTGGATTCTGAGAACAATCGGTTCGGGCGTGGAGATCACAATATTTCATTGAAACCATTACGCGCCCGCACTACGCTCCTACTAACTGAAGGGAGCAAAGATGACAGAAAAATTGTGGGTATTCGGGACATTGATCGTATGTGCACTGTTATTCGGATTGATGACTTCCAAGAGTGCAGACGCGCAGGGTGGTTCGATAGGACGATGGCAAATTTCTTCGGGAGGAGTGAACCTCGAAACTGCGTGGAAAATTGATACTGTGACCGGGGAAACGTGGTACTGCGTGAGCGATGGTGGGACAATAATAAACGGGCGCAGAGTCTCTGACGGCGCTGCAGGTTGTTTCTTCAGACCGAACAATTAATCTTCACGAGAGATGAGTAAACACCAGCACCGTAATCGAAAGCGGAGTCCGTCGCAGGTTCAACGTTTATTAAATCCCGGTATCTCAACAGGAACAGTGAATGTTTCTTCGACCGTCACATACTCAGTCGTAGAGAAAGCACGATCGAAACAACATCGACCGCTGGCTTGAAAACCTCGCAGATAAATACCAGATTGCACTGGGTATCCGGGTTCGTTGTAGGCTAAATCAACACGTATACGAACCTGCTCACCATCACCTCTGCCAAGCCTTAACTCAAGGTTTCCGTTCTCCCAATCGGCATTATCCCAGACGATTGACCCATCTGTTGTGGAGTATTCCCACGACCGAAGCTCCGAATCTAAACGGACAATGTTCAGTGAGTACGAATTGAGCTCGCTGTTGAAGATCATCGTCCATTTTTCGTAAGACCCTGTTTCTCCGCCTTGGCGGCGCTGTAGGCCAATATCAAAGTCAAGACTATGATAATTCGTGTAACCGTTAGATGTGGTTTTCATTCCGATGAACCGGAAAACCTCTGCGTTGAATTTCTCCTGGACGCTCCCAACGGGTGATGGCGTGTTGCGTGGCCGCCAGTCGCGCACAAGACGCTGGGCTTCTGCACGCTGGTCCGCTGTCAGTCGCTCTGAAACTAAGTCCCGAATGCTCTGGGCATCGAGGTAGCCCTGCGCAACTGCGAGACTGGACCAGACGTATGCCACGAGGTCATCCTGCGGGACCCCACGGCCGTCGGCGTACATAAACCCCATTCCGACTTGCGCAAAGGCAGACCCTTGGTCTGCGGCAAGGCGATACCACCGCAACGCTTCCGTATAGTTTGGGATCCAACCCGAGACGCGGCCGTTTAAATACATGTACCCGAGTCCGGCTTGCGCGGCGGCGAGTCCTTGGTCGGCGGCGAGGCGATACCACCGCAACGCTTCCGTATCGTCCTGCGCCACGCCTTCGCCGGAGGTGTACATGGACCCGAGGGTGGATTGCGCTAGGGCATCCCCTGCTTCAGCCCTCGTCCGAACTTCCTCCGCGTTTTGAGCGGTGCCCCCCACGCTCGATGTCGCCACCAGACAGGTCGCGACAAGCAAAGGTGTGAGGCGGCGGAAATACTGAAACATAGGGTCTAGCCTACCGCGAGTCCGTCACGGGTTCAATGGGTTTAGTCAGGCGGGTGCGCGGCGTCCCACTCGAGGGCTAGGCGTTGACCTTCGGCGCGCCGGTACGGAGTCAGCATTGCCGAGACAGTGTCTAGGGCTTGAATCACTGCGTCCCGAAAAGCACCCGCTGGCTCTCCCATTCGAGGATCGGCGGCAAGACTGAGCCACATGTAAGCAGCCACATTATCCTGCGGCACACCACGCCCACGGTTATACGAAACCCCGAGGTTGAATAGCGCGCGGGTATGCCCTGGTCCGCCGCCATTCCGAAAGTTGGCCTTCAACCTTGGCTCGAAGTGCTGCCAATCGCGAATAGATGCCGCGCACCGCGCACATACATCGTGCCTTCCGAGAGTGCTGGCGTGGCCAGAAGAGGTTCACCGATCGGATTTCTTGAGAGAAGTTCAAATTGTGAACCCGCCCTAACAACAAAGATGTCTCCGTCTTCGCTGGAGAGGTAGATCATTCCGTCAGAAACTACCGGCGACGCGCTAAAACCGAACCCCGCGTGCTCAATTCGCTGACGATAGACATCTTTTCCAGTTTGCAGATCATAGGCATCCAGAATACCCCCATTGTCTAAGCTATAGAGCATCCCCCGATACACGACTGGTGTTGGCATGTACGGCCCGCGCCGCTCACGGTGCCAAGCCACGAACTCGTTGGACCGTTCCCACGACGACAGAGTTATGTCACCCGTCGCGCCAGGGCGGATCGCAAAGATCGGTCGTTCCGGCGGCCAGCCGCTAGCGACGATGATCATTTCCTCGGTGCTCACCGGCGTGGGCGCTGGAGTCTTTGAGCCCCCCCCCGAGTCGCCAAAGTTCCTGGCCACTCCTAGGGTCATAGCCACGTATAAAGTTAGCCGCATTGGTGACCAGCTCGACGTGTCCTCCGCTTTCATGGATCGACGGCGTAGCCCACGACGGTAGCTCGTCCCGTGACGTTCGCCAGACTGTCTCACCCGTGTGAATATCAGCGGCCAAGACAAACGACTCTCCTTGCGTGTCGCACTGGACTATCACCAGGTCCTCGTAGATGATCGGCGAACTAGCTGTGCCCCATTCATCCCCCAGCCAGCTGTAAGCTCCCGCGTTGAGCCGTCCTAGGTCCTTGCTCCACGCTGGGGTTCCGTCCATCGTGAAAGCGTAGAGACCCTGCGATCCAAAAATAGCCACTACGTAGCGACCGTCCGTTGCCGGTGTTGCACTCGCATGAGTGTTCTTAATGTGACGGGTGTCGATGGGAACACCCTGAGCCGCTGTGACTTCCCATCGCGTCGTACCAGTGTTCTTGTCGATGGCGTAAAGCATCCAACGGTGTGGCGTGCGGTCAGTCGAGCCGGTGGGATCGCCGTAGATCCCCGGACGGAAAGTGGCGTCGGTATCACCACTGATGGCCGATGTGACGAAAACCGTATTACTCCAGATGATTGGGCTTGAGTGACCGAGGCCTGGGACCGGTATTTGAATGGTGAAACCAGTCAACTAACCGATGCTCAGAAACAGGGCGCTCTACTATTTTACGGGAGAGCAGGATGTTCAGTTTGCCATTCTGGAATCATGCTTTCAGACTTCAGGTTTCACTCACTGGGTATTCCAAGTCATGGTTATGGTTTCAACGGAAAAGGTTTAGATAGAGGGCGTTTTCGCGTCACAAAAAATAGCGATGACCTGTTCAGATTTCGAACGCCGCCATTGAGGAACGTAACGAAAACTGGACCGTATTTTCATAACGGAGTTGAAACCAGTCTTCGAAACGCCATTACCCTTCATTTTGATCCTTACCGAAACGCAAACAGATACCAACCCGACGGGTCTTTCACCTTAAGCGCCGACCAGACTCAGTCGATATCACTTCTACTTCCTTCACAAGATGGTATTACCAATCAAGATGTCGATAATTTGCTAACGTTCTTGTCCGCCCTTGAGAGCGAACAGGTTCTAGATACAGAGATTTTGATACCACCAGAACTTCCTTCCGGACTCTCAACTGCGGAACGGGAATAAGGGACCTGAACAAGCCGAAAGAGTCTTGGTTACGGCCAAATGGCCGTCTGCGTCTGGTCATCTTGTGGCGCGGCGCGTACTCGCCCAATAGATCGCCGGCACGACGAACAAGTTCAGTGCGGTCGACGAAACTAACCCGCATACGACCACAAGTGCAAGTGGAGCCTGGATCTCGCTGCCCGGCTCTCCAAAGCCGAGGGCAACCGGCACCAGCGCCAATCCGGTTGACAACGCGGTCATCAAGATAGGCACGAGTCGACTGACCGAGCCTTGGATCACGGCCTCGCGTACATCGCTTACCTGCCCATCCTCGCGGAGCCGCCGAATGTGCGAAATCAGCATGATGCCGTTGCGTGTCGAGATACCGAACAATGAAATAAATCCGACCAATGTGGCGATGGATAGCACCCCATTGCCCAGAAAAACGCCCACAACACCTCCAATTAAAGCCAAGGGAAGATTGACCATGACGATCACCGCATCCCGCGCCGACCGGAACGCGCTCATCAAGACAAGAAAGATGCCGGCAACAGCGACGAGAGCAAGTCCCAGGAGGAGTCGCGATGCTTCAGATTCAGCCTCGAATTGTCCACCGTATTCGACACGGTACCCTTCCGGTAACGCAAGGCTCTCCGCCAACCGCTCTTGGATGTCGCCCACGACGCTCCTGAGGTCACCCTCTGCGACGTTCGACGTGACCACGATGCGCCGCTGCACATTCTCCCGCCCGATAAAGTTCGGACTACGATCTTCGACAATCTTGGCCAAACTACCGAGCGGCACGCGAACCCCGGCCGGCGTATCGATCCACATCTGCCGCATCGTGTCGAGGTCAGCCGTATCGGTCGGCACGTAGCGCAAAATCAACGGAACCATCATCTGACCATCGATGATCTGACCGACCTCGCGACCCAGCAACGCCGTTTCCAGACTCAACGCGGCCTGCCCCGTCGGTAGTCCGTGCCGAGCGAGCGCAGCTCGATCGAAGACAACTCGCACTGTGGGAATGTCGGCCTGGGGTTCCAACGCCAGGTCAACCACACCAGGAATGTCTTGCATCGCTGCGAGGGCCTGGTTCCCGAGAGCTCTGAGCAAAACCAGGTCGTCGCCGAAAATCTTGACAGCGATGTTTGCTCGTGAACCCGAGAGCATGTGGTCAATCCGGTGAGAGATCGGTTGACCCACAGTGATGTTAGTGCCCGGCACAAGCGACAAACGTTCCCGAATCTCCTCCTGCACGACCTCAGGGGGCCGACCGTCAGGATTGAGTCGCACGTCGATCTCAGATGACTCGACCCCTTGAATATGTTCGTCACGTTCGGCTCGCCCCGTCCGGCGCGCTGTCGCCACCACCTCCGGAACTTCCAGCAAGATCTGCTCGATGGCACGCCCCAAGTCATTCGACTCCGCCAGACTCGTACCGGGCAGTGTCACCGCGTTAATGACCAACGCACCTTCATTGAAGGCCGGAAGAAAGCCTCGCCCCATGAAGGACGTCATCGCAATTGCGCCTCCAAGCATCAGTCCGGCCACGGTCATCACCAGCCCTGAGTGATTCAACACATGGGGTAACCCGCGTTCGTAAATTCGCTTAACAGCGGTCGTTAACGTCGGTTCCTGTCCTTCCTTAATACGCCGCACGCTCGGTAGCAGGTACGTGCATAACACCGGCGTCACCGTCAGAGCGACGACCAGCGATGCAAACAGCGAGATGAGATAGGCAAAACCGAGCGGTTGCAACAGCCGGCCTTCGACTCCCGGAAGAAAGAACAGTGGTAGGAACACGAGCATGACGACCGCAGTCGCAAAAACGATTGAGCTGCGGATCTCAAGGCTGGCGTGATAAACAATTTCCAAAGTCGGGCGTCGTTCTGTCACCGGAACATTGGCATTCTCCCGAAGCCGTTTGGACACGTTTTCGACATCGATGATCGCGTCGTCGACTACGGCACCGACGGCGATAGCCATCCCGCCCAAGGTCATGCTGTTGATGGACAATCCCGCTAGCCGAAGACCCACAACAGCTGCTAGGAGTGACAGCGGTACTGCGAGCACCGTGATGGCCCCGGCCCGTAGATTGGCGAGAAATACTAATGTCACTAGGATGACCAGAACAGTGCCATCGCGCAGTGCGTTCGCCAGATTGCCGAGCGCCAGTTGGATAAAATCCGCTTGGCGGAATAGCCTTGAGTCGAGCTGCATTCCCACTGGAAGGTCTGTCTGGATTGTCTCGAGTACTGCCTCAAGATCACGTGTCAGTGCCAGAGTGTTGACGTCAGGCTGGCGTTGAATGCCGAGTATTACCGCCGGCTTGCCGTTGCGCGAACCATCGCCCCGTTTGAGAGCACTGCCGAGCCTAACGTCGGCCACGTCACGTACGCGGATCGGCAGGGTATCGCGCGTACCGACGACAGTTGCTCCGATCTCATCGAGGTCGCGAAACCGTCCTATACCTTCAATGAGGTACTCCTGTCCGCCGGCTAGACGGAACCCCGCAGACGTGTTCCGACTCTCTCCTCGTAGCGCCGCTTCGACCGCGCCCAACGCGACGCCGTAAGCAGCTAACCGATCGGGATCAACGAGCACCTCAAATTGACGCCGGTCGCCCCCAATGACTGTGACTTGGGAAACACCGGATGTCGCCAGCAGGCGTTGCCGGATGAGGACCTCGGCGGTCGTACGCAGTTCGAGTGGCGTATGGTCCTCGGACTCCAGTGCAACGAACATGATCTCGCCCATGATCGACGAGAGTGGACCTAGCACTGGCAACTCAACCCCATCTGGCAGCGTCGCCGAGACCGTCATCAACTTCTCCGTCACTGTCTGACGGACACGATAGCGATCTTCTCCCCAGTCGAAGTCAACCCAAACGACAGCAATGCCGACAGCGGTGGCTGAGCGTACCCGGCGAACGCCCGATGCACCATTAAGAGCCGCCTCGATCGGAAAGGTGACGAGAGTTTCCATGTCCGTCGGCGACATCCCGTGTCCCTCGACGAGCACCGTCACTGTCGGTGCCGTGAGATCCGGCAGCACGTCGACAGGCATACCCGTCGCTACGTAGCCACCCCAAATGAGAAAACCACCGGCGACTACGAGCACAACAAAACGATTTCGTAACGACCACAAAATGAGACTGTCAATCATTGTCAGTCTCTCTAGTGCGTGTGCCCGTGCGCAGGAACCTGCGTCGAGAGAGCAGCCAAGCGTATGAGCGGCGCTCCTCGAACAACAATCCGCTCGCCAAGGGCAACATCACCGCTAATCTGCACGAGACCTGACTCGCGATTCCCGAGTTGGACCGCACGTCGGTCGAAGCTCTCACCAGCTACCTGAACGAAGACAACCGGCTGGCCAGCATCGTCGACAATGGCGCTTTCAGGGACTGCGATCGCCTCGGTGGGTGCTGATAAAAACACGCGTAACGACACCGCTTGTCCGATCGCAAACCGCCGGTCAGGCGCGGCCAGCTCGTAGACAATAGGAACCGTGCGTGAATCGGGATCGAGAACGCGACCAATACTGATCAACTGATCGAGGGCTACCGGTGCGCCGCCTCCGGGAATCTCGAGTTCAGCAGCGACCAGTTCGTCTACTCGCGACAACTCTGCTTCTGGCAGCGCGCCCACAATATGCACACGGTCGAGAGCAACAAGCCTAAAGAGCCGTGTGCCCTGTTCGACGCTCGCTCCCGGCGTGGCGTCGGCTTGAGCCACAACCCCGCTCATCGGCGCCCGCAGAACGAACCGCATGTCTCCCACGTCTTCGCCCTCACCCGCCCGCGTGGCATCGAGCTGTGCCAAGTGCGCTTCGGCCGCTGACACGCGCGCCCTAGCCGTCTGCTCAGTAATACGAGCCTCCAGCTGCCGACGCCTCGGAAGAGCTCCGACCTCAACCAAACGTTCGGCTCGTGTGCGGTCAGCTCGGGCTAGTTCCAAAGCGTCTCTCGCTTCCGCGACGTCCAGTTGGAGCGCCGGCCGGTCATCACCGTGCCCACTGTGAGGAATGATCTCAGCCAGATTCTCGCCACGCTCTACGCGCACACCGGCCGGCCGCACAGATATATCGTTCGCGAGCCGACCTGCTACCGGTGTGGTAACGTCGACACGCCCCCCAGTGCGAACCTCGATCTCAGCCGCAAGTACGATGCTCTCAGACATCTGACTCCGCTCAGCGAGACCGGTCGCAAAGTCAAGGACCCACTGCTGCTCTTTGAGAAACGGAATCGACCTGTCCGTTGGGTCCTCTAGGACCGCGGGGACTGCAGCCTCTGCCACCGTTTGTACCGTCACATTGCCGAGATCGTGACGATCGGTGAGTCCTGGAGCGTCCAACTCTAGTTCGAGCCGGTAGGAACCGGGTGTGCTTGGTCTGACGGCCACTTCGAAGATTCCCGGACGAACTGGCGCTGCCGCTCCGAATTCTTCGGTTTCTTCACCGGTCAAATAGACCACAGCTCGCCCAGCCTGTACTGGTTCGAAAGTCGAGAGATCAGTGAAATGAATTGCGAACCAGCTCGTCCTATCCTCGACAAGCTGTGGGTATTCCACGAATAGTTCGCTCCGTTCCGTCCACCTTGTCTCAACGACAGGTTGCAGTTCCTCATCTTCAACCGTCTCGGGCAGAACCGATCCAGGATTTCCGCACGAAATCAGGCCAACTATGAGCAAAAAGACGAAACCGCCGAAACATAAACGCCAAACACCCTCACTAATTACAATCATGGTATTGCCTGCCCCCCGACCGCTCTGTCGAGTTCAATCGTGGCCCGCCGAGCGGTGGCGGATAGCTCCAGTAACCGAAGCTCTGTCCGGAGCTTCACGCGATGCGCGTCGAGCACTTCCAGAATGCCGTACTCACCTTCTTCGTACGCAGCGGTGGCGACTTCGGTCAATTCAGCCGCTCGGTCGACAGAGCCAACTCGATAACTATCAGCTAATTCACGATACCGTGAGGCTGTGGCACGTTCTACGCGAACATCGCTTTCGATATGTGTCCCCAGCGCCTGCCGTTCTGCGTCAATCCTCCCGCGTGCCGCCGCGGCCCGAGCGATCTGCTCTTGACCTCGGTTCAAGAGCGGGATCCCAACCGTGGCCGTCAAGACGTAACCTGACGCGTGCGCCCTTGGTCCACTCGTCCGTTTTAGGCCGGCGGTCACCGCTACTCCCGGCAGGCGGAGCCGACCCGCAGCGCGTTGCTCGGTCACCCACTGCTTTTCACTGAGCGTCAAGGCACGATAGTCCGGACGGCGTGCGAAAGCCCGAGTCACGAGAGAATCGAGAGTAGGAATAGTTTTGTTATTCGTCAATTGGCCGACGGCCGTCAATCCTTCCGGTTCCGTGCCAGGTGAAAAGAAGGAAGCGAGCCGTGCCTGAGCCGTCAGGCGATCAATGGCAATGATTTCGACGTCGGTTTCGATCTCGCCGACCTCACCCTCAGCGCGCAATCTATCAAATCTGGAACCTTCACCCTCTTCCTCCCGAATCCTCAAAACATCGACCAACCGGCCCAACGCCAACACTCCCTTCTCTAGCGTCTCCTCGCGCTCCTGAGCGAAAAGGAGATCGGTAAACGCGAAGCGCAGCCGCGTTTCAAACGCCAACAGGTCGTCGGCCGCGCGAGCTTCAGCAACGGTGACCGCCTGCCTCGCCGCCTCTGCGAGTAATCGCGACCGCCCTCGTACCGGTAATTCTTGGGTAACCAGTACGAAATCGTCAACGTTAAGACCAGCGTCTTCTCTGGTATAGCTCACAGTCGGATTGGCAAGTAAGCTACGTTCCCGTGCGTCGGCCTCCAATTCGCGCACTGTGTAGTGCAGTACACGTACCTGCGGATGCTCCATGCGCATCCGCGCAAGCGCCTGTTCCTCAGTGAGCGTCTGCGCCGAAGCACCCCAGACAAATACACCACAGAAAACGGTTGCCCAAAGCAGCGGTCGCCATCGACACATATCGTCCTCTCCCAACGGTCGTCCTTAACCGACGGACCAACCCTAATACGGAAATGTCTCTACAAACGGAATTCGGTATTTACGCCGCAAGCGGACAGCTAGATTGGCGGGGCGCGTGCAGGAAGGACGATACGTGGCGGTCGGTCGGGACGGGCCTTCGTGACAATCGACAGGTGCCGGCCAGAGGCGACGGGCACGGTCTCAACCCGCCAAGCCTCAACCAATGCGGCAGTCGCACCAATACGGCCGCTCGACCGCTCGACTGCAAGCACCTCAACCCGAACAGAGGCATGGCGATGCGTGTTGCTGGTAAATTTTGTCGTACCAGGGCTCTCGGATCCAGTCAAATGCCAATGTGCACCAGATCTCTGACGGTGAGCGGAGTGGCCGTGGCTGGAAGTCTCTTCTGGTTGCACGGTACCGTGACCGTGACCATGTGGGTGGATGTGTGCAAACGGCTCTGTTCCGCCGGCCAACACCACCATTATGACGAGGAACACACGCGCTATGTGACGCAACATCGTTTCTATCCTGACGAGGGACCAAACCACTGTCAACCTGTTCTTCTTGAACAGCCGGTCTCGCTGCTTGGGTCTCATTGAGATCAACGAGACATTCCGTGACGAACCGTTGCTGCTTAGCCTTCATGACATTCAGTCCCTAGCACTGGTACATGGTGTTTCCAATACACCAAGGGATCTAACAGTGCCGGAACGGACAGGGTCTACGCAAGCCGAATATCAGTCAACAATGAAAATGGGGGGACCCAGAGTAACACCGGGTTGGAATGGCATTGTTTTCAGAATGTTGTGTGCAGTGCTCGACGGTGTGGTTAATCGATTAATCGATTAACCTCCTTTCTGTTACCCGGGCAACGTCTCTTGAAAATGGTGACACCTCGAACACATTGCTTCTATGATGGTCAGCTAGTTGCTTGTCAACCATACGGTGATGCACGGACCGGCGAACATTCCAGTCACCGCAGGCTTGATGACACGAAGAGGAGATTCTTATGCTCGACAAGCTCTCGTCTGTCGTCTCACTCACGGTTCTCATTCTTAGCATTCCCATCGCCGCTAAGGCGCAAGATACAGCGTACAGCCGCGCTGAAATCGAGGCAGCAATCGACATCGGTATTCGCGACCGCGTCAATCGGATTCAACACGAGTGTTCAGCCGAAATCGGTGGCTTCTGGAACAAGTTAGGCGAGGTTCTGACTGCAGAACAGGGAGCATTCGGTCAGTGGCATGGCATCCGCAAGTTCAGTATCACCGGGCAACCGCCGATGGCGCGTGTTGCAGACTACGCAGCGGGCGCTCTTAAGCGGTACCTGCCAGCGCCACAGTCTACTGACGAGAACATTGTCCAGATGGTGTCAGATGACGTTTTCACTGTCTGGATTCGACCTGACTCGGACGGCAGCATGATCACTGCTGCACGGCTCGCAGACACTGGAGTCGAGCACGTGGTCATCCGACCCCGCGGCGACAAGGAAGGCCGTCTCACAAGTCAGCCTCTCACGCTCGACGTGGCCGGCTCGGAATCGGCCGCAAATCTGTTCGGGGCATCCTTTGAGCTTCAAGGAGTCGTAGCGACATTCGCGAGTGCGGACGTACAAGCCATTGCGAAAGACAACGATATAGAGGTCATCCTTATCACTAGCGGCGGTGAGTTCAAGTGCAACCTGGACGACACGCGAATCCTTCGAGGGTACAACCCCTTAGACAACTGACTTCGCCGGCATAGAGGCGGTCATTGCTTGCTACAACTCTAGAGGCTGGTTTACGCGCCGGTATGTGCTTGGTCAACGGCGAGGCAAAACCATCGCTCCGCTTCCTTTGGGCTCTGCGGCACGCCACTGCCACGGAGGTACATGCGTCCGAGATCGTATTGCGCGTTAGCATCCCCGGCTTCAGCCCTTGTCCGAAGTTCCTCTGCGGTTTGAGCGGTGGCCACCATGCTCCACGTCACCACCAGACACATAGCGACAAGCAGGTGTGTGACGCGGCGGAAACACCGAGCCACCGAGCCACCGAGCCTAGCCTACCGCGAGTCCGTTACGGGTTCAACAACTGAAAATACAGCGGCACCGGCGCCGCCCACAGCTTTCGCCCTCACGTAATGATGACCGTCGAACCTCGTCTGACTGCCGCCCTGAGTCGCGGATATGCTGAGGGAAACTTGAGTTTTCCGTAGGTTAAATTGGCAGCCAATTAATGGCTCGGGGCGCGTGGATTGAAGCGGAATTGTGGCTAAACGGGGTTCGAGTGATTCGCGGATGCGCTGGAGTTTAATCTCTAAGCTCTGACGAGCGTCTTCGATCTCTGACATGGGAATCATTGGTTCAGAGGTCGTGGTGTCACTCGGTTTACCGTAGGCGTAGGCCATTAATGCCGTTAGAACCGATGGGTGGAGTTTTCCGGTTCTCGCATCAGCAAGTAACCGCGCTTGCACCTTCGGGTCTTCAATAATCGCCGTCGCCCACTCCCGCACGGCAAGACTGTTCTTATTACGAGACCCTTTCGGGCGACCGGACGGATTACCTGACTGCCCGGGTTGGAATGGCATTGTTCTCAGAATGTTGTCTGCAGTGCTCGACGGTGTGTTGCATCGATTAATCGATTAAGTCCTTCACTGTTATCCGGGTAACGTCTCAATTCTGATTCCAAATAGCTCTCCGTCAGCTCTCCGTGACGGTGGTTGATTTACGTAGATGCCAGAGCACCCATGTGGAGACGACGTTCGATGTAAGCGACGGAAATAAAACCAGTTGAACCCAGAAGTCACACGCTATCACTGTGTTAAAGAAACGTGCCTCACGGGTTCGACTCCCGCCGCCTCCACCATTTTCCCCCTGTCAACACAGGGGTTTTTTCATCAGCACACGCTCCGTAATGTGGCGGACGATCATGCCAGTAGAACTCGTGGCCATTTAATCGATTAAGACTTCCATGCAGAGAAAAGCCATCGCCACCCAGGCGGTATGGGAACTCTAACGCGCAAAACAACCCAGCCCCCCAGTAGGGGTGAAGGACATCTGTTCGTATCCGCAATAAGGCCGTGTCTTGGTCGCCAACTGCGGCACTCGTCGCACCTGGTACGATTGGAAATTCGGCCGTGATGCCAGTGTCGTCGTACGTACAAACACAAATATTTCGAAGGTTTTCGTAGGTATTCTTCAAATCAGAACTGGTCCAAGCCGACCCGCCCACGTCACCCGGCGTGTCGCCTCGCCCAGCAACAATGGCGAGACCTTGCGCAATAGTTTCGTAATCGAATGTTATCGAGTTCAACAGAAAACTAACCGTTTGCCCTACAACATCTTCGTGCTCTCCTTCGTAAATGGTGGCACGTGTAACGACAAAATACTCACCGGACTCCCTATGTAGAGAACCTGTTCCCGCAAGTTTATTACCGAGTATCACGGCCCCATGTTCATCATTAAGCATCTTATTAATTTGGAATGGCATTTGAGTTTTTACCTGAATAACGTCTTTGATTTCACCAAGCGACTCGGAAGGTAAGGATGAAGCGACTCGTGAAAGTGGCGGCGGCGATAGTCGTGCGCCATCCAGCAAGGCGTCGGTTCCAGCGTAAACCGTCT
>Ga0310120_10001294_pt1 | contig 18760 bp, 10 predicted proteins | sample CB27_AW_983_MG_FD_203506 | JGI IMG/M metagenome (GOLD analysis project Ga0310120, IMG submission 203506) | Marine microbial communities from Western Arctic Ocean, Canada - CB27_AW_983 | ecosystem: Environmental > Aquatic > Marine > Oceanic | place: Canada: Western Arctic Ocean | collected...
CCCGTAGGGCGGGTTTTCCGCCACCCAGCGCTTTTCGCCGAGGAACTGATCGTCTGTGTACACCCGGTAACGAAAGGGCACTGCGTCCTCTACCGAAAACAGGTGCAGGTCCTTCTCGGCGACCTCGAGTGTCAGCTCTTGTAACGGCGAGATGTCCATCACGAACGCGCTACGGCCGTGCGTGCCGGCGATCAAGTCGCCCTCTCTGGGATGAACCACAAGATCTGCAACCGCCACGGTCGGCATGCCGTTCATCAGGCGCATCCAGCTCTCGCCACGATCGAACGATACGTAGGCGGCAAACTCGGTGCCCAAGAACAGCAGATCCGGGTTCTTCACGTCCTCGCGGATCACCCGAACCGGCGCATCGTCGGGGAGATTCGCCGCGATGCTCACCCAGTGCTCGCCCCCATCGCTCGCCATGTAAACGTGCGGGGCGAAGTCGTCGTTGCGGTGCCCGTCGAAGGCTGCGTAGGCGCGGTCCTCGTCAAACCGCGAGGCGATGATTCGAGAGACCCAGCGTTTGCCATCGAGTCCGGGAAAGTACTCGGTTAGATCCGTCCAGTTCGTCCCGCCGTCCCGCGTCATCCAGACATTACCGTCGTCGGTACCGACGAACAGCAGGTTGGGATTGATCGGGGACTCAGCAAACGCGCTCGCCGATCCGACCTTCTGTGGCTCGCCGTCGCGAAAGTCGGGCCGTGAACGCGTGTAGGTGGTCAGATCCGGGCTGATTACCTCCCACTCATTACCACGATTGCGCGACCGGAACAGGTGGTTGCCGCCCATGTAGAGCGTCGCTGGGTCGTGATACGAGATGTGGATCGGAGTGTCCCAGTTGAAGCGGTAGCGGTCATCGCCGTTCGGCGCCTGTGGTTGGATGCGGGTGTTTTGCCCGGAACGCTGGTCGTGGCGAATGAGGCCTCCACCCTGGGATTCGGCGTAGACGATGTTGGGGTCGGTGGGATCGATGCGCACTTGGAAGCCGTCGCCGGTCATCACCTTGTACCAGTCGGAGGTTGTGATGCCGATGCTGTTGCCCGTCGCCGACGGGCCGGCCCACGACATGTAGTCCTGCACACCGCCGTAGATGTAGTAGGGATCCCGCATGTCGACGTCGATCGCGTAGAACTGCCCCAGCGCCATCTGGTTGAGAAAGTCCCAGGTCACGCCGCGGTCGTAGCTGAAGTACAGGCCACCATCGTTGCCGAGCACCAGGTGGTCAGGGTTGGCCGGGTCGATCCATAGATCGTGGTGATCGACGTGGACGTTCATGCGTAGGTTCTCGAAGTTCTCGCCGCCGTCATCTGAGACGGCCACAGAGCCGCCCAGCACGTAGACGCGGTCGGGATCGGACGGATCGACGCGGATCTGGCTGTAGTAGAAGGGTCGCGGGTTAATGCCGTTGACCCACTCGAAGCTCTCGCCGCGATCGGACGAGCGAAACACGCCGCCGTCACGCATTGTGCGCGGTGGGGCAGGGTCGGGATCCGCCGGTATATCGGGATCGCGCGGCGCGCCGACGCTGGTGGCCGTCTGCACAATCGCGTAGACGATCTCTGGATCGGTCTGCGACGTCGCCAGGCCGATGCGGCCCTTCTCGCCCGGCGGTAGGCCACGGGTCAGTTCCTTCCAGCTGCGGCCTCCGTCGCTTGTCTTGTAGATGCCGCTGCCGGGGCCGTACATCGTCTCCGGGTTGCCGCCTGAAAAACCGTCGCGCTGCACCTGGTAGGCGGCAGCGTACAGCGTCCCTGAGTCTCGCGCGTCCATCGCCAGATCCACCACACCGCTGTTCTCGTCGATGAAGAGCACCCGTTCCCAGCTTTCGCCGCCGTCGGTGGTCTTGTAGACGCCGCGCTCCTCGCTGGCGCCCCAGAAATGGCCGAGCGCGGCCACGTACACGGTCTCCGGATCGGTCGGATCTACAAGGATGTCGCCAATGTGGTGGGAGTCACGGAGCCCGAGGTTCGTCCAGCTCTCGCCACCATCAGTCGACTTGTAGACGCCGTCGCCCCACGAAACGCTGTTGCGCGCGTTGTTCTCACCCGTGCCCACCCAGATGATGTCGGGGTTGGTCGGATGGATGGCGATGGCGCCGATGGAATTGGTGCCTTCGTGATCGAAGAGCGGCTCGAAGGTGACTCCATTGTTCACGGACCGCCAGAGGCCGCCCGTCGCTCCGGCGATGAAGATCGTGTACGGGAACTCACCGACCACGTCGACGTCGATGATGCGACCGCCGGCTCCAGGCGGGCCGACAGAGCGCCAGCTGAAGTTTTCGAGGAGGGATTCGTCGAGTTGGGTGGACTGGGTGGCGCCGGACGCGCCGGGTAGCACCGGCGCGGCGATAACGAGACCTAAACACAAAAGGAAAGAGGCTTTATTGATCATCGGTACGCTCCTTAGGGAATTGTGGCTCCGGCAACTCTAGGCGGCGATGGTGGCGGTGACCAGAGGGCGAGTCCCTTAGCCGGAGCCCGCAGTGAAATCGGTGGTGCTTTCGGTCGCCCGAGTAACTAGCCGATCTCGCGAACCATCAGGTTTCGCCAGCGCACCTTGATCCCGCCGTTCGAGGTTTGCCGGGCCATTCAGACCAGGTCGTTGACGACGGCATGCGGGGCGAACCCCGCACCACGGATGTAACATCCATGCTCAGCAAACATCCCCACGCTCGTTCGAGAGGAGATCATTCGTGAACCATGACACCATCGGATCCGGCAGGCGCTTTCAGTTGATCGTTTTCACCGTTGTCCTGGTGGCGATGTTCGGTGCCGCCTACGCGTTGCCGGTGCTGCAAGCGACGGGTGGCTCCCCGGCCACCGTGGTTCTGCAGGCGGCGAATTCACAGGCCGCCGAGACGGCTGAAAAGCGCGCCCTCACCGCCGACGACTACACGAACTGGCGCAGCATCAGGGGCGAGCAAATCTCGGACGATGGCAAGTGGGTGGTCTATGGATTGCGGTTCGATAACACGCGGGCCAATGAGGCCAAGCCTGTGCTGTTCATTCTCAATCTTGAGAGCGGGAACGAGGTCGAGGTCGAGAACGCCACCGGTGGCGAGTTCTCTAAAGACTCGCTGTGGATCGCGTACAACATTGACCCGAGCGGTGGAGGTGGGGGCCGTGGCGGACGTGGTCGGGGCGGCGAAATCGAGGAAGCGCAAGGGCATCGGTTCGGCCAGGGCCGTGGCCCAGATGACAGCGAAGACGAGCGGCGGCGCACAGAGCTGCGCAATCTCTCTACTGGTGATGTGCGCTCGTGGCAGGATATTCAGTCGTTCACTTTCTCGGCTGACTCAACGCATTTGATTCTTCGCCGGAACCCGCGCGGTACCCAGACATTGGTTGTTGTTGAAGGCCAGGGAGGGGGAACCGGTGACAATAGGCCCGAAGTCCCGGGCGGCGTCGACGTAGTCGTTCATGATCTGACGACGGGGCGCGACCAACTCCTTGGCAGCGTTGGTCACATCTCTTTTAATAGAGACGGTGATCTGCTCGCTTACACCGTCGACGCCGTGGTGCAGGACAGCAACGGCCTGTTCGTCCTCGATCTTGCCAACGGGCGGATAAACCCACTCGACAATGGAGCGGCGACCTACAGCCGGCTGACGTGGAACGAGGAGGGCACCGCACTGGCGGTGCTCAAGGGTGAAGCGGTTGGCGACATTCGAGAGCGCGCCAACGTCCTGATCGCGTTTCCCGACGTCGGCGCGGCGATCGGTGCTGGTGCCGCTGATGGGGCGCTGGCGGCTCCCGTTGTTCTCGATCCTTCCGCCGCGGATGGCTTCCCCGAGGGTTGGGTGGTCAGCGAGCGGGGCGCGATGAGCTGGAGCAACGACAACACGCGGGTCTTTTTCGGCATGAAGGAACAGGTTGCCGACCCAAGCGACGACGAAGAAGAAGGCGATGACGTTGCCAACGTCGACATCTGGAACTCCTCCGACGAGCGCATCCAGTCGCAGCAGATGCGGCAGGCCAACACCGATCGAAACTTTACCTACCGGCAGGCATTCGATGTTGCCGAGGGCAGCTTCATCGAGCTGGCCGACGAGACCATGCGCGACCTCGAGATCGCGCAGGAAGGCAAGTGGGCGGTCGGTCGCGACGGCCGCGCTTATATTAGCGATTTCATGCCGGCCACCGCCGACATTTATCGTGTCGATACAATCACCGGCGATCGCACACTGATGCTCGAAAACCGCCTCATCGGCCCCCACGTGTTCGGCATCTCGGCCGATGGCCGCTACTACCTGTACTGGGACAACGACGAGGTACAGGCCTACGATCTCGATGCTGGAACAAGCAGCACGCTAGGTGGCGGTACGGCGCCCAGCTTCAGCAACATGGAGTTCGACCGTGCTGGTCCCAGGCCCTCGTACGGTGTTGCCGGCTATGCCGAGGACGGCAGCGGCGTCATCATGCAGCACCGCTACGACCTCTGGGTGCTGCCATACGATGGATCAGACGCCCAGAACCTCACCAACGGTGTCGGTGCAGACAACGACATCCGCTTCCGCTACGTTCAGACCGTGCCTGACGATGAGCCCGGCGGTGGTGGGCGTGGCGGCGGTGGGCGCCGCAAGATCGATCTTTCTGAGCCGATCACTCTGTCGGCGTACGGCCAGTGGACAAAGCAGGCAGGCTTTTACGAGCTTGACGGCGCCGATTTGAGGGAAATTGTCTACGAGGACGCGTCGTTTTCGACGCCACGTCGCGCCGCCGACGCCGAAACGTTCCTGTTCACGCGCCAGACGTTCGTCGAGTTTCCGGACCTGCGTGTCTCCGGGCCGGACTTCGCCGACTCCCGTGCGATCACCGACGCCAACCCGCAGCAGGCCGAGTTCAGCTGGGGCCGCCGCATCCTGTTCGACTTCGAGAACAACGACGACGTGCGGCTGCAGGGCATCTTGGCGCTGCCCGACGATTACCAAGAGGGCGAGAAGCGCCCGATGATTGTCACCTTCTACGAGAAAAACTCGCAGAATCTGCACCGCTACTCGTCGCCGTCGTACATGGGCGGCATGGGCTCATCGCCGATCCAAGCGGTGAGCGAGGGTTACCTCACGATGTTGCCCGACGTCCACTTCCGCACCGGCGCCTCGCATTCCGACATGCTTGAGTGCGTCGAGGCCGCGGTGCGCAAGGTAATAGAAATGGGCTACGTCGATCCGGAGCGTATCGCCGTTACCGGACACAGCTACGGCGGCGAGGGCGCCGCTTTCATCGGCGTCCGCTCGGACCTGTTCGCCGCCGTCGGTATGGGCGCCGGTGTGACCGATCTGTACTCGGATTTCAACCAGAATTGGGGCTGGACGTACGACATCGACGGCGGCAGCGGCAACAACGGCCACGGCTACTATCTGTTCGGCCAGGGTCGTGAGGCGGTCACGCCGTGGGAGAACCCCGAACTCTACCGCTTCGAGTCGGCGATCACCCATGCCCCCGACGCCAAGCAGCCGTTCCTGATCATGCACGGCACCGACGATCCGACCGTAGCTTTCCAGAACGGCCTCGGCTTCTACAATGCCCTGCGCCTCAACGGCAAGACCGCGATCATGCTCGCCTATCCGGGTGAGGGGCATGGCCTTCGCCGCATGCCCAACCGTCGCGATCTGACCATCCGCTACTTCGAGTTCTTCAACCACTACCTGAAGGATGCGCCAGCGCCGGAGTGGATGACGGAGGGCGTGTCTTTCTTGGATAAAGTTGGGAGATAGATGACACGTTTGGCACGGTGTGGGATCGGGCTTCTGGTTGTCGTGTTGTTGTTGGTTGCTTGCAACCCTGTAAATCTCCAGCCAGCGGACACCATATTGCATGGAGGCAATATTGTTACGCTCGATTCCGGGTTACCGGTGGCCGAAGCAGTGGCTGTGCGCGGTGGTCGTATCGTAGCGGTTGGTAGCGATGCCGAAGTCCTATTGTTCAGTGGCCCCGAAACTGAAGAGATCGACTTGGGTGGCCGCAGCGTCATTCCAGGTCTTGCCGACAACCACTTTCACGGTGTCGGTGGTGGGGACGGGGTAGACCTTTCGGAGGCGCGAACGCTTCGGGAGGTGCTCCTGAAAATCGCCGACCGCGTCAGTGATAGCGAACCCGGTGACGTCATCCTGACCAACAGTGACTGGCATGAGGGGCAGCTCGTAGAGCAACGATTGCCTTTGCGTGACGACCTCGACACCGTAGCTTCCGATCACCCTGTTGTGGTTGTGCGTGGTGGCCACGAATACGTGCTCAACAGTTCGGCGCTACGTTTCTGGGGAATCGACGAGTCGACACCTGCACCGGAAGGGGGCCGTATTGGCCGATATCCTGACGGACGCCTGAACGGAGAGCTTGTCGATCGTGCCAAATCATTGGCCCAAGTCTCACGGCCTCCGGGGGGGGGGCCGCCGGGCCGCAGGTGGTGACAGGCTGCAAGCTCTTGCTGAGGAGCACCGAGAGCTCAATGCTGCTGGGTTGACCAGCGTGCGATACGCAGGTGCGTCCCCAGCCGTCTACGAGCAGCTCAGAGAATTACAGCGTCGTAGTGAACTCACGGTCCGTGCGAGCGTTCTATTTCGTGTGCCTTCACAACCTGAACGGGTCGACGAGATACTTTCCGGCTGGAGCGTAGGTCCGGACGATGGCGATTATTGGGTCCGCGTGAGCGGTATCAAGCTTGGCGTCGACGGTGGTTTTGAGGGAGGCTGGATGACAGGACCTTATGAAGAGCCCTGGGGCGACGGCGGGACCTTTCGGGGTTTGCAAACGGTACCGAGTGACGCGTACGTCGGGACGGTAATTGAACTCAACCGAAAAGGTTGGCGTGTTGCCACCCACGCGGTGGGTGACGCGGCGATCGATCTCGTTCTTGAGGCCTACGGTGCTGCTAATGCCGACCGTCCGATTACCGGCCGGCGTTGGGTCATTGAGCATGCCTTCGTGCCTCGTTCCGATCAGTTCGATCGGATAAGAGAACTCGGAGTGCTGATTTCCGCACAGGATCACCTATATGTTGCCGCCCCAAGCCTGGTCCATTACTGGGGCCGGAAGCGGGCTGAATGGGTGACGCCGGTACGGGCTTACCTGGACGCTGGGATCCACGTCTCCACTGGAACGGACGCCCCGGTGATTCCCTACAACCCGTGGTGGACACTCTTCCATTTCAGCACCCGTAACACGATCAGCGCTGGGATTATGGGGCCAGACCAAGCGGTGAGTAGGGAAGAGGCTCTGCGGTTAGCCACGGTCGAGAACGCCTACCTTACTTTCGAGGAAGGATCGAAAGGTGCTCTAATGGTCGGTATGCTGGCCGATATGGTGGTGCTTGAGGATGATTTCCTGACTACTACTGACGAGGGCATCGAGGATATGCGTGTGCTTTGCACCATCGTTGATGGACGAATCGTCTACCGCGATCCGGATTGGTAGGGTCAAGCTAAAGCCAGAAGAATCCCGGAAAGAACTATTCCTGACGAGTGAGCCCGTTTCTTTCCTCGATGACCCAAGCTGCGATCGCCCGTACCTGCTCGAGATCTAGTTCGGCTCCAAACGGCGGCATGCCTTGGCCTGCACGCTCGCCAGCTAACACTATTTGCTGATAGCGATCGTAGATTTCTGGTTCGGAGTAGCGCAGGTCGGGCAGTGTCGTCCCGCCCCCATGACACTGCGCACACCAAGTATTAAAGAGTTCCAGCCCTTGGGCGAGTGTGGCGGTGTCAGGCGTTTGCTCGATTCGGCTGGGAGCTTCTCGTTCCGGTAGCCGCCCGGCTGAGACGGCTACTTCGTCACCGCCTAGTGCAAAAGCAAAGATCTTGCCCTCGTTTCGTGATCGAACAGCGAATGCACCACCCCAACCAGCCATTACCGCAATGTACTGTGTTCCATCGACTTCGTATGAAACGGGTCCCGCGAGAATGCCCGTACGTGCCCAGCTTTGCCACAATATTTTCCCGTCGGTGGCGCGGTAGGCGATGAAGTCACCAGTGGCGGTGCCCTGGAAGACTAAATTCCCAGCTGTGGAAAGCGTCCCGCCGTTCCAGTAATTGTCGTAATCGACCTGCCAGACTGGTTCCTGTGCGACGGGATCCCAGGCAACAAGATGGCCGTCATCGGGAAACGTGTAGCCTTCTAGGCTGCGACGTGTGCGCGCGGCTGCTAACCAGGTATTTTCTCGAAACTGCCAGCGGGGCAGATGCTCCCAGGCGATCGCGTTGTCCTGGGCCGGGATGTAGACGAGCCCTGTGTTGGGGTTAAATGACATTGGTTGCCAATTGTGGCCACCGAGTTGAGCTGGGCGGATAAAAGCAGCTTCGTTCTCATAACGGGCCCCAGGAATTTCGATGGGCCGACCCGTTTCAGGATCGATACGATCGGCCCAGGTCACCGTGACGTAGTTATCAGCCGAAAGAAACTCGCCAGTCGCGCGATCAATGACGTAAAAAAAACCGTTCTTCGGTGCCTGCATAATGACCTTGCGCATTTCACTGCCGCGCCCGTCAGAATTTGGAATCAAAAGGTTAGCTAGAATCATCTGTTGGGTGGCGGTGTAGTCCCACGTTTCCCCCGGCGTGGTTTGGTAATGCCAAACATAGGTCCCGTCGTTGGGGTCAAGCGCGACGATCGACGCGAGGAATAGATTGTCGCCGCCGCTTGGGTCGCGGTGTTGCTGATTCCACGGGGAGCCATTGCCGACTCCGATATACAGAAGATCAAGCTCGGGGTCGTAGGCAAACGAATCCCATGCAGTCCCGCCGCCGCCTGCCTCCCAAAGAGTTTCGGGGCCCCATGTTTCAGCAGCTAGTGTCATGGCCGCTTCATCTGGGGGCATTTTAGGTGTTCCGGGCGCCATGAAATCGCCGGGAATTGTGTAGAAGCGCCAGTTCAACTCACCGGTTTCCGCATCGTATGAGGACACGTAGCCACGGACTCCATATTCAGCGCCACCATTGCCAATAATTACTTGGCCTTTGACGATGCGTGGCGCCCCGGTTACCGAATAGAATCTGTTCTGGTCAACGGTCATCGTTTCCCACACCGGCTCTCCAGTATAGGTATCTAGTGCGATCAGCCGGCCATCAAGAACTCCGACATAGACTTTGCGGTTATATACAGCGACTCCACGATTGACGACGTCGCAGCAGGCGATGCTGTCGTAAATCTCGTCGACACCGGGATCGAAGCGCCACAGTTCCTCACCTGTAGCAGCATCAAGTGCGATCACGACGCTCCACGAGCCGCTCGTGTACATAACCCCGTCGATGACAACTGGCGTCGCTTCGAGTCCGCGATCCGTACCGGTGTCATAGCTCCAAGCGAGACCGAGCTCATTGACGTTTTCGTCAGTAATTTGACTGAGCGGTGAAAAACGATCTTCCCCAGGGGTTCGGCCATTCGAAGGCCAGTTCGCCGGTTCTGTTTGTATTGAAGAAGCCAGAAGGGGTGAGAGTTGTTCATCTTGCCCGGTAAGGCTTAAACCTGAGAAGCCATCGATCGTACAAGCGGATCCAACCATAAAGATCGCTATCAGGGGTGTGAGGGTTGATGCCCAGCATATTGCAACAAACCGCCCCATGGCAGGATTTAGTGTCTTCATGGATTTCTCCGGATGGATAAAAACAGGCAAAAAAGTTTCAGTGTGGCTGGACTAGTTTCACTACCACTTGAGACCGACTGGCAATTTTTCCATTAACTGAAAATAAAAAGTTTTGTCGGCATGGGTAAAGCGATATTTTTTCTATCATAAAAACTGGGATTTCGACCCTCGGCAAGGTCGTGCTCCTTTAAGTCCTAGGGAACCTCTTCCTGATTATTAACGAAGTGAACTAGGAGCTGATAGTCTCAACAATGAGACATTTCAGGTTTTGGATTATGGAGCATCCTAATGGAGCAACCACTTCTGCAGATGAATCACGGGGGAAAGGCAGACTCAATGGATTGGTGGCCTGAGGCATGAGCGGTTTAAAAACTCGGCGTGACCTCCTCTCGACCGCTCTGCGAAGTGGTGCCGGCATGGCGACAGCGGCAGCGATTCCTGGTTGGCTACCCGCAACAGCGCTTGGTAGCGGAGAGGGAAGTCGCTTTCGGCTGTCCATTCCGGCCGGCGCTGAGCAACTTGGTGTAGTGCCTTTTGACGTCGAGTGGGCTGAGGCTTTTGACAAGCCGATCGGTCAGGGTTTAAACGGACGGGTGATCCACAAGCTCGCGGCTCTGACACCCGACACCTTGATCACACCCAGTGAACATTTTTTTGTTCGTACGGGGAAGCCAGCTTTATTGGGCCCGACGGACAACTGGAAGATTGCAGTTAATGGATTGGTCGACGAGCCGATGGATTTGGCGGTCAATTCACTGCTGTCTCTAGCTGAGTCTCAGGGTGTACACCTACTTGAGTGTTCCGGCAATCCGCGCCGGCGAAGCTTCGGCTTGATGAGTGCTTGTGAATGGGGCGGAATTCCCGCTGCGGACTTGCTCGAACTAACGCGGCCTCTCTCAAGTGCTACGAGGGTGTTGATCGGTGGTTTTGACAAGCATACAAGTCGTGGTGGCGGTGTGCCTGGAGCCAGCTGGGTTTTCGATCCTGGTGATCTTGAGGCGGCTGGAGCGTTCTTTGCTACCCATATGAATGGCGAGCGATTGCCCGATGATCACGGTTACCCAATTCGATTGTTTATCCCCGGATGGTACGGCTGCGCTGCGGCTAAGTGGGTTGATCGAATCGAGTGGGTCAATGATTCAGCTCCTGCGACTACTCAAATGAAGGAATATGCTTCCCGGACTGGCAATGATGGGATTCCCGAACTTGCCCGTGATTACGTCCGGGGTGAGATGGATTTGGCAGCAATGCCGGTTCGAGTTGAGAAGTGGTCAGAGAGGGGTCAACCTTACTACCGGATTGTGGGCATTGTCTGGGGTGGCAAGCGAACGGTCGATCGGCTCGAAATACGCATTAACGTAGACACCCCATGGGTTCCGGTCGAGGACTTCGAACACCGAAGCGTCACCACTTGGAACCTCTGGTCTCACACCTGGCGGCCCCTAGAAGCAGACAGTTACACCATAAGGTTGCGCTTTCCGGATTCAACTGTGCCAACTCGCCGTATCGATCGTGGTTACTACGACCGTACTGTAACGATCAGCGCCGCATAGCCCGCTGCATTCTCATGAGGGCAGGTAGAGTGCTTGAAAACCACCCAATATGAATGGGGTTGCCTAGCCACTATTCCGATCTCATCTTTCGGAATTTACTCGGTTAGCTCGATCTCCCGAACTACCTGCTGACTAGCTTCCCAATAGGTTCGCTTCATCGCAATCTGTGGATCCTCAGCGCTTGGCTGAACCCGTCCCTTCATATCAATTGCCCGGGAGACAATGGTATGGCTGCCTGATGTTGGGTTGGTCCAGGTGTAACTCCAGAAGGTCCAGGTGTGTGGGGTCGCATCGGCCGGTGGAGGTTGAAGCGCTACATCAACCCAAGAGCCGCCATCGATGCTTATTTGTACAGACCTGAGCGGCGTGCCGTCGGTCCAAGCAGCACCTTCGATCCGTACATTGCCGTCAGTTTGACGGATTGTCCGCGCGGTGATCGACTTGACGTTGATTGGCCCAACCAGTGTGCGATGCCAGACGGTCCCCCCCTCTGTTTCCTCGCCGCGCAAAGTCACGTAATCACGCGACATGAATCGACCGACGTAACGCCGATCAACCAGATCGATGCGGTTGAGCCACTTCACCCATGCGACGCCATACCATCCGGGCACAACGAGTCGTAATGGCGAACCGTGCACCATGCTTAGCGGCACGCCATTTATTTCATAGCACAGCATGGCGGTTTCCATGACCGGCTCTCTTAGCGGCAAAGAACGGGCGAATTGTTGTTCGTAAGTGTTGCCGCGGATTTCTTCTTCCCCTTTGTCTTCACCGAAAAACACAACTTCGATTGCATCGGGGTCGATGCCGGCGTGCTCGAGGATTGGCAGGAGGCGAGTGCCTGTCCACTGCATGTTGCCAATGGCACCGGAAAAGCGCGCCGAGGCACCGTTACCTCCGCACTCAAGAACTGCCGTGTAGGTTTCGCTTTGCATCCCACGGATCTGTGCCAACGTCAGCGATGCGGGCCGATCGACCATCCCGGTGATGCGCAACCCGCGGTCGGTGACGTCCGCAGGCTTCTCGTAGTGAGAAACTTCGTAGAGCTGCTCAGCGGGGGTATGCCAGTCGCTCAACTTCTGCCATACAATCTGATTGGCCATGTCCTGAGGTTGCTCATCATTGGTAAACGGAATCTGGTGTTCGTCTTGCGTCTGTGGCGGGAAGGTAGAGGGACCGGAGGTGAGAGAAGCCAGCGAGGCCCGGGGAGCAACGGCAAGCGTTGTGGCGGAACCAAGGGCGGCACTCAAGACCGTGCGACGGCTAAGGATGGCGGATGTTGAGAGGTCTTTCATTTGTTACCTCACCTTGTCGAGTCGAGTAAGATCTGGCGCGATGATACAGAAACGAGCTTTTTTCTTCAGAGGACTGCTTTTTGCAGTGGCCGCCATCGGGGTTCTGGGAGTGATCGGTGTTCCGGAAACGCGGGCGGTGGGCCAACAAACTGGACGCTCGGTCACCATAGTGGCAGAGCACCCGGACTTCTCGGGCACTTGGCGGCTCGATGTTGCTCAGAGTGAGATCACCAGTTCCGAAGGCCTCGCCGGTCTCGGTGCTGCTGCTCCCGAGAATCTCTATATAACCCAGGCCCTTAATGGAGCGTTGATTCTGTCGAGCCGAACCAATGGTGCTCAGCCCCGAAACTACATCATTGGAGGGGATAACTTGTTGCCGGCGCCAGGCGGTGAGGATGCACGGATGGTTATAAGCAGCCGGTGGAATGGGAACAACCTTGTTAATGAAGGAAGTGGCGAGGTAGAAGGCAAACTCGTCGTTGTCCGCGAGATGTTTTCGCTCAGCTCGAATGGCCAATTACTTCAGCTCGAAGTAACCACAGCAGTTGCTGGTACGGAAGTCACCAATACCATCATTTACAACAAGGCGGAAAACTAGATAGCTATCTATCTTAGACCGCTCGGTCCTAGATCCAGCGCTATGATTTTTTGTCGATCACGTGCGTAGAGAGTCGTTCCTACCAGTGTTGGTACGGTCCAAGAGGTTGTGTCAAAAACCGATGCTCGAGCCAGTTCCTCGATACCTTCTGGCGACATCGTTGTTAGCACCAGGTCGCCATCCTCATCCATGATGATGAACTTGCCGTCTGCGCGCAGCATGCTTACGTGGCCGAAGCCGCGCTGGCGCCAGGCTGGTTCACCAGTAACAACATTAATTGCGGCCATGAATTTGGGGCCGAATGTCCCCACGGTTCCATACACCCAGTCTCCGATACGGATGGTGTTCAGGAACATTAGCTGGAGTCGTTTGCTGTACCAGAGGTCCTCCACCTTAGTGATGTCCCCGGCGAGTGATAGTTTCAGCGCGTGGCTGCCCGCCCTATAGGCGGAAGAGACAAACAGCACGTTGTTGTCACCCCAAAGGCCAGCGGTCATATTGAGGTCGTTGCCTGGATCGTGGGCGACGGCCCATAACACTTCGCCGGTGTTAGGATCCATACCGTTGATTGAGGCGCCGCCAACTATGACGAGTTGTTCCTGGCCGTCAACGTTAATCAGCGTTGGTGGGGCTTGTCCAAAGAGGAAATCGCCACCCCGCCACACGACACTGCCGTCACTCTGTTTGAATGCCATCACGGATTGGCCGGGGCCGCCCACGCTGCAGATAATGGTTTCCTTGTAAGCGATTGGACTACAGCCGTAACCCGCGGTGACAATTGGGCGCAGCGCCAGTGGAGGGGCTCCGAAGTCTGTGATCAGAGCATGATGCCAGAGCGTTGCGCCTGTGTGCTTGTCGAAGGCGTAAAACTGTTTGTTGGTGCCGATGGTGAACAGTCGGTCGCCAACAATCAGCGGTGTGCTGTGCGGGCCAGCACCAAACTCAAAATTTTCATTGCGCGAAGGGTAGGTATATTCCCAGAGAATTTCGCCTGTGGCAGCATCGAGTGCCACGACTGATTCTTCCTCGTTCCATGTACCCTGACGTGTTGGCGACCCAACACGATACATGGTGAACAGCATGCCGTCCTGGGCAAGGATGGCCGAGTGTCCGACACCCAGTGTCCGGCTCCAGAGAATGGGGGGACCGTCTTCAGGCCAGCTATCGGCGAGCGGTGGGCTCGCGATGATGAAGTTACGATCCGGACCACCCCACTGTGTCCAGCTGGCGTCGGATTGTGTGCCTGCGACGAGGCTAGGTATCAATACCAAAATTGCGAGCGTACGGACGCATAGCATAATACTGGAATGTCCGTCTGTAACTCCGGAGGTTCTCACGGCGGCGGATTGTATCATCGTGCGCGGGGGAATCTCAGCGTTTACTCGGTACTATGCGCTAGGGGACCGTTCTCCTTGTGGTGCTGCGGCAAATTGCTCGTGAATCTTCGTTGCGGCCGTGTAGCCTGGTACCTTGTAACGGGTGCCAAGGAACCTCACACTGGAGACTATGCGAACCGTTCTTGTGTTGCTGGCGGCCGTGTTGTTGATGCCGAAATCGCAGGTCGAAACCTTGCAAGGCCCGGCGGAGATGTACGCAGCGTTGCGCGACATCGGCGTCGAAACTGCGGCAGCACGGCGGGTTCGCAATATCGAGTTCAGCCGTGGCCCGGCGACGTTCATGCTCGACGATGGCCGTTGGCTGCCGTTCGAGCCGGTTGCCGGCCGAGTGACCGGGGCAGTGTTCATCGGCGAGGGGCGGGTTTTCTACAATCCGCCATCGGGCGTCGAGCGCGACCAACTGGTGAAGTTCACCGACTCTGAAGCGCTTACGGAGGAATTCGACCGCCTCTACCTTCGGTTTACTGATAGGACGGCGGACTTCGTCGGCGCCACGCCCCATGCTGATGTTGGCGAAAGCGATCTGCCGCGCGCCGTTCCGTTCAGCGACGACGACGTTCCGTATCTAGAGGACGCCGAGGAGCTTCACGCCGACATCCGCAAACACTTCATCGAGGAAGAATTCATCAACCTCGAGTCCCGCATCCTCGTCGATCTGGTCGGCGAGAGCGACGGCTTCTTCTCGGCATGGATCGAGACTCGTGACGAGGGGCCGCTGCACTTCGAACAAGATCGGCTGGCGTGGGACCTGTTCCGTTTGCGTGGCTGGACCCGCTCCGACCTCTTCGACCAGTGGGGTGGGTTCGGTGCCGCGGCACCCCCGGAAGCGAAGCCGATCCACTACTCGCTCGAGATGATGCTCGATGGCGGCAACGTGGAGGAGGCCAAGGCCGAGCTCCAGTTGGTGCCCAGGCTCCCCGTTCGGGCCCTTCGTTTCGAGGTCCATCCGCTGGTTGAGATGCAGGAGGTGCTCGACGTTGATGGGCAGCCGCTGTTCTTTGTCCAAGAGGAGGCGAAGGACGATCAGTTCGAGCGCGCTGTGTCGGTGTTCTTTGACCGCGAGATGGCCGCGGCAACTGCTACGACCGTGACCTTCGTGTACGATGGCGAGCTCGTCGATACGCAGTTGGGCGGCGGCGAATACCTTAAGGCATCGACCGGCTGGTATCCGGAGATCGGCTACCTGCAGCGCGCCACGTTCGACATGACCTTCCGCGTCGACGACGACGACAGGGTCTTCGCCTCCGGGGTGAGGGTTTCTGAGGACATTGTCGACGACCAGCGCGTGGTTCGGTTCCAGCAGGACCTACCGGTGGCCTTCGTGTCGTACAACTACGGCTCGATGGAGGCGCGCGAGGTCGAGATCGAGGGATTGCCGCCGATCATGGTGTTTGGCTTTGCGAGCGGATTCGGTGGCGATGCACTCGGCAACGTCGGCATCGACATCGGCAACAGCCTGCTGCTGTTCTCGGAAATGTTCGGCAACTACCCGTTTTCCTACATGTCGGCGACGCGAATCCCGGGCAACCACGGGCAAGGCTTTCCGGGCCTGCTGCACCTGGCGGCCGGCTCCTTCGGCAACGAGTCCGACAACATCACAGCGTTCCGCGCCCACGAGACGGCGCACCAGTGGTGGGGACACATGGTTGGCTGGAAGAGCTACCGAGATCAGTGGATCTCCGAGGGGTTTGCCGAGTACTCGGGGGCGCTGTACGCGGCCGCGTACGAGGGCGACCCGGGCGTGCTGGACGAGATCACCAAGGCCTGGCGCAACGATATCTTCAAGCGCGGCAACGCCGGATTCCGCAGTTTCGGCATGCCCTCCGGGGTGATGCAGCGTGACTCCGACGGAACCTGGTCGGGCCCGATAACGCTCGGCTACCGGCTGTCGTCGAGCGAGACCCCGCTTGACTACCAGATGCTGGCCTACGAGAAGGGTGCCTACATCCTTCACATGTTACGGATGGCGATGTTCGACTGGACGACCGGGTCCGACGAGCCATTCCGCGTCATGATGCGCGACTTCGTTACCGCCCACCTCGGTGGAGAGGCCACCACCGAGAGCTTCCGCACCATCATCGAGAAGCACATCGGGGAGGACATGGGATGGTTTTTTGACCAGTGGGTTTATGGCACCGCGGTTCCGACGTACCGGTTTGCCTGGAAGGTTGAGACGCTGGTCGATGGGCAGCGGCAGCTTCAGTTCCGTGTACGCCAGAGTGTCGAGCCTGACGTGCCGTTCCGGATGGTTGTCCCGGTACGCATCAACATCGGCGACGGTCGGTTCGTGGTCGTCAAAGTATTGGTCGACAAGCCCTACGAGGAGTTTGCATTCAACTTATCGGGGGGCCTTAATCCTGAGGATGTGATCTTCAGCCCGCGCAACGCGGTGCTTGCCGAGATCGAAGAAGAAAGCTGGTGATGGCGCGATAAGTATTACTAGCGACCGGTGTTAACTAGCTCCTCAAATGCCGCCTGAGTTTCTGGAGACCACCCGCTAAATACACGAGCCGGATGCCCGTCCTCGTCAAGCAGAATACTCATCGGCACGAAGATGTTGGCGCCACGAAACAGGTTGGCGACCTCGTCGGTGTCGGAGAAGTACGATGGATAAGTGATGCCGAGGCTTTCGCGAAAGGGTTGAACTCTTCCCCTCGTCTGTTCCGTATCGATGCTTAAGCCGACCAGATCTATGCCAGCCGCCGCGAGGCGGGGTGCGAGAAGCTCCAGTTCGGGCATCTCCTTGCGGCAAGGGATGCACCAAGTAGCCCAGATGTTCAGCAGAGTGCGGCGTCCCGTGGTGGTGATGTCATGCAACGAGGTGGCCTCACCATCGAGGCTCTCGAGACTGAGGTCGGGCATCAGCGCGGACCGGTCAATCGTTAGCTTGGTAAACAACGCGTCTTCTGGGCTCAGTGGATCTACAAGATTGAAGCGATGCTCGTTGACGAAAGTTTCCGCGATCGTCGTGTGCGACGGGTTCTCGACGACACGAATTGAGCTGCCTGCGGGGATTTTCCCTAGACGTTGGGTTGCACCGCTCGGCCACTTGATCTCGACCCACTCCGCCTCAGTATCTCCCCCTAATCCGAACAGCAACCGAGGGTCGTTCTGTGCCAAGAAGCCTGAGCCACCCGATTTGACTTTTGTCAGGATTCCAGCGGAAGTCTTGATGCGCACGATTGCCCCAAAAGCGTCTCTGCCGCTTTGCGTACCCTGTAGCTCGATTCTAAGAAAGTTTGCATCTTGGCCTATGTTGTTCCGGAATAAGTGATGCGCTGAACCCTGCAATGCCACCAGGAAGATGTCGGTGTCACCATCGTTATCGAAGTCAGCGAACATAGCGCCACGCCCGTCACTGATTGAGTCGGCGCCGGAAATGCCGGAAATGTCAAGGTATCGTATCGAACCGGTGCCTCCATCCACCGTGCCCACACTGCCCAAATTCAAACTGACGTAGTCACGTTCGAAACCGCTGAACGACAGCCCTTCGGTGTGGATCGCGCTCATGTGATTGTCGCGATACTCGTCGTTGCCTGCCGTCTCGACTTCGGCGTTCGACGCCACGACGTGGCGCCAAAACAAGCTTCACGTGTCCTCCATAGTTTTGCCGGAGATGAAGCCGTTTGGGCTGTAGATATCTTCCCAGCCGTCGTTGTCGAAATCGATGAAACCACCGCCAAAGGCCCAGCCGGCGGGCAGGCCACCGACGTCGTACGCAACGTTCCTGAAGTGACCGGAACCATCGTTGGCAAACAGTGAGTTCCCTGCAGCCAGCTTCTTGAGCACTAGTTCTTCAGGATCGGCGTCTGGGTACATGCGCGACAGAATGCGGTTGCCAGCGGTCGACGACATGTTCGTGACGTGCAGGTCCAGATCGCCATCGTTATCGTAATCGCCAAAGGCAACACCCATGCCGTTGCCGGGATCGAGGACCCCCCGCTCCATAGCCGCCTCGCGAAAACTTCCCTCCTCGTTCAGGTAGAGGCCGTTCTCACCGAAGTCGTTGCTGACGTAAAGGTCCTGATCCCCGTCACCGTCAATGTCTGCGAAGGCTGCTGCATAGCTCCAACGTGAGTCCCTGACACCCCACTCTGCCGCGACTTCGCGGAATGTCCCGTCTCCTTGGTTGAGGAACAGGAGGTTTGGTGTCCCATTGGTTGCTTGGTCCCAAGAGTTTGGCATCACAATGCCATAACGGTTGTACGAGGCGACATAGATGTCCTGGAGGCCATCGCCGTTAACATCGGTGGCGACAGCGCTGAACCCATTGGCTGGTACGTAGACGCCCGCCTCGATCGAGCGATCGAGGAAGTGAAGAACGCCGTCGGGCACAAGGCG
>Ga0310120_10001295_pt1 | contig 18756 bp, 13 predicted proteins | sample CB27_AW_983_MG_FD_203506 | JGI IMG/M metagenome (GOLD analysis project Ga0310120, IMG submission 203506) | Marine microbial communities from Western Arctic Ocean, Canada - CB27_AW_983 | ecosystem: Environmental > Aquatic > Marine > Oceanic | place: Canada: Western Arctic Ocean | collected...
TATCGACGAACGGGCCCGTTCAGGGAAGCAACCCTTCTTCCTCTACTTTCCCATGTGTCCACCGCACAACCCGGTCATCCCGACGTCCGAATTCACCGGAAAGGGAGGACTCACCGGCAAGGAGGGCAAATATGCGGACTGGGTCTACCAGGGCGATCACATGCTGGGCCGGATCCTCGAGGCGCTGGAGAAGAAGGGGTTGGCCGGGAACACCCTCGTCATTGCCACCGGCGACAACGGCGCGGCCAAGCGTCCCTATCCGCCTCTGCGGGCGGCCAAGAGCAGTATCTACGAGGGTGGCCACCGTGAACCCTTCGCGGTGCGCTGGCCTGGCCGGGTCAAGCCCGGGACGGTGTGTCGCGAACTGATCTGTCTGAACGATCTCTTCGCAACCTGTGCGGACATCCTGGAGGAAAAACTTCCCCCCGGGGCGGGTGAGGACAGCGTGAGCATCCTTCCGCTCCTGGCGGGGGGATCCCAGCCGGTGCGGGAGGCGGCCGTCCACCAGGCTTCCGGCGGGCTTGCCATCCGGCAGGGGCCGTGGAAGCAGATCTTCCACCGGGACGGGCGACGGGAGTTGTTCAATCTCGGTGAGGACATCGGGGAAACCCGGGATCTCAGTGCCTCCAGGAGCGAGGTGGCCAGGCAACTGACCGCCCTGATGCAGCGTTATATCGACCGGGGGCGCAGTACCCCCGGGCCTCTCCAGAAGAATGACTTCGCCCTGGCGCTCTGGGACGATAAGGAAGAGAGAAAAGAGAGCCGTAACCGAAAAAAAAATAAAAAGCAGGGCAGCAATGATCAGAACTAATTCAATCCCATCCCCCATGACCTTCCTGTCGACTCCTTTCTGCCGGCTGGTCTTCTTCCTGGTGACGGCGGTTGCCCTCGTTGCGGTCCCTTGCCCGGCGGCGGACAAGCGGCCCAACATCCTGTTCATCATCGCCGACGATCAGTCTCCCTTTGACCTGAAAATCTACAATCCGGATTCCTCCCTCGAGACCCCGAACCTTGATGCGCTGGCGGCCGCTGGCATGGTGTTTGACGGGGCCCATCACATGGGAGCCTGGGTCGGGGGGGTCTGCACGCCGTCGCGGCACATGGTCATGTCGGGCCGCACGGTCTGGCATATCCCGGACAAGTCGGGCCGGACCATGAACCCGCACGTCTCCAATCCCCGGCTGGTTCCGTCAAACCTGCCCATGCACACGATGCCGGCTGTCTTCAACCGGGCGGGCTACGACACCATGCGCACCTGCAAGCGGGGTAACAGCTATGAAAAGGCCAACGCACTCTTCACGGTGCGTCATGATGCCACCAAGCGGGGAGGCACCGACGAGAGCGGAAGTGCCTGGCATGCCGGGCAGGTCCTGGATTTCCTGGCCGGGCGGGAAGCGGGGAAGGACACCGATCCCTTCCTGATCTACTTCGGGTTCTCCCATCCGCATGACGTGCGCGACGGCAAGCCCGGCCTTCTGCGCAAGTACGGGGCGGTCAATCACACCGATCAGAACGCCCTGCCGCCAGCGAATGCGAAGCAACCGCCCCTTCCGCCCAACTACCTGCCCCGGCATCCCTTTGACAACACCCACATGACGGTCCGGGACGAGGTGGGGGTCAAGGGTGTCTGGGCCAGGCGCGACGAGCGGACCATCCGTAACGAACTCGGTCGCGAGTTCGCCTGCAGCGAGAACATCGACATCCAGGTCGGCCGGGTTCTCCGCAAGCTGGAGGCAATGGGGGAACTGGACAACACCTACGTATTTTACACCGCCGACCACGGGATGGCCATTGGCCGCCACGGCCTGCAGGGAAAACAGAACCTCTACGAGCACACCTGGCGGATCCCCTTCATCGTGAAGGGACCGGGAATCAAGGGGGGCTCCCGGGTGAAGGGAAACATCTACCTCCTCGACGTTCTGGCGACCCTCTGTGACCTATCCGGGATCGAGGCACCGAAGACCAGCGAAGGCACCAGTTTCAAGCCCGTCCTGCTCGGCCGGAAGCAGGCTGTCCGCGAGGTCCTCTACGGTGTGTATTGCGGAGGCGCCCGCCCGGGGATGCGCTGTGTGAAGCAGGGCGACTGGAAACTGATCAAGTATCAGTCCGACAAGGGGAAGGTGCGTGAAACCCAGCTCTTCAACCTCGCGCAGAATCCCCACGAGCTCATCAGCCAGCATCACGGGAAGAAGGTGGTTGAACTCACCGGCCACGAACCGGGGGAGCACCAGCGTAACCTGGCGGACGATCCGGAACAGGCCGGGAAGCTGGCGGAGATGGAAAACCTCCTGCTGGCCGAGATGCGCAGGCTTGATGATCCCTACCGGCTCTGGAACCAGCCCGATGACGGTTTGCCGGTGCCCACGATCCGGGAGAGGGTCAACCGTCCGAAGAAGAAACCACGGAAGAAATCGCAGTGAGGAACCTCATGATTCCCCGACCGGGAACCCGCCTTCCCGGTGTGCTGACGGTCCTCCTTCTTATGGGACAGTCGGCGGTCCACGGCGCCGACGGAGCTTCCGCCACCGGAAAACCGAACATCGTGCTGATCCTGGCCGACGACGTGAGCGCGGACATGTTTTCCTGTTACGGGCGACCGGGCTCAGCCCGCACCCCGAACATCGACCGGATCGCCCGCGAGGGCGTGCGTTTCCGCACCTGTTATGCCCCGGCCATCTGTGGTCCCTCCCGCGCCCTTCTCATGACCGGGGTCTACGGCAACCGCACCGGCGCGTTCCGTAACGACATGTGGGCCTTCGGTTCCCGCGGGACCCTGTTTACGGCCCAGCACAGCTGGGCCAGGCTGCTGGGACAGGGGGGCTACAAGACCGCCATCGCGGGGAAATGGCACTGTGGTGCGAAAGAGCCGTGGGATCCCGCGGTCGGGTTTGACGAATTCTGCGTCTGGGAGGGGCCGGACAAGATCAAGGGGCATTTCGGGATCGACGTCATCGCCAGCGGAAAACGCAAGGACCTCAAACTTCCCGACCTGCGCTACTGGTATCCCTCCATGGTCCGGAACGGGAAATACGTCGAGGTCACCGAGTCCGACTTCGGTCCCGATCACCGCTGCAGCTTTCTCATGGACTTCATGGCGCGCCAGGCCCGGGCCAGGCAGCCCTTCGTGGCCTACTGGCCCACCGTCATCCCGCACGGCCCGTATTCCACCACCCCGGACGCGGGGGCCGTCATGGACATCGAACTCGGGAAACCCGACATCACCGGCCTGGACCGGGAGAAGAAGGCCGCGGTCCTCGTGGAGCACAGCCGGCGCCAGCGCCAGCGTTTCGTCAATCTCATCGAGTACATGGACAAACTGATCGGCAAACTCATCGCCAGGGCGGAGGAACTGGGCATCTACGAGAACACCTATTTCATTTTCTGCTCCGACAACGGCACCGCGGTGACCGCCAAGGATCGCGGGGTGGAACGGGGGGTGCACGTCCCCTACGTGGTGAGGGGACCCGGGATCAGGGCCCGTGGTGCCACCGATGAGCTGACCGACTTCGCCGATATCGCACCCACCCTCCTCGACATGGCGGACATCACTCATCCCACTGACGTGAAGTTCGATGGCAAGAGCCAGCTGCCCTTTCTGAAGGGGGAGGGGAAGACGCACCGGGAGTGGATCTACGCCTACACCGGCCCGGTCCAGGTGGTGCGGACCAGACGCTACCTGCTGGAGGCGCGTGCTCCCTTCTATGGCAGTCCGAAGGGACGTTTCTACCTGGCCGGGGAGGAGCGGTTCGGGGCGGGCTACCAGCGGGTGGACGACCACCCGGATCACGCCGCGGCGCGGTCCCGCTTCGGGCAGATCATCCGGGGGCTGCCCTCCCACCTCGAGGAGGACCATCCCTTCTGGACCTCCAAGTTCGGCAAGCGCTGGCTATCTAACAATCCCGACCGGGCCGAGCTCGCCAGGAAGCAACTTTACAATCACCCGGACTTCTCGCCCTACGACCAGTCCGACTGAAGAGGCGGACGGTCAGACCCCGAGTCCGCGGATCGGGATGGACTCCGAGATGTACTGGGTGAGCTGCTCGGGGAGTTTGTCCGCCTCGCGGAGTTGTCCCATGTCGAAGAGCGTCCGCATGATCGTTCCCATCAGGTTCCGGGGGCCAAACCCTTCGGTGGCCGGTTCCGCCGCGATGTTGTCGGATTCTCCGATGACCTGCCCCATCTCCAGCCCTCCCCCGGCGAGGAGGAGGCTGGTGAGCTTCCCGTAGTGGTCGCGCCCGCCATTTTTACTGAGTTTCGGGGTTCTTCCCATCTCACTGGTGACCACGAGGAGGACATCATCGCTCAGGCCTCGCTGGGCGAGATCCTCGATGAAGGCGCTCACGGCGTGATCGACCTGGCCGCCCATGGGGTAGAGCCCCTCCATGTTCTTGGGGCTGTTGTTGTTGGCGTGGTAGTCCCACCCGCAGTCCGAAACCGTCACGAATCCTGCGCCCTGTTCCACGAGACGGCGGGCCATGAGCATCTGCAGGCCGAGAAGATTGCTCGCCCGACGCATGTCGTGCCAGCGCTGGAGCTTCTTCTGGTCGAAAAGGGGGCGGGTGTCGTAGCGGGCCACCGTGCGGGGATCCTCCCCGGACAGGTCAAAGGCCTTGTCGATGCCGGCGGTGAGGACGTCGAAGGCCTGTTGCTGGACCCGGTCGGCTCCCTCGATCACCCCTGATCCGTCGACCCGGCGGCGCAGGCTGTCCAGCTTGGAGAGGAGCGTCCGGCGATCGGTAAAGCGGTCCGGGTCGAGCGTCAGTTGCATGTCGTCGCGCAGGGTACCCCCGCCCGAGGGATTGAAGGCGCCATTCGGAGCCCCGAGTTTTCCGGGAGCGGCCACGGTGGGAAGGGCCTTGGTCTCGAAATTGCTCCCGAGCTTCAGGGTGGGATCGACGGCCTCGGGAAGGATGAGGGTGTTGTTGGGAATCGAGCCCGATCCCAGGGGGCCTGCCACCTTGGAGTAGATCGCTCCCATCGAGGCCTCAAGGGGGTTGCCGGCGGTGGCGACCGATCCGTAGGTGTGCTGGCCGTTGTTGGACCCGTAGGAGCGGACCACGGTGAACTTGTCCGCCATCGCGGCCAGCTTGGGAAAGGTTGAGCCGAAGGTGATCCCGGGGAGCTTGGTCTTGATCTCCCCGGTGATGCTGCGCACCTCCCGCGGGGCGGTCATCTTGGGATCGAAGAATTCAATATGAGGTGCCCCCCCGTGGAGGAAGAGCAGGACCACCGATTTGCCCCGGAGCACCCCGGGGGTCCCGGCGGCAGCCGCCTTGGTGGCGAGGAGACCGGGAAGCCCCAGTCCGGCCAGACCGAGGGAACCGACCTGCAGGAAGTCCCGGCGCGAATAGCCCGCGCAGGTCCGGTTCAGGGAAGGGTCGGAGATACGGATCATACCGGAAGGGACGTGGTGCTGCGGTCTTTTCCATCCCTTGCGGGAATCTCTTTAAATGATACCCGATCCTGCCCTGCGGAGAAAGACCGAAAATGGGTGAGGAGGACCGGTCCTATGTCACTTTTCATTGCGCGCCAAACTTGCTTTCAGGGCCGGTTTGCGCTATACTTCCAGCAGCATTCAGAGTGGTTCTGCCGTCGAGAGGCGAAGGAACCCGGCAACCTGTCGCGGAGACGACAAGGTGCCTGTGCCAGCTGGCACGATGCGCGGCCCGAAAGGGCTGAACGAAGGTCTCCCTGCCCCGCTCGGGGGCCTCCGTTCAGCCCGTCCGTGGCTCCGGGTGCTTCTCCACCGGAAAGGAACGAGCATCATGAGCCAAACAGCAAGCAAACCAGCCGTCCACCTCGTCAGCAAGGGGCGGGACTCCCGTCCCAATCACCACCTCACCAACAATAATGGAACGTGGTGGTGCCAGATCACCATTCACCAGGGTCCGTTCTCGAGGCGTCTCCGCTTCTCCCTCGGAACGGGGGAACTGGAGCGGGCCCGCGCCCTCCGGGACCAGGTCTTTGACAACCTCACCCCCGGGGCCCGGGCTGCCTGATGAACCACGTCCGTCTGCCACGAACTGGAAACCGAAAACGCATGAACGATAAACAGAATAACACTCCCTCGCCTCAAGCGGGGAAGAAGGATGCCACGACCGGGAAGCCAACCCCGATGGATTGGAATTCCTTACCTAGAGTCCCGGACTCGGATCCGATGTTCCAGCGCAGGCTCGTGAAGCGGTGAAAAGGTGGCGCGCCCGAGAGGAGTCGAACTCCTGACCTCCTGATCCGTGGGCGGAGGGCAACGGGGTTGTTCGACCGGCCCCACCCGGTATTCAGTTTCTCCTTTCCGGGGGTTGACCCTGATCAGAGCAATATGTCGTTGATGACCTTGCCTGCGACATCGGTCAGGCGGAAATCGCGCCCGTTGAAGCGATAAGTAAGCCGTTCGTGATCAATGCCGAGAAGCTGGAGAATAGTGGCGTGCAGATCATTGACGCTCACCCGATTTTCCACCGCCTTGTAGCCGAACTCGTCGCTGGCGCCGTAGTGGCTACCCCCCTTGATTCCGCCTCCGGCCATCCACATGGTGAAGGCATTGGGGTTGTGATCCCGTCCTTTCCCGTCCTGAGCGTCGGAGGTGCGGCCAAACTCACCACCCCACACCACCAGGGTGTCATCGAGCATTCCCCGTGCCTTGAGATCGGCGAGGAGGGCCCCGATGGGCTGGTCGACGCTCTTGGCTGCGATCCGGTGATTGGCGCCGATGTCATTGTGGCCATCCCACGGGACATCGGCGACGCCGCCACCTCCGCCGTTGGTTCCGGCGTAGAGCTGGACGAAGCGCACTCCGCGTTCCACGAGGCGCCGGGCCATTAAGCACTGCCGGCCGACGAGTTGGGTCTCCTTCTGGTCAACTCCGTAAGCCTGGTGAGTCGCCTTTGACTCCTGATCAACATCCATGGCCTCGGGAGCGGCGGTCTGCATCCGATAGGCTAGCTCAAACGACTCAATGCGAGCGGCGAGATCTCTTTCGAGAGCGCGTGGTTCCCCGTGGGCGCGGTTCATCGCTCTCAGGATGTCGAGCTGCGCCTGCTGATGCTGGGCCGTCATGTCCTTACGGCGCACGAGGTTGCCGATGGGATTGTTCCCATTAATGGCGGTGGGCTGAAACTTCTTTGGAAGGAACCCAGGCGCCCAGATGGGCTTGCCGCCGCGCGGCATGGCACCGTGCAGAACCACAAAGCCGGGGAGATTCTGGTTTTCGCTGCCGAGGCCGTAAGTCACCCAGGATCCCATGCAGGGCCGTCCCTGCAAAAACATTCCGGAGTTCATTTCCAGCATGGCGGGGGTGTGATTGTTCGACTGCGAGAAGCAGGAGTAGAGGAAAGCCATGTCGTCCACATGCTTCGAGATGTTGGGAAAGATCTCGGAGACCCAGGTGCCGGATTCGCCGTATTGTTTCCAGGAGAAAGGCGAGCCCAGGATTTTTCCATTGGTGGTGAAGAAGCCGGTCTTGGGATCGGCACCTTCAAGCTTTTCCCCGTTTCGTTTCTGGAGCTCCGGCTTGTAGTCGAAGGTGTCGACCTGGGATGGGCTGCCCGGCATGAAAAGCCAGATCACCGACTTGGCCCTGGGGGCGAAGTGCGGTCCGGGGACCTGCGTGGAGGAGTCGGCTCGGGGCGCGGTTTGTGCCAGCAGGCCTTCCTCGGTGAGAAGTTTGGTCAAGGCCAGGGAGCCACAGCCCAGCCCGGCCTTCTGGAGAAAGGCGCGGCGGGAATTGTAGAAACGTAAATCGCTCATATCAGTCGACAAAGATGAATTCGTTCAGGCACATCAGGGTTTGGCAGAAGTCTGCGACCGCCAGGTTCATGGCCTTCGCGTCGCTTCCGTAGGATTTGGCCTGTCCCTGAATGAAGGTGATCATCTGCTGCCCCTCCTCGGGACCCGGGGGGCGGGCGAGGGCATGGGCGTAGGCTCTCCGGACCACCTCATCGATCGTGACCTTGTCGTCGGGACGGATGCGCTGGGCAAACTTCTCGGCCAGCTCCCGCACGTAAGGGGAGTTCATCATGGCCAGGGCCTGCGGCGGAACAGTGGTGGCGATGCGTTTGCCGATGCTCTGCATGGCGTCAGGGGCGTCAAAGAGTTGCAGGATGGGAACCAGGTTGCTGCGCTTCACGGTGAGATAGATGCTGCGTCGCGCATGGCGCTGGTCCACCGTGCCCTTGTCGAACATGCGTTTGTCGAGGGTTCCACTGACGGCGAGGAGCGAGTCACGAATCACTTCTGCTTCGAGGCGGATGGCCCCGCGGCGCCACCAGAGCCTGTTTTCCGGGTCGACCTCGTGGGCAAGTTCGTTGGTGCCACCCTGCTGGCGGTAAACAGCGCTCATCATGATCATCTTATGGATCGGTTTGAGCTGCCAGCGATGCTGGATGAGTTCTGCGGCGAGGTAGTCCAGCAACTCCGGATGGGTGGGGGCGGCGCCCTGCGTTCCAAAGTCGCTGGGGGTTGTCACGATGCCGTGTCCCAGGTGGTGCTGCCAGAGACGGTTGACGATCACGCGGGCGAGGAGGTGGCCAGCGCCCTGCTGCTCGTCGGTGATCCAGTGGGCCAGAGCGACGCGGGGGGCTCGGTTTTCGGAGGCAGTGAGCCAGCGTGCTTCGTCTGTGTCGGCTGCCTGCAGGACCCGCAGAAAGGCCGGAGTGGCGAGCCCTTGTTTGGCGTTGGAGTTGCCGCGATCGAGAAAATAGACCTTCCGGGTATCAGTCCCGAAGTTGTAAGTCGCTCCCCCCTTGCGGGCAGCATAGATGTTAACGAGGGTTGGCTTGGGAGCGTTCTTGGAATGTTCCTGGATGGCCTGGTTCAACTTGCTCCAGTCCGGATCACGCGGGGCGAACCACTTAAGGAGTTCCTGCTTCTGCTTCTCGTTTCGCTTGTCCGGGGCCAGCGCAAGAATGTCGTGGATGTTTTTGGGGATTTCGGGGGTGGTGCTGAAGTAGAAACCGGAAGCGCCGCCGCCATTGACGATCTTCACCAGTAGTTGGTTGGATCCGGCCTTGAGCTGAACGGTGATTTTGTCCTGGTCCTTGGCAACTCCACCCTGGACTTCCCTGGCCAGCACCGACTTGCCATTGAGCCAGACCTTGATGGCGTCGTCCCGGCCCAGGGAAATGGGAAGCGGCCGCGCATCCGGGACATCGATCGTGCGAAACAGATAGTTAGCGCTGTTGGAACCCTTGAGCGTGTTATGGATTTTTCCGTCGTGCCACTCCGGTTTGACGATCCATTTGTTTTCGCCATAGGTTTTGGCAAGATCGATTTCCTTCTCCGGCGGGAAGTCCTCCGCGTAGGCCTTCTTGAAGTCGGCGGCTCCGAAGGGGCCGATATGATGCCACGGGCTGAGCGTCTCGGGGGATTCTGGTTTTGCTTGTTTAGCGATCCACTCGTTCAGCCGGGTGGGCAGCACCTTCTCTTCGAATTTGGATCGGGCGTCTACGAAGGGCTTGTGGGCAGCATCGAAGTTCTCCTTGGCGGCCTTTGTTTTCTGAGGATCAGGATCATGGGCGTGGTTCTGGAAACCGGTTTCGGCGAAGCAGGAGACGAGGCGGTAGTAGTCCTTGATTGGAACAGGATCATATTTGTGGTCGTGACAGCGAGCGCAGCCGATCGTCAGGCCGAGCATGGTCGTTCCAAGGGTGTGAACGATGTCGTCCAGTTGTTCGTAGCGACTGCGTTCTCGCTCTTTCTGTGTCTGCTGGGACGTAAATGGGCCGGCGGCGAGGAATCCGGTGGCGGCCTGGGCCATAGAGTTGGCCGGTTCCATCTGATCGCCCGCGATCTGCAATTTCACGAAGCGGTCGTAGGGCATGTCCTCATTCAACGCCCTGATCACAAAGTCGCGGTAGTGATAGGCGTCGCCTCGATCCTGATCGAAGGCGTAGCCGTTGCTCTCGGCGAAGCGAGCAAGATCGAGCCAGTGGCGTGCCCATCGTTCTCCGTAGTGAGGGTTGGCCAGGAGTCGGTCGATGAGATTCTCATAGGTCTCGGGCGAATCGTCGCTGAGATAGGCTTCGATCTCGCCCGGTTTCGGGGGGAGTCCCCATAGGCCAAACATCGCCCGACGAAAGAGGGTGCGTCGAGAGGCCTCAGGGTTCGGGGACAACTCTCGTTTTTCGAGTGGAGCGAGAATGAAGCGATCAATTTTGGTGCGCATCCAGGACTCATTCTTCACGTTGGGGGGCTTGACGACCCTGAGGGGCTGGAAGGACCAGAACTGGCGGCCCTTCTCGATGTCGATCATCGTGGGTGGGGACTTGATCTCCTCCGCGACTGCGATGCCTCCGAGGGCAGAGCAAAGCACGGCGACCAGAGCAATGGGAACGCGGCTCATGTGAAGGCCGAATGATAGGAATTCCGGACACTTGGGCAAACTGGATTTCCCCATCCGATGAAAAAAACCATGGGTGGAATTCCAGGCGAGCGAGGGAACTACCAGGCCCGAGGGATGGGATCGACCAGAAATGCGGGAAAAGAGCTGTCTGCCCAGGCCCGTGAAGGGGTGAAAAAGTGGCGCGCCCGAGAGGAGTCGAACCCCTAACCTCCTGATCCATCTCGGTAGGATTCCTGCTTTCTCTTCCATCCACTTGGCCACCATTCGATGTAGATTCCGTTCTTCTGGACTCCATCCAGTTTGTTGTCTTTGTAGGTTCCTTCGGCCGCCTTCTGGCCGTTCTCGTGCCACTCCGTAAAGAGGCCATCCTTGAGAGCCTCCTGTGTCCTTCAATAAATCGGATGGCGAAGCATGGATTTAGGTGGGGCTTTGATCCATGACCGGCGAGATTGGAGCGGTGGGCGACTTCGTCTGCTAATTGGTTTCAGGGACGGGGGACAGTCGGGGCCACATTTTTCCGTGCAACAGACCCTGCAATAGATCTTTCAAAAACCTGCATTTCCGTGCATCTGGGGGACTAATCAAGAAATCGCAAGGCAGTTCGGCATGGCCCTTAACTCCCTTAAAATAAGGAGTTTAAAATGGCGCGCCCGAGAGGAGTCGAACCCCTAACCTCCTGATCCGTAGTCAAGCGCTCTATCCAATTGAGCTACGGGCGCGCATGCCGAGAACGGCGAGGGCGGAAGGTAGGGAATTGAGGGGCGGTGTCAAGCGGGGTTGCCGGGGCAGAGAGGTCGCCGGTGGGGCGCGGGTATACGGAAGAAGCGGTCGTATTCCGCCCCTGCACCCACCCTGTTCATTTCCGACATTTCCCTTGATTTTCAGGGGTTGATCCCTAGGTTCACGGCCCGTTCGGGCCGGAGGCCAGAATTGGTTGCGGCGATGTTGGAGCCCCGTTGTCGTCGCGGAAGAGGGGCAATTGTCGGAAGGCAAACAAACCAACAACCAACCTTAACTACAGAAAATGAGTAACGAAGCCGTCGCGGACGCGCCGGTCAATGCCGAGCTTGAGGCATTGATCGATTCGAAGTTTCGCGAGTTCAGAGAGGGTTCCATTGTGAATGGAACAGTCCTCGACATCCGTCCCCAGGTCGTGATTGTCGATATCGGGTACAAGTCGGAGGGCGTCATACCCACCTCTGAGTTCGAGGACGATGAGATTGAGGAAGGGGACGAAGTGGAAGTCCTCCTGGAGCGCCTCGAGAACGATGAGGGCATGGTTGTCCTCTCGAAGGAAAAGGCCGCCCACAAGCAGAACTGGGACAAGATCGTCAAGGTGTTTGAAGACGGCGGCCTGGTGAAGGGCAAGGTCAAGAGGGTGGTGAAAGGTGGCCTGATGGTGAACGTCGGGGTGGAGGCCTTCCTCCCCGGTTCCCAGGTCGACATCATCCCGCCCAAGGACCTCAACGAATTTCTGGGCAACATCTACGAGTTCAAGATCGTCAAGGTCAACGACGAGCGGCAGAACATCGTGTTGAGCCGCCGCGAGGTGATCGAGGCCGAGCGTTCCGAGCGTCGCCAGCTCTTCCTGCAGACCGTCAAGGTCGGCGACAAGGTGAGCGGACAGGTGAAGAACCTGACCGACTTCGGTGCCTTTATCGACCTCGAGGGCATGGACGGCCTCCTGCACATCACGGACATGAGCTGGGGTCGCATCAATCATCCCAGCGAGATGCTGCGCATCAGCCAGGAGGTCGAGGTGCAGATCCTCGACGTGGACCGCGAGAAGGAGCGCGTCTCCCTTGGTCTCAAGCAGATGACCGACAACCCGTGGGAGGACATCGAGGGCAAGTTCCCGATTGGTTCCAATGTAAAGGGGCGGATCACCAAGCTGCTGCCCTACGGGGCTTTCGTGGAACTGGAGCGCGGGGTGGAAGGCCTTGTGCACGTCTCCGAACTCTCCTGGGTCAAGCGGATCACGCGCCCCAGCGATGTCCTGGAACTGGACAAGGAAATCGAAGCGGTGGTGCTGGGAATCAGCATCGAGGAGCAGAAGATTTCCCTCGGGGTGCGTCAACTGGAGCCCAATCCGTGGGACGAGATCGAAGCACGCTACCCGGTGGGAACGAAGATCGACGGCGTGGTGCGCAACCTCACGGCCTACGGCGCTTTCGTGGGACTGGAGGAAGGCATCGACGGCATGATCCACGTCTCCGATCTCAGCTGGACCCGCAAGATCAATCACCCGAGCGAAATCCTCAAGAAGAACGAGGAGGTCGAGGCCATCGTGCTCACCATCGACAAGGAGAACCAGCGGGTTTCGCTGGGGATCAAGCAACTCGATACCGACCCGTGGGCCGACATCGATACCAAGTTCAAGGTGGGCGATATCGTCAAGGGGTCGGTGGCCAAGATCGCGAGCTTCGGGGCCTTTGTCAGCCTTGACGGCGACATCGACGGCCTGATTCATATCTCCCAGCTGAGTGAGGAGCACGTCGAGCGCGTGAAGGATATCCTCAAGGTGGCTGACGAAGTGGAGGCCCGCGTGATCAAGGTCGACAAGATCGAGCGCCGCATCGGCCTTTCCATCAAGGCGGTGGAATACAGCGAGGAGCAACTCCGGAAGGAGTCCCGGAGCTTCGAGACGCTGCGTCCCTCCAGCGACCTGGTGGGCTTGGAGCAGGCCTTCAACCTCGCCGCGGCCGCCACTGGCCCCGAAGAGGAAGAGTGGAGCCCGAGTGCGGAACCCGAGACACCCTCCGAAGAGGAAGAGAAGAGCGAGTAAGCGATTGCTCGATTGCTTCCGTAAACCGCTTTACACGCTCCGGGGTTTTCCCCGGGGCGTTTTTCTTGGGAATTCTTCGCGTCCGGGAGCCGGGAGAATCCGGATGAATGCCTGCCCTCTGACGGGCGGCAGGGTAGGAAGCCGGGATGCGTTCCTAACCTTTTTCCTCGATCTTGGGCTTCTTGGCACGGCGCACGGCACCGAAGCGCTTCTGGAACTTGTCGATGCGCCCCTCGGTGTCGACGAACTGCTTCTGTCCCGTGAAGAACGGGTGGGAGTCGGCGGTGACACCTATCGAGATCACGTAGTGGTCCACCTCATCGATCTTTTCGATGCGATCCGATTTGGCGGTCGACTGCGTGACGTACTGCTTCCCGGTGCTCATGTCCTGGAAGATGACCGGGTGGTATTTGGGGTGGAGATCCGCTTTCATGGGAATCAGCCGCGTGAGGCGGGCGGGGAGAATGCGCGATCTCCCGGAGGTGTCAAGAAATTGAGCCCGTCATTGGCGCTTTTGTTCGGAGTGAATGACGAGCAGACGTGGCCCCGCCCCCGACCTGGTGGTGCGGATCAGGACGGTGTCGCTTCCGCCGCTCAGATCGAAGACGATGGTCTCGGATCCCTGCAACACGGTGGGGGGAAGCGGAATGTCGAATGTTCCTCCGGAGGGGGCCCCCCTGACGGCACCGATCATCTTTCCGCCGTAGCTGACACGGATCGTACTTCGCGTTCCGCCATGCGGGGCGGTGATCAGGCGAAGGACGACCTGCTGGTTCGCGGCAACCTTTGGAGTCGGTCCGAAGCGGCGGAACTGCAGGCGCAGTGATCCTTCACTGGTGGACAGGGAATCGACCGGGTAGTAGCCGCGCTCCTGGGCCTTGGAGGTGGTGAGCTTCTTGGAGCGGAATTCCTCCCAGGTGAGCGGGGTGTGGTAGACGATCCCCCTTGAGGTGTCCCTGGACAGCAGACCTCTCACATACTCGAGATCGGCGTTGGAGAGGGCACCAAGAGGCACCTCGAATTCGCGGCCCTTCTTGCCCCTGAGGTAGAGTGTGTCCGGACTCGACCACTGGTACTCGGCCGTGAATGTACGCCCGTCCGTGTAGTGCCAGACGCGCGATTGCCCCGCCTCCAGTGGCAGGGAGGCGAGCAGCATCACGAAGAGGAGAGTGCGGTTCAAGGGTGCCACTATCGTGTCCCGGGCAGGATCAATCAAGGGTGCCGCTGACTGAAGTGACCGTATCCATGAAATTGTTGGCCCAATTGTAGACGAAGTGGCGCCAGGTCAGTTCGGGCGAGGCCAGGCACAGGAGGGCGGAGAGCAGGAGCACATTGGAGAGGTAAATGAGGGAGAGAGAGAAGAAAGTGCCGTTTTCCTTCAGGTCTGGTTGATCGCGCGGGATGATCCAGAGGGTCCAGAGCAGGTGGAAGCTCCAGGTGGCGCCCATCATGGCGAACAGGATTTTCTCGTGATGGGGGAGGGACCCGATGAGGCCGATAATGGACATGAGGATGAAGATCACCACGGACCAGAAGGGAATGAAGTAGGGTGAGAGTGCGATGAGAATATTGGACTTGTTGGTGACGATGTGACCTCCGTCCAGGCTGACACGGAAGCCGCTCACACGTCCGAGGCAGGCGTAAACGAAGATGACGTGGGTAAGTTCGTGTCCCAGGACGTAAAAGTAGAGAAAGGCCGGTTGAAAGAGCCGGGTCAAGAACCAGCCTACGTTGAGGATGAAGCCGACCGAAAAATAGAGGAAGGCGTTGGTGCGCCAGAACTGCTGCCAGAAGGAGAGGCTGTTGCCGGCATCACCCAGGGCGTGGAGGTGGGGGTTGAAGAGGGTGATGGTGGTGACGAAACAGAGGGGGAAGAGGGAAAGGCCAGCCAGGATGCGGAGGGAGCGGGTGGACCAGCTCAGTTGCTCTTGGGCATAATGGGAATCCGCGATTGCTGATTGCACGGAGGTGAGCCCCCGGCGGCGCCACGAACGCTGGTTCGCACGTTGACGGGCCCGCCGATCGGCTTCGCGCAGGGCCTCGCGCAGGGTGGGACGCCGGACACGGCGATTCTCGCCCGTCCGCCGAAGATGAAGCTGTTTTCGACCTCTTGCCACGCGGGGAGTGAGATAGTTGATATTTCGGAAAAGTTAAAGAGTTTTGGTGGAGTTTAAAGTGGGTATCCGGGGAACTCCGGGATGTGGAGATCGCTTGAGGGGAGGTGCAAGGGGTTGGGGGGGCAAATTCCTGCCGCGGCCAGGCGGCTAGGTTATTCTCCTCTCGGTGAGGAGAGATGGCGAGGGAGGGGAGCCATCATCGAAAGAATCGTGGACCGACTCGCGGACTATATGGAGGAAATGATCGCGGGGACACGGGTGGCGGAGGTTCCACCATTTTTTAAGTAGGCGGGAATCCCCTGTTTTCGGGGAACTGAGCACCAGGCGCAAAAAAAGTTCCGAATTTGGGCGATTCGCGAGGAAGAAGGGGGGGACATTCAGTCCGATTTTGTTGACGCGAGTGCCCGGGGGGGTAGGAGTGGGGAGAAATCCTGCTCCTATCCCCATGACGGCTCACTCTCTGATTTCCGGTCTCCCGCTCACCCTTGTGCTCTCCCTGATGCTCACCGGCGGCGCAACTGCGCAGGTGCGCGGCAGCACGGTGTTGACTCTCTCGGATGCTCCCGGCGTCAACATCCTGAAGGTGACTCTTTCCGCCGTTGGCATTGAGGACCAGCAAGACAGCACTCTCAGCGGAACGGTGGAGGCCACCCTCGCGATCGACCCTGCGACGGACCAGGTCTCGCAGTTCACCCTGACATCGGGGGACGTGACGGCGACCGACATGGACTTTTCCCTGCTCGGGGGGTTGATCGCTGATGTATCGCTCAGTGGCATCGAGGCCACCCTCATGACCTCTTCGGAAGGACTGGTTGATCCCGCAACTGGTCAGTTCGACGGCGCCCAGCATCAGGTTACCCTCAATCAGGGAACCATTAGCGGGACGTCGATCGCTGGAGCGGTGGATGAGAACTTCTCGCAGAACCCTGTCTCCGGGGCAGGTTCCGGGACCGGGACGGTCGCAATCACGCGGACGGCGACAGAGGGAAACATCGTGACCTACGATATCCTGGTGGTGCTGCCCCTGGATTTCAGCAACCCTCTCCAGGAGGGAGTTGAGGTGCTGGTGGAAGCGACGATCCAGATGGAAGGATCCATCGAAGTTCCGCTCGACCCCTACCTGGGGTGGACGGAGATGAATGGAATTTCGGAGGCTCCGTTTGAAGGGGACCACGATGGTGACGGAATCCCCAACGGATTGCTCTGGGCGCTTGGTTACAGCGCGAACGATCGCCCCGAGCTCTTCATTCCCGACCTGTTCTTCCCCGGCCAGGTGGATCTCTTCATCGATCCGGGCCCGGATGGCACCCGGGCGCCCATCATCGTGGAGGGGAGTTACGACCTGGAGGAGTGGATGCTGCTCGATCCCTTTCAAATCTGGGGATTCGAGAACCCGGTGCCCGCCGGGGAAATATGGCCCATAGTGCTTACTCTCTCGGGAGACCGGAGTTTTACCCGCCTCCGGGTTGTGAAGCCCTGAATGAGGAAGGGGAGAGGCCTGGCAGGATAGTGGCGGGATCCGGATAAGGCAGACCTCAGGCCCTGCCGACATAGCTGCCGTCCTCGGTGTTGATCTTCAGGACGTCATCCGGTTTGACGAAGAGAGGAACCTGCACCGTCACCCCTGTTTCAAGAGTGGCAGACTTGGTGGGGTTGTTGGCGGTGTCGCCCTTGATACCCTCGGAGGATTCAGTGACCTTCAGCTCCACCACGGAGGGAAGACTGACGGTTACCGCGTTGCCTTCAATGAAGAGGATCTCCACTTCCTGGCCTTCCTTCAGGAAGACCCTGCAGTCCTCAACGAGGCTCTCATCGAGGGTGATGGTCTCGTAGGATTCGAGGTTCATGAAGTGGGTGCCGGCGGGATCGGAATAGGAGTACTCCAGCTTCTGGCGCTGGGTTTCCACGATATCGACCTTTTGGGAGGACGAGAAGCGGATGGTCTTCTTGTTGCCGGAATTGAAGGAGCGGATGGTGGCGGCAATGAGGGCGTTGCCCTTGCCGGGGGTGCGGTGTTCGATGTGAAGCACCACCCCCATGTCCCCTTCGTACCTGATGCACTGTCCCTTGTTCAGTTTGGTCGCGACGACTGCCATTGGTCTGGAATTGGTGGAATCCGCTCCGGGGTGGCCGGAAGCGCGGGCGGTTTACCCTCCGCGAAGCGAGAGAGCACGAAGAATCTTCGGGATTTTCCCCTGGAGAGACCCAGTCCGGTGTGGAGTTCTTTTCCCGGGACGAGCCGGTTTGCGGTGAACCCTCGCATTGCAGGGCACGATCCACGGGTTTATTCCGATCCCTGCTATCGATAGTCCTCCCCGTTCGCGCTGGCCTCGCAGGACTTCACGAAGGCGACGAGCTCGCGTTTCATCCTTGCTGCCACTTCAGGGTTGCGGTCAGCAATGTTTCTGGTCTCGGAGGGATCCGTGAGGAGGTCATAGAGCTCGAACTCGGCCACGGGCACCTTGCCGTTGTCCGATCGGTGGCGTTTCAGGCCGCCGTTGTTGTGGACGAGCTTGTGGCGGTCGTTCACCAGGGTGCGGTCCCTGCCGAAGCGGAAGCCGATGGCGTTCCCGCGTTTCTGCTGCGTTCCCCGGAGGATCGGTAACAGGTCGATGCCGTCATAGGGGCGCTTGGCGAGGGGTAGACCCAGGAGGGCGGAGATGGTGGGGAAGTAATCGCTGCTCACACAGGGAGTGGCGACCTTGCGGGGCTGGAGGGTGCCGGGCCACTCGACCACCGCCGGAACGCGCACCCCACCTTCGTAGAGACTGCGCTTGCGTCCGCGGAACTTGCCGGCCGTGCCCTGTGAATGTGCCCGCGGTCCCGGGTTGCCTTCCGGGCCGTTGTCACTGGCGAAGCAGAGCATGGTGTTCTGCTCGATCTTCAGGGTGCGTAAGTGCGCGCGGAGTCTGCCCATCTGGGCGTCAAGGGCGGTGATGCAACTGAAATAGTGCTGCTCGTTGTCGGGCAGACCAACGTAGTGTGCCTTCATGTATTCTGGATGCCCCACCACCGGGAGATGCGGGGCATGGAACCAGATCACCGCGAAGAACGGTTTTTTCTCACGGACGGCCTGGGCGATAAATGGAAGCGCCTTGTCCATCACCATCTTGGAGGTGCAGCCGGAGAGCGGCTTTGCGAGTGGCTTGCCGTTGTGCCAGAAGAGGGCCCGCAGGTCACCCTTTCGCGCTGCGGCGCAATGGGCATTCTTTAGATCGTAGGGGTCGTAGGTGGCGATTGAGAATTCGCTGGTGAACCACTCGCCAAATCCTGCCATGCCGGGAGTCATGAAATTCTTTTTCGGGTTGCGTCCTGTTCCCTTGCCGCTGAACCCGGGGCTGAGGGTGCCGAGGTGCCACTTTCCAAAGTGACCGGTGGCATAGCCTTCCCCCGACAGGAGTTCCGCAAGGCTGATTTCTTCCTTCCTGAGATGGCCGGTGTTGGCGGTGGGAATGCCGTAGCGGAAGGGATTGCGTCCGGTGAGACAGCTCCCGCGGGTGGGGGAACAGACCGGG
>Ga0310120_10001298_pt1 | contig 18721 bp, 18 predicted proteins | sample CB27_AW_983_MG_FD_203506 | JGI IMG/M metagenome (GOLD analysis project Ga0310120, IMG submission 203506) | Marine microbial communities from Western Arctic Ocean, Canada - CB27_AW_983 | ecosystem: Environmental > Aquatic > Marine > Oceanic | place: Canada: Western Arctic Ocean | collected...
TATTCTCAGCAGTAGCAGCATATATGGCTGGAGTGGTTGGATCATCAAATAACCCTATATCAGGAGTAACAATTGCTACAATCTTATTTAGCTCATTATTGATTGTCACATTCTTTAATACAGAATCATCTGAAGGAGCTGCGGCAGCCATCCTAATTGGGGCTGTTGTATGTTGTGCTGCTGCAATTGGGGGAGATAATTTACAAGATTTAAAAACTGGTAACATTGTAGGCGCAACACCATGGAAACAACAACTTATGCAAATTGTAGGGGTAATAAGTTCAGCAATGACGTTGGGAATCGTTCTAATATTACTTCATGAAGCATATGGCATTGGTGGACCTGACTTACCGGCTCCACAAGCTGTTTTAATGACGAACGTAGCTAAAGGTGTGTTTGCTGGAGATTTAGAATGGGGAATGATTTATGCTGGTGCAGTTATTGGAGTACTCATTATCTTATTGGATCAATATCAACTTCGAAGAGGGGCAGATTTCAGAGTTCCAATCTTAGCAGTTGCCATCGGAATTTATCTTCCAATCGAATTGACTTTCCCAATCTTTATTGGTGGAATGCTCAATCATTATGCAGGAAAAACTGCTTCACAGAAAGGAAAAGATAATGGACTATTGCTTGCCGCTGGACTAATCACAGGAGAAGCACTAATGGCAATCTTAATTGCTGTTCCACTATTCTTTAATAAAGATTATTGGCCAAACTATGGCCTTCCAGAGCCTTTTGCTGATATAGTTGGAGTTGCCATCTTAGCATGTATTCTTATTGGATTATATAGAACTGCTAGCAAATAAATTAATAACCTACGATAGCAAATGTAGAATCATATCTTTTTAATTGTGTAGCTCTCTTGCTTGCAGATGCATAAGACTTAAAACCTTTGCTACGTACATAATATGTCATTTTTCCTCTATTAAATGCCTGGGTTACTGCTATGTCTAATATCCCTGTTTCATTCAATGCGTTCTTTAAAGTAATAGCATTTTCTTTATTTTCAAATGCACCAAATTGAATAAACCATGTTTTATTAGATTGGACTTTTTTTTGATTAATAATTGGTTTATTTAATTTTTTCTGATATTCTTTTGCTGTTTTGATTTCTCCAGCCGCAGTTAATGCTTTATAAAGTAATCCTTTTGAGATATCTGTCACAAGATGGCTAGGAGCGTTGACATTAAATTGTTTAAGCAGCTTAGAAGATTGGATATAAGACCCTATAGCATAACTTAATTCAGCTTTTTTTAGGATAGATAACCAATAATAATCAGAATTGTCATTTAACTGAATGATTTGCTCGTACATTTCTAATGCTTTGTCACCATCAATGGTATTAATTGCTTTTTGATAGAGAACACTAGAATCTGTATCTTGACCGTAACAAAAAGTAATCAGAGAAATAAGTAAAATTGCTTTTATTTTAATTGTTATCTTCATTAAGAGTAACGCTATAACAGACTTCAGATAATGATTTTCTTAGTTCAATATCATCTGTATCAAGTTTTATTTGATTTAATTTAATGATATAAGATTCTTCATGTTGTTTTGCAAATTTTTCAATTAGCTCTCTTGCTGCATCTTTATCATTTTTTTCAAGGTAAATATCGATAAGGCGATTAAATACGTATTTATGAAACATATTAGATAGTATTCCTTGATATAATTCTTCCATTTCATTAAACCTATTTTCCTCAAACAACATATTCTCAATATCTTTAAATGTTTTAACACTTGCCTTTGGTTCTTGATCGGCAAATAAAATTAAGTTCTTTATTGCTAAATCAATATCTCCTTTCTTTTGATAAACTTTAGCAAGCTCTAAGTACGATTCATGATATACATGTTCTGAAAGAGCGCTTCTTTCAAGAAAATTAATATAATTTTTTTGATTATCTTTTTCTTTGTAATCCATTGCAATAAAATAATTTAGCATTGATTCTTCATTTTTCGATTTCGATTGATGTTTGATCAACTTTTTTTCTAAATCCAATGCCTTATCCCATGATTGATTATCAATACAAATATTTTTAAGCATTGTTAAAGCCCATATGTTTTTAGAATCCAACTCAATTATTTTTTTGAATTCATCTTCTGCTCTAATCGTATTACCAACTTCTAGATAATCCAGTCCAAGCGCTTGATGAATCTGAATTTTCATTTGCTTAGATAATCCAGGTCTAACAATAATACTTTGATGAATTCTGATTGCTTTGTTTATGTTTCTATCTCTAAGAAGATTCCCTAGTAATAGATATGCTTCAGTATTATTCGAATCTTTTTGAATAAGGTCTTTCAAGATTTGAAAAGCTCTTTCATGGTTATTATCTATGATAGCTTTTAATGCTTTATTGTAAACTTCAACATCGGTAGACTGTTTTGATTTCCTATTATTCACTAGAAAAACAAGAATCAGAACAATAAATATTAGAGGGAGGAAATAATACATTATTTCCAAAAAACTATTCCTTATCAGTAAAATTAAATTCTTCACCGATAGCTACATTTCTTAAACTATCAAGTTCGTCAGAAACTTCTTTATTTTTCTTCACCAAACCAGAAATCTCAGAACGATAAGAAATCACAGATTTCAAAGAAATGATATATCCTATCACAATTCCGATCATAATAAGAGCTACGATTACTATATATCCATCCCCTGTAACACCTTTTTCTTTAAAAAAATGAATGGTAATGGGATCACTATTCATTCGAAATAAAAAGAAAGTTCCAGCAAGGAATGCTGAGAAAAATAAAATTTTTAATAACCTAAACATTATGCTCTAACTATTTCCTTTCCATGTAAAACTACTCCTGTTGCATCTATAATTTCTACTGGAATGATATCTTTAATTTTACTTGAATTTTTCTCTAAAATCACCCACTCATTTGAGTCAATTCTTCCAGCCCAGTGATTAGATGATTTTTTGCTTTCTTTCTCTATTAATACATTTTCAACCTGACCAATTTTTTTTGAATTCAATTCTAAAGTGTGTTTCTTTTGAAGATTAATTAGTTTGTCCAATCGTTCTTTTTTTATTGTTTCATCAATTTGATCAGTAAATTGTTCAGCTTTTGTATATGGTCTAGGTGAATATTTAAAGGTAAAAGCGGAATTAAATTTTATTTTTTCCATTAAATCTAATGTTTCCTCAAAATGTTTTTCAGTCTCACCAGGGAAACCGACAATAATATCAGTTGATAATCCACAATTAGGCATTATTTCTCTTATTGTATCAGCCATAGAATGAAAATGTTCCCTTGTATATGTTCTATTCATACGTTCTAAAATTTCGTTAGAACCAGACTGCATAGGAAAATGAACATAATTACAAATATTTTTTCTTGAAGCCATAACTTTCAATAATTCGACATTAATATCTTGAGGGTGTGGAGAAGTGTAACGAATACGTTTTACCCCATTAATATCTGAAACAGAAAGAAGTAAATCGGCAAATGAATTACTTTCGTGTTTATATGAATTAACATTCTGGCCTAATAAAGTTATTTCTACAAAACCTTGGTCAACTGCTTTTTTTACTTCAGTGACAATATTTTCAACGCTTCTACTTCTTTCTCTTCCTCTAGTAAATGGTACAATACAAAATGAACAGAATTTATCACATCCTCTCATAATTGAAACCCATGCATTAACACCTTTATTTCTCTTTGGGAACAAATCTTCATATACTTCATATCTCGATAATTTTGTATCAACAATACTATTCTGGTCCATCATATGACGATTCATTAACTTAGGAAGGTTTCTATAAGAGTCTGGACCAAGAATAATATCAATGTAAGGCTTATTTTTTAGTAAGTCATTTTTAAGGTTTTGAGCCATACATCCTAAAACACCGATAATCAAATGTGGTTTTTCTCTTTTGAGTTTGTAAAAATTTCCTAAACGAGAATGGATTTTCTTTTCTGCATTTTCTCTAATTGCACATGTATTGACAAAAATAGCATCTGCATCATTTAAATTTTTTGTTTTTTTTAATCCGATATCCTTGAGAATACCATCGACAAGCTCTGAATCAGCCATATTCATTTGACATCCATAACTCTCGAGCGCGTAGCGTTTCACTTTTAATTCAGAGTTGTACATATTATTTGATATAACCGGTAAAAAAGTATTTTTTAGGATCTTCTACTTTTTTATTTTTATGCACTTCATAATGAAGATGGAATCCAGCAGCTCTACCGCTGTTACCAGATTTTCCTAACACATCACCTCGTTTAATTTTTTGACCTTTTTTAACGTTAATCTTGTAAAGGTGAGCATATATTGTTTCATATCCATAACCATGATCAATTTTCACATAACGTCCCCAACCAGAATCATATTGCGCTTTTGTTACGACTCCACTACCTGCTGCAAGAACAGAAGTATTTAAGTTAACTGCAAAATCTTGTCCTTTATGCATCCTTCTTTTTCCATCTATTGGATCAGTTCGATAACCATAATTTGAACCTAAATATGCAGATTCAACAGGCATAATAGATGGAACGTGGCGATACATTTTTTCGTTTGATTTAATTTTATTAAAAATAGTATTGTAACTATTCTTCTGTGAATTAACAGTATACGATAACGAATCAATCGTATTTTTTAATTTATCTAATATCGTTGAAGAACTTTCATCATTTATTTCTTCAATATCTGCTCCACCTGTTCCCATTTTCTTAATATCATCATCTAATGGTGGCAATGCAGCATATGTTCTTATTTCGCTATCTTTTTCTTCTAACAATGCTAAGTCTTTTTCAAGTTGAGAAACTTTACTTAATAATTCTTCAGAAACATCAGAATATTTCTGATTGGTTTCTTCTATCTTCCCTTTGTAATAATTACTTGAAAACTCGACAGAAAGGTAATAATTGATCCCAATAAATAACATAAAAAGAACAGTAAGAAAAGTGGCAACATCCAAGAATGAAAAATTAATCTGATGTAATTTATTAGAAGAAAGATAATGGAATGAAAAATATTTTTTCTTATTCATAGTTACTTGTCTTCCTTTTCAATCGAATCTATTGGTTCAGATGTTTCATGATCAGGATTGTTAATTTCATCTTTTTTATCTTTGATTCTTTTTTTAATCCCAACAATATTATCAATTAGTAATAAATAACGTTTGTCACCGACAAAATTTAGAACATTTTTATCTTGAGTCTTATTGAATACATAAAGTCCCAATTTTACATACAAACTAGAAAGTTTTCTTTCTAATTGAAGAATATCAAGACGAAGTCTGCTATTGTGAGTAAACTCTTCTGCTTTTTCAGAGGCAACTACACCCCATTCAGATACACTCTTTTTAATATCTTCCCAAACATTGCTCATGAAGGTGAATTTATAGATGAAAATAAATATAGCAAAGAATTTAAAGAGGGGCTCCCAGCCATTTCGGCTAGGAGCCCCTTTCCTTTTTATCGGTAGCCAACCAATTTATTGATTTTGTTTTCTCAAATAAGCAGGTATATCAGATTCATTTTCATGATTTTCTTTATGACTCTGGTCCGCTTCATGAGTTTGATCATCTCCATCTCCGAACACAAGTGTCGGTCCATCTCCTTCTTCTTCTTCTAAATTAATTTCTTCGTTCTTGTTAAAACTTGAACTATTACTAGAGTTACTTTCTTTAAATAACGGAGTATCTTCTATTTCCATTATTTCTTCGCTCTTCCTATTATAATTACCTCTTAATATATCCTGTGAATTTTCCATCTGTTCAATTGGTTTTGAATTAAAGCCTGTAGCAATAACAGTGACTTTTAATTCATCTCCCATATTTTCATCAAGAACATATCCAAAGAATAGGTTTACATCTTTTCCTGCTTCTTCGTAGATAATTTTTGTAGCAGCTGAAACCTCTGCCAGAGTCATATCTCTATTTGCCGTAATATTAACGATAGCTCCTCTTGCTCCACTAATTGATTGTGTATCTAACAATGGACTAGCTATTGCTTGCTGAGCAGCCAAAACAGCTCTTTCTTCTCCTCTTGCAATACCTGAACCCATTACTGCGTCACCCATTCCTCGCATTACGCTCTCAACATCAGCAAAGTCCAAATTGATTTCTCCTCGCTGATTAATTAAGTCTGATAGTCCTTGTGCTGCTTGCAATAATATCGAGTCAGACATCTTAAATGAATCTTTTGCAGTTGTCCCTTTCTCAATGACTGATAACAATCTTTCATTAGGAATAATGATTAGTGTATCACAAAAATTTCTTAATGTAGAAACTCCTTGTAGAGCCTTTGACATTCTCTGCGGTGCTTCAAAATTAAAGGGTAAGGTTACAATTGCAACTGTAAGAATTCCTAAGTCTTTACATACTTTTGCAACAACAGGCGCTGCACCTGTTCCAGTACCGCCTCCCATACCAGCAGTAACAAAAACCATGTCAGATCCCGCGACAAGTGATTGAACAAGTTCTTGATCATTAAGCATTGCTTTACGACCAACATCTGGTTTTGCACCGGCTCCTAAACCTTTGGTCAAATCTCTTCCAATCTGAATTTTGGTTTCAGCATGATTACTATCTAAATCTTGGACATCAGTATTAATTGCAATAAAATCAACTCCTTCCATTCCTGATGTAATCATTCTATTTACCGCATTTCCTCCAGCACCACCGACTCCTAGCACTTTGATTCTAGCTTTTTGATCTTTTATATCATCAAATTCAAATAACATTTTTTTCTCCTTTTTTATTCAAAAAAACCTTTCCATATATTTGAAAAGTTTTCTGTAAATGATTTTTTAATACCAATAAGAGGGTTATCGTCTTCTACATGCGATACTGGCCATAATAATAGACCAATAAGTGTTGCATATTCTCGTTTATCCTCTAAATTTTCTTTGAAGACTATATTCTTCAGTGGTAAATACTCACATTTTGTTCCCAATTGTTCTTTAAATAGTAAATCAAGGTTTTTTACGTTTGCTCCGCCTCCAGTAATTTTAATACCTGATCCAAATTTTAATATATTTACCCCTGAAACTTGGATTGCTTCATTCACTTTATTAATTATTTCTTTAAACCTTGATTCTGCAATTTTTGAGACTTCTTTTTTATTAAATTTTCTTTTTAAATCATCGTTTTCTATTGGTAGTTCAAAATTTGATTCAACATCAGCAAGTTTTGATAGTGCAGATACATGTTTTCTTTTTATTTCTTCTGCATGTTGAATTGATATATTAAATCTTGTCGCTAAATCTTTTGTAACAAAATTAGATCCTATAGGAATTACCTTTGAGTGAATAAGGTATTTATCTTTATAGATTACAACATTAGTTTTATCAGAACCAATATCTACAAACACAACTCCGAGCTTCTTATCGTCTTCCGAAAGATTGCCATAAGAAGATGCTAAACCATCAAACACTGGATCAATATCAATTGCTAAATCTTCAGTAAAACATGCATCAATTTGAGCTAAATTAAATTCTTGAACATGAACTATGTGAGCTCTTGCTTCAATAATTTTTCCACGCATACCAAGAGGATTACGAATGAGAGGTGAATCATCTATAATAAATCCTTGAGAAATTTTGTGTAAGATATGTCTGCCTGTAGAAACTTGAATATCAGCACACTGTGATAAAAGTTTTGATTTAATTTCTTCATCTATCTTAGAATCAGTACTATTATTTATACTGGTACGACTTAATGAATTAATAGATTTAATAGTTTCACCTGACATTGAAACCATAACGTCTTTAATATTAATTTTTGCTTCTTTTTCAATTCTATCTATTAAATATTCCAAATCTTTTTTTAATCTTTCTTTATCAACGATAGTTCCACATTCTATGCTTTCAGTTTTAATAGTTTGAATAGATAAAATCTCTAATTCTTGATTTTGATTTACTCTTCCCACAGCACCTTTGATACTGAAAGAACCTAAATCAAAAGCTATATGTAATGGATTGCTCATATTCTTTCTCTAACTATTATTTGATTTTTATATCTAAGATCTATGTATCTGTAAATATTAAAATTTTTATCATCAGGTAAAGCACTTTTAAAAGCTTTCAAATGATCTAATTTTGTAAAAATCCCATCTGATCCAAGTAAAATTTTTGTTTTACCATTTTTAAGAATTATCTCGTATTCATTTTCTTTATTAAAAAGAAATTCTGAGATTTCTTCATACAAACCGGTAAAGTTTTCCTTTGAATATCTGATAATCTTCACAGATTTCAGAACATTGGAAGATTTGGTTCTTTCCCCTCTTGGATATAATTCTTTGTTGGTTTTAAAATTCGACAATATTGGAAGAGATATACTAGAATATTGGACTGGTAAACAAATACCATCAGAATCTAGCATAATCAAATCTTCCGCATTGATTATGGCAATAGGCTCTCTTTCATAGATAGTAATATTAATTGTTTGAGGAAATGTTCTGAAAATCTTGCAATCTTTTATGTACTCTAGAGATTGAATATCATTTTTATAAGATTTTAAATCAGAAAATATAATATGATGATTATTAATTTTATCTTTATAAGAAAGTAATGGGGTTTCATCAAAATAATTTATACCATCAATCTCAACATTTTTAATGATAAACATATCATTAAATGCCGCCCATTTAATAGCTAAGAAAATTATTATTGCCATTCTTAACAAAAAGAAAGGAATTTCTATATAGCGTGAACAAGATATAAGAAACTTTTTTATTTTGTCAATATTCATAATGATTCAATTTCTCTCTTTTCAAAACCCATTAGTTTTACTTCTAAATTCATTTCTATATCAAATTTATCTTTAACCGTAGATTTTGCTTTTTTTATTAAAGCCAACATCTCTTCTGCCTTTGCATCTCCTACATTCACGAAAAAATTTGCATGTTTTTCAGAAATTTGTGCTTGTCCAATAGTTAAACCTTTTAATCCTGCTTTATCAATTAACATTCCAGCAGGATTATCTTTTGAAGGATTTTTAAATACACTACCAGCAGAACGATAGTTCAATGGTTGTGTATCTTTTCTTCCAGATTGAGCTATTTGAGACTGGTTCTTTATTAAATTTTCATCCGATAAAGTAAGATCAAATATTGCTGATAAAAGTATACTTCCATTTTTAAACGAAGAGGTTCTATAACCAAAATCAATCTCAGATTTTAATAAAGTTACGAGCTGGTTATCAGGATAAAGCAATTCTATGCTCTCCAAGCAATTTGAAACTTCGCCTCCCCATGCACCAGCATTCATAATCAGTGCCCCTCCAAGAGTCCCTGGAACTCCAACAAGGTTTTCTAAACCTTTTAGATTATTTTTAACGGATTCTCTTACTAATTTTCCCAACATTACTCCACATTCTGCATAAATCTTATTATTGTTTACTTTTAAATCTTTTAGACAATCTTTAATACAGATCACCACACCTTTAATGCCATTATCACTAACCAATAAGTTGGAACCTGAACCAATAACATTAATTTTTTGATTAGCTCCTTTGCTTATTTCAAACACTTTAATTAAATCTTCTTTATTGGATGGCAAAACAAACACCTCCGCAGGACCACCAATACCATATGTTGTATGTTTTTTCATCAATTCATCAACTAAAACTGTTGAATTTGTATCATTTATAATAGATTCTTTCAATTGTTGTATCATATCAGCCTATCCTTAAGCAAATCACAATATCGCCATATATTGCCTGCTCCAATCATCAGAATTATGTCTCCTTCTTTGTAATTTGATTCTATATCATTAATCAGATTTTCTAATGTTGTATTAGAGACCGATTTGTGTCCTAAATTTTTCATTTCCTCTACAATCTTTTCAGAATTAATAGATTCATTCATTGATTCTCTAGATGCAAAAATTTCAGTTACTAGCACAGAATCAGCTAACAAAAGAGATTGTGCAAATTCTTTGAAAAATTGCGCTGTTCTTGAATAAAGATGAGGTTGAAAAGCTACTACTAATCTTCTGTCCCAATTATCTTTTATTGCTTTTATAACACTCTCTACTTCTACTGGATGATGTCCATAATCATCAATAATTGTTAATTCTTCACTATGAGTTTTAATATCAAATCTTCTTTTTACCCCGTCAAAACCATTTAGGCTTGTGGTAATCTTATCTATCGGAATATTCATTATGGTAGCTATTGAAATAGCTCCTAAAGCATTCAATACATTATATTGACCAGGAAGATTTATCGACATAGGATATTTTTTATTCTTTGTGATTAGGTTAAACGTAGTTTTACCATTTTCTTGTACAATATCTTCTGCTCTAAAATCAACATCTTTTGATTTGATTCCATAAGTAAAGATTGGTTTATCAATTAACTCAATTAATGAGGCAGCATTCTCAGAATCTTTGCAGATACTTACAGCTCCATAAAATGGAATAGAACTTGTGAATTCAAGAAAAGTTCTTTTTAAATCATCTATATCCTTATAGCAATCTACATGTTCTAAGTCAATATTGTTGATAAGAGCTATGGTAGGATTGAGTTCTAGAAGACTTCTATTGTATTCATCGGCTTCAACTACAAAAATATCTCCTTCACCTAATACTGAATTGGTATTTATAGATTTAACAACTCCTCCAACAATAATTGTAGGATCCAATTCAGAATCTTTTAGTATAGAACCAATCATTGAGGTTGTTGTTGTTTTTCCATGTGTACCAGAAATTGCAACCGTAGAAGTTTTTAATTTTGCAAGCTGTGAAATCATCTTTGCCCTAGAATAACAAACAATATTTTGTTTCTTCGCCTCTATTAATTCACAATTGTCTTTTGGAATAGCATCAGAATAAACTACTATATCAGATCCATTGATATTTTCTGCTTTGTGTCCTATGGATATCTCAATATTCAGTTTTTGGAGTCTATCTACATTGGTAGACTGAGTTAAATCAGATCCAGTAATATTAAATTTTTGATTATGCAATAATTCTGCAATACCACTCATTCCGATACCTCCAATACCAATAAAATGGATATTTTTTGCATTAATTAACATGTAAATGCTCCAAAATATTATCGGTAATAATTTTTAAAGAATTAGGTTTGTTCATTGCTTTTATATTCTTTCTCATAGAAGAATAAATTTTTTCATTGGTGAATATTTCATTAATTTTTTTAAATAATACTTCACCTGTTATATCTTTCTCTTGTATAATGATAGATGCAAAATTCTCCTCTAAAACTTTAGCATTGTAGTATTGATGGTTTTCTGCAGCAAATCTAAATGGTATAAAAATTGCAGGTTTTTCAAATTGTAATAATTCAGATACTGTCATTGCACCAGATCTTGATACAACTAAATCGGCAATACCATATAGGTAAGGCATATTTTCAACAAATGATAATACATTAATTGAACTATTATTGTATTCTTCATATCTACTAAAGTTATTTTTTCCCACAAGCCAAATAAGATTAATATCTGGAATAACATTTTTCTTAATTCCTTCCAAAACAAGACTATTTAAAAATTCTGATCCTTGACTTCCTCCAACAACAAGTAACACTCTTTTATTATGATCAATATTTAATGATATATCTTTGTAGGATTTACTATGCAACGGATTTCCAGAGAATATAGTATTTGATTTTTTTAAATAAGTTTTTGCACTATCAAATCCGAGAAAAACAATTTTTGCTTTCTTGCCAAATAATCTAGTTACAATACCAGGCAATGAATTCTGATCATGTAAAAAGTATGAGATATTGAATATTCTAGCTACTTGAAGAGGCAAAAAGGAAGAATATCCACCGGTTGCAATAACTAAATTTGGCTTGTTCTTTAGGAAAAATAAAAATACTCTTATAAAACCAAAAAATAATTCAAACAATAAGAGAAAACTATTTAACAAATTCTTGATACTAAAAGATCGATTTAATCCTCTAATTGGAATTAATAAACTTTCTAAATTTTCAGAAATTATTTTCTGTGATTCAATTCCATATTTTGATCCAATATAATACATACTTTTATTTTTTAACCTCTTATCAAGTTCTTGTTTAATTGCCATCAACGGATAGTAATGACCTCCTGTTCCACCACCACAGAATACTATGTTAACTTTACGTACCAATGCGAGGTCTCCATTCTTTAACATTTAATTTTCGTTGAGCTTTACTAATATTTAAAAGAATACCTATCATCAATAAATTCATTATTAAAGCCGAGCCACCATGGCTAATAAAAGGAAGAGGAATTCCAGTTACAGGAAGCATGCCTACAACATATCCAATATGAACGAAGGCATAATAAGTAATACTTAATCCAAAACCGATAGTTAAAATTATTCCAAAAATATCATTTGAATTTTTTGCAATCTGTATAACTCGATAAAAAATAATCATATAGGCAATAATGAGAATTGTAGTACCTATGAATCCAAGTTCTTCTCCCACAATTGCAAAAATGAAGTCTGAATATTGTTCTGGCAGATATCCAAATTTTTGTGTGCCTGCTCCAAGCATTCCAGATAGACCACCTTGATTAAGTGCAATTTCTGCTTGCGTTGCATGAAATACTGTTGCTGAATTATCGCTAGATGCAATACCTAGAATTCCATTTGCGAAGTCAACTATTCTATCTGTCCAATAATTTCCTCTGTTGAGAGCAAATATTAAGAAAGAACTTCCTGCTAATAAAACTGTAGTAGAAAACTGTACTAATCTTGTCCCACCAACAAATAATAGTGAAAAAACAATAGCCATAAGCACCATTGCAGTAGATAAATCAGGCTGACTCCATATTAAAAGAGCAACTGGAAAAACAACAAGAACTGGAAAAACAATTCCTGTAAGAAACTGATTCATATTTTTATAGTTTTTATCAATATAATCAGCTAAAAACACTATTACTGAGAATCTGGCAAAATCGGCAACTTGAAATGAGATTGGTCCAATGGAAATCCATCTAAAATCTCCTTGAAGTTTTGTGTACAATAACAAAAGAAATGAAGTACCCATTAAAAACCAAGCCAACTTTTGGAGATGTCTATAATTAAAATAGGACATAAATAGCAGCATTAATACTCCAGGAACAAGTTTTGCAGCCTGTTTAAGAAAATATGAATAACCTACTTCAGGGGAACTTGCAATAAGAAGCATTGGCAAACCAAGAGCAACTAGGAAAACAACCGTCCAAAGTAACCATTTATCTTGTTTCTTCTCTTTAATATTAATTTTCATGATGTATATCCGTTAACAATCTCTTTAAAAAAAGAACCTCTATGTTCAAAATTATCAAACTGATCAAAACTTGCACATGCAGGTGACATTAAAACAGAATCTCCTTCTTTTGCTAAAGCAAAAGCATTATCAACAGCATCTTTAAACTTATTTTGTTCTATTACATGTATCGAAGAAGATAAAGAAGCTGTAATATCTTTTGCTGCCATACCATATGCTATTATTAATTTTATTGCACTATGATATTGTGAAATTTTAGAAAAATCTGAGTTTTTTGATAATCCACCCATTATAAGAAGAACATTCTTTCCAATAGATTTTATAGCTACTTCTACTGATGAAATGTTTGTTGCTTTAGAATCATTAATAAATTTTATACCATTAATCTCCCTAACGAATTCAAATCTATGATCTAAACCTTCAAATTCTTTTAAAGAAGAAAAGATTAATTCATCATTCATATCCAATTTCTTTGCAATGGTAGCAATACCAATGAAATTTGAAATATTATGTACACCTTTTAGCTTACAATCATCTATCAAAAGAAAATTTTCATTAGAAGAAGATCTTATCTTATTATCTTCTAAATAAAATTGACTATGCTCTTTATTCAAAGAGTAGCTTATACAAGGAACATTTATTTTATTGATTTCTTTCGATATTACTTCATCATCGCAATTGTATATGACCAAATCATCTTTATCCATGTTTTTGAATAGATTCATTTTTGATTTACAATAACTTGTAAAGTCATCATATCGATCTAAATGATCTTCTGCGATATTTAAGATAAGTGCTATTTTAGGCTTAAATTTCTCTATATCTTCAGTCTGAAAACTGGATAATTCAAGAATACAAAAATCATTCTTTGTAATCATATTTTTATTTTCTTCATAAACAATCTTTGAGAAAGGAATACCGATATTGCCAGATTTTATAACATTAAATTTCTTTGATAATATTTTGTGTAAACAACTAACTGTGGTTGTTTTTCCATTAGTCCCAGTAATAGCAATTAATTCTAGGTTAGAAAATCTATAGGCAAATTCAACTTCACCAATAATTTGGATATTATTTTTTTTAGCTTCTTGCAAAATCTCTATATTTTTAGGAACTCCAGGAGATTTGATTATTAAATCTGAATTCAATATTTCTTTTGAATGTCCTCCTAATTCAATTTGTATTTCTGGATATTTCTTTAAATCATCCAAATATTTTTTATTGACGTTTTGTCTAGAATCAGATATCAATACATGAACTTTACCTTTTCCACAGTATTGCGCCAATTTTCCAGCCCAGTACCCACTATTTCCCAAACCAATAACAGCAATGTTCTTTATATTATTTAAATTCATCATTCTAATTCTATTGTAATTTCTAATCTTTCTGTTCCGTTAGAGTAAATTCTAACTTCTGCTGATGTTCCAGGTTTTGGATCTTGAGATACTACTCTCCCTGAACCTTTCGGAACAATATTAAAATAATCTCTTCCCTTTTTTTTCATTGCCCTGTTAATATTCCAAACTTCAATCATAGTTTTATCTGTAAAATCAGGAAAAACTACTGTATCCTTTCGAAGTAGTTCTCTTGGCGAAGGCTTAGACTTAGACTTAGACTTATGCTTAGGAGCTTCAAGTGAATCATCAATATTGATAATTTGCTTCATCACTTCTTTAAAAACAGGTGCTGCTGAAACTCCTCCAAAATGCTGGTTACCAGAGGTTGAAGGTTCGTCTATTATAATCAATGCAAGCAATTGAGGGTTATCTTCTGGAAAAAATCCAACAAAGCTTGATAGAAATTTAGATTTCGAATATCTACCATTTGTTTCTAATTTTTTTGCAGTACCTGTTTTTCCAACAATATTCCAGCCTTCCAAATAAGCTTTTTGACCAGAACCAATATTAACAGTTTTGAATAATATATTTTTCAAAGTTTCAGCATTACTTTGTGATAAGACACGTTTTTTAATTCTCTTTTTATTACTAAGAGTTGGCTTATCATTCTTTCTAACTTCATCAATGAGATATGGTTTCAATAAAAAACCTCCGTTTGCGATTGATGCATATGCCATTGCCACATGAATTGGAGTGACAGAAATTTCATATCCTATTGGAATACTATGCATACTAGAAAGAGTCCACTTTTTTGTATCTCTAAGTGTTCCATCAGGTTCCCCATAAAGACCTAAACCAGTTTTTGAACCAAAACCAAATTCTTTCGTTTTGTTATATATCCGATCTCTTCCTAATTCTTCAGCAATCTTAATCGTTCCAATATTACTTGAGTATATCAAGATTTCTTCCGTTGTTAATATGGTATTAGGTTCATAATCTTCTACTATCTTTATTCCATGGAAATCATATGGACTTTCAACATTATATTCTCGAAGCGGTTCGATACCATCCTCTAAAGCAGCAGAAATAGTGACAATCTTAAATGTAGATCCTGGTTCAATTAAATCTGAGACAACTCTATTTTTTTTATAACTTTCTTCAAATTCTTGCTGAAAATTTGGATTAAAGTCAGGTACGCTAACCATTGACAAAATTCTACCATCTCGAGGATCAATAATGATACCCATAGCACCAATTGCCTCTGTTTTTTTCATTTGATTTATTAATTCTTCTCTTAGAATAGCCTGATATTCCTTTTTAAGTGTTAAATATATATCTGAACCATCTTCAGGATCTTCAGAATTCAGTGTTGGATCAGAAATTCTTTTTCCTTTATTATTTATTTTAAATGCTCTTGACGTAGATTTTCCCTTCAAATATTTATCATATTGAAATTCTAAACCAGCTATTCCCCTATTATCAGTATCTGTAAATCCAACAATCTGAGCAACTAATTCCTGTTGCGGGTAATATCTTTTATAATCTTTTTTTATTGTTAATATTTCTGGATATTTTCTTGTCAGATTTTGACAATTCTTCCTTGTTTTCTTCTCTAAAACTATATAAGATCTATTAGTATTAAGCTTGGCTTCATAATAATCTATATCTTTACCAGTACAATCTGATAGATCTTTTAGAAGTGTTTTTTTATCGTTTAGATTTTCGGGATGAATACCAATTTCATAAAATGTTAAATCCTGTGTAAAGGCAACTCCATCTGCATCAAAAATATTTCCTCTTTTCCCTTCAACATTTTCTTGTCTAAAACCTTGCAATGTATCAGTTGCATTCACAATCTGTAAGTCAAACAGTCTAAAAATAAATAGTACTCCCACGATTAATAGCATACTGCTTAAAAATCGTATTCTATTCTTAAAATTTAGAAAGCTTCTAGTCATTATTTAACTTTGTATTTACTATAATTGTTTCTGGCTCACTATGAACAAGACCAATTGTTTTTGCTTTTTTTGATAGTGCGTCAGATCTTTTCATTTTTTCAACTTTATTAGCTGTTAAAGCCAATTCTTCTTTCAATAAATTCAATGTCTTTAATTGGATATCAATATGTGATTGTGTTTTATCCATCTCTAGGAAACTCGCTAGATATATATAAACACTGATAAAAACTATTAAAAACATCGCTCCCCACTTGTAATTATCCCTTCTTTCAATTTGAGCTATAGTTAATCTTTTTTTCTTCTTCGATTTAGCCAATTTTTTCTCCCACTCTCATTTTTGCACTTCTTGATCTTTTATTTGATGTAATCTCTTCATCAGTTGGAATAAATGGTTTCTTTGATAAGATCTGAAGCTGCTTATTTCGACTTAATTCTTTAAACTTCTTTTTAACCATTCGATCTTCCATAGAATGGTAACTAATAATTACAATTCTACCCTTAAGCTCAAGGAAATCCATAAAGACATCTAGGAACGATTCTAAATGTTCTAATTCATTATTGGTTTTAATTCTTAAAGCTTGGAATACTCTTGCACATGTTTTGATGCGATATTTATAAGGAGTCAGTCTCTTTATAATATTTGTTAATGATTCAGTGTTTATTGTTTCCTTTGACTCTTTGATGACTTTTGCGATTCGGAATGCATTTCGTTCTTCTCCAAATTCTTTCAAAATTATGCCTAACTCTCTTTGTGAAGAATTTGCAATAATATCTTCTGCTGTTTTTTGATTATCTAGATCAAATCTCATATCTAATTTTGAATTATACCTATATGAAAATCCTCTGGAAGGACTATCCAATTGAAAAGAAGAAAGACCGAGGTCTAGAAAAATACCATTTACTTGGTTGATTTTTAGTTTAGAAAGAACATTTTCCAAATCTTTATAGCTTGAATGGAATAATTCAAAGTTTTTAAAATCACTTAATTTGTTTCGCGCAATTCTAATTGAATTGGAATCTCTATCAAAACCAACTAAGAATCCTTCTTTTAAATTTTGTAAAATTTCATAAGAATGTCCACCGAGACCAACAGTTCCATCAATATAAAATCCAGTTTCTAGAATATTTAGATTATTAATTGTTTCCGACAACATTACAGGAAAATGACCATGATTTTCTGTCGGAATAAAATTCATCAGACAGTTATTTTCTTGGAGAGTTCTTCGTACGAATCGTCATCAATAACGGTTTTCTTATCGCTAAAAATAAGGGTTCTCTTATCCCAGATTTCAACCTTATTTAAAACACCAATAATTGTTAAATCTTTAACAACTTTTGCATATTTAATTAATTGTTTTGATAGAATTACCCTTCCTTGATCATCGCATGAAGCCATTCTTGCATGTCTTAAGTGGTTTCTTAAAAAAATGCGATTAGTAGTAGACAATGAAGATAGTTGGGTTAATTCAATTTCAATCTTTTTCCATTCACTCAATGGATATACCCATATGCATGAATCAATACCTCTTGTTAAAACAAATGTATTTTTATCACTTTTTTTAAGTTGTTGTCGAAATGGAGAAGGAATATTGACTCGGTTCTTCGAATCAACTACAAAATTATATTCTCCTATAAATGTATATTGGCTACTCATAATAAAAAGGGAAAATTACCCACAATTCACCACCTATCTTAATAAGAAGACATACCTGAGTCAATAAGTTTATTGAAAAAGATATTTAATTAGACCACAACAATGAAAGAAATAGTAAAGTGGGTAATATTTTATCTACTAGGAATGTATTTTATTACAGAAACCACCGTAGGATCAGATTTTAAATTAACTACAACTGGAAAACCATTGGCGACGAGACTGGAAAGATCAACAGAAGATCCAAATTGAGATTTAGAATATAAAATTAATTCTATGTCACTGGTATTCCCTATTATGATTGTTTTATTTTCTCCATCCCATTTTTCGTTAATAACATCAGATTTAACTTTATCACAAATATCGCAGATAAAATATTCTTGTTCAGAATTGTCATCGGAAAAATAAATATAGTTTTCATCAAATGATTCGAAACGAATGGTTACAGGAAATTTTAAATCTTCAGCAAAAGATTCTTCAGAATTAATTGTATAAAGAGATTCTAAATCATTTTGATTTAGTCGCAAAGATTCTTCTTTATCAAATACCGAAGAAGTTGGCCTATTTTGTAGTGTAATA
>Ga0310120_10001300_pt1 | contig 18705 bp, 17 predicted proteins | sample CB27_AW_983_MG_FD_203506 | JGI IMG/M metagenome (GOLD analysis project Ga0310120, IMG submission 203506) | Marine microbial communities from Western Arctic Ocean, Canada - CB27_AW_983 | ecosystem: Environmental > Aquatic > Marine > Oceanic | place: Canada: Western Arctic Ocean | collected...
TGCCAAGTTATTCTTGCGCAGACCCTTAGGCCTGGTGGGGGGGACATGAGATCCAATCTGGTATTTCTCGTGCTGCTTCTGAGCGCTGTATTGATCCATCCAGTCGGGGGCTTCGCCGAGAACAGGACTGCCGAGGTTGAAATCAAGGACATCCATTGGGAAATGGGTCCACCCATGCCCTGGCCCACGAAGGGGCAGGCTCAGGCCGTAATCGGAGAGACAATTGTAGCGGCTGGATCTCCTGGATACCCAGGCTGGGTTCCTAGCTCGAAGTATTCCACTGGAAAGGGCTGGCAGCTTCGAGAGAGAGGACAGCACAAGCATGGATGGGAGCTCGATACCCGCAACATGAAGTACAGTCTTCTGCCGGACATGCCGGTGGGGATCAAGTGGCCCCAGGGCGTGGCGATCGGCCGGGATCTCTACGTCTTCACCGGATGGATCGTTTGGCCCGAGGACCAGAGAGTCAATACCAGCGATCGGATGTTTCGTCTTTCCAAGCAGAGTGGCGAGTGGAAATGGAAAGAGATGCCGTCCCTCCGCATCGGGCGTTTTCTGCCTGGAGGGGCCGCCTCAGGAACCACGATCGTGGTCCTGGGGGGACAGGCAACCTTTGGAGCGAACACATTTTCAGGGGACCACCCCGGCGCTTATGTCAATTCGGTGGAGGCATTCAACACCGCTGTTCCGGAGAAGGGCTGGAGAGATCTACCACCGATTCCAGGCCTGGCCCGAGAGTCACCCACTACGACGGCCATTGGGAAGAACATCTACGTCTTCGGGGGGGACCACGTCAACTACGCCGAGGCCCGTGATGGCAAACTGGATGGACTCATCCGGCACTGTGCAGATGGCTACGTTCTCAATCTGGAGACGCTGCGATGGAAGAGACTCCCCGACCTGCCCTTCCCGGCGCACGGCATGGAGGCCGTTTCCTATAAGGACCGGTACATCATCATGGCCGGCGGGATCAAGAACTACCGGGTGGATCACCCTTACGAGCACGCAGGTAGAATCCCCAAGATGCCCTCACCCAATTTCGACGTCGTTGTCTTCGACACCCAAGAGGAGAGCTATCGAATCCTGCCCACCCAGATCCCTCCGTACCCGATTCATCCAGAGCGCCGAGAACAGGTCTTGAACTCGAAGGGCTTCGATCTATCCAAGGGAGTTTATCGTCTGGCGGCCGAGTTGAGCCGAGTCGACAACCGGCTTTTTCTTTGTGGGGGTGAGGTGGTCAGCCCCCACAATGTGACGGACGAGGTTGTGGTGGGCACCATCATCGACTAGATGATCGATCCCGAAATAGCATGGCAATTGCAGATGGGGCTTGCGCGGCGAGGTCAAGGCGGGAGAAGGAAGGCGATGCCTTGCCATCTTCGACGACGACCAACGCAGAGATCGTCCGCAACCCCCATCTGCCCTCCGGGTGGCGACGGGACGCGCCGATTTCTTTGTCGCTCCTCCTCCACCATGGCAAAGCATGGCGTTCGTCCTCGCTTCGCGGACTCGACCCGTCGCGCTCGCCACAAACGTATCGGTATTTACAGAAAGTTGTACTGTTGCTTCCTTGTCTCTCAGGAGTTGAAGAATGAATTCAGGATCCGATTCGAGCAAGAAAGGCCTTACACAGGCTGAGATCGAGCAGGGATTTCGAAGGATCGGTCTCGAGCCGGGCCAGGTTGTGCTGGTGCATTCGGCGATGCGGACCTTCGGCTACATTGCAGGCGGCGCTGACAGTGTAGTGGGGGCATTCCTCGAGGTCCTGGGCTCGCGAGGGACCCTGGTTACCCCTACTTTTACCTTCTGCCACGAAGCCGAGGACGATCCCATCATTGATCCGCTCCAGGATCCCTCAGAAATGGGAATCATCACAGAAACGGTTCGGCTGCACCCGGAGGCACTAAGAAGCACGGCTTATCGCCACAGCTTCGCAGCGGTAGGACGGCATAGGGAAGCTATCACCCAGGTCGACCCCTCACTCTCGTCGTTCGATCTCCGTTCTGCCTTCGGTGTGATGCTTGCCTTGGACACCCAAATCGTCTTGCTGGGGATGCCCTATTCGACTTCGACCAGCCATCATTTCGCGGAGTGGATCTGTGAGGTTCCGTATCGCCACGTCCTTCCGCTCGAGCTACGGGTGCGCCGCCCGGATGGGTCCATCCAGCGGCAGCGGATGACCGACTATCAGCCAAAACCCGGAGAGGGGGGAGCCTACTACCAGCGGCATACAGATTTCAACCGTCTGGGCAAGATGCTGGAGGACCGAGGTCTGGTGGGAATCACGGCCATTGGCAATGCTGTCGTTCGCCGCTTCACAATGCGAGACCTAATCGCGTTGGCCGAAGTCGAGGCGGCAAAGAACTACAATATTTTTCGTGTGGCTGATGGAAAGCCGGACGACTACTTCACGCCTCTGGACTTCGGAAAGATCGTTCATAGCCCGGAGATGCGTGACGGAGCTGGTCGGACCAGCCACTATCTCTGGAGTGTGGTCGACGAGGAGATACTCAGGGAATCTTTTCCGGCCCCTGAGCCGTCCCGCTCCCCTGAATAAATGGAAAGCTCGAAAATATGAATGCGCTTGAGTACACCCAGGAATTGGTAAGGTTTCCCACTGTCAGCAATGTATCCAACGCCTCTATTTGCGGTTATCTTGAAGATGTCCTGAAAAGGCTCGGCTTTAGTACCGAACGCATCGAGTACACTGACCCCGTCGGTGTCGGAAAGGTCAACATCATCGGCAAGAAGGGCAATGGCACCGGGGGAATAGCGTATTTCGCCCACACCGACGTCGTTCCTGCCGATCCCTGGTTCAGCAGCGAACATGGTCCCTTCGAGCCCACCGTCAGAGGAGACAAACTCTACGGACGGGGGAGCTGCGACATGAGGGGGTCGATAGCCTCCATGTTGACTGCCACCGAGCTAGCCGGCTCGGGCGGGCTGAGCAGGCCGCTTTACATCGTGCTTACTGCCGACGAGGAGATCGGCTACGGCGGCGCGGAACAAGTGGCTCGCCGATCCAGGTTTTTCCGGGAAATGGTCCAGGGCGAGTCGAACGGAATCGTGGGAGAACCGACGATGCTCGAGGTGGTCCATGCCCACAAGGGCACCTACGGGTTCAAGGCAACCTCACACGGCAAGGCGGCGCACTCCAGCACCAACAAGGGAATCAACGCCAACCTCGCCATGATCCCTTTTCTCGGCGAGATGAAGAGGATTCACGACGAGACCCTGGAGGACCCTGCCTGGCAGGACTCGGCCTTTGATCCACCGGGGATCAGCTGGAACATTGGGATCAACGATCACACAAAGGTCTTGAACATGACAGCAGCCCAGAGCATCTGCACGGTATACTTCCGTCCGACTCCAGGTCAGAATGCCGAAACTCTGATCGAACGTTCCAGGAAGATGGCCAAGCAGTGCGGCATCGATTTCGAAGCCCTCTGGTCAGGAAGCCCAATGTATGTGGATCCCGAGTCGGACTTCGTCCGTGAGGTACTGGCCTTGTCTGGAAATGAAACGGCAAAAACCGTCTCCTACGGAACCGACGCCGCCATGCTGACTGACATGAAGAAGCTGGTGGTAATGGGACCCGGAGACATCGCCCAGGCACACACTCAGGATGAATGGATCCTCCTGGATCAACTCGAGAAGGGAACCCAACTCTACGCCAAGTTGATTCGTCACTGGTGTACCTGAGAATTCGTCGCACGTCTGGGGAAGACCTCTATTATTGAATCAGAAGCAAAGCAGTGCCGCATGCTTCCCTTTATTGAGCTCACACCCTAACTCTGAGGATTAATAGGTCATGACTACCACCAAAGAAGGACTCCTGTCGCGAGATCAGGCCCACCTGATTCATCCCCTCCACAATCCCGGCCTTCACCAGCAGGCACATATCTGGGTCAGCGGAGAGGGCGCGGTTCTGACTGACTCCGAGGGGAATCAGTATATCGATGGCCTCTCCGGACTCTGGAATGTGGTTGCCGGTCACGGCCGCCGCGAACTTGCGGAGGCAGCCTCGCGCCAGATGGAGACCCTGGGCTACTGCTCTGGATACACCGGCAGCTCCAATCCCGCAGCGATCGAATTGGCGAATAGGCTCAATGGGTTGACTTATCCCTCAATTACCCGCTTCTTCTTTACCTCCGGCGGAGGAGAGTCGACGGAAAGTAACATCAAAACGGCACGCTACTACTGGAAACTCAAGGGCAAGCCGGACAAGACCAAAGTGATTTCACTGCAATGGGGGTACCACGGAGTCACGCTCGCTGCCATGAGTGCAACCGGAATCACGGCGTATTGGCCCATGTTCGAGCCTCGGGTCCCGGGCTTTGCACACATCCCCTCCCCGTATCCCTATCGCTATGAATCTACGGGAAGTCAGACTCAGGGGGTGGCCGCGGCCAACGAACTGGAAGACGCGATTCTGCGCGAGGGTCCGGACACGGTAGCGATGTTCCTGGCAGAGCCGGTTCAAGGAGCCGGTGGCGTGATCGTCCCCCAACCGGACTATTTTCCTCGTATCCGGGAGATCTGCGACAAGTACGAGGTGCTATTTGCTTCAGACGAGGTGATTACAGGGTTTGGACGCACGGGCAAGATGTTCGGACTGGACCACTGGGGTGTAGAACCCGACATGATCCAGTTTGCCAAGGCGATTACGTCCGGCTACTTCCCGCTGGGGGGAACTGGCGTCAACGAGGAAATTGCCCAGGTCATGGACACCGGAGAGATGGTCTGGATGCATGCCTATACCTACAGCGCACATCCAGTAGGCTGCGCTGTGGCTTTGCGAAACCTGGATATCGTCGAGCAGGAGAACTTCCCTGCTCAGGCAGCCGACAAGGGAACCTATCTCCTGGAGCGGCTGCAATCGGCACTGGCCGGCCACCCTCACGTGGGAGAAGTGAGGGGGCTCGGTCTGATGCTTGCCATTGAGTTGGTTGAGAACAAGGAAACCAAGGCCGAGTTTCCGGTTCAGAACAAAATCGGTGCCAAAGTCCACTCGGCTACCGAGAAACGCGGACTCTTCAGCCGCATGCGAGGTGATGTCTTTTGTCTAGCCCCCCCGATTATCACCAGTCAAGAGCAGTTGGATAGCATCGTAGAGATCCTGAGCGAGTCGATCGAAGAGGTGTTGGGTTGCTGACCTGAAACTCCAAGAATACGTCGCACGTCCGAACGTCGCACGTCTCCTGTCCTCCGAAGGTGCCGCCAACGGGTGAACTACCAGTGTTACAAAGCCAAGTCCGTCAGAGCCGCGAATGACTTGAGCCGTTAGCAAAATGAGCCCAGGTTCCGAGGAGAGAGCCGGACAGCCGCGAGATTTTCACCCTCTCGCTGCTCAGTCCGCAGTGAAGACCTCATACTGGTCCATGTTCTCCCTGATCCAGTCGATATCCGGCTCGTAGCCGATTCCGGCTTCGTCCGAAGGAATGATGTGTCCGTCTGCTGTCACTTCGACTGAAGGGCGAATCGTGTCCCGTCGGAAGTAGCGGTGGCTGGCCGTCACGTCTCCTGGAAGCGTGAAGTTCTGGAGTGTGGAGAGTGCGACGTTGTGAGCTCGACCAATGCCGGTCTCCAACATTCCTCCACACCAGACGGGTATCTGGTGGGACTGGCATAGATCGTGGGTGCGCCTTGCCTCGGCGTGGCCGCCGAGACGTCCCATCTTGATATTGATGATCCTACAAGCCTCAAGTTCGATTGCCTGTAAAGCGTCGGCACTGTGGCGAATGGACTCATCCAGGCAGATCGGGGTCTGAATCTGGTCCTGTAGCTTTCCGTGCAGAAACACATCATCGTGGGCCAGCGGTTGCTCAATCATCATCAAATCGAACTGGTCCAGCTCTCGCAAGCGATCGAAATCCGCTGCTGTGTAGGCCGAATTGGCATCGACCATCAACGGGATCTTTGGAAATCGACGGCGCACCTCCCGCACTATTTCGGTATCCCAACCGGGTTTTATTTTGATCTTTATCCTCTGATATCCCGATCGCAATTCTTTTTCGATCTTTCGCAACAGTTCTTCGGGGCTGTCCTGTATCCCGATGGAGACGCCGCAAGGAATCTTGCTCCGAGTTCCTCCCAGGAACTGCCACAGGGGCACTCCAAGGCTCTTGGCCTGTGCGTCCCAGAAGGCGGACTCGACACAGGCTTTCGCCATGGAGTGGCCGCGAATTGACTTGAGCATCTTTGAGAGCTCATCCGGATCCTCGATAGTGCAGCCGAGAATGGTAGGCACAACGAAACGCTTCAGGATGGCCCAAGCGGTGTCGACGGTTTCGTAGCTGTAGCGGGGAGCGTCGTCAGCAACGCATTCGCCCCAACCGGTTGAGGCCTCAGTGCGAAGCTCAAGCAGCAGGACCCGGCGCTCGTAGACGCGTCCGAAACTGGTTTCGAAGAAGTTGACCAGGGGAAGCCGAATCTCCCTCAGGGTCACTTCTTCAATCTTCAGCCCCGCCATATCAGCAGAGTGGAGCATGCCAACGACCCAACGACGGGGTTCAACGATTCGTTCCCCAACCCCCCCCGCCCGGACTCTCGATCTGGATCGTGTCACCCTTGGAGAGATTAATTGAGACTTTGCCAGGCACCGGCTTACGCTTCCCCTTACTGATTAGGTAATTTGCTCCCCTCTTACCAGTGCCTCCTCCGTTGAGCCCATAGGGAGGATGTTTGCGTCGATCGGACAGGATCGTGACCTGGCAGTCGGTGAGAACCTCCAGGCTTCGGATGATGCCGTCACCACCCCGGAACTTCCCCTTTCCTCCAGAGCCATTTCGAAGGCGATACTCCCGCACCCGAACGGGAAAGTCATACTCCAGCACTTCAATTGGGGTATTGAGAGAATTGGTCATATGGGTGTGAACCCCACTATCACCATCCCTCTCGGGACTGGCGCCCATACCTCCTCCAATGGTCTCGTAGTAGGAAAAGCTACTTCCGCTGAGGGGATCGATTCCTCCCAGGGCCAGATTGTTCATGGTTCCACTGCTGGCGGCTGGGACCAGCTTTGGGAGCGCCGATGACAGGGCCTTCAGCAGGGTGTCGACGATCCGCTGTGAGGTCTCCACGTTTCCTCCCGCGGTAGCGGCCGGATACTGGGCATTGACTATTGTGCCGGGCTCAGCGGTAACGCCGACAGGGCGCATCAATCCGGCACTGGCGGGAGCGTCGTCCGGGGCCAGACAGCGCAAAACATAATAAACCGCGGATAGAGTGACTGGGTAAACCGCGTTCATGCACCCTTTTACCTGGGCATCCGAACCCCGGAAGTCAATTTTCATGCGTGACCCGGAAACGGTGATGGACACCCTGATTCGAATCGCTCGCTCTGAGCCCGTTCTGCTCCCACCCTCATCATCGAGCAGGTCTTCCCCCTTGTATCTTCCATTTGGGATGCGGGAAATCACATCCTTCATTACCTTCTCTGAGTAGTTCTGGAGGGCAGCACAGTGTTGCTCGACCTTCTGCCGCCCGTTGGACTCGAGCAACTCTAGAAGACGCTTTTCTCCGACCCGGATGGCACCCACCTGGGCTGCCAGATCGCCCTCCCTCTCCCTGGGCGTCCTCACGTTCCAGAGCAAGAGGCTCAGCAGATCCCGGTTGAGCTGCCCGGCTCGGTAGAGTTTAAGGGGAGGGATTCGGAGGCCTTCCTGAAAGATCTCCTCGCTCAAGGGCATGGACCCAGGCGACATCCCTCCGACGTCCGAGTGGTGGGCCCGGGTCGCAGTATAGAAAACGGGCTTGGAGAAGCCATCGGAAGGTTCGTAGACGGGCGCAATCATCGTGATATCAGGCAGATGTGTCCCCCCGCAGAAAGGGTCGTTGAGAATGACGATGTCACCGGGGCCCAGGGCGTGGGCCGAGATGGCAGCCTGGACCGATAGCGACATGGACCCAAGATGGACGGGCATATGGTCCCCCATCGCTGCCAACTGACCGTCCGCATCGAAAATGGCGCAAGAGTAGTCACGCCTTTCCTTGATGTTGGGGGAATAGGCAGTTCGTTTCAGGGCAGTACCCATCTCTTCGGGTATTGAGGTGAAGAGATGGCGATAGATTTCCAGCTGTATAGGATCAATTAGTTTGGCCATCGCTGCTCAGGATAGCAGAAACGGCGAGGGTGGTGTACACACTCTCGAGGTAACGGGTCTCCGGCCAGATCTTGGGATGCGCGCCGTCGCGACTAGAGTTAGAATGATGCCAACGGAGCACCAAGTCTATGGCGGATGAATGGTTCTGCGTCGTCGAGGATAAGAGCCGGGGTCCGATCGACTTCGAGACACTTGCACATCTGGCGCCCTAAGCTGAAACTTCATTGGGAAATCGCACCTCCAGGTCGCCCACTAATGCGAAACTTGAGGAAGCCTGAAGCGGGAGCAAAGGGTTGGAGGGCAGCGAAATGGAGGGACGAAGGAGCCTGAGGCGCGGCAAGCAGCCCAGCCGGGAGGATTCGGGGTGTTCCCCAACCCCTCGCTTGCGCTTCAGGCTTCCATGAATCGGCAATGCCTGTCCTGGGGCACCAGTTTCTTTCATGTACGATCCGGCGCAGCCGGTGGCGGAGCTAAGCTGAAACTTGCGACCTGCGCCCTGCAGCCTGTAACCTCTCCCTGATGGAGACGCTCCTGCTCCTTTTGGAGATGATCAAGTTCGAGCACACCGTTTTCGCCCTTCCCTTCGCCTTTCTCGGTGCTTTTCTGGCCGCTCGCGGATTTCCTGGGTGGGAGATCAGCTTCTGGATCGTTCTGGCCATGATCGGAGCTCGCAGTTCAGCCATGGCCTTCAATCGTCTGGTGGATCGGACCCACGATTCCCTCAATCCGCGCACGGCCAGCCGAGCGCTTCCGCTGGGACTGGTGAGTACGCAGGCCGTGGGCCTCTTCGTACTGATTTCTGCGACTCTGTTTCTGCTCGCCTCCTGGATGCTCGCCCCCCTGGCGTTCATGCTTTCCCCTCTGGCTTTGGGGACAGTGCTCTTCTATAGCTACACCAAACGCTTTACTTCCCTTTCGCACCTGGCCCTGGGCCTGTGCCTTGCAGTCGCCCCCATGGGAGGTTGGGTCGCCGTTCGCGGACAGCTCGACCCGGAGCCGATTACCATCGCCGTCGCTGTCCTTTTCTGGGTGGCGGGATTTGACGTCATCTATGCCTGCCAGGATGTTGCGGTGGATCGTCGATTGGGGTTGTATTCGATTCCGAAGAAGCTGGGAATCGAGAAATCCCTGCAGCTCTCCATCTTCTTTCACGTCGTAATGGTCGCCCTCCTTGCCTACTGCCTGATTCTCTTCGAGCTGACCTGGGTCAGCTGGATCGGTCTGATCCTGGTGGCGGGAACATTGGTGTACGAACATCGGCTAGTAAGCCCTCAGGACCTGAGCCGCGTTAATCTCGCGTTTTTCACCCTGAACGGCGTTATTAGTGTCGTACTCTTTGTTTTCGTCGGTTTGGATCTATGGCTCTTCCCCTAGGTGAAATGCTGATCCGCAGAGGCCTCTTGACGGAGGTCCAGCTGCGCTCGGCCCTGCAGCACCAGGATAACCAGGGTGGCCGTCTCGGTTCGATTCTGTCACAGCTCGGATATGTCTCCGACGAAGACACTGCCAGTATTCTCAGCCAGCAGCACGGTGTCCCATGGGTTGACCTCGACTATCTGAGGATCGATGAGGCTACCCTCGGACTGATCCCTAGGCGGACGGCGATTCGACACCAGGTACTTCCCCTGCTCAAGGTGGGGATGGCCCTCGTCGTAGTCATCACCGATCCCAGGAACGTCATCGCCCTGGACGAAATCAAGTTCATCACCGGACTACGGGTGGAGGCGGTCATTGCAACCGAGGCCTCTATCCAAAGCGCGCTAGAGGAGTACTACGGGACCGAACAGACTATCGCGATCAAGAGGGTCTACGAGGAGCTGGCCTCTGCCGGTGAGTACGAGTTGGAACTCACTTCAGAGGAACCGGAAATCGACCTTACCGAGTTTCAGCATGCCGGGGGTGAGGCTCCAATCGTGAAGCTGGTCAACCTGATCCTGGCGGATGCGGTTCGCAAGGGAGCAAGTGACATTCATCTGGAGACCTACGAAGGAAAGTTCAGGGTCCGCTATCGGATCGACGGCGTCCTCTACAATGTCATGACTCCCCCCTACCCCACGCGCGACGCAATCGTCTCCCGCATCAAAGTCATGGGCGATTTGGACATCAGCGAGCGACGCCTACCCCAAGATGGGCGGATCAGGATCTGTGCTAAGGAAAATAAACTCAGGAAACAGATCGACCTGCGCGTCTCTACTGTGCCCACGCTCTTTGGTGAGAAGATCGTCTTGAGAATCCTGGACCGGGAAAATCTACCCCTCGACTTTGGCTAGCTAGGACTGGAACCTGATTCTCTGAGACGTCTGCTTGAGGCAATCCGTCGTCCCCACGGCATGGTCCTGGTGACAGGGCCTACCTGGAGTGGCAAGACTAGCACACTGTATACCTGCCTGAATCAACTCAACACTCCGGCTGCCAACCTCATGACAGTCGAAGACCCCATCGAGTTTCACTTTCCGGGAATCAATCAGGTGCAGACGAAGGAGCGGGTCAGTCTGACTTTCGCGAGTGCCCTTCGAGCGTTTCTACGCCAGGACCCAGACATCATCATGGTCGGTGAGGTTAGGGACCTGGATACGGCCCAGATCGCCATCAAGGCTGCTCTCACCGGTCACCTGGTGCTCAGCACACTCCATACCAACGATGCTTCGTCCGCGGTTAATCGCCTTCGGGACATGGCGGTCGAGCCCTACCTGATTGCGAATTCGGTGCACCTGCTCTGTGCCCAGCACCTGGTCAGGAGGATCTGTGCCCGTTGTAAAAATCAGGTCGAGACGCCTCCAAGCAGCTTGACGGCGATCGGCTTCCCAACATCCAGCCTAGAAGAACTGGTCAGCTATCGTGGCAGGGGCTGCAAGCACTGCCACGGCAGTGGCTATCAGGGACGAACAGGTATCTCCGCGGTGATGGAAGTGACCGAGTCCATTCAGAAACTGATTCTGTCTGGCTCCTCGACACTTCGGATCCGAGAAGAGGCGACAAAACAAGGAATGGCTACACTTCGCCAGAGTGGTCTGGCTAAGATCCAGTCCGGTATCACCACTTTAGAAGAAGTGCTAAAAGAGACAGGGAATCGGTGAACCTAGAAGATCTCCTGGGCAGACTTCATGAGCTCGAGGGAAGTGATCTGCACCTCAGCACCGGCTCTGCTCCCCGTGTCCGCGTGCACGGCGAGCTGGTGTCTCTGGAGCTTCCTCCTCTTCACGCCCACGATACCGAGCGGCTCGCGCTCAGCGTTATGACTGAGGAGCAGCGCTTGAGCTACTCCGAGCTGGGCGAAGTCGACTTCAGTTTTGAGGTTCAAGGGTTGGCTCGATTTCGAGCCAACGTCTTTACTCAACGAGGATCGACGGCGGCAGTCTTTCGGTTGATTCCGTTCCAGATAAAGCGACTCCGGGAGCTCCGTCTTCCTCCCGTTCTGGAGAGGTTTAGTCGAAGGCCTCACGGTTTGATCCTGGCGGCCGGGCCGACCAGCTGCGGTAAATCGACGACCCTGGCGGCGCTGATCGATCAGATCAATCGTAAGCAGGCGAAACACGTCATTACGATCGAGGATCCCATCGAGTTTCTACATCGACACGGGACGAGCATCGTCAATCAACGCGAGATTTCGTCGGACACTCCCTCCTTTACCTCGGCCCTGAGGATGGCTTTGAGAGAGGACCCTGATGTGGTGCTAGTGGGGGAAACGAGAGATCCAGAAACTGCCGATGCGACCCTTCGTATCGCGGAAACGGGACATCTGACTTTCGCGACTCTCCACACCAGCTTCGCCCCTGCACCCATTCACCGCCTGATCGACATGTTTCCTCCCCGACAGCAGCCACAGGCACGGTCCGTCCTTGCTCTGGTCCTGGAAGGTGTGATCTGCCAGCTTCTTATCCGTCGGCAGGACCGGTCCGGGCAGGTCGCTGCAACCGAGATCTTGATCCCGAACCTGGCAATCCGAAATCTGATCCGTGAGAACAAGGTGCACCAGATCTATTCTGCTATACAGACAGGACAGGAAAAAACCGGCATGCTGACAATGAATCAAAGTCTTCGCAGACTCTTTCTCGAGGGAGCGATAGCCCCCCACGATTGTCACTCGAACTCTCCCAATCCCACCGAGCTGAAAGACCTCGTCCCGCCTGCAACCGGTCTGGGATCGTCGACTTTATAACTGCCTTCGCAGATTCTTCTCCCGAGCCATTATATTTCGAGAGGAGAGCTTGAGGGGGAGAAGAAGAAGACCATCCATGCCCACCTACGAGTTCAAGGGGCGGCGATACGAAACCTCAGCACCGATCTCGGGGGAGCGCCGGGCCCACTCCATCGCTGCCGTTGCAAATTCTCTGCGCCGAGACCAGATCATGCCCATCCAGATCGTGGAGAGGCGTGCCCCGAGCCGAACCTGGCTCCGGGGCGGAGTCAGAGCCAAGGCTCTGGCGCTGTTTACACGCCAGTTCGCCGTCATGCTGGGGGCGGGTCTCCCCCTGCTAGAGTGCCTGAGCATCCTGACTGAGCAACAGCAGGGCCGACCCTTCCGCACTTGCCTGGGGAAGGTTCACGACGACGTCGAGTCCGGATCGGCGCTCGCGGACGCCATGCGTAGGCATCCGGCGATCTTCGATTCCCTCTTCGTCAACATGATTGCCGCCGAAGAAATCAGCGGCACTCTGGACGCGATTTTGGACCGCCTCTTAGTCTACTTGGAAAAGAGGGAGAAGATGCAGAAGGCAATCTTCTCGGCATCAATCTATCCTGCGGTCGTCGCTGTGACGGCCCTGGTCATTGTATTTGTCATCATGACCTGGGTGATTCCTGTCTTCTCCACTCTCTTTCAAGGTCTCAATGCACCCCTACCGCTGCCGAAACTGGTCCTGATCAAGCTGAGCGACCTCACGGGAAAGCTTGGTGGTGTCGGCGTCCTGAGTGCCGTTCTTCTGGTTACGGGAACCGGCCTTTCCTATCGCACCAAACCAGGGAGGAACGTGATTGATCGGGCCTTGTTGGAGATGCCATTCCTGGGAACAGTCTTGAAAAAATTGATCCTGGCTCGCTTCTCGCGCACATTGTCCACACTGCTGAGCAGTGGGCTCGCCATTCTGGAAGCTCTTGATATCACGGCTCGAACCGTGGGTAATCGTTCGGTTGAAGCAATGATTCTTGGGGGTCGAGACGAGGTGGAGAAGGGAAAAAACTGGCGTCTTCCCTTCAGCGGTTAGGATTCTTGCCCCTGATGGCAACCCAGGTCATCAACGTAGGAGAGAGGACCGGTAGACTGGACTCAATGCTTCTACAGTTAGCCGAATACTATGAAGAGGAGGCCGACCATTCGGTCCAATACCTTCTAACGCTGCTGGAGCCCCTGCTGATCATAGGGCTCGGCATCGTAATAGGCGGGATCGTGATCTCCCTTTACCTGCCAATCTTCACCTTGATGGGACACCTGGGGTAGTGAGCAGTGAGCAGTAGTGGAGTAGTGGAGTAGTGGAGTAGTGGATACTGCCTAACCGTTAGCTCATTAATATGACGGATAACCGAGACTAACTTCTTTGACAACCTCAACTGGGCCCACAGCCGAGAGCTCACTGCGTACACCTCACTACTCCATTACTTCACTACTGCTCACTGCTCACTTTCTTCCGAATCTCCAGCGTCTCCATTCGATGGCGGAGAAAACGGTAGGAGAGTCCCAGAACCCCTGCTGCTCGGGTCTGATTCCCCCTACCAACGTCAGAGCGCGCTGGACTATTTGTCGTTCCAAATTCTTCAGATAGGCTTCCAAGTCGAGGCCTTCGCGAAGGTTGAAAGGAGGAACCGCTGCATGGTTGCTGGGGGCCGCCCCCTCAGCTTCTCGGGAAGACGCTCTGGTCTGATGAGGTCACTCATCTCCAGCGTCATCGCCCGCTCAATTGTGTTTTCTAACTCTCTCACATTTCCGGGCCAATCATAGGCTCCCATGTACTCTAGCGCTTCGTTGGAGATGCCCTGGATCTCTCGAGCAAGTTGACGATTGTGCTTCTGGATAAAATGGCGCACCAGGGGAATGATATCGGCCTTTCTCTCTCTCAACGGAGGAATTCGAATGGGAATGACTGCCAGTCGATAGTAGAGATCCTCTCGAAAGCCTCCTGTCTCGACCTCGTTTTTCCACGTCCCAGTTGGTGGCCTCTACGACCCGCGTATCGATCAGAACCTCCTCGGTGCCGCCTACGCGTCGAATTTGCTTGTTTTGAAGAGCCCGAAGGAGCTTGACCTGCATCGGAGGCGACATATCTGCAATCTCATCGAGAAAGAGCGTGCCTCAATGGGCCTCCTCAAAGAGACCCTTCTTGTCCTTCAAGGCTCCGGTGAAGGCTCCTCTGCTGTATCCGAAAAGTTCGCTTTCCAATAAGGTCTCGGGGAGAGCACCACAATTGACCGATACGAAAGGCGTATTAGCTCGAGGACTCGCTCTATGAATCGCCATGGCAACCAATTCCTTGCCAGTGCCACTTTCCCCCGATATCAAGACGGTGCTGTCGGTAGTCGAAATCGTCCCCACCAGCTTATAGATCTCAAGCATAGGTGGAGAAATACCAACCAACTGGAACCTCTGTTGATCCTGGAGCTGGGGTGTCCCGGCTCTCTTTTTCCAGCGCCGTGCCTGCAGCGCCGCCCTCACGAGATTCTTGCAATCATTGACCTGGAACGGCTTGGTGATGTAGTCGAAGGCACCTAGTTTCAGGGCCTCAATGGCCGTCGGAGCCGAGGCGAAGGCGGTGATGAATATGAAAGGCACATCGGGGTCGACCTTCCGTCCGTCTTCAAGAAGCGTAACCTGGTAGCCTTCCTTCCTCAGAAGCAGCTCCAAGAACTCCAACATACTTCGTTCGTCGTCGATGACGAGAATATGTTCCATCACAGATATCCAATCGTAACTCGCTCGCGGATCTTCGTAGACCTCGGAGACCACATAACCCTACACCAAATGGTGGGCACAATTATAATGAAGATTTGACCCTGTGTATCACTGAGCAGAAACGAAAACTTTGCGGAGCACAATGTTAGATCTAGCCCAGAATCTTTATCGCTAATCATAATGCGGCGATAGCATTGTAGACTGGCGAGGAAAAATCCGGGCTAGGAGGAGGATACTCATGCGTAAGCAGCTAGGGTTCTCGCTAATCGAACTGTTGATTGTCGTTGCCATCATCGGCATCATCGCGGCTCTCGCGGTGCCCAATCTAGTTCGTACGAAGAGCGCGGCCAACGAGGCTTCAGCGATTTCTTCCGTTCGGGCTCTGGTCACAGGACAGATCACCTACGCATCGACGGTCGGAAACAGCGACTTCGCCGGAATGGAAGAACTCGTCGAAACGGGAATCATCGACTCTTCACTAGGGTCGGGAATCAAGGACGGATACAGCTTCACGGTGGCTGCCAATGGTCGCTCGGGGTTTACGGCGATCGCGGTTCCCGTAGCCATCGGAACGACCGGGGAACGTGGTTTTTACAGCGACCACACCGGCGTCATCCGTGTCAGCGAAGACGGCTCTCCACCTAGCGAGCAAAGTCCAGTGCTGGGCGAGAGTAGGAGCGGCCAATAGAAGCGTGAGCGCAGCGCCAGCTTGCCCAGATTTCTCATCGCTTGTCGTGGCGAGGCGCTGCAAAGAGAGCAGGTAAACCTATAGGGCCTCGGTTGTCTTGACCGGCTCTTCAGGGACGATGGCGGGAACAATCTTGATAAAACCCAAGGGATCGACCTGCTCTTCTTCCGTGTCCTCGAAGGGATTCTCCACGTGGATTCTGCGGTAATATTCCATGCCGGTTCCGGCCGGAATAAGACGGCCCATGATGACGTTCTCTTTCAGCCCCCTCAAATAGTCGATCTTGCCTCTGATTGCCGCTTCGGTGAGAACTCGTGTCGTCTCCTGAAAGGAAGCTGCCGAAATGAACGAGTCGGTGCTGAGGGATGCCTTCGTGATCCCTAGGAGCAAAGGACGCCCAGTCGCGGGCTTCCCACCTCCGTCCGTAACCCGATCATTCTCCTCCTGAAAACGGAACTTGTCGACTTGCTCCTCCAGAAGGAACTCGGTGTCTCCCACCTCCTCAACCTTGATCCACCGCATCATTTGACGAACGATGACTTCGATGTGCTTGTCGCTGATGTTGACGCCCTGCAGGCGGTAGACCTCCTGGATCTCGTTGACAAGATAACTCTGAAGTTCCTTCTCGCCCAAAACGCGGAGGATATCATGCGAGTTGCGGGGCCCATCCATCAGAGCTTCACCGGCTTTCACGAACTCGTCCTCTTGAACATTCACATGAACGCCTCGAGGCAGAAGGTATTCGGCCTTGGTCTTGGACGCCTCGTTCTCGACCGTGATCTTCCTTTGCCCGCGAGTGAAGCCCTCGTAGTGGACGACGCCGTCGATCTCAGTGATCACGGCCGTCTCTTTCGGTTTTCTGGCCTCGAACAGCTCGACAACCCGTGGCAGCCCACCAGTGATGTCCTTGGTCTTCGTTGTTTCTCTCGGGATCTTTGAAAGCGTACCGCCAGGAAGGATCTGCTCTCCTTGATCCACCATCAGGTGGGCCTTGGAAGGAATCATATAGGACTTGAGCACCTTGCCACCTTCATCTTTGATTTGAATCTGCGGATGGCGCTTTTCATCCGGGGAGTCGACGATCACCTTGCGAGCGAGTCCTGTTACCTCGTCCAGTTCTTCCTTCATCGTGATGCCTTCGGTGATGTCCTTGAAATTGATCAGGCCGCCGAACTCGGACAGAATTGAGAAAGTGAAGGGATCCCATTCTCCTAGTTTTTTCCCTTCGCTGACTTTCTGACCCTCTTTGACCATCAGTCGAGCTCCATAAACAACTGCATAGCGCTCCCTTTCGCGTCCCTTGTCGTCTTGGACGATCAGGCTGCCGCTACGGTTCATCACTACCAGGCGATTCTCATTGTCGAGCACCGTCTGCAGGTTGGAAAATTGGACTGTCCCGGCGTTCTTCGCCTCCAGGCTCGATTGCTCCTCGATTCGAGTCGCTGTCCCTCCGATATGAAACGTCCTCATAGTCAACTGCGTCCCAGGTTCTCCAATCGATTGGGCCGCAGTGACTCCCACAGCTTCCCCCAGTTCGACTATTTTTCCGCTGGCAAGATTTCGCCCGTAGCACATTTTGCAAAGTCCACGTTTCGACTTGCAGGTGAGAACGGAGCGAATCAGGATCTTCTCGATACCCGCCGCCTGGATTTTGCCGGCCATATCCTCATCGATTTCCTGATTGACTTCTACCAGGCTTTCTCCGGTAAAGGGATCCACGACTCGTTCAAGAGACACTCGGCCAACGATGCGGTCCCTCAACGGTTCGATGATCTCTCCACCCTCCACAAGAGCCGTGACATCAATTCCATCGAGGGTTCGGCAGTCCTCGGAAGTGATGATGACGTCCTGGGCCACATCCACCAGACGGCGCGTAAGATAGCCGGAGTCAGCCGTCTTGAGGGCGGTATCTGCCAATCCCTTGCGGGCTCCATGGGTCGAGATGAAGTACTGAAGAACGGTCAGTCCTTCGCGAAAGTTCGCGGTGATGGGGGTCTCGATGATCTCTCCGGATGGCTTCGCCATCAGGCCTCTCATGCCGGCCAACTGGCGAATTTGCTGCTTGCTGCCCCGAGCACCCGAGTCCGCCATGACATAGATCGAATTGAACTCTCCGTCGGCTTTTTCGAAGACGGACATAGACTCAAACATTTTGTCTGCTACCCGTTCCGTAACATCCGACCAGATCGCCACCACTTTGTTGTAGCGCTCACCGTTAGTGATCGCTCCATCCAGGTACTGCTGCTCCACTTCGACGACTTCTTGACGAGCTTTCTCGACCAGATCTCCCTTGCTGTCGGGTACCACCAGATCGTCCATACCGACGGTGAATCCAGCCTTGGTGGCATAGTAGAAACCGACTTCCTTAAGATCATCGAGCATCTTGACCGTGATCTCGAAACCATGCCGCAGGTAGCAGTAGTTGACCAGTTGTTGTAGGCCCTTCTTCTTCAGAATGCCGTTGACGTAAGGCATTGCTTCGGGCAGATGATCGTTGAAAACAGCCCTGCCTGCGGTTGTGGAGATAATCTGATTCCGAACCTCCTGAACGTCAGCTTGGAGCACCTCCTGCTGGTCGTACTGAGTTGTCAAATCGATCAGAGGTCCTGAGTAGCGCATGAAAACTGGAGTTGCCAGCTTAACCTCTTCCCTCTCCAGAGCGTGCTGGATCTCTTCGGAGCTGCCAAAAACCCGTCCCTCACCCTTGGCTCCGACACCAGCCCGAGTCAGATAGTAGCAACCCAGGACGATATCCTGTGTGGGCACGGCAACAGGCTGTCCGCTGGCAGGAGACAGGACGTTGTGGCTCGCAACCATCAAAACGGAAGCTTCAATCTGGGACTCCTGTGAGAGCGGAATATGAACCGCCATCTGGTCCCCATCAAAGTCGGCATTGAAGGCCGTACAGACGAGAGGATGAATTCGAATGGCCTTTCCTTCCACCAGGACCGGTTCGAAGGCCTGGATGCCCAGGCGGTGTAGCGTAGGAGCTCGATTGAGAAGTACTGGGTGTTGCTTGATCACATCTT
>Ga0310120_10001303_pt1 | contig 18699 bp, 17 predicted proteins | sample CB27_AW_983_MG_FD_203506 | JGI IMG/M metagenome (GOLD analysis project Ga0310120, IMG submission 203506) | Marine microbial communities from Western Arctic Ocean, Canada - CB27_AW_983 | ecosystem: Environmental > Aquatic > Marine > Oceanic | place: Canada: Western Arctic Ocean | collected...
GATTTAATTGAGTGTACTAATGGTCTGATTTGTCTTAAAGATAATGTAAAGGCTAAACATAAGTTAGTAACACATGATTTAGCAATAGGAGCAGAAATTTTTATGTATGGAGTAGTAGTTGGTAGAGCCAAAAAAAAAATTTTAAAGGGAGAAGCAATTAACACTCATAATATTACCCATGAAACTGAGGAGTATTTTGTGCCTGAGAAAAATATACAGCACGATTGGAATCCACCTGATACATATAAGTTTTTAAATTATACTTTTTTAGGTTATCATAGAGAAGACGGAAAAGTTGGTACTGAAAACAATTGGCTTGTCATACCATTAGTTTTTTGTCAAAATAGAAATATTGAGGAAATAAAAAAAGTCATGCTTGAAAGTTTAGGTTATTTAAACGTCCATAAACAAGCTTTTGACATACAGTCTTTAATTGATGCATACAAATATGGTAAGTCTGAAGATGATCTATTGGATATTGATATTTTATATAATGCTGAAGAAAAAAAAAACGATCGTCTATTTACAAATGTAGATGGTGTTAAGTTTTTAACTCACGAAGGGGGCTGTGGAGGCTCTACATCAGATGCTGTGACCTTATGTAATTTACTTGCTGGCTACATCAACAATCCAAATGTAGCTGGCGCCACAGTGCTTAGCCTTGGCTGTCAACATGCACAGATCAGCATTTTAGAACGAGCCTTAAAAAGAATTGCTTCTGATATAAAAAAACCTGTCTTCTTTTTGGAGCAACATAACAGTTCCTCTGAACGTAATTTTATTGCCGAATCCATCAAAAAAACATTTATTGGAATGATCGAAGCCAATAAGGTTTCTAGGTCTCCTGCGCCATTAAGCAAATTGACAATTGGGTTGGAATGTGGAGGATCTGATGGGTTTTCTGGCATTTCTGCCAATCCAACTTTAGGATATGTTTCTGATATTGTTGTTGGCTTAGGAGGTTCAGCAGTTTTGTCAGAGTTTCCTGAACTTAACGGAGTTGAGCAGGAATTGATCAATCGTTGTATTGACGTAAATAAAGCTCAAAAATTCGCTAAAATAATGCGTACTTATGATGCTAAAGCTAATGCTTTAGGTTCTGGTTTTTATGCAAATCCTTCTCCAGGAAATATTAAAGATGGACTAGTTACAGATGCAATAAAATCAGCAGGTGCGGCCAAAAAAGGAGGAACTTCTCCAATTGTTGATGTTTTAGATTATACTGAACAAGTAGTACATTCCGGTTTAAATCTATTGTGTACACCTGGTAATGATGTAGAATCAACAACCGGATTAGCAGGTTCTGGAGTAAATATTATTTTGTTCACTACCGGTTTAGGAACACCTACTGGAAATCCAGCAGTACCAGTTATAAAGATTTCATCAAATACTGATTTATATAATAAAATGAATGATATTATAGACTTCAACACCGGATCAATTATTGAAGGAGCCTCAACCATTAAAGAGTGTGGGGAAGCTCTAATAGAGTATATGGTTAAAGTAGCAAGTGGAGAAGTTCAAGTTAATTCACGAAAGTTGGAACAGAATGATTTTATTCCTTGGAAGAGAGGAATATCTTTGTAAATTAAATAAAAAAGATGAGTTCAAAATTTAGATTAAACAATAAAACTGCGCTGATTACGGGCGGAGGTAGTGGAATTGGCAAGGCAATTGCTTTAACATTTGCTCAACAGAATGCCAATGTCCATATTATAGATTTCAATATAGAAGCTGCTCAAAATTCTGTGCGTGAACTCAATCATCAAGGTTACAAGGCAGTTGCCCACCATTGTGATGTTTCCGATTATAACCAAGTATTAGAAATTGTTCAAAACATAGCAAAGTCAACGTCAATTGATATCTTAATTAATAATGCAGGTATAGCTCATGTGGGCAATATTGAAGCTGTTGAAGAAAGTGACTTAGACCGTTTATATCAGACAAATATAAAAGGTGTTTATAATTGTGCAAAAGCATGTATCCCCTATATGAAATCGAATAAAAAGGGAGTTATTTTAAACGTAGGTTCTATAGCATCATCGGTTGGCATTAGTGATCGATTTGCATATTCTATGACTAAAGGTGCTGTATTAACAATGACCTATTCCCTTGCTAAAGATTACATAAAGCATAACATACGTTGTAATTGTATATCACCTGCTCGAGTACATACCTCTTTTGTGGATGGTTTTATTAAAAAAAACTATCCTGGAAAAGAAGCAGCGATGTTTAATAACCTATCTAAAACCCAGCCTATTGGAAGAATGGGAAACCCTCAAGAAATTGCAGATTTGGCCTTGTTTTTATGTTCAAATGAAGCTAGCTTCATCACAGGTTCAGACTACGCTATTGATGGAGGATTTATAAAACTAAACTCAGATTAATTATGAAGCTAATTAGATTTGGAGAAATCAATATAGAAAAACCTGGAATATTATTAACCAATGGAACAAAATTGGACGTTTCCTCATTTATTTCGGACTATGACGAAGATTTTTTTGGAAATGATGGCATAGAGAAGCTCAGTATTTGGCTTCAAAAGAATCAAGATACTTGTCCGGTAGTAGATGAAGATATTCGTATAGGAGCGCCTTTGGTTCGTCCATCTAAAATTATATGTGTTGGCCTAAACTATGCTCAGCATGCTGCTGAAAGCGGTATGAATGTTCCTGAAGAACCTGTCCTTTTTTTTAAAGCCAGTTCTGCAATAGTTGGTCCTTATGACCCTATCGTCATTCCTAAAGGAAGTTTAAAAACAGATTGGGAAGTAGAATTGGCTGTAGTCATTGGTAAAAAAGCGACATATGTTGAAGAAAAAAATGCACTAAATCACGTAGCTGGATATGTCTTACATAATGATGTAAGTGAACGAGAATTTCAATTAGAACGATCTGGACAATGGGTAAAAGGCAAAAGCTGTGATACTTTTGCTCCTATTGGTCCATTTATTGCTTCCAAAGACGAAATTGATAACCCTAATAACCTAAATCTTTGGTTAAAATTAAATGGTGAAATTATGCAAAATAGCAGTACTTCAGATTTTATATTTAATATTCAGTATGTAGTAAGTTATATCAGTCAATTCATGACCTTACTTCCTGGTGATGTGATTTCAACAGGGACCCCTTTTGGAGTTGGTCTTGGTCTTAATCCCCCACGATACCTAAAAAATGGAGATGTAGTTGAATTAGGGATTGAACATTTAGGTGTATCACGTCAAGAATGTAAAACATCCTGATGGTAATTGATAGTCATCAGCATTTTTGGCATTATAATCCTGTGAAAGATTCATGGATAGACGAAAATATGGGGATTTTGAAGAAGAATTTTCTCCCTAAAGACTTGGAACCTATTTTGATAAAAAATGGTGTAAATGGTTGTATTGCTATACAATCAGATCAATCTGAGGTGGAAACAGAATTCCTATTGAATTGCGCTAAGTCAAATTCCTTTATAAAAGGTGTTGTAGGTTGGGTAGATTTAGTTTCAGACAAGGTTGATCAACGACTGGAACACTATGCTTCAAATCCATTATTTAAGGGAGTACGTCATATTGTTCAAGCGGAAAAAGATGACTACTTGCTTTGTAAAGACGTACAAAATGGAATAAGTAAACTTTCCAAATATAATTTAACTTTTGATTTGTTGGTCTATCCCCAACAACTCGTAGCAGCCATTTCACTTGTCGCACAATTTCCTAAGCAAAAGTTTATTTTAAACCATATAGCCAAACCAAAAATATCCGAGCCTATTAATGATGAATGGATGTCTAATATTATTCATTTGTCAAGTTATGGAAATGTGTATTGTAAAATTTCGGGAATGGTAACCGAAACCCGTGACTATAATATCATTAATAACGATTTTTTTTCATACATATATGCTATCGTTCAGTCCTTTGGTGTTGATAGAATAATGTTTGGTTCAGACTGGCCTGTATGTTTGCTTGCAGCTAGCTACAAAGAAGTACTTTCAGTAGTAAATAGTTATCTTGCAAACAGTTCAGCTGAAATAAAAGCCAAAGTATTAGGAAAAAATGCAATTGATATATACAATTTATAGATTAAACAATGAACTTAAAACTAGACGGTAAAATAATAATTATTACAGGAGGTTCAAGGGGTATTGGTGCAGGTATTGTTAAGGTATTGATTGAAGAAGGAGCTATTCCTGTTATTATTGGAAGAAATAAAAAAAACATATTAAAATCTGTTGGTGATTATAGAGAAAAGGGTCACAAAATTGGTTATGCATTTGCCGAACTAACTAATCAAGAGCAATGTCAGCAAGCAGTACGTTCATTAATCAATGAGTTTGGAAAAATAGATGGATTGGTCAATAATGCAGGAATTAATGATGGAATTGGTTTGGAAAAGGGTTCATATGATGCTTTTTTAGAATCAATTAAAAGAAATTTGGCGCATTATTATTATATGGCTCAACTTGTTCTTCCCGAACTAAAGAAAAGCAAAGGTTCCATTGTCAATATTGGCTCCAAAACTGCGATAACTGGGCAAGGCGGTACTTCAGGTTATGCCGCGTCTAATGGTGGACGAAATGCGCTTACAAGAGAATGGGCTGTTGAGTTACTCCCTTATTCTATAAGAGTAAATTGTGTTATCGTGGCTGAATGTTTTACTCCATTGTATGAAAAATGGATCAATAAATTTGATAATCCCCAAGAAAAACTATCTACCATCACTAAAAAAATACCTCTAGGTAAAAGAATGACAACCGAACAAGAAATTGCAAATACTGTAGCTTTCTTAATTTCTGAAAAATCAAGCCATACTACAGGCCAATTAATTCATGTTGATGGAGGGTATACGCATTTGGATAGGGCATTGTAATTATTAGTCAGAAAAAAATAATTTGAAGATAAAAAACCAAAGAAAATATTGTTTAACATTGGATCTTATTGATAATCCAGAAAAAATTACATTGTACAAAAATTACCATCAAAAGGTATGGCCGGAAATCAACCAAAGTTTAAAGGATTCTGGTATTGAAAGTGCAGAGATCTATTGCATTGGCAATAGATTGTTTATGATTTTAGAAGTGGATGAGCAATTTTCTTTTGATAGGAAGTCAGAAATGGATGCAAAAAACCCTAAAGTTCACGAATGGGAGGAATTGATGTGGAACTTTCAAAAAGCACTCCCTAATTCTGAAAAAGGAAGCAAATGGATGCTTATGGACAAAATATATGACCTTAATAAACAAGCACTATGAAACTGTCCGTAAACTATAAATATCCATCTATTGAGGATCTTCGTAATCGGGCAAAGAAAAGGATCCCAAAATTTGCTTTTGAATACTTGGATGGTGGCTGTAACGAAGATGTAAACTTGCACAAAAATACATCTGAAATCCGAGAGGTAGAGTTAATTCCTCATTATATTAAAGATTTTAAAGGAACTTCTATAAAAACACATTTGTTTGGACATGAGTATGATGCCCCATTTGGAATAGCTCCTATTGGACTCCAAGGTTTGATTTGGCCTAATGCTCCAGAAATTTTAGCAAAAGCAGCATTCAAACACAATGTTCCATTTATACTAAGTACAGTAACCACAAGTAGTATTGAGCGAATTAGTGATCTAACTGAAGGAAAAGCATGGTTTCAGCTTTATCATCCTATTGAGGAAAGTTTACTTGATGACATATTACAAAGAGTAGAAGCAGCCCAATGCCCAGTACTGGTTATTCTTTGTGATGTCCCTTCTTTTGGATATAGGCCAAGAGACATTCGAAATGGATTGTCCATGCCGCCTAAAATGACCCTTTCCAATATCTTACAAGTCATAGGAAAACCTGCATGGGCGCTTCAAACCTTACTTAAGGGACAGCCCAATTTCGAAACATTAAAGCCTTACATGACTAAAAATTTAGAACTACAGGAATTGGGTAAATTCATGAATCAAACTTTTTCAGGAAGATTAAATTTTGATCGTATTGCAGCAATTAGAGACAAATGGAAGGGTAAATTGGTTTTGAAAGGAGTTGCAAGTGAAGCTGATGCGGCCAAAGCAATTGAGTTAGGATTAGATGGTATTATTGTTTCCAATCATGGAGGAAGACAGTTAGATGTAGGGGAGTCAACCATTAAGCCACTTGTAAGAATAGTAAATAAATATAAAGACCAAATTACCATCATGATGGATAGTGGTTTACGTTCAGGGCCAGATGTGGCTAGAACTCTAGCGAGTGGTGCTGAATTTACATTTATGGGGCGTTCATTTATGTATGGGGTTTCTGCCTTGGGTAAAAAAGGTGGAGACCACACCATTTCAATGATAAAAACTCAGTTGATCCAAATTATGGAGCAGTTGAACTGTCAAAAAATCAAGGAATTAAAAAATAGTTTGGTTAAATAATAAACTTTTTGATGAACAAAGTAAAATTTTTTTTTTAAAAAACCTTTAATACACTTCTGTTTTATTAACCATTTGTTTGTCATTTTTTATGATTTCGAAATTCTTTTTCAAGAACAGTTAAACATATTATAAAATGAAAAAATCAAACTCAGCACCTATCGTTTCCAAGGAAATAATCATTCCTTTCATACTGCTTACTTCCTTATTTGCTTTGTGGGGTTTTGCAAACGCCGTAACTGATCCAATGGTACAAGCGTTTAAAAAAGTATTGGAATTATCCAATTCGCAATCAGCTTGGGTACAAATGGCTTTCTATGGAGGATATTTTTGCATGGCCTTACCTGCCGCATTGTTTATGAGGAAGTACTCCTATAAGGTTGGAATATTGATTGGACTTGCATTATATGCAACTGGAGCGCTCTTGTTTTACCCAGCAGCTATAACAGAGCAATTTTGGTTTTTTTGTTTGGGGTTATACATTCTCACCTTTGGTTTGGCTTTTTTGGAAACTGCAGCAAATCCATATGCTCTAGCTATGGGTGCTAAAGAAACTGCCACGCAACGTTTAAATTTGGCTCAGGCCTTTAATCCACTTGGGTTAATCTTTGGGTTGTTTGTTGCCCAACAATTTGTATTGAAGAAATTGCAATCAGATGATATCACTGATTTTAGTGCTTTAGACGAAGCCACTAAAGTTTTGATTAAAACCACGGATTTGATGGTCATTAGAGATCCATATGTAATTTTAGGATTGTTTATATTGGCTATTTTCGTATTATTTGCTGTAATTAAAATGCCTGATTTTAAGGACGCAACATCTGACTCACATATTGGGCATACTTTCAAAAAACTCGCAAAAAACAGTACATACACTTCAGGCGTATTGGCACAAATATTATATGTAGGTGCCCAAATTATGTGCTGGACCTATATATACCAATATGCTGAGGGAATAGACATAGATAGCGTTACGGCAGGATACTATCAAATGGGGGCATTTGTTCTTTTTACTCTTGGGCGTGGCATTGGAACTTATTTACTACGTTTTGTAAATTCAGGAAGGCTTCTAATGTTTTTCGCCTTATTTTCTGCAATATTTTGTATGGGAACTATTTTCATTGAAGGCTTATTTGGTCTTTATTGTTTGGTGGGGGTTTCCTTTTTTATGTCATTGATGTTTCCAACAATTTATGGGATTGCACTTGGAGATTTAAGTGAGGAAGAAAGTAAAATAGGTTCTGCTGGCTTAGTTATGGCCATTGTTGGTGGAGCAGTGATGCCAAAATTACAGGGTATGATTATTGATTATGGTGGTCATAATGTAGATGATATAAAAATCTTAGGTGTATCAGAGATTAACTTTTCTTTTGTATTACCACTCTTGTGTTTTATACTTATTTCTATATATGGATTCAAACAAAAGAGGAATTAGTTTTTTTATTAGAATCAACTGATTAACAACCTTATAATTCTGCTTGTAACTTAATTGCTGTTTCAGAAACTTCATCTAATACTCTAAGTAAATTTCCAGACCATAATTTTTCTATTTCAACCTCACTATAATTTCTTCTGACCAATTCAAGTGTAATGTTAAATGTTTCTGAAGCATCATTCCAACCTTCAATACCACCACCACCATCAAAATCACTACTAATCCCTACATGATTGACACCGATAGTGTTAACTAGATAATCAATATGATTTACAAAATCTGATACATTAACAGAAATATTGTTATTGATTTTCTCAGAATTTAAATATGATTTAAAAGCTACGGTTTGTACAACCCCTCCATTATTTTTTATCCAAGCTAACTGTTCATCATCTAAATTTCTACTATGATCACAAAGAGATCTTGCAGAGGAGTGTGAAGCAATAACTGGAGCCTTACTTAATCTTATCATTTGTCTTATTGCTTCTTTTGACGGATGTGATATATCTATCATAATTCCTAATCGATTCATTTCTCTAATTACTTCAATACCAAGTTTACTAAGCCCATTATGAAGATAAATACCATCATATTCACCAGTATTGCTATCACTTAATTGGCTATGGCCATTATGCGCTAAAGACATATACCTAGCACCCATGTTGTAAAACTTTTCAACATTTTTAATATCAAGACCAATTGGATATCCATTTTCAATTCCAATCATTGCAATTCTTTTACCTTTTTTATGTATTTCTCTTACATCATCCGAAGTAAGTGCTAGTTCAATCTTTTCACTTGCATAATTGTCAACTAAATTATGAATAGCATTAAACTTTGATATTGCGTTATCATATGCTTTTTTATAACCTTTTTCGTTTAACTCTCCTTGGCCAGTATATACAATAAACCATGCAACATCTAAGCCTCCTGCCTCCATCTTTGGAATATTACATTGCGTATTCAAATTTTGAGAATAATTGATCGAATCAGTGAAGTTTTTAAGATTAATATCACAATGTGTGTCAAGTGTGATAATATTATTGTGTATTTTATTTGCTTTTTCAAATAGCTTATTTTTGTCATAATTTAATTTAAATAGATAAATAATAACAAAAATTAATAATAAAACAAAGATTTTGATATAGAAGTTCATATGTATTGATTTATTACTAAAAATATAAAATAAATAATGTTTTATAGTTGAAAAACAAAGAAAAAGGTCAATGAGATATATTTAAGGCAAATAGAGTAGATTAATTATTTAAGAGTTGCTTCTATACTTTCTTTAAGTCCAAATTTTGGTTTCCATCCCCAATCTTTTGTAGATATGGAATCGTTAATTTTTTTTGGCCAAGAATCAGCAATTTGTTGTCTAAAATCAGGTTTAAAATCTACTTTTATTTCAAAACCATTAGAGAGAATTTCATTTAACAGCTGTATTGGAGTTATGCTAAACCCTGTTATGTTATAAGAATTTGATATTGATAAATCATTTCGATTAACTGACATTAGATTGATTGCAGATTCTATTGCATCATCAATATACATCATTGGAAGTTTTGTGTTTTCACTTAAAAAACAACAGTAGTTTTCTCCTTTTTTAGCTGCATTAATCATTTCAATAAGATAGTCAGTGGTTCCTCCGCCTGGAACAGTTTCGGTAGAAATTATTCCTGGGTACCTAAGGGACCTTATATCTAATCCAAATCTATTAAAGTAATATTCTATTAATTTTTCTCCAGCTAGTTTAGTTATGCCATACATTGTGGAAGGGTTCATTAATGGATTTTGAGAAACAAAATCAAGTTTAGATTCCGTTCCAAATACAGCTATAGAGCTTGGCCAAAAAACTTTTTTGATTTTATTTTTAACAGATATTTCAGCAATATTTTGAAAACTATCCATGTTTAATTTCCATGAATTAAATGGATTTTTTTCGCCATTTGCTGAGAGAATAGCGACCAGGTGGTATATAATGTTTATGTCATGCTTTTTTACTAGTGAATCAATTCTTTCTTTATCTAATGCATTCGCATTTTCAAATTGACAATAAAGTTTTTCTTTTGGGGTTTTTATATCAGTTGCAAGAATAAAAGAATTAGATTTTTCAAAGTACTTTATAAACTCAATACCTAGTTGACCTAGTGCTCCTGTAATTAATATTCTATCCATTTATTTATTTAAAATAATAGTTTAATTTTACTCAAATTAATTTTCTCAAATGTACGAATCTATAAAGAAAAGGCTTAAACTAGAATTAGAAGATATAGAAAAATCTGGTCGTTATAAAAATGAGAGAATTATTCAATCCAAACAGAATTCAATTATCAAAGTTAATAATGATAAAAATGTTTTAAATTTTTGCGCTAATAACTACTTGGGATTGGCTTCAAATCCAATAGTAATTAATAAAGCCAAAGAAACTTTAGAATCTCATGGTTTTGGAATGGCTTCAGTCAGGTTTATTTGTGGAACTCAAGATATTCATAAAACTCTTGAAAAAAAGATTTCAAATTTTTTAGGAACTGAAGACACTATACTTTATGCTGCAGCATTTGATGCTAATGGAGGATTATTTGAACCGCTTTTTAATGATCAAGATGCAATTATTAGCGACGCATTAAATCATGCTTCTATTATAGACGGAATTAGATTATGCAAGGCTCAAAGATTTAGATATAAGCACAATGACATGAATGATTTAGAATTACAACTCCAAAAATCTACTAATTGCCGTAATAGAATTATTGTAACTGATGCCGTTTTTTCTATGGATGGTACTATAGCTCAATTAGACAAAATATGTGAATTATCTAAAAAGTATGATGCTATTGTAATGTCTGATGAATGCCATTCTACAGGATTTGTTGGCCCTACAGGAAGAGGGGTGCACGAAGAACTTAATGTTATGAAAGATGTTGATATTATTACTGGCACTTTAGGAAAAGCATTAGGAGGAGCTTCTGGTGGATTTACAAGTGGTCCTAAAGAAATCATAGAAATTCTTAGACAAAAATCTCGCCCATATTTATTTTCAAATACATTAGCACCATCAATTGTTGGAGCTTCTTTAGGAGTTTTGGATATAATAGAAAGAGACACCTCTTTTTTAAATCAATTAAAGAGTAACACAAATTTATTTAGAAATGGCATGAAAAAGCTTGGGTTTGATATTAAACCTGGAAACCATCCGATAGTCCCCGTAATGCTTTATGATGACCATTTAGCTCAAAAAATTTCATCTGAACTTTTAGATATGGGTATTTATGTAATTGGATTCTTTTTCCCTGTTGTTCCAAAAGGGGAAGCAAGAATTAGAGTGCAATTATCCGCATCCCACACCATTGAACAAATTAAACAAGCTTTAAATGCTTTTGAAAAAGTTGGAAAAAAATTAGGAGTTATTAATTAAATTTAGAAAAAAGAAGTTGTAATACTAAAGCTCAGCCCAGTGCTTTCAGGAACATACCTGCAAATTCCTCCAGTACATACCAATCCTCCTCTTTGTCTTCCGTAATTTACTGTATAACGATTAATGCCTTTACTATAGCTTCCCCCAACATTATAATAGTGTATTTTTTTATCTTGCTTTGGGTTCTGATAGTTATACAAATCTGAAACATATAATGAGATAGCAGAACTTAAATTATATTCAAGTCCAAATGCAGACCAGTTCTTATTATCATCTTTAGTTGATAGATGTTGAAGCTCTAACTTTAAAGATTTGTTTTTATTTAACTTATAAGTAGTTTCAATAACAAATATGTTTGAATTTATTTTTCCAAATTTTTCTTCAATATATTTTTTATTATAAAACTGATTTAAATAAAATATAGTATTATCTAATTTTGAAGACCATTTTTTTCTTATCTCTAAGCTTATTTCTGAAAAGTATTTTTCCCCTTTTCCAAAAAAGTTTGTAGTGTAGTTTTTATTTACAAAATCAAAATTTCCATCAAGATTATTCCATATAGATGCATTTAAAGCTAAATTCATTCCATATTGTCCTCCAAAAAAACTTTTTTCTTTTAAAAAATAATAAATATCTAATTGCATCCCAGTTTCTCCAGTTTTAATGAGATTTGGGTCAACAAATGAAACATTTGGTTGTGATTGATATACATAAATATTTGCTAAAGAATAATCATGTTGCTTTGTTAAAGCTGGCAGATAGTTTACAATACTTTGATTATAAGAATTCCCAAATGCATTTCTCTCAGAAAATAGTGCCATATTTTCTAGCCTTCTAAATGTAAAATCAACTCCTATTCCATTTTTAATAAAACCTGAGTTAAAAAAAAATGCTGCTCCTTCTTCTACAAAATCATCATAAAAGTCTCCAAATTGCATAACTGGGTCTTTTGATTTATTTATTATTTCAATATTTGAATAGAAACTTAATGATGAAAAATCTATTCTTGCTGAATATAAATTGGTTGTGTTGTGATAGGTGGTTCCGGATGTTTGATCGTCATTTCTTCCGACAAAACTTAATCCCGCAATAAATGTATAATTTTCATTTGTTTCGTTGGAAAAATCAAATTCTGTATCTAAACCTACAATAAAACCTTTTGAATATTTAAATCCTTTTTTTTGCTGTCCAAATAAACTGGTTAAACTTATTTTATCATTTATTCTATATTTAAAATTTAACCCTCTAATTGAATTATTAATCCCTAGATCTTTGTCCTCCCAGGATCTTAAAATCATTCCGCTTCCAAATTGTTCGTAAAAGTTTCCTAGTTTTAAATTTATTTTATCGTTAATGTATTCTAAATTAAATGTAGAAATACCAGTATTTTTAAAATCTGGAGAATAGTTAAGTAAAGAAGATGGCAGGTAGGATTCAATTTGTAATTCGAAATTCCAACTAGCGCCTATATTAGACTTTAAATTTAAATAATTATTTGATCTAAATCTGTCCTCATAATTAAAGTCCCCTGTTTTGGAATCATCTATATAATATGCAGAATAAGATTCATAAGAAGATCTTAAGTTGTTTAAAATTTGAGAATTTAAACTAGAGTTATTAAAAAATATTAGTATCAGTAAATAGAAAATTTTTTTTTTTTTCATCAATAAGATTAATTTTTATTAATTGAATTTTTTAATACAAATTCATATAAATCTTTTTCTTCTCCAGGTTTATATCCAATTTTTCTATAAATAATTTTTTCACCATCTGTAACAATTGTATAAGGGATACCATTAATATTTAAAGATCTCTTGAAATTTTGATTTTCATCTATTAAAACTTCAAAATTCCATTTTTTTCCCATTATTAAGGGCCTTACTCTTCTTTTAGTTCTAGCATCATCAGTAGACACAGCTACTAGTTTAACGTTGTGCTCTTTCCATTTGTCAAATTCATTATGAATTGCATCCAGCTCATTAATACAAGGAACACACCAGGTAGCCCAAAAACTATAAATAGTCAAGCCATTTTTGTTTAAAGTTGATATTGAATTAATTGATTTGCCTTCAATAGTTTTAACATATATTGATGGTATATTTTTTTGAGAAAGTATTGATTGAGTAAAAAAAACAATTATTATGGTTAATTTTATATGATTTAAATTCATAATAAATATTATGTGTAAAACTAAAGAAAATCTTTTTAAAGATTATGATGGTGATATAAAAAGTTTAGGTGCTTGGTGAGGTGATTTTATATTAGCTGCTGGCCCCCTTGAGTTTGCCGGAATATTTTAAAAACAAAGGTTTTAAAACTGTTCTAAAATACAACGAAATACTTTATGATGTTTAAAAAAAATTTGCATTTATAAAGTTTGACACGATTACTGCTTTAAATGTTTATTTTAAAATTATTAATTTAGTGTTATAAGTATGAAATATTTAATCAATGTTACTTTTTCTGTTTTTTTTCTCTTCACTTTGGTTTCTTGTAGTGGTGGAGGTGATGATAATGATATTACAAATCCAGAAGATCAAGTAAAAAGTATAAAGTTATCAGTATCTAACGAATATGTCGAACTTAATAATCAAGCTGTTTTTGAAGTTTTAAGTGATAAGAATAAGGTTTTAACATCAAGTTGTAAGTTTTTTGTCAATAATAAAGAAATTACAGGTAATACTTTTAAGGGAGATTTAGGTGACTATTCTGTATATGCAACATACAAACAGTTAATAAGCACGCCCAAAACATTTAATATAATTCCTGAGATTGTATATTATAAAACGAATGTTTTGGTTGAAGATTACACTGGAACTTGGTGCGGATGGTGTCCTAGAGTTTCGCAAGCAATTAAACTTTTAAAAGAAGAAACAAGTCAAATATCTGTTGTAGCTGTTCATGTCGGTGATAATATGCAAATTTCCAAATCAAGTGCTTTAACCAACGCTTTCTCGGTAAATAGTTATCCGCATGTTCAATTAAATAGAAACTCTAAATGGGATGGAGACCAGCCAAATAATTTAGGTGCAGTAACTGGTTTATTAGGCTCTCCAAGGAAAATAGGATTAACTATGGAATCTTCACTAAATGACAGAACTCTAAGTCTTAAGGTTAAAACTCAATTTGGTTTTCCATATACTGATTTAAAATTAGTAGTTTTTGTTTTAGAAAATGGAATTATAGCGGATCAAATTAATTTCACATCTTATTTCCCTGAACTTGATCGATATACAAATTCAAATAATCAACCTGTTTCTAAAAGTTTCATTCACGATAATGTGTTAAGAGAATCTCTGACAGCAGTTTTGGGTGACGATATAGAGTCTTCATCTACACAAAGTGGAAGCATTTATGAAAAATCCTTCAATTATGATATTCCTAGTGATTTTGATATTTCAAAAATGGAAGTAGTCGCTATTATTGTAGATAAAGACAAGCAAGCTATTAATTCTAGGATGTCAAAACTTGAAGAAAATCAAACATTTGAGAAGTTGTAATAAATGTTTTAAAGACTGCTTTTGGTTATGTAATACCTCCAACCTATAAGTGCTAATTGTAATTTACTAGCTTTTACTGGATCTAATCTTCTTTTTGTTAAGCTAGGAAGGATTAATTTATTTAAATAAGCTAGAATTTTAAATAATCTTTTCATATTCACACAATATACAATTCATGTGTTATCTTTACAAATTTTAAATATGGATTTAAACACTTTTACCTTATTGTTATCAGGATTAATTCTTTTGATTTTGGGAGGGAATTTCCTATTAAAATCTGCAGTTTCAATTTCTTTAAAATTTAACATACCTAAAATTTTAATAGGAATGACTGTTGTGTCATTTGCGACTTCTGCTCCTGAACTGATAGTCAGTATTAAATCAGCATTGATAGGTTCACCAGATTTAGCAATTTCAAATGTCGTTGGTTCTAATATTGCTAATATAGGGTTGGTGCTAAGTTTGACTATATTATTATCTCCTATAAAAACTACTAAGGATATTTATAAAGTTGATTGGCCAATTATGATGTTTGCATCAATTTTATTTTTCATTTTTTTAAATGACAGAATGATAAAAGCATATGAAGGAGTAATTTTAATTTTTTTATTAATTGGATCAATTGCTTTCTTGATTAAATATCAAAAACAGACTGAAGAAGATATTGATTTAGAAGTGGTTTCTGATGAATCTATATCCAAATCAATTTTATTTTTAATTTTAGGTGGATTCTTTCTCTATTTAGGTTCAGAATGGTTTGTTTCAGGAGCAATAGATTTAGCTAATATATTTGGTGTTAGTGAAAGAATTGTTGGTATTACTGTTGTATCGATTGGAACAAGTATTCCAGAATTAGCTACTTCTCTTGTTGCTTTATATAAGAAAGAAAAAGGTATTTCTTTAGGAAATTTAATTGGATCAAATATTTTTAATGTATTTGCAGTATTAGGAATTACTTCTATTGTTTCTCCTTTAATTCTTGAGGATTTAAATATTTTAAATTTTGATATTTATGTTATGTTATTTTTTTCAGCAATTATTTTTCCTTTAATGTTTTTTCCTAAAAAACATGTTCTAGGTAGGTTAGAAGGATTGATTCTATTATCATGTTATTTCTTTTACATTGTTAATATTTTCTCATAAAAATAGCATCTAATTTTTTAGATGCTATTTTAAATAAATATTATAAATTTTTTAAATCTTTGCAGACTTAACTGTTTTAATAATTCTTCCTGCAATTTTATAAGGATCTCCATTTGAAGCAGGTCTTCTATCTTCTAGCCATCCTTTCCATCCTTTTTCTACAGTTCCAATAGGAATTCTAATTGATGCTCCTCTGTCAGAAATACCGTAATTAAAATCAGTGATAGATGCAGTTTCATGAAGGCCAGTTAATCTTTGCTCATTAAATTCTCCATACACTTCAATGTGTTCTTTAACCACGGATCTAAATGATTCACAAACAGCTTCATAAGTTTTTTGAGAACCACATGTTCTTAATAAGGTATTAGAGAAATTTGCATGCATTCCACTTCCATTCCAGTCACCTTTAATCGGTTTTGGATGGTACTCAATGTAATAATTATATTTTTCAGTTAAACGATCTAAAAGGTATCTTCCAATCCACATTTCATCACCAGCTTTTTTCGCCCCCTTAGCAAATAGTTGAAACTCCCATTGTCCGCTGGCTACTTCTTGATTAATTCCTTCGAAATTTAGCCCTGCTTCAATACACTGGTCAGCATGTTCTTCAACAAGATCACGGCCATGAGTATTTTTGCCACCAACCGAACAGTAATACATTCCCTGTGGTCCAGGATATCCACCTATTGGAAAACCTAAAGGTAATTGGGTGTAACAATCCATAATGAAATATTCCTGTTCAAAACCAAACCAAAAATCATTGTCGTCATCATCTATTGTAGCTCTTGCATTTGAAATGTGAGGGGTGCCATCAGCATTTAAAACTTCTGTCATTACTAAATAGCCATTAACTCGATCTGGATCAGGATAGATTGCAACAGGTTTAAGTAAGCAATCTGAAGACCCTCCTTCTGCTTGTTTTGTAGAAGATCCATCGAATGACCATATTGGACAATCTTGAAGTTTTCCACTGAAATTTTCTTCAACTTTAGTTTTACTTCTCATGTTTGATGTAGGCGTGTATCCGTCTAACCAGATATATTCTAATTTAGATTTACTCATATTTACAAATGTTATTGATTTATATTTCTTCAAAATTAAAATATAATATTGGTTTATAGAACTTTAAGTCTTTAAAACAAATAAAATTTATCAACATTTATTAATTACATATTTTTTAATATTGAAATATTATTTTTTAATAATTTTTTGCTAAAAAAAATGAATTTTTTACAATTTAAGTGTCTGTGATTTTTTTAATTACAATTTTAAATGTCTTTTTAAAATAAATTTTTAATGCTAACCAATACTATTATCTTTGTTATATTATTATGAGTTCTAAATCTACGAATCGTTACATGCAAAGAGGAGTTTCATCTGATAAAACAGATGTTCATAATGCAATAAAAAATATAGATAAAGGACTTTTTCCAAAAGCTTTTTGTAAAATAGTCCCTGATATACTTACAAATGATCCTGATTATTGTTTGGTCATGCATGCTGATGGAGCTGGCACTAAATCTTCATTAGCTTATTTATATTGGAAAGAAACAGGTGACCTGTCAGTTTGGAAAGGAGTTGCTCAAGATGCATTGGTAATGAATCTAGATGATCTTTTGTGTGTAGGTGTAACGGATAATATTTTGTTATCCTCTACCATTGGGAGAAATAAAAACCTTATTGATGGTGAAGTAATTAAAACTATAATACAAGGGACAGAAGAGTTAATTGAAGAAATGTCAGATTATGGTGTTAATATTAAATCAACAGGGGGTGAAACAGCTGATGTTGGAGATTTGGTTAGGACTATTATAGTAGACTCCACAGTAGTTGCAAGAATAAAAAGATCTGATATCATAGATAATTCAAACATTAAATCAGGGGATGTTATTGTTGGTTTATCTTCTTATGGAAAAGCTAATTATGAAGATTCTTATAATGGAGGAATGGGTAGTAATGGATTGACATCTGCTAGACATGACGTATTCCATAAATATTTAATTAATAAATACCCTGAAAGTTTTGATCCTAATATTCCTAAAGAATTAATTGACTCAGGCTCTATAAAAATAATACAACCTATTGAAGGTTTAAATATTGATGCTGGCAAACTTGTTCTGTCTCCTACAAGAACCTATGCTCCAATTATTAAGAAAGTTTTAGAAAAATATAATTCTAATGATATTCACGGAATGGTGCATTGTAGTGGAGGAGCACAAACAAAAATTCTTCATTTTATTGATAAATTTCATATAATAAAAGACAATTTATTTCCAGTTCCTCCACTATTTGAATTAATTAAAAAAGAGTCTGACACATCATGGAAAGAAATGTATAAAGTGTTTAACATGGGTCATAGAATGGAATTATATGTTAGTCCAGACTGTTCTGAAGAGATTATTAATATTTCCAAATCTTTTGGGGTTGATGCTAAAATTATTGGTAGGGTAGAGCAAAGTGCTCAAAAGAAACTTTCTATTATTTCTGATAACGGTAGTTATATTTACTAGTATATTCTTGATTAAAAATATCGTAATTTTGTGATGTATAATTTATAAAGAATGTTAGATAAATTAAATATAGTAAAACAAAGATTTAATGAAGTTTCTGATTTAATAATTCAGCCAAATATCATGTCTGATCAAAAGAGATATATCAGCTTAAATAAAGAATATAAAGATCTAGGATTAATAGTTGAAAAGAAAAAATTATATGAACAGCTCCTTTCAAATATAAATGAAGCCAAAGAGATATGTAAGAATGAAGCTGATAAAGAGATGATAGAAATGGCAACTGATCAACTTAATGAAGCTAATGAAAAAATATCTA
>Ga0310120_10001312_pt1 | contig 18608 bp, 19 predicted proteins | sample CB27_AW_983_MG_FD_203506 | JGI IMG/M metagenome (GOLD analysis project Ga0310120, IMG submission 203506) | Marine microbial communities from Western Arctic Ocean, Canada - CB27_AW_983 | ecosystem: Environmental > Aquatic > Marine > Oceanic | place: Canada: Western Arctic Ocean | collected...
GATGTCAACATCTGGTTCGACGTGAGTGGATGATGACGGTGTGTCAGCGGTATCAAATGGGAGAGTTGCCGTTCCAGCAAATGGTGCACTCATCAGCACGACCGAACGGAAGACATCTGGACGAGCGACCGCGCACCACGACGCTACCAGTGAACCGAAGTCGTGACCAACGAGATGTAAGTGTCGGTACCCGAGGGCCGAGACAAGGGCCAACATGTCTTGGATCTCGTTCAGCATTCGGAAAGGTCTCAGGTCATCGTCGAAGGTGACACCGGCACCGTCAGTGCGACCGTATCCTCGTAGGTCTGGAGCGATCACGTGGTATCCGGCGTGAGCCAAGCGAGGCATAATGTTTCGCCAACTGTAGGCAAGTTCGGGAAAGCCGTGGAGGAGCAGGACAGCTGCCCGAGATGTCGTGTCGTACCCGGCTTCGAGAATGTGCATACGGAGCCCGTTTACGTTGTCGATAAATCGTGAACGAATACCCGAAGACAAGAGGTCATCGGGATACGGCGCCTGGACGGAGAACGAAGTGGTCGCCCCAGAAGCAGCTAGCAAGGTTCGAGGTGTCATAGTTGCTGCGGCGAGTCCGGTGGAGAGATTCCAGATGAGCTGACGGCGTGAGAGCGCGTGTGTCGCCAATACGTCCCTCCAAGTGGAGTGCTGTGCACTTAATTGGTCGTCTTCCGTTAATGAGTTCTCATAGCGAATCGAGAATTGTCGAGACTAACTCTACTCGGAGTCAAACTCTTTAGGCGGTGTAGTCAAGGAGTAGCAGGGGGCTTTTGGGTGGGTTCTCCGAACGGTGGGCTAGACGGGATAAGATACCGAATGCATCTAATCCTTGTCGTTCTCTTATCATTCGCGGTGGCTACGGAAACTCTCTTGGCCGCACCTTCCGCCGGTCGAGAAAATACGTCCAGCCAGGAAGTGTCTTCTACCTTAGCGATCTCGGCAGACTGGATGAATGGAAGTGTGTCTCTATTAACCCCGAGTTCATTGCTTGCGGCGGACGGTTCGTTTGATGATGCGTTGATCGAACGGATACCACTTGCCTCATTGGACCAACAAGGTCCGCTAACGCTTCTGGCGATGCCGGATGGCAAGCGCGTGGTCGTGCTCCGTTCGCTCGGAGTAATGCGGTTTGTCGGCGCAAGGCTCGGGATTGACACGGATGCCCTACCTGACACTGGTGGCGCGGTTATCGTTCTTGATCTCGAGACCCGCGAAGTGGTCGCTGAGTTTCCCACAACGGACTTACCGATTATGGCCGCTCTTGACGTGCCGAGAAATCGAGTGTTCGTGAGCTTTCTCGGGTCAGAGGGAATCGGTCGTATTGTTGAGTACGATTTAGACACGCTCAGTGTGAAAGATGAGGTTGATGTCGCGCCATTCGTCGAAGGGCTTGCCATTAATGACGCGGGAACACGTGGTGCGGTGATCGGCGCCGTTGATGGGCTCTATTTATTTGACCCTGCCGACCTGGCTGGAAGTCTAAGTAAGATGCCGTTGAAACTGGCCGCGGATAGTTCTGGCGTGACGTTCATTTCTGGGTCCGAGCGTCTTGTTGTAGCAAATTCCGTCGGTCCAAGTAACTATGTTGTGGTCGATGCATCAGACCTTAACGCTCCATCTATAATCGAAGAGGGCGGTGGCTTGGATGGCACTCCGTTTATGATTGCCGCGGTGCCTAATCGTCAAGAGGTCGTCTTTCCTATTGTTGGCGACAACTCAGTTCGGTTGATTCATCTCGACGTCTCGAAAGTACCAGCGCGATCGCTGCATGAAATCGACGTCCAGAACGTTAGTGCGTTTCCCCAAGCGGTGACGGTGTCACCGGATGGTCGTTTCGCCTTCGTCGGCGCCGCAGGATCAAAAGAGTTATTGGTCTTCGATCTTGTCAATGGTGAGGTTCAGCGAAAGACCTGGCTGGATGAGCCCGGGCCGACTTCTTTCGTCATTGTCCGTTAGAAATTAAGATTATTTCTGTTTATCGAAAGGGATTACGGTGGGAAAATATATTCATCTTGTGAGTTCTCTTCTTTTTTGCTGTGCGTTGGTGTCATGTGCGCCGACATCCGACTCTAGCGTTGGTAGTGGTAGTAGTTCAGGTGGCGACGGCGACGTGCCTGATACCGAGGACGCCAGAATTCTCAACGCGCTTGGCCAGTTACTTGGACAAAACATTGCCGATGTTGGACTTTCAGCTGAGGAGTTTGCGTTTGTACAGCGCGGCTTGAGTGATGCTGTTCTCGGACGAGATCCGCTCGTCGAACTGAGTGAGTATGGTCCCAGAGTGCAGGAGTTGATGCAAGAGCGTGCGGCCAGGGCGTCGGAAGCGGAGTTGGAACTGGCGACCGCGTTTATAGAAGAACAGGCGAATATTGATGGTGTGGAACGTACAGAGTCCGGCATTGTGATCCAGGAACTCACTGCAGGCACAGGCGCGCAGCCGACTGCCGAAGATACGGTGCAGGTTCATTACCATGGGACACTGCGGGACGGAACGGTATTCGATAGTTCCGTGGAACGTGGCGAGCCGTCGACATTTCCCTTGACCGGCGTGATTCCCTGTTGGACCGAAGGTTTACAGCAAATTAATGTTGGAGGAAAAAGTCGACTAGTGTGTCCACCAGACCTAGCATACGGAGCCCAAGGCCCGTCGGGAATTCCAGGAAATTCCGCGTTGGTGTTCGAGGTTGAATTGCTCGATATCATTCAAGATTGAAGATGTGCTGTTTTTGCAGGGAGCGAGAACCGATGCGGAACTTGATCGAGTCGTTTTTGAGGGTTGGACAGCGAACCGTGGCGGTGGCGGGACTGACAGTCGGTGCGGCCTGGGCCACCCAGGGGAGGTCGCTCGAGGTGGTCGTGACCTATCAGGGGGGCGAGGTCAGTTCGACCAACGTCATCTACGTGACGGTCTACGACACCTCGAACATGCAGGGTGGAGCGCAGCCAATCGCGTGGCAGGTCGTCACCGAGAACAGCGAGACGGCGTCGTTCTCCAACCTCACCGCCTCGCCGGTATATGTGGCGGCGCTCTATGACGAAGGGGGTAACTGGGATTGGCAGTTTGGGGTTCCCTCCGGCTCGCCGGCCGGTCGAATTGAGGACGCGTCGTTTGCACCCGTGGCGATCGAACTGACCGCAGGGGAAGCCGTGACGGTAGAACTCACTTTCAACGACGCTTTCAGGATGCCCTGAGCCCGTGAGAGTGTGCCGCTTCGTATTGGTCGTCGCTGAGGCAGGATTGTCATATGAGAAGGGCCGGGTTATTTCTTTCGGGGTTGTTTCCCGTGCGTGTTGATCAGCTCGTTCGAAATGTGAGGGGTTACGTGATGCAAAAAAAAGGTTACCGAGTGCGAAGTGTTTCGGTCCATGTATTTGTCGCGATTCTTGTTGCCTGTGGATTGGTGCCTTCGTTTGCTCAGACAGAGAGCGAAAGCGTTCCTGTGACGGATGCAATGCTCCAGAATCCAGCACCGGAGGACTGGCTCATGTGGCGGCGCACACTCAATGGCTGGGGTTATAGTCCCTTGGATCAGGTCACCACGGAGAATGTCGGTGACCTACAGTTGGTGTGGTCTCGCGCGCTCACGGAAGGTCGCCAACAAGGAACGCCATTGGCCTACGACGGTGTGCTCTACATGCCCAACCCGCGGGATGTGATTCAAGCGATCGATGCGGTGTCGGGGGACCTGTTGTGGGAGCACCGCCGTGAGGTCCCAGAAGATGTGGGTGATGCGGGTCTGCGGACGAATAACCGCAATCTTGCCATCTACGATCGTTTCATCATTAACACGAGCATCGATGGCTACGTTTTCGCGCTTGATGCGCGCACGGGTGATTTAGCGTGGGAGACGGAGATTCTGGACTATGAGACGTACCGCGCTATGCAGGGTTCCGGGCCGATTATTGCGAATGGCAAGGTGATTTCCGGTCGGAATTGCCGGAAGCCGGAGTCCTGCGTGATTACGGCGCACGATGCGAGAACTGGCGAAGAATTATGGCGCCGGCGTACGATTCCGGGGCCGGGTGAGCCGGGGGATGAGACGTGGGGGGATGTGCCCTTTGAGGACCGGCAGCATGTTGGCGCCTGGATGGTCCCAAGTTACGACCCGGCACTGAATTTGATTTATGTTGGGACGTCGGTGACGTCGCCGGCGCCGAAATTTATGCTCGGCGGGACGGATCTTGCCCATCTGTACCACAACTCGACGTTGGCATTAAATGCAGATACGGGCGAGATCGAGTGGTATTACCAGCATCTGAATGACCATTGGGACCTGGACCATCCGTTTGAGCGGTTGTTGGTGGATACGGCGGTGACGCCGAATCCGGCGGAGGTGAGTTGGATTAATCCACGGATCACGCCTGGCGAGCAACGGAAAGTGATCACGGGGATTCCGGGAAAGACGGGGGTGGTGTATACGTTGGACCGGGCGACGGGAGAGTTTTTGTGGGCGACGCCGACGATTACCCAGAATGTGATTAGTGACATTGACGGGGCAACGGGCGCGGTGACTGAGAACTCGGAGGTGGTGTTTAGTGGACTTGGTCAAGAGGTTCTGTCGTGTCCGTCTTGGATCGGAGGGAAGGATTGGGAAGCAGGTGCTTATAGTCCACTTACAAATGCTATGTATTATCCACTTCGAAACACCTGTGCGAGACTGCTTTCGACAATGGAAGGCGGTCTAGCTATCTACCGACTGGCTGCGAGGATTCAACTCGCGCCGGGAACTGAAGAGGTTGGAACCATCCAAGCAATTTCGGCCGAGACTGGCGAGATTGTATGGGGCTACGAGCAGCGGGCGGCGACGTTGTCGCTGGCTACGACGGGCGGTGGGCTGGTGTTTGGCGGTGACGCAAATGGGCGATTCCGTGCGTTTGATCAGAAATCTGGTGACGTCCTCTGGGAGATCAATTTGGGGTCTCCGGTGACAGGGTTTCCCATTAGCTTTGCGGTTGATGGTCGGCAGTATGTCGTCGCCAGTACAGGGACGTCGTCAAATTTTGGTTCCTTGCACCCAGAACTGAATCCGAGTGCTGGAAACAACCTCTTTGTGTTTGCTCTTCCGGAGCGTTAATACTGTTGCCGTCGTTGGTGGTGTTGATTACGTTAATGCCCTACGTCTGAGCCGGTATGTTTCCGTGTTTTGACCACCTCCAGTGTGGCTCACTCGGGTGTTGCCATTCGGCAGATTTGGCAAGCAGTCATCATTAACTTGAAATCACGAAGTCCGTGAAAGCTTTGCTCACTTGGTCCAATTCTATTTTTTGGTTGCATTTATGAATTCCTATGGCAACCTATGATTCGGAGAAGTCGCCGTCGACAATTAGTTTCCCGTGCTCGTCCGTTTACTCGGTTAAAACGTTAAGGGGGAGTTAATGAGTTCCGAACGAATCCTGTTCGCTGCACTCGTCGTTGTGGCCATTCTTGGAGCGATTCCACAACTAGCTAATCCCGTTTGGCTCACCATCCTCGTGTTGCTTGGACTGGTCGGTGGTGGAATGGCTGCAACTCCGGAGCCTTCGGAACGAGTATTGGTTTATGTGCTCGCTGGCTCACTACCGTATTTTTCCGACCATCTGGATCACATTCCCGCCGTTGGGGCATGGCTAAATATGGTTCTGGACAACTTGGCGGTTGGTATCGCTGGGATTGCGGTTACTTTCCTTGCGAAAGCCATCTACGGACGGATTGTTTCGTCGTAGTACTCGATTTTTTTCTGACATTTGCAAGCTAGATTGAAGCCATCATGACGCGCGAATGCTCGCGCGTCATGATGGGATGACGTCGACACTGGTTTCGCCGTTCGTCTCGAAGTCCTTGATTGATCATGTGATGGCTGCGTCAGGGCGTGAAGCCGCATGATTGATCGAATCTGTAGTCGTTCTTCGCTTTACTCATGTCGGTTTGAAGGCCGATTGGTGGGGCAATCTGTCTTCTTGCTGCGCACAATGTATTCTCCTTGAGCAGGGATATTTTTTTCGGTAGGAGACTGGCAAATAACGTTGCGATTCAACATAGGCCAGGTTAGAGCTTTAATCAGATCTGTTCTCGATCGTTTTACAGGTCTCGGCGACGTACGTCGCGGACTCGGTCGCAGTGTCAGACTCCTTAAGCGTCTCCGCGACGCGCAGCAAAAAGATCGTCTTATTCTGAGTCGACTTCAACGAATACTTGAGTCAGGACAGAGTTCATACCCGATTACTTCTCGGGAGACACATAACGAGAACAACGTCTCTAGGTGCGACTCTGTTCGTGAGGTGGACGGTCAGCCGGAAGACCTTAGGCAGCTGAGCACTTGTCCTGTGTGTGGCGCGGATTCTCGTTCAATGGTTTGCGAGTACAACCGATTCATCTTGGAGGACAATCCCTCGGATCCATAGGCAGCCGCTTACCAATATTGCGTATGTCATTTTTGCGGGATTCTTTATGCTTCTAATCGTCCTTCGGGTAGGCGATTTCGGTTTCTGCTTGAGAATTTTCAGAAGGCTCTCGGTCGTATTGGTCCCGATGGTGATAGAGATCGCAATATCCTGTTGAATCCATACGCGGTCGCCGATGGGGATAGACGGCGCATCCGCACGATGGCATCACGTGGTCTTTTTGTATCTGACCACGACAAAGTTCCCCAAAAGCAGTGGTTGGCTGGAGCGCTTCGTGACCGTTTGGCTAGTGCTAAGCATGTCGAAGTGTTGTCGTCACTTGTGTCAATACGACGGATTCGTGTGCTGGAGATACGCTCGCGTACAGGTGCAATACTAGACGCGTTAAGGCGTACTTATGACGCCGAGGTATGTGCTTTGCCAATGTTTGAGAGTCAGCAAGAGATCATACGCGCTCTATACAAAATCAGAGCTGATGAGTTGATCGATTTTGAGCGCTTCGTGATCCCGTATACAGAGTCATTTAATTTAATAGTTTCGAACCACATGTTTACTCACATTCTTCACCCGGGAGAATTTTTCGCCGAACTTCACCGGCACATGGCGCCTGGTGCGTATCTCTACCTCTATAACGAACCTGATGAGCTCGATTTTTAAGTCTTTCACAATCCATGTTTTCGGTGCTAAATCCGTTTCATATGCAGGTTGTGGGTTCGTCGTCGATTGTTAGGGCGCTGAGCGCTAACAGATTTGAAATAGTTTTCCTTGGACACGATGAAAAGCAAATCTTTTGGCTCGCTCAATATAGGCCGGAGGTTCAGATTCAGCCCATGACATCTGAGGAGAAAGTGGCTCGTCTCGAGTCATATAGTCGAGCGAGGGACTACTCGATTATGAATTTACCGGTAACGGTTCGGGATCGGTTGTTTTCAGCTGAATGGCCGGAGATCGTTAAACAGTTGGTTGTTCATGGGATCTCGAAAATTGATCCCAAAGGTCGAATTACGCCGAGGCGCGGTGGTTTACCAGAAAATTAGTTCTGATAGGTGTTGGAGGCCTGTTCTAACATTTAACGAGCGTCTCGAATCATTTACGGCCCATTAGCTGTGGCTTCGTGTTCGGGCAACCGCATGTCAGTCAATAGTCAGTTTTGCTGAGGGATGCTCTTAGGATTTCTCGGTCATTGCGGTGGACGATATGGCCGTTTGCATATGCTGGGTGCACCCAGTTGACCATGCGTTCTGGGCCATGCCAGCCTCCATCAGGCGCTGTCGGTTCGATCAGGGCTGTCCGGCCTAGTTCAGTGTATCCCGTTGGACTGAACCGCGCCATGATGAGTAGGCCTTCGTCGTTGTTGACAAAGTAGCGGTCGCCGTTTTGTACAAAGAAAGCCGTAGAAAATTCCCGTTGGGTAGTCATTTGATCACTCATCCATAAGCGTTCTCCTGTGAGCGCGTCTAAACCTCTCATCTCACCCCAGGATCCGATTCCATAGATGTAATTCCCGGCCACGATTGGCGTCGTTATTACCGCGTGTAACCCAACGGTTTCATCCCGAAGGTAGTTGGTCCCTGTGCCCTGCCAGATGACTTCAGCGGCAGGACGGTCGCTGTTGAGGCGCATCATCAGAGACCCGTTATAGAGCTGGGATACCAAAAGGTAGTTTCCATTTTTGACTGGGGTGGCGACGGTCATTCCATCCGTGGTTTCGAACGACTGTTCCCAGAAGAGTTGTCCGGTTTCAGGATCTAGAGAGGCAAGTCCTTTTGAATGCCAGATTGCTAGTTGGCGCGCACCGCCAGCTTCAAAGATCGTCGGTGCGCTGTAGCCGGCTTCAGCGACGACATCGAGGGCGCGCCAGACCTCGGCCCCGGTGTATTTGTCGAAGGCAACAACGAGCGCATCCGGTTCGCCGCCGACAAGGGCGAGTAGCCTGGAGCCATCAATCAATGGCGCACTCGCCACTCCCCATGGTGGAATGGATAGGTCGTAATCCTCGACGTAGTCTCTTTCCCACAGAAGGCTTCCGTTCTCCACATCCAAACAAAACAGTCGACCTGTGGCCCCAACCACGTAGACGCGATCATCGTCGACTGTTGGTGTCGCACGAGGTCCGATTGCGTAAGATGTCATCAGCATTCGATAGGAGGTTTGCCACTCATGACTCCACAGTATGTCACCCGTCTCTTCGTTGAGTGCGAGTAGCCGCTCTGTTCCATCCATTGTCCGTGAGGTTGGCGTTTCACTCCAATCCATCACAAATACACGGCCATTTGCTACTGCGGGGCCAGCGTAGCCGGATTTGATAGGCACGCGCCAGCTGATCTTGAGTCCTTTATCTGGAAACCGCTCAATAATTCCAGTGTCACGCCAGATACCAAGGCGATCCATGCCACGCCACTGGGGCCAGTCCTCAGCGTGAGTCGAAGCCGTCATAACCAATAGGCCTAGTCCCACAGAGTAGGCGGTGAGGGATCGACAAATTTGGCAACCGAACATTTCACAGACCTCCACGGCGGAAGAAGCGACCGAATCTCTGACTATAGGGTAGCTTGATTCGAATTGGGGTTCAACGCAGCGCCATTGTAAACGAAGCGAGCAATGTTCTGCTTACTACCTGAGACACGGTGGTCGAGCCGGACATGAGAAGTCTTCGGAGTTGGGAGTGAAGGTTTTACTTCGCGGCAGAGAATGAGAATATGTTGGTCGATGGACAGGCGCTAAACAAGCGCGCGGCTGAGATATCGCCTGAATGCGTCAGGCTCGTAGATTAGACGCTCCAGTTCCATAGAAGGAATCTTAAATAGCGGTGTTTGGTGCGTAATGTAACGAGTCGAATGGGGTGGTCCGCCGTCTGCTTCATCTGGACCGTTGGCGCCAACAAAATCGGCGTAACGTTTAACCTCGCCGTCGACCTCACACTCCTGGCCGATGATCCATAAACGGCCAAGTTTGTAACGTTTTTTAGCCTCGATGTCAGCGATAGTTGACCAAGTGCAGCCAGTGCTGTTGCCGGTGAATGCAAAAAAGTTCGGCGGGGTGCCGAGATGTTTCTCCAACAACGTGTCGTTGGTCTCCATTTCTCGTCGAAGCGCATCCCCGTTCGGATCGATGAGTGATAGCTCAGATAAGTTTGGATGGGAATGGGTATGGGCGCCGATTGTCCAACCGGAGACCATCAGTTGATAGATCTGGTCCCATGTGGCACAGATCGATCTGGGTGTGTCCTGTGGCGTCTGTCCGCATCGTTCTTCGAAGTGCCCGGTATTGACGAATAGGTTGCCCGTGAAGCCGTATTGTTCCATCAATGGGAACATCTCAGTGAACACACTTTGCACGGGGTGGTCCACATCAATCAAAATCGGGCGGTCAGGAAGAATTTCGGCACCTGTGAGCCACGCATAGAGCTGGTCGTAATTGATCGTGGAAAAGCCCAGCTCATTCATGATTTTTAAGTATTGTTCGAATCTGTTTCGGGTAAGGCGCGCATTGATACCATGACACATTGTTATTGGGATCTTCACTGCTTGTCGCGACAAGTGTCGCGTAGATGTGGCGCTGAAAGAAAAATATGGCACGGCAGTCAATCCCATGCCCGTTAGTCCGGATGTGACAAACTGTCGGCGGCTCCATAATTTCTTTTGATCCATTAGAAACTCCTCGATCTCCTTGCCAGCACTTACAGAACGATCGGCGCGGAGGAGAAACCAGCAAGAACTCTAATTACATAGTTCGTCGTTGTCACTTCTCGGCACAGGTTCTCAGTCGTTACGACTAGAAGGTAGTATTCACAACCTCAATTTTAGAGAACACAATAGACTCAAATGAGGATGAAATCATTCAATTTTGTTGCGGGCTTCGGTGGTAGGCCAGCAATCCGGACGCGCTACTAGAATTCTGGTTGGTGCGATTACTTGGCGAGCGTGTATCTTAGATATATGAATCGAAGATGGAGACCCGGTGCTCAGATACATCGGAACGCTATAACTTGTGGCACGAGCCTTAAGAGAGTTTTTTGTTTTGCGATCTTCGCGGTCGTATTACCCTCTATTTGCTTGGCAGGTTCGCAAGCGATGCGACTTGAGGATCCGATTCCGGCAACGATACGAAAGGGAACTCTTCTTGTTGGAACCGAGGAATTCGTTCGAGTTCCGCAAACCGTGGATTCGAGTCAGGGAGGCCAGACCAACCCAGCGTACGCGAGAATTCAGTATCTGGTTCCTTTAGGCGACGGGTCAGGACGACTTGCGCTGAACGACCTCCGTGGTCTCCTATATCTGACTGACGAGCGCGGAAGTGAGCCGACCGTGTTTCTTGACCTGAGAACCCAGAACGTCGGTTTTGATGACTCGATGTTTCCGAATGAGACCGGTCTGGTCAGTGTGGCTTTTCATCCCCAGTTCGATGATGAAGGGACTCCTGGATATGGGAAATTTTACACAGCCTACAGTGCGGAATCGGACTCGGGAGTGGCCGATTATTTAGAGGATGATGCGGAAAGTCATGAAAGTGTGATTCGGGAGTGGACGGTGACCGACCCGAATGCGAATCTGTTTAGCGGAAATTCTCGCGAAGTTTTTCGAATCGGCCAGTTCGCCGCAAACCATAACATTGGAACGATTGCGTTCAATCCGTACGCTGAAGTCGGGTCAGCTGACTATGGCGTTCTCTACGCATGCCTCGGAGATGGTGGGGCCGCACACGACCCGAGAGACTACGGGCAATCTCTTTCGGTTCCTCAAGCAGCCATTATTCGCATCGATCCACTGGCTGGTAACGGCACTGTGGGCTACGGGATCCCTCCGGACAATCCTTTTGTAGGTAGTGCTGGTGTCGCACCAGAGATTTGGGCGTATGGCCTGCGTCATCCACAACATTTTTCTTGGGACAGAGATGGCCGAATGTTTATCGGAGACATTGGGCAAAATCAAATCGAGGAGATTAATCTTGGTGCACCAGGTGCAAACTACGGCTGGCGACGTCGTGAAGGAACGTTCGCAACTGGTTACGCGGTTGGACGAGGTCCTGGCCCGGTTTATCCGAGACCGACTGATGATGACCGTGAGTTCGTCTACCCGGTGGCACAATATGACCACGACGAGGGCAACGCCATTGGTGGAGGCTATGTGTATCGAGGAGACGCGATTCCTGAACTGAGAGGTCAATATGTGTTTGCTGACTTTCCCCGGGGACGATTACTGGCCATTGACGTGGACACACTTGATGGTGACGAAGCGGTAGAGATCACCGAGGTTCGATTGCTGCTTGAGGGACGTGAGCAGGAGCTTGTCGATGTGGCGGGTTTTCCAAACACATATGGTGCCGGTAATCGGGTTGATCTCCGCTTGGGAATTGACTCGACGGGCGAACTCTACTTGTTGACAAAAGGTGATGGTTGGGTTCGTAAGCTAGTGTCGGCTTCACAGCGTTAGGTTGGAATTTTCGTGGGCTCAGACGAGACGCGAAATTCGGGTGCGCGCAGAAATCGTCCCAACCTTCAATGATAAGGGCCTGTGTTTCTGATGAACCGACAAAAACGATAGTTTGACTGGGTCTTGAATTCTATTTACCTGCGTGTTCTTGGGCCCGGGCTCCACTGAGTACGTTGCTCAGACTGTAGTTCCCTTCGTGGCAAGCATATTCGTAAAGCGGCCCTTCCGTTACGCCGCGAGAGTTTTGGTTTGTTGTCAACGGAATTCTGACACTCCACGGTTGTGTGAATTTGGCGGGGTCCGTCAACGTAAATTCGTACTCAAGTGTATCGAGGTCGAGCCGGGTAAACCGTTCGACAAGGTGCATCGTTTTTGTAGGCATGCGCCACGTGGCGGCCCAGCGCTCGGATGTTTTGTCGGCAAAGTGGAGTGATTCAACGACAAGCGTGTCGCCGTCCCATTGTCCTCTGATATCACCATTCCATTGGTGAACAGAGGCATGTGGACGATCCGTAATAGGAATGATGCGTCTGTCACGAAACATTTCGTGGAGAATAACGACGTGGTCAGGTGTTTGAGCAATTAAGTGATTAGGATTATAGCCAAGCCAAAACATTGGAACGCCGTCGGTAAGACAACGTTCGCCCGTGTCAACATCAACCCATGAATTGCGTTCACCATTTACTCGATACGCAATCTGCCGACGTTCGCGGTCTGCCATTTCCGGTGTGTAAGGTACTCTTCCGTCACGCGGGTCAGTAATGAGTGCCGTACGACGGTCGGGAACTACACGAGTACCGGGGTCAAACCAGATTTGGTTATAGGTGCCTGGGTCTCCAGCGTTCGGTTCGCGCTCAATAAATCTGTTTTGATCCGCTCGATGCTCGAGAAGAGTCGCTTCTTCGTCAGTCAGAAATTCCTTATTGGCATGCTCTGCTCGTCGTTCAAGTGGTGTCATCGTCGAACCAGTCCACACTCCTTGCAAATCCGGGTGGCCCCAAGGAGTCCGAGGCGTGTTTTGAGCTGTGGCACTGAAAGGCGCAAGCCAGAATGTCATCACGATAATTGCGGTGTTCGAGCATCGTTTTTGCATGTAATCGTCCTTTTTTGGAGACTGCTCTAGCCTAACGCGAGTTGACTGTCAGTTCAACGGTGAAAGTCGAGACTGTCTGGAGTGAGTCGACTCGTGGAACTGTCCTAATTGACCCACGGTTTCTGCGGTAGTACGCGGTTGGTTTAAAGCCATGTGAGAAGATTCGGTGGTTTTGTGGACGTCTCGTTCGTCGTGTAGCTACCGAGTGACTAAAATATGGCAGAATCCTTGTCTTATGTGAGGCGTCGGTTGGTTGTTCTCGGATATTCCGTGGACTAGTTCAAGACTCTTAAAGGAGGAACACGATGTACTGTCTTCGATACGGAATGATTTTAGGTGTTGGTCTTTTTCTCGGTGTGAACGCTGAGAATGCGGCGGCACAAGGCATCGGTCCCTCGCTGGCGGATGCGCAGAAGGCTCTCATGGAGGCGGGAAAGTCTGCCGAAGGGATGGGCGTAAACCTTAGCTGTGCGGTTGTTGATTCACGAGGAACGTTGGTGGCTTTCACGCGCATGGATGACGCACGTTACTTTACGGCCGATGTGGCTGTTGGTAAAGCGCGTGCCTCCGCAGCATTCGGTGCTCCGTCGGGTGGATTGAGTGCGATAGCATCACTTGGTCTTGGTGAGGTCATTGAAGGGGGGAAGATGCTGTTCTTGCAGGGTGCCGTGCCAATCACGCAGAATGGCCAGTTGGTCGGCGCCCTCGGCTGCAGCGGAGCGTCTGCACAGCAGGATGAGGATGCAGCAAACGCCGCGGTCGCAACGATTCAATGACCATGAGCAGTAGCCGTATGGTGTAGAGAACCCTGCGGATGAATGTGCCGGGCTTAGGGCATGAGAGAACAGGCAGTATACGGTTCCGAATGACGGCATTCTGGACTCGTCGAGTGCTCGGCAGAAGGTCGTTCAAGACGGTCGAGCTTCCTGGGTCAGATGGCTACTATGTTTCAGATGGCTACTATGTTAATGAGCGTTTCTCTATCATCGGGATAGTTGCGACAAATCGGGAAGGTCGGGACGGTGCGCACTCACGCACCGTCCCGTTTGTTGGTCATTACGCTTGAAATAATCACTCGACCGCCATTGCGTGGGTCGTCCTGTAGCTATTGACGCAGACTGTGAAATCCTCGACTCGCTCAACAGCCGCCCGTTGCAGCGATTTTGGTAGGTCCAATAGATTCGAGCGTCTTAGTGTGTCGCTACGACGAATGGCCCTAGCAATTGGATCGGAGGATCCCGCTTGCAGAGCCGCCGACCGAAGTGATTGGTTCGCTCTCTTTCGTGGCGACAATTGTATTTGACGTTGCGGTTATTGCAGTTTCTGCTGAAGATGAGCCAGGACGATGTTCATCTCTTCATTCGGGCTAAATTCAACAACTTCTGCATCTTCTTCAATGATTGCCGTGTGTCCTGGTGGCCAGTAGTAGATGTCGCCGGCCTGAACGTGTTCCTCAGCACCGTCGCCATATTTGATGTGTATGCGCCCTTTGATGATGTAGCCCCAGTGAGGACACTGACAAAGGTCGTTAGGAAGTCCCTTGAGCAACGGGCTGATATCCGTGCCAGCAGGAAACTGAATGTATGCACAATTGGTTGACCCAAATTTCTCAGACCTGTGACTTCCAGTCTCTGTCGAGATCACCGTTCCGCTCAAGTCGTTTATGTTCTTTCTCAATTTGTCCCTCCCTTTGGCGTCAATCTTGCGTATGTCATGACACAAACATCGAAACAGATTGCGACGTATCCATAGTTCTAGTGCAATTGAGTCACTGACTGTTAGACGAATTCATCTTTGCTTAACAACATCGTCATAAGGCATTATCTAATTGCGTGGTCAATGTTTCGCCGACTTGACCCCTGAAAGTGTCGACGTCAATTCATAAGGATCCTCTGCATTCGTCCTCATACCCCATTTCTTGCATAGTCTGCGAAGGTGCTGCCATCTGCTTCTATGACAGGAACAATGGTCGACGCGACTGGCTGTGCGTTGCAGGTTCGTAATTATGATACTAACAGTCAATGAGACATTTCACTTCTGACTGTGGAGGTCGAGTAGCGCCTTGGGCATTGTTTCTTCCGTAGCCTGATACACGGGTCCGAGAGACGGAAAGTAAGTGAAGTGGCCGAGGCCCAAATTTTCGGAGCGAATGTTAGTCCTTACTCCATCCCTTGATGTGAAGTGGTTGGCCAGCCATTCGCCGTGTGAAGGTGGTACCAACGAATCATCTTTGGCATACCAAACAGCGACGTTCTTCGTCTTGATCTTGCGTGGATCGAAGCCCCAGAGGACGGTGACGTCGAAGGAGAATTGCTCCCAGCCCTGTCCTTGGGAGCCACGTGCGACGAGGCGTGTCTTTTGGTCATCGTCGATGGTGTCGAAGACCCAGGGCCTTGCCTTCATCGTCTCTTTCCCTTCTGGGAGGTAACGCATAAAGCGGGCTGGGGGAGATATGCCCGGAGCAACGCACATTAGGTCTGCAACGAGGAAATTCCATGCCTGGTACCACGAGCGCGCGTCGGGTCGAGGAAGGGAGTCGGCTTTGGAGTCCAGGTTGAATTTCTTACAGATCGAATCCGGAAGGTACGGCACATTGAGACCCAGGGCGACGCAGCGATCGAGCGGAAAGTGCCAAGCAATCGCCATCGCATGTGCAGTTCCGAAAGAGGTGCCCTCAACCATGAATTCCTCGACGCCTTCCGCTTTAAGAATCACTTCTAGATCCAGAGGGAAATCCACGATCCGTCGCCCAATGTGAAGGTCACTGTAACCGTGGCACAGCACGGACGGTGCGATACCTTTCAGGTTCAGCTCTGTGCATAGCGATCCGTTGATCTGACATTGCCATCCTCCCGTTGTGCTGCTCCCGTGCATCGGGACGATGACTTTTGCGTCAGGCCGTTTGCTGCCATAGACGAGGTATTCCACGATACGTCCGTCGTCGGTCGTGATGTGACGACCTTCACCGCCGACCCGCGTCCAGTTGGTGTTTGGTGGCGTCAAAAGGACGCAACGGTTGCGCCCTCCGTTGGAGGCCATAGAGCAGCACAGCGAACCAGGTCATGAATGGAGCTCCAACGGTCACTGTGATGATGGCGATGACGAACGGGAGAAAAAGGAAACAGGCGACTGCTTCAGAAAGAACAGCGCCAAGGAGAATCACTAGGAACGCGAGACTCATTTCCTTGCCTAAGTTCTACGAAGATGATTGCAGCTCGATAGCCCTTTGCATGGCGTCGGCAGTGACACGAAAGTGAGAAGCCTCCCAGACAACGCGTCCGTCTTGAATAAGCAGTGCCTGTGGCGTTTCATGCCGCACATTCAAGCGAGTTGCTACGGCATCCGATATATCCCGATGGGTCTGCACAGTAACGATGGCGTATTGGGCGTCGTGTTGCCCTGTTCCGAGATGCTCTAGGAGTTCGTCGTGGGCCTGCGCACTGGTGCCACAGGTAACGCTGTGTTTGAACAATATGACTAAGCGTTCCCGTGATGCCGTAATCATACGTTCGAGTGCATCAACGCTGTCGAGTTCAATTAGATCCGATAGCACTTCGTAAGTTTAGCAGTGTCCGTGCTTAGGGAGGTGGCTTGATAGTCATGACGTGGCACGTGGTGTGTGATGAGGCTCCAGTTAAACTGGTCTGGCTGTTGTCGAGATGATCTCTGTCGTGGTTGAATTGGCAGCTGCCCAGCAGTAGGCTGGATAGTAGGAGATTTTACGGATTACACCAAGAATTGGTATCGAATATCAGGAACGAGTGATATGGAAGACATCTACGAACTTGGAGACTTTACACTTCAATCCGGCATCGTGTTACCAGAGGCGAAGCTCTCCTTTTCAGTGCATGGGACGTTGAATGATGCTCGTGACAATGTGATCGTTTATCCGACTTGGGCCACCGGTCGCCACTCGGCAAACGAAGTATTCGTTGGTCCAGGTCACGCCCTCGATCCTCAACGCTATTTCATCGTCATTCCCGACATGTTTACTAACGGGTAATCTACGTCTCCGAGCAATTGTTCGCCTCCCTACAACGGCGCACGGTTTCCATTGGTGACCGCCTATGACAACGTGCGGGCGCAGCACCGGTTGCTTGCCGAGCACTTTGGCGTCACACGGATACAACTGGCCATTGGCTATTCCATGAGCGGCCAACAAGCCTTTCATTGGGGCGTACACTATCCGGATTTGGTGCAACGTATCTGCTCGATTTGCGGGTCGGCAAAAACTGCGACTCATAATTGGGTCTACTTGTCTGCGTTGCAGTCCGTAATGGAAGCAGCCGATGGTTGGAATGAAGGGGAGTGTCGTATGTGGCCGCCTGGCTTGCTTCGCGCCGTAATGAGAATCGCGATGACCATGCTGCTGTCCCAAGATTGGTACCGAGTAGAAGGATTTAAGTTGGCCGGAGCATCTAGTGCGGAAGAGTTTCTGATCGGCGGAGAAGCGATGCTCGCGGATTGGACGCCCATGGACATTTATCATCAACTGTCGACGTGGATGGTGGCTGACGTTAGTGCGAATCCGGTGTTCAACGGTGATTTAGATGAAGCACTTAGCGCAATTCATGCACGGGCACTCGTCATGCCTTGTGATACAGATATGTATTTTCGTGTTGAGGATAACGAATTCGAAGTTGCCAAAATGCCGAATGCTGAACTAACGGTCATTCACTCGATGTGGGGACATGCGGCCGGTTTTCCCGGACAAAGTCCCGAAGATGATTTATTTGTCGATAATGTGGTGAAAGAGTTTCTCGCGAACTGACGGCATAATTTTTGAACAAATCATTTTTGTAGCTTTTCTTAACCGAGAGGGCTCCTATCATGGTTATTGTTTAGCGGAGGGTCGGGTGACTTCCACCGAAATGCGGATAGCTTACCAAGCTCATCTGGTGTCCACGGGGTTTCGCCCTGAACTCGCCGACCACTTGCCGGAAGTGCAACGTCGGCGCTGGCCACGAAGCCCAGCCGTACGGCCGACATAGGACGAACGACCTTCCGATGCTGCGTGAGTGGTATCGGGTCAGTCGATCCCGCTGGCCTCAGCGTGGATTCCCCTCCGCCCCGCTCGCTGCATCCTCTGCCTCGAGATTCCGCTCGCCGGCCAGAATGTTCCCCATGTCGTGGTTCCCTTCGTGGCAGGCGTACTCATACAGGCGCTGGTCGCTCCGCTCCATGGGGATGGACACGGTCCAGGGCTTCGTCCAGACCGTCGGATCGGTGATCGTCCACTCGTAGATCAGCGTGTCGGGGTCCACGCGCTTGAAGCGCTCGACGAGCGTCAGGTTCTCGTCGGGCGACCATCCGACGCCGGGCCTGGCCCGGTTGCCGTCGAGCATCAGGGTCCCTGTCCCCTCGCTCCTGAAGTTCGTGGTCGTGACCACGAACGTGTCCCCTTCCCATCGCCCGCGCGAGCTTCCGTTCCACTGGCGAACGTGGGAAGGCAGATGTGGACGTCCATCGAGTGGGACGATGCGAGTGTCGTGCACCATCTCGGTGTGGATCGCGACGTGGTCGCGCGTCTGGAACAACTGGATGTACTGGTTGTACCCGGCGGGGATGATCGGGGGACCGGCGTTGAACCCGAGGATGCACCGCTCGTACACGGGAAGGTCCTCGGGGTTGGCGGCTGCTCGGCGAGCCGCGTCGCGCTCGGCTTGTCGCTTTTCTCCAGCAGGCGT
>Ga0310120_10001313_pt1 | contig 18578 bp, 21 predicted proteins | sample CB27_AW_983_MG_FD_203506 | JGI IMG/M metagenome (GOLD analysis project Ga0310120, IMG submission 203506) | Marine microbial communities from Western Arctic Ocean, Canada - CB27_AW_983 | ecosystem: Environmental > Aquatic > Marine > Oceanic | place: Canada: Western Arctic Ocean | collected...
AATTCCATGGTTGAAAAACTAGTTCTTATATCTCCTTCTGGAATAATGAAACACTCAACTCCTGCTTTGGATGCTTATGTCATGGCTGCACTATATCCGAGTGATTCTAGCGCATCTAATGCATTTCAAATTATGTCTGGAAGTAAAAATATTGATAAAAAAATCATCAAAGGATTTGTACAGCGAATGAAGCTTCCAAATGCAAAGATGGCATTCATGTCTACGTTATTGGGATTAAAAGATGCTGAAATAATCTCTGAAAAACTAGTTTCCATAAAATCTCCCACATTAATTATTTGGGGAGAAAATGACCCTATCATTCCTATCAAATATGCTCAATCATTTGTTTCTGAAATTGATGACTGTAGATTTGTAAAGATGGAAAACTGTGGTCATACGCCTTATGTTGAGGCTCCAGATAAATTCTACAAAATTGTGTCTGATTTTCTCAAATAGCGATCATTTATTTATGCTTATTTCCATTGATACCCAATGACAGGCAAAAAAAACCAATTTGATCCTTCTGAGATGTATAAGCAATGGCTTGATAACATGTCAAATGCTCAAACAAATTTCATGAACACAAATCAATCTCAGTCTAATATGCAAAACCCATTTACTAACATGCAAAATATGATGCCAAATTTTCTGTTATGGGGTGCATTCAAAACTACTGTTGGAAGTAATGGCAGAATTTCAATTCCTGAAGCAGAGCGCGATGCTCTTGGAATTGAAGAAGGCGACTTGGTCCAAATAATCATCACTCCTATCAAATCTAAGAGCAATTAATCTCCACAGATTGGTTGTGAATGGTAATCATTACCAATAGGTATATATGCACATACCCGTAGAATACATTCATGAGTAATCAAAACAACGTAAAATCTGGTAACCACGGTAACCAAGGTAACCATGAAAACACATCTACAAAAGACGTTTTTTCAAGTTGGAAACAAACAAGCGACAAATATTTTGACGCAGTTGAGAAATCAATTCCAAGTTATCACCAATCTGTTACCAGTTTACAACAAGAATATCTCCAAGCATGCGATGATGCTATTGAATCCACAATTGAGTTTCAAAGAAAATTTGCAACCAAAGCAGGAATCAATACCAAAGTCCCAGAAGCAACATTGAAAGCAGTTCATGAAACAAGTGAACAAGTAGTCAAATCTTTTGATGTCCAAAACAAAATGGCACTTGCAACAGTTGATGCAGCACGTCAAAATGTTAAGACATACACAAACAACGCAAAAGCATTTGGTGACTTAACCAACAATGTAATGCAATCTTGGGTATCTGTATTCACACCAACAAGAAACTAAGTGTGAATTTCCTTTTTTTCTATTTTATTATGAATCCTAACCCTATATTATTAAAAACCAAATAATTCATGACTTTATGGATTTGTAAGTTAATATTGCATGAGAAAATTGTATAATCATGGCATCAATATGTTTCAACTGTAAAGAAGATATTACAACTCATGATTCACAAAAGATGATTGTTTGTTTGACTGCTCTATCTGGAAAAGTTGAATCCCTCCAAAAAAACTTGGAAGTCCAAAAATCTGTTCTTCAGGTACCTGATGATGCTGAAGCACTTGATCATTTTACAAAAACAAAAACTGGTGAACCAAGTAGAATGGGCTCAAACTAATTTTAAATTCTAATCTGATCTTGTTTTAATCCATTTGGTTAATGTTGGTAAAACATTCTTTTGACTATATGAACTAGCAATCATTCCTACATGACCTGTAGGATAAATTTCCAAATTTTTGTCATCTGAGCCTACTGCATAATGCAATGGCATACTGCATTCTGGTGATACCAAATGGTCTCCAACTGCCACTTGTGTGAAAACTGGCATTGTAATGTTTTTTAAAGATACATGTTGATTGCCTACAAACATTTTATCTTGTACAAGAAGATTCTCTTGATAAATTCCTTTAATCCACTGTTTGAATAACTCTCCTGGAATTGGAGGGGTCTCGGCAAGCCACTTCTCAATTTTTAGGAAACTATTCACATATTTTTCATTATCTAAATTTTGGAAAAATTTCAAATATTTCTCAATTCCCTGTTCAAATGGCTTTAGAATTGAAAAGCAATAATAGATGAATTCAGGTGGCATATTTCCTACCACGTCTACCATTGTGTCAACGTCAAAATTTTTTGCAATGTTGCTGATGACCGTTGTATCTTTCCATCCGTCTATGACTGGTGCAGTTGCAATAAGATTTTTCACTTTTTCTGGATGCAATGCAGAATACACTGTCGCAAGTGTACCTCCAGTACAATATCCTTGCAATGAAACTTTATCTACACTTGAACGATCACATACATCCTCAATACAATTGTCAAGATAATCATTTACATATTCATCGAATCCTAAAAATTTATCCAGCATCAATTCCACTTTCAAGTAAGTTTCGAATCCAACTTTTCTTAGGATCTATATCAAAAATATGATATCTATTTACAATTGCATATGAAATTACTAAAGGTGTTTTAATCTGCTTTGATGTAAGAGGTTTGTAATGTAGCATTCTGATTCGGTCTTCTTCATAGACTACATCATATTCACATGTGTCCATTTTTACCTCATGAGGAACTGAAATTCTTGATGGTATTTCTGCAATATTTCTGTTAAAATTCAGAAAATCTCCTATGATGGATTCGTTTACACTAGTCTCAAGAGTCATTTTTCACATCTCTTCTCTTTTTTGATGAATCTAATTTTTTGATCTGCTTCTTTAGACTGAATAATTCTTGATAAATCTCATCAATTTCTTCTTTCGTTGGCATATTTGCTGATTTGAGCATTATATCCATGATTGTATTCCATCTCTTGAGTAATTGCATTTCTGTTGAAACTAATTTATTATAATTTTTGGAAAAACTTTCTGTATCGAATAACTGAGTAAAATCATTTTCAAACATATCAATCCAAACTCTCTTGTACGCCTCTGTTGATTCTGCATCCTGTGGAATTTCTGAAACTTTCGACATAACTTTTTTCTGTGAATCTGCCCATGTTTCTCCTAACTGTTTGTAATATTCCATAAGGTATGTGTTAAAATTTACAATTTCTTGATTTGACTCTATTAATTCTTGAGAAATTTTCTTTATGTTTTCTGTAAAATTTCTTAGTGGTCCTACAGCTGTTAATGATGCTGGTTTTGATGCCATCATGGATATCATATCATTCCAAAACATCGATGTATGTTTGTAATAATCAAACATGTTATCAAGCGGTTTTTCCATGAAGAACTTTCTAGAAAACCGATCGCAATAAATAGTTCTATTTGTATTCACTATTGGTATCATGGAGAATGACGAATTATGCGCTAAAATCGCCAAAATTGCCCCCAAAATTCGCTTTTCGGGTCTCATAAATCATCGTGGGCGCCTTATTGCTGGAGGTATGGTTACAAAAGTCAAATCTCTAGAAGATGAAAAAAAGGATGAAATGTTATACATGGAACTTGCATTGCGTGTAAAGATGAGACAGGAATTTGATGCTGATTTTGGACATGTACACTTTACTCTCTCGTATCGTGAAAAACTAATTGTAATGAGCTATCCAATAGGGAAAAATGTTTTATTGGTATCCATGGATAAACGAAAATCATTCGACGAAATTCCATTTAAAATAGTTAAACTTATTCAAAAATCAATCTCCGTATAACTCCCAATCTTAGTTAATTCTGATCTTCAAAAAACTAATGTACTTGACTCTCTCATGAATTATGATGAAGTATTCTCCACTTCTTGGACTATTGGTGATCGGAGTATTTGCTATAGGATTTGCTTCCTTTGCTGATGCTCATCCTCATGTCACAATAGATTTGATGGAAACACATTCTCATGATCTGTACACCAGTGAAGATTTTATGTTGCATACGTATGAATATGTGGTATTGTTTGTCCAACAAATTCAAAGTATAATCTTTGGCTAATCTATTTCTTAGATTTTGTCTTTTTTTGTTCAATTGCTGCTTGTGCTGCTGCAACTATTGCAATAGGAATTCTATGTGGTGACGAGCTTACATAAGTTATGTCTACAGAATGGCAGAATTTGATAGAATTTGGGTCTCCGCCATGTTCTCCACATATTCCAATCTCCAAGTCCTTCTTGATATCCCTTCCTTGTTTAATTCCAATCTCCATTAGATGTCCTACACCATTAACATCAATTGACTGAAATGGACTAGTTTCTAAGAGCTCTTTTTCCATATATTCAGGAAGGAATTTTCCTTCTACATCTTCTCTACTAAAGCTAAATACTGCTTGTGTCAAGTCGTTTGTTCCAAAGCTGAAAAATTCTGCGGTGTTCACTAATTCATCTGATGTAAGACATGCACGAACAACTTCAAGCATTGTTCCAAAGCTTATCTGAAATTTCATCTTATATTTTTGTTGCATCTGTTTTTTGACATCATCATAAATTGATTTGATATAGTTTAATTCTGCCAAACTTCCAACCTGTGGGATCATTATCTGTGGTTTTGCATTGATTTTCTTTTTTGTGAGTTCTGCGGCTGCTTCAAAAACTGCTGTAATTTGCATTCTATAAATTTCTGGATATGTAATTCCAACTCTAACTCCTCTATGTCCCATCATTGGGTTAATTTCTGCTAGTTCTCGTGCTCTATCTAACACTCGTTTTGTTGCTACACTGTTGTCCTTTTCTTTGTAAATTTTATCCATCAATTCTTCTGGGTTTGGCAAAAATTCATGTAATGGTGGGTCTAACAGCCTGATTGTAACTTTGTATCCTTCCATGGCCTTTAAGATTCCAATAAAGTCACTTTTTTGTAATTTTTGTAATTTTTTAAGAACACTTTTTCTTTTATCTAATGATTCTGCCATAATCATCTCGACAAATAATCCAATTCTGTTTGTTTCATTGAACATTCTTTCTGTTCTACATAACCCGATTCCTTCTGCGCCATACTTTCTTGCTAATCTGGCTGCATCTGGGGTGTCTGCATTTGCACGTATTCCTAATTGTTTTGCATTTTGTGCCCATCTAAGAATCGTTTGAAAATCTTTTGTTACTTTTGGTTCAACTGTTGGTACCTCTCCGATGAAAACTGTTCCCATACTTCCATCAATTGTTATTGTTTCTCCTTCTTTCACTTTAATGCCGTTTGCCGTGCATGTATTATTATCATAATCAATTTTTAATTCTGCACATCCTACGATACATGGTTTGCCCATTCCTCTTGATACGATTGATGCATGTGATGATTTTCCACCAAGGCTAGTCAAAATTCCTTCTGCTGAGAAAAATGCTGGTACGTCTTCTGGTTTTGTCTCTTTTCTGATTAAAATGACCTTCTTTCCTGCTTCACCTAGTTCGATTGCTTTTTTTACATTAAAAATTGCAATGCCATTTGCAGCTCCAGGTGATGCTGCAATTCCCTTTGCTAATCTTTTATGTTCTTTTATTTTTGTTTCATCCATCGTTCTATGAAGTAGTGCTTCTAATTGCTGTGCTGGAATTCTTGTTAATGCTTTATTTTTATCAATTAATTTTTCTTTAACCATGTCAACTGATGTTTTTATTAGTGCACCTGCACTCATTTTTGCAGTTCTTGTCTGTAAAAGATAGAATTTTCCTTGTTCTATAGTGAATTCAATATCTTGCGGTTCTCTGAAATGCTTTTCTAATTTTGCACATGCATTACTCAACTCTTTATAAGATTTTGGCATTTCTTTTTTTAATAAATCTACATTCTTTCCTGTTCGAACTCCTGCAACAACATCTTCGCCTTGTGCATTGATTAGGTATTCCCCTTCAATCTCTCTTTTGCCATCACTTCCATTTCTTGTAAATACTACTCCTGTTGCACTGTCATCTCCCATGTTTCCGAAGACCATTGTAACAACATTTACTGCAGTTCCATTTGCAATATCTTTTGTAATGCCATTTTTCTCTCTATAAACAACTGCTCTTTCTCCCATCCAGCTTTTGAATACTGCTTCAATTGCTAACCCTAATTGTTCATTAGGTGTATCTGGAAATTTTCTTTTTGTATGTTTTTCACAAATTTTCTTGTATTCTGAAACAATTTTCTTTAGTGATTCAACACTTAGTTTACTATCGTCAGTTACTCCTTGTTTATTTTTTGCAGAATCTAAAACGTGATCAAATTTCTCATCATTTACTCCAAACACAACTTTGCCAAATAATTGAATAAATCTTCTGTATGAATCCCATGAGAATCTGGGATTCTTTGTTTGCTGTGCAAATCCTTCTACTGTTTTTTCATTTAATCCTAAATTCAAAATTGTATCCATCATTCCTGGCATTGAGATTGCGGCTCCAGAACGAACTGATACTAAGAGCGGGTTTTTTGTTGAATTCCATTTTTTACCTGTCTTTTTTTCCATCTTTGCAATATTTTTCATTACTTGTGGCATCACATCTTTTGAAAGTTTCCTATCATTATCATAATACTTGTTACAAACCTCTGTTGTTATGGTAAATCCTGATGGTACTGGAAGTTTTAGACGAGTCATTTCGCTTAATCCTGCACCTTTTCCTCCTAGTAACATTCTATTTTCACTGTCTGCTTCTTCAAATGCATAAACTGGTTTACTTTTTACCATGCAAAATTTTGTCGATTTACTAGCTTTTTAAACCCTTACAAAATTCGGAGATTATTTTCTCCCAATTTTTTGCTTTGACAATTCCACTTGCAACAAGAATTCCTTTCGAGCCAAGCTCCTTTGCTTTTGATACATCTTGACCTGAAACAATTCCTGCACCACACAAAAGTTTTGTTGAATTCCTAGCATTTTTTACTGCTTGTACTGCATTTGTAATTAAAGCTGGTCTTTCTGTAGAAATTGCTCTACCTGTACCGATTAGTTCTGGAGGTTCAATTGCAATAAATGTTGGATTAAGTTTTGCATATTTTTTTGCCTCGTTAACATTTTTTACACATAAAACTGTCTTTAATTTTAATTTTTGTAGACGTTTCACAAGTGATTTAATTTCTTTTTCAGAAATTCTATGTTCGCTGTGATTAATTATGGACCCGTCAATTTTTGATTTTTTAACAATTTCTGGCACCATGAAACCTGTCGTGCTGCCTACTTTTTTATCATCCATGTGTTGTGCTAAAATCGTAATCTTAAATTTTGTAATTAATGGAATGAGATGATGTGGTGGTGCTATGGCTATGGGGATTTTATATTTTCTTGAAATTTTCTCTGCAGTTTTTGCAATTTTAATAATTTTATCTCCTGCAATTTCATTGTAATTTTTACAATTTATGATAAACATATTATTTCCTAATTGATTTGGAGAGTTTCTCATATTTTAGCTTCATTATGATAACTGTCATTGTTAGAAACATTGCTGCAATATTTACCCCAATAATGTAAATGTCATCTACCTCAATACCATAAACAAGCCATAACGCGGCTCCAGCAAATATCGCTATAACTAGATATTTTGAAACATCTTCTAATTTCTTCGTTTTATACCCCTGAATAATTTGAGGCACCCAGCCTATCAAGATCAAAATTCCTGCTAATATTGCAACTATTCCTAATGTAATTTCGTCTAACATATCTAATTCCAGAAAAATTGGTCAATTCCTGTTTGTTTGGGTTTGCCAAGAATAGTATTAAAATCCAAGTCCATCGATGATGTAATTTGCTCTAATGTATTTTCCATAAATTCCATGTATTTTTTAGAGTCAATTTCAGATTGTTTTGCTAGTTCCACTGGTTTTACGCCTGGTTTGTTGAGTATTTTAACATATGATATTATGTCTCCTTTTTTTATTTCTCTCGTTGTTTCGAGTTGTTTTGCAGCTCGTATATGTTGTGGAATTGTTTTTACATATTCTGATGGTGCTTTACTAAGTGTCACATTGAATGTTAATTCTTTTAATGGAATACTTTTCTCTTGTACTCGTTTTGCATATTCTGCAATTTTTTCACTAACCTCTTTTTTTGCATTTTCGAACTCTTCTTTATCTTGAACTTTTGCTAATATGTCAAGTAATTCATAAAACAATGTCTTGATAAATGGTGGGGTATGTGATTTTTTACCTGTTAATCCTTTAACATCAACTTTTCCATCTTTTGTTACTCCAAAATAATTTTTCTTTCTATTACTTAATACTACATATCGATAATTTTTATCTACTTCTAATTCTACGCCGTGCTCTTTTTTTGCTAGTTTTATCACATCTTCAATTTGTTGTGGAGTTGGTTTTTTTACAAAAAGTGAATCTGTATCTCCATACAGAACCTCTAATTTGATACCTTTACATTTTTCAATCGTATCCATGATGATATATCTTCCTAATGCAGTAGTTGCTTCTGCTGCTGGAAGGAAGTATAATGGAAATATTTCTGCACCCATCACTCCATAACTTGCATTAAGAATAACTTTCAATGCTTGACTTACTACGGTGTATAGCTGTCTTTGTTCATCTGTGATATTTTCTTTTTTTGAAAGGCTTTTGTAATAATTTACCCGTAAATCTCGCAATGAACCAATGATTAATGATGTTAAACCATTTTTTTTTGTGCATGCCCAATGGGCTGTACCTGGTATTGCATTTTTTTTACATTCTTCATGTGGGCATCTTACTGTTTCATACGATAAATTGTTCACTTTGATTATGCTTGGATACAGACTCGCAAAATCCATTACTGTAACATCAAAATGAACTCCTTCCACGGGGTCTATTACCAATCCTCCTCGATATTTCTTATCTTTGATAATTGCATCATTTGCTACTCCAGAAGATTTTTCCTCAATTTCATTTCGTCTTGGAATTAGGAAATTATTTTTTCGATGTTCATAATAAAGCAGACTACGAATCCATTGTGATACTCCCATTCTTGAAATATCGTCAATTGGCATTCTTGCAATTCTCGTAATTACAACTAGTAAATTCATGAGTAAATCTTCGTTAAAACTTGTTAGCTTGAGTGTTAGATATGCATCATTTTGACAATACTTTGCAATTTGGTAATATGTCATATTGTCAATCTCTACACCATAATCCATTTTCTGTTCTCCCAAAACTCCTTTTGAGACGCTGTTAAGAGAAAAGTCACTATATTTCTGTGAAAATACGTAAATCTGAAATGCTTTATTAGAAAAAGTTCGGTACAAATCTAGATGTACTCCTTTAGTTAGTGTCGCAGAATCTCTCATCATGTAAAGTGGATTTACATCATCTGTAATTCCAAGTCTTTTTGCACGATTATACAGATAAGGAAGATCAAAACCATCTCCATTGTATGTAATTAGGACTGGATATTTTTTTACTAATTCGAATGAATCTTCGATTAGTTTTCTCTCTTGATCTTTTTCATAAAATATGACTTCAATATTTTTATCTAAATCATTAACTCCTTCTTCAATCCCATCTCTTCTTAAAACAAAAACTCTCTTTATCCCATCACTTCCTTCAAATCCTACGGCTGTGACCTTTTTATCTGCAATTTTGGCATCTGGTAGTCTCCCATCTGTTTCTACTTCTATATCCAAACTTATTCTTCTAATTTTTGGTATAGGTTGGTTTAGAAGTTCTGCCCAGTTTGAAACTTCTTCTTGGAATTGTTTTGTGTCTGCCATGCCTGTATTTGCTAATTTATCCCAAAGCAAACTTTTCATCGTTAATTTAGTCTCATCTGACATTTCAAAATCATGTGGAATTATCTTGTCATTTTCAATCTTGTAGTATTTTCCAATAATTAATGAATTATCATAAAGATAATTCTCATAATATTTGATATCTGATTCCCATGATTCCACTACGTTTCTAATACTTTGTGTAGTTTGTGTTCCGCCTATTGCCAATGGATCTGTTACGATAATTTTTGATACTTGGATTTCTATGTCTTTCAGTGTATCATGTTTTTTCACGGTTTTGATTTCTACAACATCATCTCGTTCTGATAAAAATTCTAAATCTTCTGGTGTCATTTTTGAGAAACAATATGGTTGATGACCTGTTTTATCTTCCCAAAGATAGATCTTTTGTGACTCTGGATTGTAAAATTTGAGAGATACTTTCTTCGTCTTTCCACTATATGATGCAGAAATTAATAGTGAGTTTGGTATATTTGCTATTTCATCTTGTTTAAAATCTTCAACTGCTTCCATGTCTATTCTTTTGGGGCAATCATTTTCCCTGCCCATCTGTCAATGCTTTCATTATTTAAAATCTCAATTTTAACTCCTGCTTCTTTAACCAAATCATAATCTGTCTCTGGATATTCATCAAGGCATACAAATTTTCTAATACCTATAGTTATTGCCATTTTTGTACACTCTAAACAAGGAACAAATGTAGAATACAAAACTGCCCCTTTAATTCCGGCCTCTATGCCTAAAATTGCACAATGCATGATTGCATTAGCTTCTGCATGATTACATAGACATCTTCCAAGACCTTCTCCTGATTTTATTTTTCCATCCATTCGGTCTTTGCATCTTTGGCATCCTCCTTCAAAACAATTCTTGATCCCAGGTGGTGTTCCATTATACCCTGTTGCAAGCTGTCTATGGTCTCTTACAATTACGGCGCCTACGCTTCTTGTCATACAGTTTGATCTCAACGCTGCAAGTTTTGCTTGAAGCATAAAATATTCGTCCCATCCAGGTCTCTCAAAACCATTTGACATGAAAATTATTTAATTTGCCAACATATAACCTCTAAGTGACTTTTGGTCAATTGTAAATATTATAAGATATGTGACATTGATCTCAATTTATGGGTGCAGATTATTATGAACACAAATTGATTAAACCAGATTCTATTGAATTACGTGATTATCAGACGAATCTTGCAAATGAGGCAAAAAATGAAAACTCATTAATTGTCTTGCCAACTGGACTTGGAAAAACTACAATTGCATTACAAGTTATGGCTCATATCTTATCTCAAAACAAAGGGGGTGTTTTACTTTTAGCACCTACTCGGGTACTTGTCAATCAACACTTTGATTTTCTTAAAGAAAATTTACTTTTGGATGATATTGGAATTGTTACAGGTGAAGATTTGATAAATAAGCGTAAAAAATTGTGGATGAATAGTGTCATATGTGCCACACCTGAAATTACTCGTAATGATCTAGAACGAAACATGATTGACACTGGACAGTTTAGTCTTGTGATATTTGATGAGGCGCATAGATCAGTTGGAGATTATGCATACACTGGAATTGCAACTCATTTCAAAGAAAAGTCTCTCATACTTGGAATGACTGCAACACTTCCGAGTGAGAAAGCAAAGGCTACTGAAATTATCATGTCTCTTGGAATACGAAAAATCTTGCAAAGAACTGATGAAAGTCCTGATGTCCAACCGTATATTCAAAAAACACATACTGAATGGATTATGGTTGATTTACCACCTGAAATGAAAGCAATTCAAAAATGTCTCCAACTTGCATTAGATGAAAGATATGCAACTTTGAGAAAAAATGGAATTCAAATTGGACAGAATCAATCTTTATCGACATTACTTCGTATTCGGCAGTATGTATTAACGCAAAATCGTATTTCTGCAAAACCGTTATTCACTGCAATTCGAGTCACGTATGCATTAAACATCTTTGAAGCTCATGGTGTCACATCTTTTCTAAAATTCTGTGATAGAACTAAAGCAAAAAAGGGTGTAGGGATTAAAGATCTTTTTGAAAAGGATCTAAATTTTATGCGAGCTGTAGAATTGGCAAATTTTGCAAAATCTCAGGGCATTGAACATTCCAAATTACCAAAACTACAAGAAATTATTTCTTCAGTTAAAGATAAAGTCTTAATTTTTACAAGTTATCGAGATTCTGTCAATGTGATAAATGAAACGCTACAACAGATGGGGATTAACTCTGAAATTTTAATTGGAAAATCAGGTGATACTGGATTAAAGCAAGAAAAACAGATTGAAACTGTTCAAAAATTCAGAGATGGATTAACCAAAGTTCTTGTTGCAACTCGTGTTGGTGAAGAAGGATTAGATATCTCTGAAGTAAATTTGGTGATTTTTTATGACAATGTTCCAAGCTCAATTCGTTTCATTCAAAGAAAGGGTAGAACTGGAAGGAAGGCAGAAGGTCGGTTGGTTGTATTAATTGCAAAAGATACAATTGATGAAGTATACTATCACATAGGCCAAAGAAAAATTAAATCTGCCAAATTAATGGGGGATAAATTATCAAAAAAACTTGAAAACGATGAATTAAATTCTGTTGAATCTCTAGACAGTTTTCTCTAGGAATCATCTTTTTTATCTCCACCAGGTCCTAACATTTCTTCAGGTTTGACATCGTTATCCCATGTACCTCTAATACCCTTCACTAGCAAAATTCCACCTGCGACCAGAATTCCAATAACTGCGACAAACATCAAATTTCTACTTTGTAGTTGCTCATCACAATCAATCTTTACAGCAACATTTTCATCTGTATAATCATAACATTCTGAAAATTCTTTTGTTTGAACCGTGATATCTTGATACTGACTTCCAAATACTGCCATGACAATAAATCCAACAGATAATACTACAACACCGATCATGACAAAACGTATGTCGCTCATTGTGTAATTTACACATGAAGAATATTTTAATGAATTTGTGAAATTTGCTTTAATTTTCTAGAAAAAGCGTATATTGCACTTGACGAATATCACTACAAATGACGAAATGGGCAGATTTTGTAATTAGTGCTTTCAAAAAAGGATCAGGTTTATCGAATATCACCCATGTACAAATACATGAAGATCTAGAACATGGTCTCACCGCTCCTAAATTAATTGATAAGCATGAGGTTTCATCTAAAATACAAAAAGGAATTTCATTCATTACTATTTTCAAAAAAAATGAAAATGAATGGATTGCTGGTGATATGGTCCGAACATATGCCAAAGATGGTGACGTGTTTATTCGTACTGATGATAATAAAGTAACATCTGATAATCTTGGTACACTTCCAACAGTTGATGAATTAGAAATCGTACTTACTGAAATAAAACCAGAACCTAAACCAGAACCTAAACCAGAACCTAAGCCAGAGCCTAAGCCAGAGCCTAAGCCAGAACCTAAGCCAGAACCTAAGCCAGAACCTAAACCAGAACCTAAACCAAATGTTGAAACTGGTGATTATGAATATGAAGATAATAGACGTGCATCACTTGCAAAAGAAGCTCAGAATATACGTTCTACAAAATCATTGCCAAAAGGTTGGAATGCTGAACCAAAGGAAAAAGAAGTTTCACGTTGGAATGATGATGGTACATTCAATAGTTCTTTCAAAAAAGAACAGGAAAAAGAATTTCTTGAATTTGAAAAAAAGTATCTTGAACACTTTGAAAAAGATAAATCTAAACATAAAAAATTAAATGAAAAATTAAAAGAAACAGAACAAACAGAGCACAAGGCTCGAATTTCTAGGCGTTTAGAACTTGAAAAAGCATCAGGAAAAGACTATGAAAAATTATTGTCTGAAATATCTAAGCCAGAACCTAAACCTGAATCTGTTTCTAAGCCTAGGAAAATTAAGACTGAATCTGAAAGAAAACCATCTGTAGAAAGTCGTATTTCAGATGTGTTCAAACGTGTAATATCCACAAAAGATACTTCCACAAAAATTGCAGATGATACTCGAAATTTCATTCGAAAAAAACGTACTGCTCCAAAACCTGAACCTAAAACAAAACCTCTGGAGTCTAAACCTAAAGTAAAACCCACAAAACCAACTTCCACTAATTCAGACGAAAATAAAAAACGAGAGTTACTTGCAAAAGAGGCTTTAAAATCACGTTCAACAAAATCATTGCCAAAATCTAAAGTTGTCAAAGAAGAAAGAAAATCAAAGGAAGTACAGGAAAAAGAAATTGCTGAAATTAAAGCACAGGCTGTAGCAGACGCTAAAAAACAAGCTGAAAAAGAAACATCAACTATAGTGGAAAGATTACAAAAACAAATTGATACTGCAAATGCATCTTTAGAAAGATTACATAAAGAAAATGAGGAAATTAAAAGAGTCAAACATGAAGCTGAAGAAAAAGCAAAACGTGAAGCAGAAGAGAAAGCATCTGCAGAAGCCAAATCTGCAAAAGATAAACTAGAGAAAGTAGCTGCAGAAGCAAAAGCTGCAAAAGAACAGCTTGAACGTCAAGAAGAAGAAAAAAGAGCAAGAATCGAGGCTGAAGAAAAAGCAAAACGTGAAGCAGAAGAGAAAGTAGCTGCAGAAGCAAAAGCTGCAAAAGAACAGGTTGAACATCAAGAAGAAGAAAAAAGAGCAAGAATTGAAGCAGAAGAAAGATCTAAACGTGATGCAGAAGAAAAAGCACAAGCTCAAGCAAAAGCTGCTCAAGAGCAAATTCAAAAAGAGCTAGCTGAAGCCAAAGAACAACTCAAACGTGAAGAGGCAGAAGAAAAAGCTAAATTAGAAAAAGCACAAGCTCAAGCAAAAGCTAAATTAGAAAAAGCACAAGCTCAAGCAAAAGCTAAATTAGAAAAAGCACAAGCTCAAGCAAAAGCTGCTCAAGAGCAAATTCAAAAAGAGCTAGATGAAGCCAAAGAACAACTCAAACGTGAAGAAGCAGAAGAAAAGGCAGCACTAGAAAGAGAGCTAGCTGAAGCCAAAGCAGCCAAAGAACAATTAGAAAAAGAAGAATTATCACAAACTAATGAACTTGATCTTACATCTGAACTCAAAAATGAATTGGCGAATTTGCGTAAACAACTTGAGTCAGTAAAAGATGATTAGCACTTGGCAATTATATTATATGCCCGAACATGCCTTGAACTCCTTTAATACCTGAAAATGCTTTCAATTTAGAAATAATTTGTTCTTCTAGTCTAATTCCCAATTTATTAGAACTAATGCTCGCACCCTGAGGCAGTGACGTTAATTCCAGTTGAATTTATTTCACTAAAACTTCGATAGCAATTTACTCTCGCTAATACCTAGTCAAATACTGACTGAATTCATTAGTGAATTAAAATGAGTATGGCTCCCCAAGAATTAGAAAAAAGTGCTAGCAAATATGCGGCAGCTGCTATAAAAGCTGATTCACAAGGTGCTATCGGCATGGCTATAACTGACTACCAAAATGCATCTGAAACTCTCATGAAATTAATTCGACTTTATCCTACCAGTACTCTAAACAAAATTTACATGCAGGGCTATAAGAAATATCAAGAACGCATCAAAGCCTTAAGAGAAACTCGTGGTGCAGATATTGAACCTGTTGTAGATCCTAATGCCTCTCCTGACGAACAAAGAAAATCACTGGCACGAACTCAACCTCACAAAGATGAGGGTGATCTTGAAGATTTAGTAATGAGAGAAAAACCTGATGTAAAATGGTCTGAAGTTATCGGATTAGATGATGCAAAAGGTGCATTACGTGAATCAATTGTTTATCCAAGTAAAAGACCAGATCTCTTTCCGTTAGGTTGGCCACGTGGAATGTTATTGTATGGTCCTCCTGGAACTGGAAAAACAATGCTTGCAGCAGCAACCGCAAATGAACTAGACGGATATTTCATTAATGTTGATGCTGCATCCATGATGAGTAAATGGCTTGGTGAAGCAGAAAAGAATGTATCAAAATTATTCAAAATGGCTAGAAAATATAATGAACGTGAAGGAAAGCCTGTGATACTGTTCATCGATGAAGTTGATTCTCTTCTTGGTGACCGTAACAGTGAAGTTGGTGGGGAAATTAGGGCAAAAAATCAATTTCTATCTGAATTAGATGGCGTAAATGGAAAAGGCAAAGATACCATGATGTATGTTATTGGTGCAACTAACAAACCCTGGAGCCTTGATGAGCCCTTCTTAAGAAGATTCCAAAAACGAATCTATGTATCACTTCCAAACCAAGAGGCACGACAAAAACTCTTTAAACAATATACTGAACCCTTAGAGAAATCCTCAAGGTTTAATCTGATAACCATTGCAAGACAATTTGATGGATATAGTGCAAGTGACATTAAAGATGTTTGTCAGGGCGCACAATTGTTAGTTGTAAATGAATTATTCAAATCCCCAAATTATCATGAGCCTATTAATGGTGAAACTGCACAAGATCCTCGAGAAATAACAATGGCTGACTTTAAAGATATCAAAACAAAAAGAAAACCAAGTGTTTCTATAGAAAATATTCGTGCATATCACAAATGGAGTGAAGCATTCGGTGCACTATGATCGATATTGAAATCGATCATAAGATTAGTGAACCTGATAGGAAACCAAACATTGCAGATCTGTTGCATGAACGAAAAATTGATTTTATTGTAAATATCCCTAGTACATCCACTTTGGAAAAATATGTTGGAATGCTATATGATGAGTATCAAATACGAAGAAAATCACTTGAATTGGGAATTCCTGTTTTAACTACTCCTGAGCTATCGGAATCCTTTGTAAAAACTCTGGAATGGCTTCAAACAAATGAAACTACCAAAAAACCTCTACAGCCTTATGAAAACTAGATTAAGTCATTTAGAACTGACTCGTTTCCAATTATTGTCCCGTCTAAAGTTACAATCTTTGCTATTGCTGAATCTTTGATTTTCTCAATTATTGGAGAAATTGATTTTTTATAATATCTCTTTTCAGTTGCGTAAAAGTACGGATTAAATGAAGGAACGATTGTTATGTTTATTTTTCCTTTTGTAGATGAAAAAATCTCTGACTTTTCAGTCTTTATTGAAATCCAAATTCTTTCTCCATTAAGTAAAGAATTCTTATCAAAGTAAACTGGATGAATGTGACCCATGATTATATTATTTACATTAGAATAATTTTCTGATGGCATTGTATGACCATGTGTTAATAAAACATCATTTATGATCATTCCTTTTGAACTGATTAACGTTACATCATTTGGAATTAATCTTTCAATATTTGCATCATGATTACCTGGAATTAATATTACTTCCAATGAGTTTTTTATCTCTTCAAAAAAATATGGAATATCTCTCCATTCTGTTTTTGTTATATTTTGAATACTTGATTTTATATCTCCCAAAAGGATTAATGTATCGGGGTTTTCTTTTTTAATAATTTTTTTAATATTTAAAATGATCTCGTTAATTGAAGAATTTTTCCCAATAGTAATTTTGTTTGATGAAAATTTATGTTCAAATCCAATATGAAGATCTGATATAACAAGATTCTTTTTATCTCCATCAAGAATTAATGCTGGTTCTGAATCAATTATTCTTGTACTTACCATCAAGATTATACGTTTGTCCTAGATTAATTCTTTATGTCTACTAAACAAGATAAAATTAATTCTATACTAGAAGAACGACGTGTTAAACTACATTTGTTTAATCCAAGTAAACGAGAAATATGGACTATAGTTGGAAAAGAAAAAGAACACTGGATTGATCCATATTCAAATTTTTGTTCATGTTCAGGGTATTACTTCGGTATGATTAAAAACAAAAACCCATGCTATCATTTGGAGTCAATTTCTAAAGCACAAAAAGAAAATAAATTTGAAATTATCGAATTCATCGATGATGAATACGAATCATTCATTTCTGGAATTGTTAGCGATTTGTAATCTATTCTAATTTAATCTCAAAAAGATCATCTTTTACAACACCTTTCCAAACTCCAATCATTCCCTCAGGTTCACACTCTTCTACAGCTGTGATTTGCTGAATTTTGATATGGTCTGGATTTGGAGGCATCCAAAGCATTGCCATATAGTCTCCGACTTCGCCTGCTTGTTTTGGGTCTGCCATCACTACATTTTCTTTTTGAAATCCTTTACTTGCTAATGCATTCTGTGATTTTTCAAGCAAGTCCATTCTTCCGTGGAGAAAGAGATAGACCTTCTTACTTGTATCTACATCTGTCATACCATAATTGAATAAATTCCGCAAATAAATCTAGATCGAAAAAAAGCATTAGATATTTAAAATACCTGTAAAAATCATGAACATGGCTGGAGTAGATAAATTCGGTGTAATCTTTACGGTTGCTTTTGTAGCAGCAATGATTGTTATTATGGGCACTTTTTTACAAGTTGATAATACTCCTACAGCACCAAGCGTTGCTGTACCTTCACAAACATATTCTCCACCCCCAACTGCATCTAGTGTAACTCCACAGGCAGCCCCCCAAACTTCCTCAAGTGAAAATTTGAAATACACAATTCGTGGTGGAATTGTTGAATCTATTTCACAAGATGAACATCATAATGCAGTAAAAATTATCTTGGATTCAAGACTTGATGGTCAATTAGCAATCACACTAACCTCTGATTCGGTTACTCCATTTGATGATGGGGCATACTTTGTAACTGTGGACGGTGAAGAAGTTGACTTTACTCAAGTTGGAAAAAAATTAACAATTGACTTTATGGCAAACTCTCAAAAAATCATGATTTTTGGTGAAGGTTACAAATCTGGTGGTCATGATGATAAAAATGCAGAACATGAAGCCATGATGGCAGACAAAGCCGCAGCAGACAAAGCAGCAGCAGACAAAGCAGCAGCAGACAAAGCAGCAGCAGACAAAGCAGCAGCAGACAAAGCAGCAGCAGACAAAGCAGCAGCAGAC
>Ga0310120_10001319_pt1 | contig 18538 bp, 11 predicted proteins | sample CB27_AW_983_MG_FD_203506 | JGI IMG/M metagenome (GOLD analysis project Ga0310120, IMG submission 203506) | Marine microbial communities from Western Arctic Ocean, Canada - CB27_AW_983 | ecosystem: Environmental > Aquatic > Marine > Oceanic | place: Canada: Western Arctic Ocean | collected...
GGTAGCCTTCCTTCAGGAGCGCTCCCCAGGCCAGCGATTCCGAGAATGCCCAGTCAAAGGGCCCTCCGTTCTTGAGGGCCTCCACCCGCCGCGGCATGAAGCGCTTGGCCAGGGTCGGGTGCAGCTTGAAGCCCTCTGGCACCGTGGTGAGAACCTTTCCCACGTGCTGCAGCAGTTCTCTGGATATGCCGGTGAAAACCGGATCGTAATTAAAAACCTCCTGAGTCTCGGCGGTCGATCCACTGAAGATACTCCGATTGCCTTCCTCCTCCAGACGCTTCATCTCGGCGTACTCGGCCTCGAAACGGTTCCAGATCTCGTCATGCTTCGCCTGCACTTCATCGTGACTCATCACCCCACTCTTCACCAGTTGATCCCCATAGAGATGACCGATCGGTTCGCGGTCGGAGATCTGCCGGTAAATTTGAGGCTGGGTGAAGGCGGCCTGGTCGGTTTCATTATGGCCCTGGCGGCGATAGCAGTACATGTCGATCACCACATCGCGCCCGAATCGCTGCCGGAAGGCGAAGGCGAATTCCGCCGCCCAGATCAATTCCATGGGTCGCTCGCCGTTCACATGCAGGATAGGCGCCTCAATCATCTTGGCCACATCGGTGGCGTAGGATGAGGATCGGGCATCAGACGGCATCGTGGTAAACCCGATCTGATTATTGATGATCACGTGGATGGTCCCTCCCGTCCGGTAACCCGGCAACTGGGAGAGGTTGAGAACCTCCGCCACCGAACCCTGTCCAGCGAAAGCCGCGTCGCCGTGAATGAGAAGCGGCAGAACCTGCTTGCGATCCGTATTCACCCCGTCGTCACCGAGGATGCGCTGACGCGCACGGGCCTTTCCTTCCACAATCGCGTTGACCGCCTCGAGGTGACTGGGATTAGCCGCAAGGCTGACCTGCACTTCACCATCGGCAAACTTCCGCACGCTTTGGTAGCCGAGGTGGTATTTTACATCTCCATCGCCGGCCACCAGGTCGGGCACATAATTGGGAGTGAATTCGTAGAGAATGGTCCGAAGCGACTTGCGCACAATCTGAGCGAGGACATTGAGACGTCCGCGGTGCGCCATTCCCATCGTGACTTCCTTGACTCCTGCCCCTGGCGAAAGTTCGATGATCTGGTTCAGGATGGCCATGACTCCCTCTCCGCCCTCCAGTGAAAAACGCTTTTCTCCGAGGAACTTCTTGCCGACGAAGGACTCGAAGAGCTCGGCCTCCAGGAGCCAGCCCAGGGTCTTCTCCTGCAACTCCTGAGGCGCCTCGCCATGCATCACCCGTTCCTCGATTCGTTCACGAATCCAGTTCCGCACCTCGGTGTTGTGGATGTGCATGAATTCGAATCCTATCCAGCCGGAATAGGTCTCATCGAGTGCTTCCACCATCTCTCTCAACTGCATCTTCTCGCCGTTGCGGAAAAACTGAGTGGATGCCTCACGCTCGAAATCGCCGTCATTGAGGCTGGACTTCAGGAGTTCCAGACGGGGATTGCGCGGCGGGGACTTATCAAGCGGGTTGATGCGCGCCTGAGTGTGGCCAAGCGTGCGGTAGTTATACACCAGACTCACCACCCCTCCTCGGAAGGCCAGTTGCTCGGCGGTGAGTTCCGCGGCGGGTGACCCGGGGGCGGATACCACTTCAGGGGGATATCCAGTCCCGTTGCCCTCCACCTCTCCCATTTCCCTGAGTTGGGCGGTGCCCAGTGCGAAGCCCTCGAAAAACGCCGACCAGGTAGGCTCAAGCCTGGTGGGATCGTCAAGCCAGCGCTCGTAATTCGCCTCGAGCAAATCAGCACTCATGCGTGCGGAAACGGAAGAATTCATTTGGCTCAGACGGGCTGCAATCGCGGAGGCACGAGCGGGGTTTTCTTCCTTGGTGCCGGTAGCAATTCACTTTAGTTAAGGGCACCTACTGAGAGAGTCAATCGCCCATGCGGTCCGGTTCTCCTTCCCGTGCAAAATGATCAAGGTTGACAACCTCACCAAGCGTTTTGGCCGCCATCTGGCGGTGGCCGGGGCCACCTTCGAAGTGGAGCAGGGCGAAGTGGTCGGCTTCCTCGGACCGAACGGAGCTGGCAAGACCACCACCATCCGGATGCTCACCGGTTTCCTTCCGCCCACCAGCGGGTCCGCCGCCATCGACAGCCTAGACGTGACCCGCCACTCCGTGGAAGCTCGGCGCCAAATTGGCTACCTCCCGGAATCCGTCCCCCTTTACCGGGACATGCGGGTCCGTGAATATCTGCGGTTCCGCGGTGGGATTAAGGGACTTAAGGGCAAAACCCTCCACCTCCGCATGGATGAGGTGCTCGAACGCTGCGGACTCCGGGAGGTCCGGCGCAAGATGATCAAGACTCTCTCCAAGGGCTTCCGCCAGCGCGTGGGCCTGGCCGACGCACTCATCCACGACCCCCCCCTCCTCATTCTGGACGAGCCTACCAATGGATTGGATCCGAACCAGATCCGCTCCATTCGCCATCTTATCAAACAACTCGGCAAATCTCATACCATCCTTCTCTCCACCCATATCCTCACCGAGGTAGAAATGATCTGTGACAAAATCGTGATCATCGATGGTGGAAAGATCCTGGCTTCCGACACCCCGTCCAATCTGGTTTCCACCATGCGGTCGGCCGGTCGCATTTCCATCGAGGTAAAGGCCGACCCGGAGAAGGCCCGGGAAAGGATGGCCGCCCTCGACCACGTCAAGAAAGTGATCTACGAGCGCAGTCGGGACGACTGGGAAGAGTTCTCCGTCCTGGTGGAATCCGGAACCGACACCCGCGAACGCCTCGCCAGACTGGCCCAGGACGAGGACTGGCCACTCCGCAGGCTCCATCGGCATGACGCCACCCTGGAAGATGTATTCGTCGAACTGACGCGCAAGGATTGACATGACAAACCTCCTTATTCTCCTCCGCAAGGATTTGCGCGGCTTCTTCCTGAGTCCCTTCGGCTGGATCGTCCTCACCTTCGTAACCGTGATGCAGGGCTGGTCCATGTCCGGGGCGATGAAAGCGCTGCAGGACGCTCCCATCCCGGAGAGCCTGGTCTACATTGTCTTTCACATGCCCCAGTTCTGGTTCTACTTTCTTGTCATTTTCCCACTCATCACCATGCGCCTCTTTGCGGAGGAAGAACGGATGGGCACCCTGGAAACCCTCCTCACCGCCCCGATCCAGACCTGGCAACTCGTTCTAGGCAAGTACCTCGCCACACTGTGCTTCTACCTCATCCTCTGGATTCCCGCCTTCATCCAGTTCCAGGTGTTCAGCATCCTCACCGATGTGCCTCCACCCTTCAGCACCGGCTCGCTTCTGGGAGCCTTTCTCCTGATCTTCCTGATGGGCACCCTCTTCATCGCGGTTGGCAGTTTCGCCTCGTCGCTCACCTCCAGCCAGATCATCGCAGGAGTAGTCACAGTGGGACTCCTCTTCATTCATTACTTCCTCGGTTACATCACCGTAATCTACGGCGACCGCTTCCCTGCCGCGTCGCTCTTTCAGCACATTTCTTCCAGCGAACATCTCCGCTACTTCTCCAAGGGCCTGATCGATAGCCGCACCATCGTCTACTACCTCACCGCCGCGATCTTCTTCCTCTTCCTCACTCATCATGTCCTCAATCACCGTCGATGGAGAAGCTAGTCTCGGACCCCGCCATGGCTGAAGAAATGCGAGACAAGCAGGAACCCCGACACGGGCAGGCGACCAAGTCCGCAGGCACGGACCGGAGCTCTGCCGGCGGCATCATGGTCGTCCAGCTCCTCTTTGCCATCATCCTGTTGTTCTCGCTCAACTATCTCTCCGGCAGCCATCATAAAGCCTGGGATCTGAGCCAGAACAATGAGTTCAGCCTTTCAAACCAGACGCGAAAACTCCTGACCTCCGACCTGCTCGATGCCCGGGCCCGTCCCGTTCACCTCATCGCCGCGGTGCGAAAGAACTCCGCTCACTATTCCCGCCTCCACGCCATGCTGGAGGAGTATGAGCGCCTGGCCCGTGGCGCACTCACCGTGGAATTTGTGGATTACGTCCGGGACAGCGATACCGCCCTCGGAATCGCCGATCAATACGGCACCTTTGTAGAGGACGTGATCATTATCGACGCCGTCCCCCCCCTTCCGCATGCCCCTGCTGATGACCAGCAGGCAAAATCCCATGCCCGGGAGACAGTGGCCCTGCGCCGGGCCCATATCCGATACGTGGCGGTAAAGAACATGCTTGTCTTGGCCAGTGACAAGAGACAGAGCCGCCGCCTGATCGGCTACCAGGACGAGGATCAACTAACCGCCGCTATCCGTCGTGCCGTCGAGGGCACTCCCCGCCGGTTTTACTTTCTGTCTGACAAGAGCCAGATCCCCGGACCGGAAGAAGACGCCCCCTGGACCTTTCTCACCCGCACCTTTGACAGCCTCAACATCAAGCTCATCCCCAAGTGGATCTCAGACCTGGAAAAAATTCCCGATGATGCCGCCGGCGTCGCCCTGATCGCACCACGCTTCGACCTCAATACCAGGGAGATGGCGGTCTTCCGCGAATACTGGGACCGCCCCCGCGCTGCCGTCCTCGTGGTTCTGGATCCCACCCAGAAACAGCAGCCCCCGAACCTCCGCGCCTTTTTGAGGGAACACGGCGTCACTCCCCGTGAAGTACGCCTCTCCACCACACGGGGAACCCAGCAGACCTTCGACGTGGCAGCCACTTTCACCAACGCGACCGCGGTAGGCGACCTTGGCAATGCCTCCACCTTGTTCGAGGGTGCCAGCGCCGCTCTCGACATAAGGGAGAACGCCGAGGACCTCGAACTGAGGCAGATCAATCCTCTGGCTCTCATTACCGCCAACAAGAACGTCCGCGCACAGCCACTTGACGGATCCGCTCCCATCCCCGGACCCCATCATCTTGGTGCCTCCATCTCCCGCGGCAACGAGCGCAACGACACCACGGCTGAAGCCACCTCACGCATGATCGTGGTGTCAAATTCCGATTTTCTGCAACCGCGCTCGCGCCACAGGGAACACATCGATTTCCTTCGAAATACGAGCAACTGGCTCATTGGCCGGGAAGAACTGATCGGCATCGGCCCCAAGCCAGTCAAATACTACAAGCTGCTCCTTCCTTCCCGGAAGGTCTCATTCGTCAACAAGCTCAACCTCTTCTTCATTCCCGGCGCCTTTATCCTGGCGGCCCTCTTCATCTGGAATACCCGGCGGGTCTGACCACGGCCAGGCAACCAATCGCATGCTTTCCCAGAACGAGTTCCCCGAATAACCTCTCCGGACTCCTTTCCTTTCGCCCCATGCTCTCCAAGTGGTTCACCCTCAGTCTGGTGATTCTCGCCTCCATGGTGGGGGGGCTCGCATGCATCCAGCTCTTCAATAATGACCTGGGCAAGATCTTCGGAACGCCGCCCCGCCAGGCAGGTGACATCCTCTACGAAAATTTCGATCCCGGTGATGTCCACACCGTGGTGATCAGCAAAAGCTCCGGAGAGCGGGCCGAATTCGTGAGGCGGAAGGGTATCTGGCGCATGGTGGATCCCAAACAAGACCGGGCGGATTACGTCGATCTTCAAACGATCATCCACTTCTCCCGCCACCTGCGGGTAGAAGATGTGATTAGGCGCAAGGACATCACCCTTGAGGAGGCCGGCATGCGTGCCTCCGGCACATACGGGGGACGCTATAACATCACCCTCAGGGGCACAAATCGTAATCACTCCACCAAATTCCCCAACTATCGACTCGGCCGCCGCACTGCCTGGCATCGGCTCAATGAAAAAGATGGCCATCTGATTGAGACCTTCTTCGTTCGCCCGGCTGAAGACTCACTGGATGATCATATCTACGTCTGCTCCGCCCCGGAAAAGCGGAAAACCAGTGTCCGGCAGATCCTTGATCGCGGCCTCAGCCGCCTGCGCGACCACCACCCCCTGCTCTTCGATCAACAGGGAATCGCGGACATCACGATCAGGACCAAGGGGCGCGAAATCGTCCTCAGCCGGCCCGAGGCCGATTCTCCAGCCTGGAAGATGACCAAACCCCTCGAGTCCCGAACGAAACCCGAGATGGTCAATGGACTCATCGTGGGCCTTGCGCAACTGGAGGCCATTCGCATCCACGACCTCAAATCGGTCACCATTCCTCCCCGCCCTCCCGGTGGATTTCTGCTTGAAGTGGAGCTCCGGCATTTCGGAACCGACGGCAGGGTCCGCACCCCCAGCACGCTCACAGTCGAACCTCCCTCTCCTCCCGATGCCGACACCGTGCTCGCCACCACTGGCGAGCGCCCAGACCTCGTCTTTGAGATCCCCCTTAAACCGATCACCGGCAGCATGACTCTTGCGCATCTCCCGCTCGAAGTTGACCAACTGCGGGAGCGCACGCTTACCAACCTCGACATCGCCACCCTCAAGTCGATGACTATCCACCAGTTCAACGATCCCGGATTGATTCATGTATTCCTGGGCAGGGAACGCAACGGCCAGGACCGGTGGATCTTGAACCAGGGGGGCGATACCGCTCCTGCCAACGAGGCTGTGGTGTTCCGTGTCCTGGAGGCGATCTCACGCAACGAAGTGGTCGGTTTCGCTTCCAACGCCGCCAGCAACCTCTCCCGCTACGGACTCTCCCCGCCCGCCAAACGCATTATTCTCGATCTCAGGGAGGGCGACCCCATCGACCTTTTCTTCGGTCGGGGCATCAACGGCCAATTCTACGCCATGCGCCACGGATCATCCACCGTGGCCGAAATCGATGCCGCTACTTACACCTCCATCGCCACCAGGCCTTACCAGTGGCGGGACTCCCTGCTCATGCCTTTCTCCATCGTCGACCTCAGCATCATGAAGATCGAGAAGTTTCCCTTCCAGATCCCCCTCGCTGACCCGGCCCTCACCTTGAAGTACAAGTTCCTCACCGAAGATTGGGAGGCCCGACAGTTCGACGAGGACGTCAGTGCCAACCTCAGCAAGCACCGTGCCAACCAGTTCATCAGGTTCATGGAGGCCCTTCGGGTGGAGCGCTGGTTGGATGAAAGCACCCCTGCCGCCACCCGTGCTCTTCGCTCACCCACCTTCCGTTTCACCGCGGTCTTCCGGGAACTCGACGAACAAGGTGATCTCAAGGGCTTTCGCGAAGCTTCCTTCGACCTCGCCCCGGCCAGTCGCTCTCCCCGGAACAGGATCTTCTATGGAAAACTCAATGATGACCCCCACTACTTTGTCCTCAGCATGGACTCCTACCGCCAGTTGAGCACCCCCCTGCTGGACACCGGGAGACCGTAGCAGCAGGCGACTGGCCAATCGCAGGCATCAGACACCGATTCCGCTTTCCACCACGCATTCCCTGCGGAAGAATCTCCAACCCAGCCAATGAGCACTCATTTTGATCGTCCTGAACTCCCCGCCCTGGGAATCGTGTCCGCCCTGGAAGAAGAGGATCGACGGCTCCTCAGCGACTATGGGGAGTTTCTTCCGGTGCAGGAGGGAGACACCCTCATCGAGGAAGGGGCCGACCAGAACAGCCTCCTCTTTCTCATTTCGGGCCTTCTTCACGTAGTGACCACCAAGGACGACAAACTTGTTCTCCTTGCCCGCGTGGAACCCGGCGAGTCAATCGGAGAAGTCAATCTCTTCGATCCCTTCAAGGCCAGTGCCTCCGTGGTGGCCAAGAGCTTCAGTCAGGTCTGGAAGGCCCGCCGCAACGACCTTGATGATTTTCTCAACGCCTATCCCGAAGCAGCGGGCCGCCTCATGATCGGCCTTCTCTCGGAGATGTCCAAACGCCTCCGTAATATGAACCAGAAGCTCTCAAATACCGAACTCCAGAGCGTCCTCCAGGAATTCTTCCACTAAGGAACCACCCCCCGTGATGCTGGACACCTCCCAGGTCGTCTCCAAGGCAGATTTCTCTCGCAGGCGAAAAACAGGAATGCGGATCTCTCCTGCTTCTTTCCCAAGGGTGCCCCCCGCGGGCTCTGGTGGAACGCCCTGTTGGCCCACGCTCTCATCCACGCCGGAGGTGTCTGGCTCGTCACCGGTCTGGCAGTTCTCGCCTTCGCGGAGCTCTTTCTTCACTTCCTGATAGACTACGCCAAATCGGAGGGTTGGATCTCCTTCGCGCTGGACCAGACCCTCCACCACCTGTGCAAGCTGATCTACGTTGCCCTGATTTTCTGTAACTGGCCGGCCGGACTGGACTGGGATCCACTCTCCCCTTCCCTCTCCCCGCCAGCTGAATAAGTTTTTCCCGGGTGAAGGAACCCCCTGAGGAGAAGCGTTTCAAGCCCCCCATCATTCACGCATCTACCACTGCCGTCCCGGTTGTCCTTCCCCTCTCCCTTCTTATTTCATTGTGGAACCAACCCAAATTGCCTACCATTTCGTGTCTTCATGGAACTTGACCTGCTGGACGTTCACTTCGATCTGAAGGACATCAAACCTCGCGAGATCGAAGAGGCGCTTGAAGACCCCTTTGCGATCCGGTTCCTGCCCGACCAGGATCGCAGGGATGGAGAGACACGCTACTACGCCCTCGGGCGAACGATCGTCGACCGCTACCTCTTCCTCTGTTTCTGGTCGGACGGCAAGAATGTCCGCGTTGTGGCGGCCCGCAACCTCACCGAAGGCGAACGCAAGTACTACGACCGAAAATACGCCCAATACAAGTGAGCATTAAATCGATTTCCAGCTGGAGCGAGATCCCCGACTTCCCGACTGAGGGCGAGGAAGCCGGATTCTGGATGGGGCATGAACTCTCTCCGGCACTCATGAAGGCCTCCGAGCACGTGCCCGACAGCCGTGAGTCGACCACCATCACCCTGCGCTTCGACCCCCGTATGCTTTCCCGCATCAAACGCATCGCCCGGGAACGATTCCTCAATTACCAGTCCATGATGAAACAGTGGCTGGCCGAGCGCCTGGAGGACGAACAGCGCGATAGCGAGCGCTGATGCCCCGCCTACCTGCCTGCTGCTCCGGGAGCACCTTCTGGTCCAGCCTCTTCCTGCTCTGGGGGATCGTTCTCTGGCTGCTTTCCGACGGTCCGATCCCCACGCATGGAGGACCAGATCTTCCCGGCCTCGATAAAATCCTTCACTTTGGCTACTTTTTTGGCGGAGCAGGACTGCTTTCCGCTGCCCTCTACCTGTCCCGCCGCAATCGAACCGGCCTTTCCTGGCGACGCCTGGTGATCACGGTGGTGATTGTGCTCGCCACGGTGGGCGCCCTGGATGAATGGCACCAGTCGTGGATTCCGGAACGCTCCGGCAATGACTTCGGCGACTGGCTGGCTGATGTCGCGGGGGCTCTCACCGGTGCGCTGGTCCTCAAGCGCTTCCACCGACTCGTGGGCCGGCCGGTCCCGGATCCACCGTCCCCGAAAGATCTGTCCTGAGTGGTCTTTGGAGTTCCCCCTCCCATGGATGATTTCCTACTCTTCCGCCAAGATCAATGTCTCCCGCTGAACGGATCAACGAGCTTCGCTCCCTTCTTGAGCACCACAACAGGCTCTACTATGTCGAGGCCCAGCCTGAGATCTCCGATGCGGATTATGACAAGCTTTTCCGCGAACTGGAGGACCTGGAAGGCCAGCACCCGGAACTGGACGATCCCAACTCGCCGACCCGCCGGGTAGGTGGAGCACCCCTCGAGGGTTTCGAGCAGGTCCGGCACCCCGTGCCCATGCTCTCCATCGATGACGTCTTCTCCGAGGAGGAAGTGACCGACTTCTACCGGCGACTCCAGAAGAACCTCGGGACCGGGAGCGTCCCCGTCACCATCGAACCCAAGATCGATGGGGTAGCGGCCTCCCTGGTCTACCGCAATGGCTCTCTCGACCACGGGGCCACCCGTGGGGACGGAGTGACCGGGGATGACATCACCGCCAACCTGCGCACCATCCCGACTCTGCCGCTCACCCTCGCCCAGTCAGCCCCGGCCCTCCTCCAAGTGCGGGGCGAGGTCTTCATGCCTGGGGAGGCCTTTGCCCGGCTCAACGAAGAACGCGAGGAAGAAGGTCTGGCCACCTTCGCCAATCCCCGCAACGCGACCGCAGGCACTCTCAAGCAGCTCGATTCCCGCGCCGTGGCCAGGCGCCCGCTCGCCTTCATAGCTCACGGACTTGGCTCACTTGAGGGTGTCGAACTCCCCGATGAGCAAGCCTTCCGTTCCCTGCTCGCAACCTGTGGCATCCCGTGCAACGAACCCCTGTGGGTCGCCGACAAACTGGACGACATCCTGACCGCCATCCACGCACTCGACAAGAGAAGGCACCAGTTGCCCTATGCGACTGACGGGGCCGTCATCAAGGTCGCCTCCTTCCCGGACCGGGCTGCCCTTGGGGCCACCTCACGCGCCCCCCGGTGGGCGGTGGCCTTCAAGTATCCTCCCGAACAAAAACCCACCCGACTCCACGGTATCACCGTGCAGGTTGGACGGAGTGGAATCCTCACCCCGGTCGCCGAACTGGAACCTGTCGGACTCTCCGGCACCACTGTCTCCCGGGCCACCCTTCACAACGAATCATTCATTCACGAGCGCGACATCCGCATCGGGGACACCGTGCTGACTCACAAATCCGGTGAGATCATCCCCGAGGTTCTCAAAGTGATCACCGAGAAGCGCCCCGCTGGCGCCACTCCCTTCTCCATGCACGAACACCTGGAAGGGAAATGCCCGACCTGCGCTGCCCCCATCACACGACGTGAAAACACGGAAAGCAAAGAACGCCCGGTCGTAACATGGTGGTGCGAAAACCCACTTTGCCCGAAACAGGCAGTCGCTGCCCTTGTTCACTTCTCCCAGCGCAAGGCTCTTGATCTCGAAGGTCTGGGGGAATCGGTGGCCATCAAACTGGTGGAATCCGGCTTGGCCGTTTCTCCCCTCGATCTCTTCTTCCTCGAAGTCGAAAAACTCGCCAATCTTCTCCTCGATCCCGCCAGATTGCAGACCGGTGAGACCTCCAAGCCCCGGCGCTTTGGAGAGAAAAAAGCGCATCTGCTAATCGACTCGATCAGGACTGCCCCCACCAGCCAACCGCTTTCCCGCTGGATTTTCGCCATCGGCATCCCCCAGATCGGAGAGTCCGCCTCCAAGGAACTAAGCCGTCTTCACGAAACCCTTCCGGAGATCGCTTCCAGCAACCTCCTCCGGACCATTTGCCGCATTGCCGACCTGGAGGCTGAACGAAAGGAGATCTCACCGCAAAACAAGGACAATCCTCCTGCCGATCAGCAGGAGAAAGAGGCCCGCCGCAAAAGACAGGACGAGCTCAAGACCGAAATCAGGGAATCTCAAACTGGAATCGCTGAATTCGAGATCTCCCCGGACATTGGGGCCGTGGCCTCCCGCAACCTTCTCTCCTTTTTCGAGTCCGAACACGGCCGGCGATTCATGGAGCGCTTCCGCCAACTCGAACTCAACCCCCGCTCCGATAACTTCGCCCCCAGGCCTGTCGAGGGAGCTGCCTCCGGCAACAATCCCCTGGCAGGCAAGACCTTCGTCATCACCGGCACCCTCTCTATGGCACGCAGCGACTACAGAACCCTCATCGAGCAGAAAGGGGGCAAGGTGACCGGATCCATTTCCAGAAACACCAGCTACCTTCTTGCCGGCGAGGGTGGAGGATCAAAGCGGGACAAGGCCACCTCGCTTGGTGTGGCCGTCATTTCGGAGGACGAGCTGCAATCCATGCTCGCCTGATACTCCCGCGACAATCAGACCTCATCCGCTGTAATCGGCGATCGCACATTCCTCCCTCCATAAAATCGGTTCCCACACTTTGCGATTTCCCAACGAACTGTTACTGTCAGGACGTCGATGACGATTCTTCGCTGTGCCCTCGTCGCATCTACCCTTGCCCTTCACCTCCAGGCAGCTGACAGGGTCTTTGAACCCTTTGAGGGTGACGGGTTCGGGACCTGGCAGGAGACCGGGAAGGCCTTTGGAAAGGCTCCTGCCACCGGCGGACACGGGACTCAGGCTGACAAGGTCCGGGGCTACGCCGGTGAATCCTTCGCCAGTTCCTTCGCCGAAGGAGCTGCCGGGATGGGCTCCCTCACCTCGCCCCCCTTTGCCATCGAACACCCCCACATCAGCTTCCTCATAGGAGGCGGGAGCAAGAAGGGCCTGACATCCATCCAGTTCCTCATCGGTGACCAGATCATGCGGGAGGCCACTGGCCAGAACGACAGCATCCTGCGACCCCGCACCTGGGATGTGAGCAACCTGAAGGGACAGCAGGGCCGCTTGCGCCTGGTTGATGCCGCGGCCAGGGAAGGCGACTATATCCTGGTCGACCACATCCTCTTCGCCGGAGAATCCGATCCAAGCTTTCCCGGTGCCACCCGGGACGGGAGGCCCTTCAATCCCGGACTGGTGAGCACCGACACCCTGCCGGGCGTCACTATTCCCGAAGGCAGCAGGCTCGAGATCTTCGCTACTCACGACGAACACGACGTCTACTCGCCTACCGCTCTCTGTATCGACGAGTCCGGGCGAGTCCTCGTGACCGAGACTCACCGCTTGCGTCACGGCATTCCCGACAACCGCAATCACCGCTACTGGCACACCGACGACATCGCCGCCCTCAGCGTGGAAGACCGTCGCAGGATGCACCAGAAGTGGGACGGGAAATATCCTGTTGCCGGGATGACGGAGAAGTCGGAAAAGATCCGCCTCCTCGTCGACACCGATGGAGACGGAAAGGCCGACCGGAGCACCGTTTACGCCGAAGGATTCAACGGGATGCTCGACGGCACGGCAGGTGGCATCTACTCGCTGGAAGGCCAAGTCTACTTCGCCTGCATCCCTCACATCTGGACCCTCCGCGACACCGACGACGACGGCATTGCCGACATGCGGAAGAAACTCTTCTCTGGTTTTGGCCTCCGCGTCTCACTGTCTGGCCATGACCTTAATGGATTCGCCCTGGGACCGGACGGGCGGCTTTATGGATCGGTCGGCGACCGCGCCATGAATGTCACGAGCCAGGAAGGCCTGCACCTTGCCTATACCGACCAGGGCACGGTTTTCCGCTTCGATCCCGACGGAACCAACTTCGAGGTTGTGCACGCCGGCCTCCGCAATCCCAAGGAGATCGCCTTCGATCAGTGGGGCAACCTCATCAGTGTCGACAACAACTCCGACCAGGGAGACAGGGCCCGGGTGGTCTACATCGTGGACGGAGCCGATAGCGGCTGGCGCACCGATCATCAGAACCTCCACACTTTCCACCGGGAAGTGGGTTATCCCCAGCGCCCCATCAACCAGTGGATGCAGGAACGCCAGTGGGACAAGCATCACGAAGGACAACCCGCCTTCCTCCTGCCACCCATCGACGTGCTGACCTCCGGTCCCTCCGGGCTGACATATCAACCCGGAACCGGTTTCTCCACAAACTGCGAGAATTCCTTTCTGGTCTGCGACTACCGCGGGGGGCCGGCGGCCTCAGGCATCTGGGCCTTCGAACTGGAACCCCGGGGAGCCGGCTTGGAGATGGTCAATGCCCGCAAGTTCAACTGGGGTGCCGCCGTCACCGATGTCGAATTCGGCTACGACGGTCGTCTCTATGTCGCTGACTTCGTGAAAGGATGGCAATCCCACTCCGCCGGTCGGATCTACACGCTTTCCTCAGAGAAATCACAGACCTCAACAAAGACGCGGGAGGTCACCGAACTTTTCGCCAGGAAGGAATTCAACCGTCTCCCGCCCCTTCAGCTTTTCGAACTCATGAAGCACGAGGATTTCCGGGTTCGCCTTCGCGCACAATTGGCCCTCGCCGACCGCCCCGAGGCCGTGCCGTATTTCATCAATGCCACCAGACAGGAAGAAAGTCGCTCCCTGGCCCTCCACGGCACCTGGGGCCTCTGGATCAGGGCTCGCCGGTCACAATCGAAAGCCTCCACCGATCAACTCGTGGAACTCCTCGGCCACCCCGACAAGGAACTACGCGCTCAGGCCGCCCGCGCCCTGGGTGAAGCCCCCCTTGAGGATCATGGACGCCTGGTCAATTCCCTGCAGGATCCCTCTCCCCGCGTCCGGGCCTTTGCCGCGACCTCCCTGGCCCGACACCGCGCAGCGGAAGCCTTTAATCCTACCCTGATCCTCCTCGCCGAGAACGCCGATCACGATCCTTATCTGCGTCACGCCGGAGTGATGTCTCTCCTCGGATCCGGAACCGAGGCACAAATCGCCGCGCTGGACTCCCATCCCAACAAGTCAATCCGCCTTGCTGCCGTGGTGGCTCTCCGTCGCCTCCGCTCTCCCAACCTGATCCGCTTCTTTTTCGACAAGGAAGATCCCCTCATCTCCGATGAGGCCATCCGCGCGGCACACGATGTCCCCATCGAAATGGCCCGTCCCGCGGTGGCCGCTCTCCTCGATGAATATGCTCCCGGACAAGGGGGACGCCCACTCAGTCGCATGATGCTTCGACGGCTCCTGCACAGTGCCTTCCGCGTCGGGGGAGCCGGGAATGCCACCCGCCTTCTCCGGGTGGCGACCAATGTAGCACTGGACAAGAACGAACGCCTTGAAGCGTTGCGTCTTGTCTCGGTCTGGGCCAACCCACCGGCCGTCGACCAGTCACTGGGTCGCTACGCACCGCTCGATCCCCGCAACCAGTCCGAAATCAAGGACACCCTGGAAGAGGAGATCGGCGCCCTCCTGAGCCTCAAGGGGGAAGTCCTTGCCGCCGCCATCGGCCTCGTAGGTCAGTATGGTCTTTCGGTGAAGGGACTCGATGAAGCCGGCTTGACCAATCTTCTCGAGGCCAGGGAACTGGGAAGCAGGGTTAGAATGGTGGTCCTGGATCTCCTCGTTGCCGTGAATTCCGCTTCCCTGCATGGCCTGCTGGACGCGGCCACCGGGGATGATGACATAGCCTACGCAAACCACGCCCTGGGACTCCTCGCCAGCAGGTTTCCGCAATCGGCGATCCCGGCGGTCACCAAGGCCCTGGATTCAGACAATGTGACGCAGGCTCAAGCGGCCTGGCAGATTCTGGTGGATCTTCCCGGCGAGACCACCGCTGTCAGAATCGCAAGCGGGCTCCACGAGCTCGAGACAGGCAAGCTCAACCCGGCCATCGCACTGGAAGTGGTGGAAACTGCGGAGAAACGCAAGGGTGACCCGGCTGTATCGGTCGCCCTCAAGAACTACGGCAACTCCCTCCCGAAGGATGATCCTCTTGCTGGCTTCCAGATCTGCTTGCAGGGAGGAGACCCCGTGAACGGGGAAGCCGTCTTCCGCAGCAATCCAACCGGGCAGTGCCTGCGCTGTCACCGCGTGGACAGCGGACACTCGGAAGGCGGTGAGGCAGGACCCAATCTGGCGGGCATCGGCAAGCGCCACGATGCCAAATACTTCCTCGAATCCCTCATCCTCCCCAACGCGGTGGTGGCTCCAGGCTTCGGAGTGGTCTCCCTCACCTTCAAAAACGGAGCAAGCAAGTCGGGCATTCTCAGCAGCGAAAACGCCGACACCATCGAACTGCTTGAGGGCATGGACCTCTGGCGGATCCAAAAGAGCGACATCCGGGAACGGAGCAAACCCGTCTCCGCCATGGCGCCTCCCATGGGCGCCGTTCTCACCAGGCGCGAGATCCGCGACCTCGTCGCCTGGCTTGGCAGTCTTACCCGCAACGATCCCCCCGCGCCACCCAGTCGCAGCGCAACGGATCTCGACCCGGACACCCTGCCAGTCAACCCTTCCGGAAACGGGGCGGGCACACCACAACCCGCCGTGGTCGAATCTCCGCCACCGAACGGCTCAGGCAATGCGAATAAGACATCCGGATCGGCGCCGAAAACCGGTCCCAAGCCCGAAACGACGCCTGACCGGGAAACGGATGGAGAACCCCGGACGACCATCGGGAACACCATTAATTCCCGGCAGATGAAACTCGGGCAGGAGACTTACCTCACCTGCCTTGCCTGTCACGGAGACCGTGGTCAGGGCGTGCCGGTCCACGGCGGACCACCCCTCGCTCCCTCTGAATGGGTGGTGGGTCCGGCGGAAAACCTGATCAGGATTCAGATCCGTGGCCTCAGGGACAACATCACCGTCAATCACCAGCACTACACCCTTGGAGTTGATATCAATCCTGCGGGCATGATCCCCCTCCCCCAGACCAACGAACAGATCGCCGCTGTCCTCACCTACATCCGCAACAGCTGGGGGAACAGGGCCTCTGCCGTCACGCCCGGGATGGTCGAGGAGCATCGCGCCGAGATCGGGCAACCGCCCCTCAAGGTAACAGACCTCGTTGCCCCGCCGCCCCTGCCAAAGACCGCGATCAAAACTTCCGGATCTGCGGCGCGGACCTCCGGTCCAATAACAGGCACAGACGGGATCCGACGCATCCTCATCACGCTGGGCATCCTGATCTGGTGCGCTCTCTGCACCATCCCGATCATCAGGCGCTTCAAGGAACGGAACAGGGCAGGCAGGGAATAGCACGTATCAGCGCTCAGGAGCGCGCCATGATATTGCCATAACGGTGTCTTGTTTCACTCACTGCCTGCTCGCGCAGGTAGTGCAGAAGTTCAATCCTGCCATTTGCGAGAACCGACCAGTCGATGACCTCCACTTCCGCCTCGCAGGCTGCCTGCCGCAGGTCCTCGGATGGATTCAAGGCACGAATGCGCTCAACACCTTCCCCCTCCGATCGGATCCACCCGCACAGATCTGCTTCGGTCTCCAACCTCCAGTCCACATTGGCAGCTACGGCCAGCGGAGTGCATACCCCCTGCCGCACTCCCGCACTGAGAATCACCTCCACCCCGCAGGTTCGTGCTGCCAGGAGCACGAGAGCCACCTCTTCAAGGGTCATTCCCTCGGAGCGCACAAGGATCTGTCCACCCCTGCGATAACGGAAGACGTTGGACTCACCGAGAATTCCGGAGGGATCGTGTGCGACCCCAAACTCCTCGCTCCACCACTTCGCATAGCTCGCAGCCGCCGCGCGAATCCGCTCAGTTGCAGGCGGCAGGATCCTGCAAAACTCCTCTGCCAGTTCCGAACACGCCCCCTCCTTCCCCGCCCGGGGAAGGGACACCTCGCTCCACCTCGCCAGTTGCAGAACGTAATTAGGACCTCCTGCCTTCGCCCCCGGCCCGGTTGCCGACCGTTTCCATCCCCCAAATGGCTGCCGCTGCACGATCGCCCCCGTAATGGGTCGATTGATGTAGGCGTTGCCCACCTCCACGCGTTCCCGCCACTGGCGAATCTCCCGCAGGTCCAGACTCTGGAGCCCCCCCGTCAACCCGAAACGGGAATCATTCTGCAACCGGAGCCCATCTTCGAAATCGCATGCCCGCATCAATCCCAAGACCGGCCCGAAACACTCCGTACGCCGGTACCAGCTGCCGGACTGCACCCCCATCCTGATAGCCGGCGTCCACAGGCAGGGATTGCCATCCACCATCTTCGGTTCGAGCAACCACTCTTCCCCCTTTTCCAGTTCCTTCAGCCCGCGGGACAACTCCATCCCGGGCGGCCGAATGACCGGGGTGACCACGCTGGCCAGTTTATACGGTGCTCCCACCCGCAGACTGGCGGCCGCATCACGCAACTGGCGCAGGAAGGAATCATCGTCGTAGAGTTCGGCCTCAAGAATGGCCAGGGAAGCCGCCGAGCACTTCTGTCCCGCATGTCCGAACGCACTCTTGACAAGATCCTTGATCGCCTGGTCGGGATCCGCCGCTGCTGTGATCAGCATGGCATTCTTGCCACTCGTTTCCGCAAAGAGCCGCATCGACGGCTTCCATCCTCGAAAGAGGCGTGCCGTCTCGTAGGCACCAGTGAGAATGACCCCTTTGACCCGTTCATCCGTGAGCAACTTCCGCCCCACCCCATCTTCGGTTACCGGAAGGAACTGCAGGGCCTTCTTCGGGATGCCCGCGCTCCAGAGCACCTCTGCCAGTCGCCACGCAGTCAGAACCGTTTCCGGCGGTGGCTTAAGGATCACCGCATTCCCGGCTGCCAGAGCTGCAAGCACTCCCCCGCAGGCAATCGCGAGCGGAAAATTCCATGGCGGGGCAACCACCACCACTCCCAGCGGCGTTCGCTTTACCCCGTCCCCCAACCCCGGACGCGACAGGCAATGCGCATAGTAGTTTGCGAAATCGATCGCTTCATTCACTTCCGAGTCCGCCTCCGGGACCGCTTTCCCGGCATCACGCCCCATGGTGGCAATCAGCATGCCCCGTGTCCGCGCCAGCTCGGTGGAAACCCTTACGAGTTGCTCCCCGGGAGTAAGCCCGGTCGGCCCGGCCCAGACTCCCACTGCGTCTACCGCAACCCTGAGAGCCTCCTCTACCTCTTCCTCTCCAGCCAACCCGTAGCGGTAGAGACATTCCCCCGGGGCAGCCGGGTCAAAAGACTCCTCGGTCCGCACCGGTTTCCTGATTCGTCCCCCCACCTGGATTCCGATTGTTCCGGGAATCTCCACACCCTCACGGACATTGTGAACCCACTCCCGGTTACCCGCCAGGGTCCAGTCAGTATCCGCTTCATTCTCGAAAA
>Ga0310120_10001321_pt1 | contig 18516 bp, 8 predicted proteins | sample CB27_AW_983_MG_FD_203506 | JGI IMG/M metagenome (GOLD analysis project Ga0310120, IMG submission 203506) | Marine microbial communities from Western Arctic Ocean, Canada - CB27_AW_983 | ecosystem: Environmental > Aquatic > Marine > Oceanic | place: Canada: Western Arctic Ocean | collected...
GGGCCGGACAGGAACGTGTAATCGAGGTGAAAGATCACATCAGCGATATCGACATCGGTATCCATGTTCACATCCCCACGAATAAAAATCGGTTCGACTGGAGGAATGCTCACTTCGATCGTACCTGGAAGCAGGTTGGTCACGTTGATGGAACTGGTTCCAAGTACGAACATGTTCATGATGGGAGGATCACCGAAGCCATCCTGTGGAGTGAAGACAATCTCTTGCTCCTCCGCTGCAGATGAGATCTCACCCAACAGAAACGCGATCTCCTGTGGAAACCCAAGGGAAGGAACAGTCTGACCGTCAAAGGGAGGAAGGGCATCGAAGAGGACTCCACAGATGATGGTTCCCTCGTCGGGGTTGACCTGCTCCTGGACATACTCTGCTTCGATGGAGCCGACCAGCGTCCCGTACACATCCACGACCAGGTTCTCGATCGGAGCGGAGGAAGGGAATGCGATGGAGAAGGAGTATCCCGCAAGCAGGCCGTCCCAATCACCGATCACGGACAGGCTGAAGGAATTTCCAGGTTCGACGGTGACCTCGCCGACACCGATCATCGGCTCCTGGCCCTGGCAGGTGCTGGAGAGAACTGCCACCTCGATGCCGCACACCAGCAAGAGAATGGCTATCCCGCGTGTAGCGGTATCCAGAGAGGAGCGAGATGCAGGGCACCAGGGCACCCGATTTCTTCTCGTGGTTTCCATCAAACCCCCAGGATCCAGGCAGGCGAGCATGGCTGAGGCTGTCAAAATCGCTCCCGAAGCGATCATTCAGCGGATAAAGTGACCGGGGCGAAGTGGTGATAGTGCAATTCGCCGCCAGCTCCGATGATAACCCCTGCAGGGGGTGGCTCAAGCGCCGTGAGTACCTCCTTCACGCAGTGATCAGTGGCCTCTGCTTGCCCCCAGGGGCCCCGCAGATCACCGGGGAAGGCACTCTCTGGGGTGGAAGGGAATTAAGTAATGTCATCAGAATTCGATCCTGTCCGGGCTCTCTACAGCAAGGCTGCCCGCTGCCATGACCAGGCCAGGCAGGCTCTAGGACGCGGATTGACACTCGCCGAGAAGATCCTGCTGACACACCTTGAGCCGGACACAGCCGCGGTACTGGCTCGCGGAACCGATTACTGTGATCTGCATCCAGACCGGGTGGCGATGCAGGATGCCACCGCCCAGATGGCGATCCTCCAGTTCATGCAAACACGGCTCGATCGAGTCCAGGTACCCACGACGGTGCACTGTGATCATCTGATTCAGGCGCGACATGACGCCACACAAGATCTGGCTGCCGCGGAGGAGCAGAATGCCGAGGTCTATCGATTCCTGCGCAGTTCCTCGCAGAAATATGGAATCGGCTTCTGGCAGCCGGGATCGGGCATCATTCACCAGGTGGTGCTGGAGAATTATGCGATCCCGGGCGGCTTGATGATAGGAACTGACAGCCACACACCCAACGCAGGAGGATTGGGCATGCTCGCCATCGGAGTTGGTGGTGCGGATGCCGTCGATGTGATGGCAGGGTTACCCTGGAATACAAAGTGGCCCGGTGCGATCGCGGTATATCTGAGGGGTGAACTCTCGGGTTGGACCTCTGCCAAGGATGTCATCCTCAAGGTCGCTGGAGAACTCACTGTCAAGGGAGCCACCGGGGCGATTATCGAGTACATCGGGCCTGGAGCCAGAAGCATCTCCTGCACGGGCAAGGCGACCATCACGAACATGGGAGCTGAGATCGGGGCGACCTGTTCGGTGTTCCCATTTGATGAGGCGATGGCGAACTACCTGGAGGCGACCGATCGCTCATCACTGGCCCAGCTCGCCAGGGATCACGCGGATATATTGCGACCCGATCCAGAGGTCGAGGAGAATCCGGGTGTTGTCTATGACCAGGTACTCGAGATCGATCTCGACCAGCTGGAGCCCCATGTGGTCGGTCCTCATTCTCCCGATCGGGCTCGCCCCATCTCCGAACTGGGAGAGGAAGCGAGGCGCGAGGGCTGGCCTCTCGAGATATCTGCTGCGCTCATCGGATCCTGCACCAACTCCTCTTATGAGGATATGGATCGTGCTGCCGCAGTCGCGGACCAGGCCACCGAGAAGGGTATCCGGGCAAGTACTCAGTTCCTCGTCACGCCTGGTTCCACTCAGGTGTTTCGTACAGTTCAGCGCGATGGACAGGCAGCATCTTTCGAGCAACTCGGTGGCACCGTGCTCGCCAATGCCTGCGGCCCTTGCATTGGCCAGTGGCACAGGGAAGGGATGGAAGATGGTGCATCCAACAGCATCGTCAGTTCCTTCAACCGGAATTTTCCCGGCAGAAACGACGGAAACGCCGAGACCCTCTCCTTCATCGCCAGCCCGGAGATTGTCACTGCCTTCGCCATCTCCGGTCGTCTCGATTTCAATCCGCTGATGGATCCCATCAGGAGCGAGAACGGAGAGGAATCGCTTCTGGCAGTTCCTGCAGGAGAGAGTTTACCCCCGGAAGGATTCGTCCTGGATATCAGTGGATATGTCGAAGCACCCGAAGATGGGTCCACCATCGTGGTCGATGTCGACCCTGAGAGTGATCGACTGAAACTGCTGAAACCGTTTGCTCCGCGCGAGTCATCTCAGTTGTCCGCCATGAAGTTGCTCTTCAAGGCGACGGGAAAGTGCACTACAGATCACATCTCTCCTGCTGGACGTTGGCTCAGATATCGAGGGCATCTGGAGAATATCTCCCGGAACATGTTCCTGGGTGCGATCAATGCACACCATGACTCCCCTGGCCTTGGCCATGATGCCACCGATGGTGGTGCGAGTCGTGCGCTGCACGAGATTGCAGCTCGCTATCGTGATTCAGGGACCGCCTGGGTTGTGGTGGGAGACGAAAATTACGGCGAAGGGTCGAGCCGGGAGCATGCTGCGATGTGCCCTCGCTTGATGGGGTGTGGTGCTGTGATTGCGCGCTCATATGCCCGAATCCATGAAACGAATCTGAAGAAGCAGGGGATTCTGGCGCTGTGTTTCACGGACCCCGCCAGTTACTTGCTGGTCCAGGAGCATGACACCGTCACGATCGAAGGACTGGAAGAGTTCTCTTCTGGGAGCGACATCACCGCTGTCTTCCATCACCAGGACGGAACCGAGGATCGAATATCCTGCAGTCACACATTCAGTGATAGTCAGGTGAACTGGTTCTGGCAAGGTGCGGCGCTCAACACTCTCAAGTCCTAGCGCAAGTGTTGGTGTGCCGCTGCTCGCTCCGCCTCGTCTCGATGCTATCCTGGAATCTGAGGCTGAGGATGCTCGAAGCCACTGCATCCACTACTGGAGACCAATATGAATCTCATGAAGTTGAGAAACCTGGGTGATCGGTTTGCAATCCGGGCAGTTCTGATGGTGACATCTAGCCTGATGGCATCATCGGTGGCGGTTCCTTGCTCGGGTCAAGGAGTGACCCTGGCGCTGGAGCCAACCGAGACGGTGCTGGCTCCCGGCGCTCAGTTTGATGTAACGCTGCGACTCGAGAACCCGGATGAGGTTCTGATACAGGGTTTGCAGGCTGCGATCGCCTGGGATTCCTCGAAGTTGCAGCTGCTTTCACTGACACTTCCCGGGGACCTGCCGGGATCGCCACCGGTGCTGGCGATGGCGTGGAATGCTCCTCCCCCGGTCGGACCCGGTGGCGATGTCGGTTGCAGCCAGTGGTGGGACGGACAGGGCGAAGAGGCGTTCAGTCTCGGCATGGTGATCGATGGAACCTGGTCGCAGGCCTCTTCACCGCTGGCGATCCTCCACATGCGCGTGACTACCTTCGCTCCAAACGGCCCGCTGGAACTGGCTCCCCCCGCTCCTGACCTCTCCTGTGGTTGGCTCGGAACCATCGTCACCGATCCAGCGGGAGCCGTCGTGGCTACGATGGCGGAGTCCCTCGATCTGACCGTGAGCGATCTGCCGCCACCCACTACCCTTCAGTGTGGAGAGGCTGCGGAGATCGTCTACCTCTCCTGGCAGGAGCCGATCCTGTTCGATTCAATTGTGATCGAACGAGAGGGAAACCTGATCGCAGAGGTCGATGCGGGGATTGGACACTTCGAGGATCCGGATGTGTCGACGGGGGATGTCATCGAGTACCGGATTCACGGTGTTGCCGCCTCGATTCCTTCCACCTCGACGATGTGTACGGCAACCGTCGATGGGAATGTTGAGGGGCCCATCGGGATCTCCTGCGTCCTGAGCGGTTCTGATGTCCTGCTGGGGTGGCAGAATCCGCTCCCCTACGATTCCATCTCCGTGACCAGAAATGGCGCTGAACTGGCGACGCTTCCGCAGGGAACCACCAGTTTTCTCGATGTGGATCCGGGTCTTGCTGGAATTGTCGAGTACGAGGTGAACGGTTCGATCGGCTCAGTGGTGAGTGAACCAAGTTCCTGCCAGGTGGAGTTCCCGACCCCCGAAGGGTTTTTCATCCGGGGTGACACCACCTCCGATGGGGTGCTGAATCTGGCAGATCCGGTGAAGTCTCTCGAGTATCTTTTCATCGGTGGGGATATGCCCTGTGCTTCTGCAGCGGATCATGACGATAGTGGCACTCTCGACCTCGGCGATGCGATCTCGTTGCTGGACTATCTGTTCACAGCCGGGCCTGCTCCAGCAGTCCCGTTTCCGTATGCGGGGACAGATCCTACGCCCGATACGCTCGGCTGCCTGGTGTCCTGTACAGGGCCTTCCTGCACACCGGAGGCCGCCGGAGACGAGTGCAACTCCTTCATCGTGGTCGGTCTGGGAAACACGCAGTTCGATACCACTGACCTGACAGCATCCATCGATCCGTACACGGATAATACCTGCATCGCTTCTCTGCTCGGAGATATGCAATCGGACATCTGGTTCAGTTTCGTCGCACCGTCGAGTGGAGCGGCGACCTTCTCCCTCTGTGACCAGGTCGAGTTTGATTCAGACCTGGTCGTCTACGAGGGGTTCTGCCAGTCGATGGTGCAGATCGGCTGTAACGGCGATGGTGGCGGTTGCCCGGATCTGAGTTCTCTTCTGTCCGATGTGGCCGTGTTCGAGGGGGCGAGCTACTTGATTCGAGTCGGTGGCTGGGACGCAACTGATTTCGGCACAGGCACCCTCACCATCACCATCGACTGAGGCCCACCTCAAGCGGATCCCGATCCACGATGCAGCATTCGATGCTGTCGCAGGCTATCGAGTAGCGAGTTCCCTGATGCCGTGAGCCGGCTCGAATGCACCACCGACCTGATTCGTCTCCCTCGATTCTGGATTCGACCAGCCCTCCTGGACCGGATGGGTCCACCTGGCAGTCAAAGTCCTGCAAGGGGATGGTCATCCCTCCTCCGTGCGCCTTGATGAAGGCTTCCTTCTGGGTCCACAGATGAAAGAAGGAGGAGAGTCGATCCTGCTCGGCGATGTGACTCCACTGACGATATTCGCTGGCACTGAAACATCTCCTTGCCAGTTCCTCGATGGGGGTCTCGGGTCTCAGGGTTTCGAGGTCGATGCCGATCCTGGATCCGCGGCAGATCGCCGCCATGGCGTACGATTCGGAGTGAGTGATGTTGAATCCGAGATCGACGCCGACCAGTTCTGGTTTGCCGTGCTTCCCCTCGGTCAGCGGGATTTCCTGTGGAGTCCAATCCAGGTAACTGGCGAGGATTCGCCGAAGTCCTGCTCTGGCGACGGTGGATCGTATTCCGATGACAGGATCGATCCCTCGGTCGAGGCGGGATTTTTCCTGGTCGGGAAGGGAATTGACGAGGGCCTCGATCCGTTCGGGGGGCTCATCGAGCCCGAAGGCCCACACTTCGATGGTGCCGGGCTCCGGCAAGGCGTGGCAGTTCATCGGAGAACTTCCTTCTCTCCGGCGAACTCGGTTTCCAGCACTTGCAGACCCTCCTCGGTGGTGACTCGAGGCGACCATGCCAGGTCTCGCTCTGCTGCGGACAGGTCGAACCAGTGACTGGTAGAGAGCTGGCTGGCGGTGAATCGAGTCAGAAGCGGCTCCCCCGAGACCCCGGGGATGCTGTGGAACCATTCCAGCAGCGTTGCCATGGTAGCAGCGAGGCGTGGCGAGACACTGGGTGCCACCGCATCCAGTGCTGCTGCTTCGAGGATGCCGCCGATCAACTGGTGTGCTGGCATCGGCTCTCCATTGGCGATGAAGTAGGGTCGACCACTGCAGGCAGAACCCACTGACAGCGCATCGAGTGCAGCGATGTGTGCGTCGACGGCATTGTCGATGAAGGTCGCATCGATGCGTGTCCCGGGTGCATCGATCAGTCTCAGTTTTCCTGTGCGAGCACGGTCCAGGATGCGCGGGATGAGGTGACGATCCCCGGGTCCCCAGACCAGATGTGGCCTGAGTGCCACCGTCGCGAGTCGCGCATCGTTGGCCGCCAGCACATCCTGTTCAGCGATCGCCTTGGTCCGGGGATAGTGGGCCAGGTACCTGGGTGGATAAGGTGTCTGCTCATCGATGCCCTGCTGATGGTTGCCGTCGAAGACCACGCTCGGTGAGGATGTGAAGATCAGTTTCGAGACTCGATGGTGGCGGCAACCAGCGATGACATTCTGGGTTCCGAGCACATTACAGCGCTCGAATTCCGCCGGAGGTCCCCAGACGGATGCCAGAGCGGCGACATGAAATACCGCATCGACCCCCTGAATCGCCTCGATCACTGCAGTACTGTCGGCCACGTCGCCTCGGATCGTCGAGATCCCCTCCGATTCGAGGCACGGGTAATGACCCCTCTGAAAGGTGGCCACTTCATGGCCCTGCTCGAGCAAGCGACGAGCCAGGTGTCCACCGATGAAGCCGCCGGCGCCGGTGACGAGGACCTTCATGAGATGATCCCTGCAGCCCGGTGAGCGAGTGAGGATCGGTCGATCTTTGCGTTGTGTCGAATGTCGACGGGGAAGGGGCCCGGGAAGCAGAAGCGCTCGATCCGGTCTGCACCGGAGACCATCGACCCGAGTGCTTTCAATTCCTCGATGAGGGCTGGATGTGGATGTCCGGAATCGTCCAGAGGTTCGATGCAGAGGATGGGGAACTGCTGACCGATGGGACCGTATCCGACCAGAGCAGTCCGGAGTACGCCCGGATGCACGTCAAAGACCCGTTCGATGGCGACGGTATGGAGATCGCCAGCCGAGGTCTGAACCATGTGGCTGCGCCGACCGCGAAACCACAGCCTTCCTGGCGTGTCGATGCAACCGAGGTCCCCCGTGCGATGCCAGAGGATGCCCGCCTCATCGACGTACTTGTGCTGCTGATCGGCGACAGGATCCTCGAGGTAGCCGCGGCTGACGACGGGACCACTGGCCCAGATTTCACCGGCAGTTCCCTCGGTGACGCAGTCGTCACGGTCAGGCCGCCCGTCGATGGCGCTGATTCTGAGCTGGATGCCTGAGATGGGTTTGCCGACGCAGACTCCCTGGCCGTGGTAGGTCTGCTCGCGCGTGGCGAGAAACTCACGGTGATCGATGAGGCACAGAGGCATCGCCTCGGTGGCACCATAAGGGGTCTCGATCCTCACATCCGAAGGGAGCGATGCGAGCAACTGGTCGATTTCGTCGTGGCGAGCCGGCGCCCCGGCGCTGATGACGCGGCGAAGGCGGTCGGCGTACCGAGACTTCGTTTTCATGTATCGGGCAAGATTCCCCAGCAGTGCGGGGGATGCGAACATACTGGTCACATCGAATTGATCGATGAGGTCGAGGAGATGGGCGGGATCAGCATCTGCTGGGCGCGTGAAATCGATGTCTGGAATGATGGTGGTCATGCCGAGCGCCACCGAGAAGAGGCCAAAGAGGGGAAAGGTCGGCAGGTCGACCTCTCCTGCTTCGATTCCGTGAATCCGGCCGATCAATTCGATCTGCTGATCGATCAGCCCGTGGTGCGAGATGGCACCCTTGGCGGGCCCGGTGCTCCCTGAAGTGAACAGGATCGCTGCCGTCTCCCTGTTTTCGAGCACCTGTTGCTGGTAGGGGACGGCGAGTTCGCAGCCCTGGCGCCACTGCTCCAGACTACGAGTGAAGGGAGGATTCCATCCTCCTCCCACCGAGATGCGATGTCGAATCGTCGACCTGGACCATCCCAGCAGTGCCCGGGCTCGATGAGCTCGAGCGATTCCGATGAAGGCCTCGGGAGCGGCTCGTTTGAGGCAACTGCCTAGCCCGGAGATTCCCATGCCCGGATCCACCATGACGGGGGGAGCGCCGATTCGAAGCAGGGCGAAAGCGCAGGCAAGAAACTCTCGACCCGGTGGAACCATCAGCACGGTTCTCATGCCTCGTCTGATGCCAATCCTGGTGAGTGCGTGGCAGGTGAGGTCGACCAGTTGATCGAGTTCGCGAAAGGTCCGCTGCTGCCAGCGGCCGTGATCCAGTTCCCGAACGGCGACCTGATCGGGGCGTTCCAGCGCGAATCTCCTCAATCGGGTCGCTGCTCCGGCGCTGGGAGTGAGTTGCCGTTCCACGGTGGTCATCAGCGCACCTGCTGTCTCGCGACAGATTCGCGAAACGATCGAATCGCTGGAATCACCCTCTCAGGAGCGTCATCGAGCAACAGATGGCCACAATCTGCCCAGCAGTGGTGCTCTGCGGAGGGGAAGCGCCTCAGCCACTCGTCGAGGAATTCGACACCAAACACCGGATCCCTCGCCCCCCACAGGATCAGCAGCGGATGGTCGCGCAACCTGTCGAGGCTGGATTCGACTGCAGCGAGAGTCGGCCACGAGACATCGGTGGGCTGCACCGGAATATCCTGCACGAATCGATGCACTGCGAGTCTTTGTTTCCAGTTGCTGTAAGGGGCACGGTATCCGGCGCGTTCTGCGCGGGAGAGTTTACGTCTGGTAGTTCCCATCGCGAGGGTTCCGAGCACGAATGCGTCGAGTCCCCTGACCAGCAGTTCGCCGAGAGGGCCACGGGCTGGACGGATGATCCAAGGGAAGTGGACACCTTCCGGCAGCGCAAAGGCGGCAGTGTTCATCGCCACCAGACTGGAAAATCGATCGGGCGATCGTCCAGCGACTCCAAATCCGATGGCACCGCCCCAGTCATGAGCCACGAGGGTTGCATCGGAGCGGATCTGAAGATGGTCGAGCAATCGTTCCAGATCATCGATCCGATCGGAGAGGCGGTAACCATAGTCCTGCTGTGCTGGGTTGTCGGAGAAACCACACCCGATGTGATCCACTGCGATGACCCGGTTCGACCTGGACAGCTCCGAGATCAAGCGTCTGAAGTGAAAGGACCAGGTCGGATTGCCGTGAACACAGATGATGGGATCGCCCCGCCCCTCGTCGACATGGTGCATCCGGATTCCGCCACCGCGGTCAAACCAGTGGCTTCCGAAGGGGTATTCTTCATCGACAAAGAGACGGTTCATCGCCACTCCCAACCGATCATGCGGCACACCAGGCCGCTGCCGATGCCCAGGAACGCGACTTTTTGCCCCGCTCCGAGGAAGCCTCGCTCTGCGGCGATCGCCGCGGTCACGGGGATCGACACCGTACCCATGTTGCCCAGAAAAGGGTAGGTGATGAAATCTCCAGCAGCAGAGAGGCCCAGAGAAGGCAGGATCTCATCGCGGTGAGCGGATCCGACCTGATGACAGATGGTTCGGTCGATCTCGGAGCTAGCCCACTGCATCTCCTCGAGAAAGTGGCTCCAGGTTCGCTTTCCTACTTCCACACCGCGCTTCAGAACTGCCAGTGAGTCCGTCTCCATGAACTCGATTCTGGTCGATGCACCAGCCGCATGCTGATCGGGACGGACACCCCAGCGACACAGGTGATGCCAGCGGGCATCGGTTCCATGGCTGCTGCCGAGCAGCAGCGGACCTTCCGCCGAGATCCGAGAAGAGACCAGCAACAGCGCAGCCGCACCCGATCCACCCGTGAGCGTCGCCAGGGTAGGGATGAAGTGCTCCATGATCGGATCACGAAGCAGCTTGTCGATGGCGATTCCGACGATCTCCCTGGCACTTTCACAACAGACGACCAGTGCCGCATCGACACGGCCCAGGCGGATCGCATCCGCCGCCAGCACGACACCGTCCATCGCACCGAGACAGGCATTCGAGACATCGTACAGCGCCACATCAGGCGCCAGGTCGAGTTGCGCTGCCACGGCACAGGCGGTGGCAGGCTCGAAGTACTCCCGACAGACGCCGGTGTAGGCGAGCTGGCCAACCCGTTCGGGACCAAGATCGGCTTTTTCGAGCGCGTTCCTGCACGCCCTTGCGGCCATCTCCGAGATCCGGGTTGCCTCTGGCCACCAGCGCCTTTCACCGACCCCGGTCAGTTGTTCCAGCTGTCCAGGAGCGATGCCCATCGCTTCCCAGGCGGGAGCGAGAGTGTCCTCGATGGCGCTGCTCGAGACCACCTCGGGGGCGATCTCGATGCCGATCGAGGCGAGGTGGACCGTGGGTAGTTCACCGCTATCAAACCTCATCGACCTGAATCCCTTCGTTCGATGGAGAAATCCTCCATCGAGTAGATGGGAAGATCATCCACCAGCAGCAAACCATCAGCCACCATGATTCCCTTCTGATCATCGACGCTCTTGATGTTGGCCTCGACGACGACTCGCTTTCGGTCGGGGATCACCTGGCCCCTGTAGGTCCACTTGTGGGGGATTCCCGGCGCAAGCGTGCGAGGCACCCACTTCGCATCGTCACCCCAGCGGTCGCGGGCCACCAGTTGAAGCAACTGTAGCATCGACTCCAGCCCGAGACTTCCGGGCCAGACCGGATCGTCCTTGAAGTGGGCGCGGAAGAACCACGATTCTCGATCGACATCGATCGCACCGCGGATGAAACCGTGACCTGCGGTGCCTCCATCAGGAGCGAAAAACTCCACCTCGTCGATCATCTGGAACGCCAGTGATGGGCCATCTTCGTGTTCGGAAACCATGAAACTGCGACCCCGCAGAGCTTCCCGCGGAGGGGTGGTGCGAGCGACGGCGCCGGGAAGTCCTACCTGCTGTGCGAGAGCCTCTTCGGGGAAGAACCCGAAGTAGGTGTTTCCACGGTAGACAGGACCGTCACTGCCATTGACCTCGATGTCATAATGCTGAATCCACATCCCCGCAGCATGGTCTGCCGAGGTCAACTGGACCGTTGTGGTGAGCAGTCCGGAGTCACGACCGATGGGCTTCAGGAGTGTGGCGCTGCCGCCAAGATTGCGAAACTGAAGTGGCTGATCCGATGTCAGGGCTGAACCGATATATGCGGCCAGCCATCCACAGGGCTGCAGCGCAATTTCCAGCAGTACGGCAAACGGCATCTCATCCACTCCCGAGGCATCGAAATACCAGGCATCAGGAACCGGGAAATACTCGGAAGTACAGGCTGCAGGAACCTCGACTTGCCATGGCTTGCCCTGAACATCGATGATCCGATCAAGAAAACAGTATGGCGGCCCGGGAAGCCTGGCGATGAATCGATCTCCATCGAAGGGGAGGTACCTGTCGCCGAACGCCAGCGACGGACGCCCGTTGCAGAACTCGAGGATCTGATCGTGGTCATACAGGGTTGCGGCAGCGGAAGATCCAACGGGGGAATCCGCTCCTCCACCGGGTGCTTGTCGCGGTATCTGTCGCTCCGTTTCGGCGACGATTTCGTGATGCCGGGGCGGATGCTGGTGCGACCAGATGGCATCGATCCGTTGCCGATCGAGTCCAACGATGCGTAATGACATTCCCTCCATCTCGACGATCGGCCGACCATCTGCGAACATCGTCGCATCCGTGATGACATAGGGTTCTGGCCGGAATCCGATCTCCTTGACCTGAACCTCGTAGCTGACCATCGCTGTACCGGGTACCACCTGTCCGCGACATCGAAGTCGTCCGGCGACGCCGGGTACCGGCATCGGAATCACCTCGTCAACTTCACCGACCCATCCCCATGCGGTGAGCAGGGTCCTGAGGGTGTGAAGGCAGCACTCGTACATCAGAGTTCCTGGCATCACAGGATCGTCACGGAAATGGCTGGTCAGGAACCAGTCGTCGGGGTGAATCGCCAGTTCTGCGACCGCTCGCCCGAGACCCCATTCTCCGCCGACAGGTTCGATCGTCGTGACGCGATCGAGCAACCGCATCTTTCCACCCGGAAGGGTGCAGGGGTGCTGCAATGGGAGCCTGCGGAATCGTTCGCCGAATGCCACACCCAGGTCACCACGACGCAGCGCGTCAACGCTGGATTCATCGAGGGCCATCGGTTCCGTGCCAGCAGGTGGGATCCAATCGGTTGGGGCCAGTGCCTTCGGGCGCGGACGGTGGGGAGCCTGGATGATCCCTCTGCCCGAGGCCAGTTCCTCGGGTGAGAAGAAACCGGCACAGCCATCGAGCATCGAGATCAGGGGTTTTCCAGCGACGCTTCCCTCGAAGTGGAACCGAAACAGCAGCGTCTGATCCTGGCGGAAGAACTCATCGATGCGGATATCGTAGACGATGGTGTTTCCCGCCGTCGGAAGATCGTCATGGAATACGATCTGGGCATCGAGAAGCCTGTAGACGGAGAGACCTCGTGTGTGCAGGTCTGCACCCAGAAATGCGCTCAGGAACAGGTCTGCCTGGCCGCTCTCCACTGCGATGGAGGTGGGGATTCGCCCGGAATCGAGGTACCAGGCTGTCGGTAATACATCATGTTCCGTGACGATGCGTCCCGGTCCGAGGGTCAGAGGATCTCCCTCCATCGAGACGATTCGGTCGACCAGCATCAACGGTTCCTCGGGCAGCCGAACGCGGGTCGGGAATTGGTCTGCAGGGGCATGAAGCGGCCCCAGCACGGGCCCGACCTGGCCGCTGGCGAACTCCAGACACATCTGACGATCGAAGAGGGGCGCCGGTGATTTCGCAGCAGTGGACTCCTGGCTGCTGATTTCCAGCACGGGTTGGGCCAGCACTGGTGAGACCGTCCTCTGACTTGCCTGATCATCCACAACCGGGTGCAGCGCCCGTCGCCCCTGGCGTGCCTGTTCGAGCCGGCTGGAGATGGATTCGGTCTTCTCGCCTGTTGGCTTCGGAATCGGCTTCGGGATCGCAGCCGGGTGATCCTCAGCAATGATCGGGGCAGCCGGTGCCCTGACACCACGAGGCTCATCGACTGCCGAGGTGGGCAGGGGAGGTGAGACGATGGCGGATTGACCATCGGCGATTCCGACCGAGTCGCTGGCTTCGACTGCTACCGGTGCAGATCCGAGATAGGCTTCCAGATTCCCTGGCGCTCTCTCGGCGATGCACACCGCCATGATTCGGGCGAGCGAGAGTTGCTCGGATTCCCCTCGCCAGAAGAGCGGTAGAGTTCGGTGCGGACGACCTTCAAGGGCCTTGTGAGCCAGCCTCGAGCAAGACGCGCCAGGTCCAGGCTCGATGAAGATCCTCGAACCCGCTTGCCACAGCGACTCGATCAGATGAGGAAAATCGAAACCGTCAGTAGCCTGAAGCATGATCGAGTCGGCCACTCCATCGCTGTCGAGCAGCAGAGGTAACCCGGTTGCCGTGGAGTGAAGGGTGACCCCTCCAACGGGAGGATACACCGGCCAGTGATGGAGAGCTCTGTAACGAGACGCCACGTGCGAGACCAACCGGCAGTGAACCGAGGTGACTCCCTGCAACGGGATCGATGTCCAACCGTGGAGGGTAGACAGCCGCTCCAGCGCCTCGGGGTCACCTCCGATGACGGTTTCATTGCTGGCATTGACGACCAGCACATCGAGACGAGGCTCGTTCGAGATGGCGTGTCTGACCTGATCCTGTGAGGCATCGAGAACCGCTGCAGCCCAGTGAGCGTGGCTTCCAGGTGGTAAGGACCACTCCCTGGCAGCGGCCCGATACTCTCCGGTGAGCCAGTCGGTGAACAGGTCATCGTTTTCCATCTGCTGCTGCATCGCCTGACGGTCACGCCAGGCTCGTAACGCGAACAGCATCGTGGTTTCTCCGAGGCTGTGACCGGCTGCTCGTTCCGGATCGATGCCACATCCCAGCAGCAGATCTGTTCCGATGCACCCCAGTGTCACCTGAGAGAGAATGGCATCTCTCGGGTCAGTGGGAAGGGCTGCATCTGGATGCCAGGACCCGGGAGCTGCTAGCCATCGGGAGAGGTCAGAGACGGTCAGTGCGCTTCGATCGAGTGCCCCGGGATAACGAGAGAACAACTCGCGACCGGCTCCAGGAAACAGGCTCCCTGATCCAGGATAGAGAAAAGTTACATCACCGGAGTATCCGAGCGGAGTCTCCGACGATCGATGTAATTCCCATCCCTTGCCCTTCAACTCGTTCGAGGAACCCGCCACGAGAGCAGTAACGGAATCCAGTGCTGCATCGAGTGAGGCCGCATCCTGAAATACGATCGAGACCGCGCGCGAAGCGCTCTCATTTCTTGGGTTCTGTGAGAGCCAACTCCGGGCGATGCTCGCCGCGGATGCTTCTACCCCGAGATGGTCTTGCCGGAACCGTTCCAGTCTCCCCACGATGGAAGATTCATCATCCGCCTCGACACAGATGACACCCCACCTTGTTTCTCCGATGCAACGCGGAGATGTGACGGATTCGGCGTGAATGGCGACTGGAACCTCCTCGGTGGAGATCACCATCGAGGTGCCAGCACCGAGATTCCCCGAGTTCTCGATCAGGACGCGACGCCGATCGGCACCGTTTGCAGCCCAGGGAATCGGTGGCATCGAGTGGCCCGCCGGAATCACCCCGCGAGATGCTGCCAGGGTGCCCTGCAGCAGTGACATCAGGAACGAAGCACTGCCACTCGATGCATACTCCGGAGGCAGGGTCACTTGCCAGCCGGGCCGCCCTGCGAGAGGCTCAACGGCTGTGGAAGATTCATCGCTGCAAAACAGATCGATTCCCGAGAGATCCAGGGACGCTTCTGCCAGCGCTGCGGCTCGACTGGAAGTGCGCGCCTCGGAGTTGCTCTCCGGTCTCGCCAGTTCACCTGAACAGGCTGACCCTATTCCATCGATGGTGGCGATGACCGGACCATCATCAGCACTTACATCTTCGAGCCTCTTCAGCACCACTGCAACTGCAGCATCGACACGAGGTGGGCGTCGATCTCGTGCATCGAGAGTGCGGGTCAGGATATCGAGGCCAACATCCGCGGCAGCGGCGAGCGCCACATCGAGTTGGTGATCCTGGAGCGCCCGGATCGCCATCTCCATCGCTCGAAATCCAGAGACCTCGTCGGCACTGATGGTGTGAGCTGCACCTCCAGCCTGAAGGTCTCGGGCTACTCGGCTGGCAGCAATGCTGCCCAGTGAGCCCATCACCCGATTCGCATCGAGAGGTTCGCTGACTTCATCTTTCAGTGCAGAGACCCAGTGTTCGATGTCGCTGTCCCTTGCGTCAATCCCCAGTTCTCGGAGCCACGCCCTGGCACGGTGGGGGATCATCCAGCGCAGGTGAGAAAGGCTACTCCTGGGGTCGATCCCGAGGCCGACAAAGAGGCCACCGCGGTCTCCCAGTTGCTCCAGAGATGTGCAGGCGAGAGCTTCCCTGGATACCTGTAGCAGAGCCAGTTGCTGCGGCAGCATCCGCGACAACTCGGTGGGGGGGATGCGCAGTTCAACGGGAGAGCCGCGCAATCGGCCGCAACTTTCCCCGGCAGGGAATACGAGCCGTGCCTCCCTGGCCCAGCGTGTCGTCGGTATCCCCATATCTCCAGGCATCTGCTGCCCGGGAGCGGTGCAGTTGTGGCCGAGCAGCGCCTGGGCTACAGCGCCAATCCCCTGGTGACGCCCGGCGATGGCCCCGAGACCGATGATGGCGATTCTGGAAGCTCGTGCGGGCCATCCGGGCACCGTCACTCGTGTGTTCTCGACTGTTGTGGGTGCCTCTTCGATCAAGATGTGAGCATTGATACCCCCGAAACCAAATGCGCTCACCGCTGCTCTTCGTGACTGACCAGATCTGCGTGGCCACGATTGACTGCGGTGAGGGATGCGGAAGGGAGAATCGTTCAGGTCGATTCCGTCCGGTGCTGTTTCGTGTCCGGGCAGTCCGGGAATCTCGCCGCGGTCCATCGCAAGCAACACCTTGATCACGCCCGCTGCTCCTGCCGCGGTGAGAGTGTGTCCGATACACGCTTTCACCGACCCGAGCGCACACTGGCCCGGTCGCCAGGCTCCGGCTTCCCAGAGTGACATCAAACTGCGCAGTTCGGTGGCATCGCCGACCGGCGTTCCTGTCGCATGGCACTCGATGTAATCGATGTCTTGTGGCGACCAGCCAGCGGATCTGTAGGCGCTTCGCATCGCCCTCAGTTGGCCCTCGCCCGAGGGTGCCAGGAGTCCTCCTGATCGATCGTTGGAGAGTCCCGATCCACGAATGACGCCCCATACCCGGTCACCCGCAGAGATGGCATCTTCGAGCCTCTTGAGCAGCAGCACCCCCGCCCCTTCACCGACCAGCAGCCCCTGTCCTCGCTGATCGAGGGGTCGGCAGCGACCCTCCGGCGAGAGTGCTCGCAACTGGGAGAAGCCCATCTGTGTGAAGAGACCATCTGGACGCGATACTCCACCTGCGAGTACCGCATCGCATCGGTGCGCCGCAAGGTCTCTACAGGCGTAGGAGATGGCGTAGAGAGAAGAAGCACAGGCGGCGTCGAGTGTGAAAGAACCTCCGCGAAGGCGAAGAGCGCGTTGCAGCGCAGCCGCAGGCAAACTGCAGTCATATCGGTCGAGAGGATGACAGCGTGGAACACCTCTGGGTCTTCGATCCTCGGTTCCCATCGCTTCGAGCACCAGTTCCTCGACCGTGTCTCCGATGACCGCCTCCGCGATGGCAGAGGTGGAATCGGTGGGAAGCAGCAACTGGCCCAGCATGACGCGAGTGCGATCCGGATCGAGTTTGCCCTGGTGAAGGTGTGCTGCTTCGACTCCAGCGATGACGGCGAGACGCGCAGAGATGTCGATCGATTGCGCCAACTGCTCGTCAAGGTCACCCAGGTCGCCTTCTGGAAGTTCGATGAAGCAGCCCCGCTCGGTGACAACTCGATCTGGCTCGGGCACCTCACCGCCGAGCGCATTTTCCAGCGACAGGGTCCATCTGCCATCGGGGACCGGTTTTGATGTGTCTCGTCCTTCCCTGATGACATTCCAGAAAGCACCAGGATCTGGAGAGTCGGGGAATCGTAGCCCGATTCCAACCACGGCTACCGGCTTCAAGGAGTTGCTTCTTTCGCCTGCCGATCGCAGCCGAAGGCAATTTCCAGTGCCGCATCGATCACCATCTCTGCCCCCTCGATGGTGACCGCGGGGAGTCCCGAGCGATTGAGGATCTCTACTCGGGCACTGGCGGTGGCGCCCTTTGACGATTCGATGGAAATCCTGGTCTCGAGTACTCCTGAATCGATCGGCAGGTGGCACCGAAGTCTTGCGATGCCGCATGGAAGTGATGGCATTCCCCGTTGCGATCTACTCCAGAGGATCAACGCCTGGAAGACAGCATCGATGCGCAGCGGATCGATGATCCAATCGCTTCGCATGGGGGCTTCGAGCCACTCTCTGGGCGATGGCGCTCCCACGGAGCGAACCGCAAGGTGCATCGAGGAGATCCGGGCGACCTGCTGGATGCACTGGAATCGAGGCCCATGAAAGAGCAGTGCTGGATAGATCGGGTCGCTGTCTTCGGAATAGTGCGGTGCCTGAAGGCTTGAGCGAGTAGTGAGGCGATCCCCTAGAAGTACTTCGGCGCGAGCATGAACTCTGCCCGTGGAATCACCTGATCTGATCTCCACCGGGACTCGAAGCAGTGCCCCGTCCGGGGTCGGTGAGCCGGTCTGAAAGGTCACCTGACACTCCTCGTCGGCATCCAGAACGACACCCTTGAGCACGCGGAAGTCATCGACGCCATGCAGTTCGAGACCCGGATGACGGTGAGATGCAGCCCACAGGCACCATTCAAGGAGCAGAGCTGCGGGAACAACCGCTCTTCCATCCAGACGATGGTCGAGCAGCACCGGCATCCGCTCGGTAGAGATGGACAGCGTCTGGCCCGTTTCCATCTTCCCGGGTTCCACATCGGCGATCGGAGCGACGGTGGCCGGAGTCGCGACAGAGGGGAAACGCCCGATGGATCGCAGCGTTTCCTGTACGGAACCTCTGGGGGCGAGGATGACGCATTGTGGAGGTGCATCGGATTGCATCTTCTCGATGAAGACACGAGCACCTTCACGAAGCGGGATCAGATCGATCCCCTCGTCGTGAAAAACGCTCCTGAGCCCCGGGTGAACCATTCCCCCGTCCCATGGACCCCAACCGATACTTCGGACGCGACAGGACGGCCTGCGCGAGGCCTCGATGACCGCCATCCGATTGAGAACTTCATTGGCCGCGGCGTAATCGCTCTGTCCCTTGCGGCCGAGGCGAGCAGTCGTGGATGAGAAGAAGGCGATGAAGTCGAGTTCCTCCTCGCGGCAGATGCAAAGCAGGTGTCTGGCAGAATCGACCTTTGTGCTCCACACCAGATCAAACTGCTCGTC
>Ga0310120_10001322_pt1 | contig 18492 bp, 9 predicted proteins | sample CB27_AW_983_MG_FD_203506 | JGI IMG/M metagenome (GOLD analysis project Ga0310120, IMG submission 203506) | Marine microbial communities from Western Arctic Ocean, Canada - CB27_AW_983 | ecosystem: Environmental > Aquatic > Marine > Oceanic | place: Canada: Western Arctic Ocean | collected...
TGACAACGTATTGAAAATCCCAGGCCGGTCGCGGGTGCGCCCGCAATTTGAACTTGAAGAGACTGAAGCGAATCTGGTCCCGCTCTGAAACCAGACGGTCGAACATCAGAATCAGTGTCATGCCATGTCGAGCGCGGCCGTAGTAAAAAGGTCTGGCAATCCGCGGCCAATCATACGACCAATGGTTAAGACGATGTCGCAGGTTGTCGTCATACGCCAGATCTTTTGCCAATAAGGCCCGATAACTTCCGCCACCATTCCAATCGGGATGAGCTTTCGGCGCGTTCGTTGAAATCCATTCTTCCGGTCCGTCAGCCGACTTATGCCCGCGAAAGTGAAGTGAAATATCTTCCACGTCGTTCATATAATTGGCAAAGAAGAACAGCGCGTAGCCGTGATTCCCGAACAGTGAAGCGTCGCGGGGCGTACAACGGAAGTCAAAATCAATGTAGTGTGGTGCCTTGACCGTGTAACGGAACGTGCTGGCAACCCGCCATGGACTGTCTTCCGGGCGCCGTGCGAGCGTGACCGAGTGACCGTCAGGCTCCTTGTGCAGCGTGTACTTACCGTGACGGGGTGTGTGCCTGTTGTTCGGGTTTTCGTGGCCGGAGATGATATGTTCGAAATTCAAGCCGGCTGACGCTCCGAGTTCCTCGGGGTCATAGGCGTCATAATGGGGGGCCGCTGCGACGTTCATCAACGTATCAATACCGCTTAGCTGCGCTGGATCTGAATTGTCTCGAAACATCACCGACAAGTCGCCGCGCTTCACGGAAACCGTTCCCGTTTCTTCGTGTCGTGCACAGGCAGGAATGAGCACGAGGAACAGCAGCGCCGTTCTGGGGCGAAAGGGGAGCCACGAAAACAATTTAAAAGAAAATACCATAGAACAACCCGCTCGAGACCGGCGCATCAGGCTACTGCAACGCCTAGGAATTCAATCTCCAACAATCCACCGGACCAGGTCTTGCCATCAGACGTTTCGCTTCCGGGTTTACTTTCGAGTTGCTAAAAACTCCACCAAGTCACGCAACTCGATCGGCGACAAATCTTTGACCAGATCCCCGGGCATCGCCGATTGTCCAACCGTGCGTTGTTCAATGGTATCGGCTGGCAAAGAGATCACCTTGCCTTGGGGTGTGATGATCTTTAACTGTTGATCGTCCTCGCTTTGCACAATGCCCGAGATAACTTTTCCATCCGCAGTCTCAATAACAACCGTTTCGTATCCTTTGGCAATTTTTTTGTTGGGCAACTGGAGCGATTCCAGCAATTCCTGTCGCGACAATCGCGCCCCGATTTTTGTTACATCCGGCCCAATGACGCCACCGACCCCGTCTATCCGATGACAGCGAACACACTGCAGGGAGGTGTGCTGAGAGTACAACACGGCTCCCCGTTGCGAATTTCCACCGTAGAGCAACATCGGGTTAACCGATTCCTGATGCAGGCCGGAATGGTGTTCTTCGAATTGAGACAGCCGGGTTCGCAGCACAGGGCTGCGTACCTCGCGCAACGCCTCGATAACATCCAACTGAAGTTCCGCAGGAACCATTCCTGCTTCCAGTTTCTCCAGCCACGCGGAAAGCAACTCCTGTGCCTGGCTGTCATTGATCGACGCCAGCGTCAGCAGCGCAGCTTGTCGCTCGACAACGGAATCTCCCTCCAGTGCATCACGAAGTACACGGATCGCGTGAGCCGGATCGTTCGTGGCCAAGATACGTGCCCCGGCTGCCCTTAACCGGGGATCCTGATCCGATAAGGCAAGACTGATGGCCTTCGGGAGTTGCGGATCTTCGAATTCTTCCATCAGGCCCAGTGCCTCGATGCGGGTCGCTGAAACCCTGGTCGAGTCGGCAATCCAGGCAGCAAAGTCTGTGTCAATTGTTTGTATCTTCCAGGCCCGGGCCAATCGAATCGCCTCGTGTTGAAGCGTGCTATTGGAGTCTTCAAGAATGGTGGATACCTCCGGAGCGAGCATGGTTTTCAACTCGCTGATGGACCTACTGGGTAGTGGACGGTGACTTCCCAGGACGCGATCAAGCGACGATGGATGTTCCCAGTCGACCAGCGCTCCAATGGCCTCAACACGCATGCTGAGAGAATTGTCAGGTTGCGTTGCAAAGTGGATCAGAGACCGAGCTTGTTCGACTCCACCCAGGCGAAAATTAGCGTTGATGACCCGCCGCAACAGCGGTTCATTCTGGCCTCCCCGCTCAAGCAGTGCAGCCAGTTGAGGCATCGACGAATTGAGCGGAATGTCGTGGATAGCTCGTGCAGCTTCGGTGACAATCGCGTCGTCGGGATCATGGAGAAATCTGGCGATGCGGGGATCTCGAAGGCGTCGCCAGGCCAACAGAACGGCCAGCCGCACACTACGATCGGAGTCCGCGTGGACCAGCAGCCCATCTGCATCCTCGATCATGGCAAGCCCCATCACACCCGCATGCCGCAGGAAAGCGTCTCGATCATTATTCTCGCGCAACATTTCAACGAGGGGCAGTATCGCCGGCTTGTACTGACATTGACCCAAAGCGTTAGCCGCAAAGAAACGTACACGCGGACTCACATCCCGCAATCGTTCCAGAAGCAACTCGGCAGCCTCCGTGTAGCGACTCTCTCCCAACACTTTGGCCACTTGAGCCCGTACTTCGTCATCGTCATCGTCCAACAAAGAAACCAGAGTCTTCAGAGCAGCACGATCGCTGTCACCGAGCATACCCAGCCCCCAAATCGCATGCAGCCGCGCCAACCGATGATTTTCATGCAGTGCGACTTGAGCCAGGGCGTCCAGGGCAACACCTCCCCGGTCCGCCAACGCAAATTGGGCCCGTTGGCGTACACGCAAATCTTCGTGCTGCAGTAATCCCACCAGTTCTTCGCTACTTCTCTGAGAAAAACCTTCCCGGAATAAGCTGGCTGTCTGCCGTCGCAGGTCACTGTCCTGCCGTTTCGAATCGACGAACGTGTAGATGCGTCCTCCTCCCGAGGCCCGCCAGCCGCCCACCCAGTCGGAGACATACATCTTTCCGTCGTAGCCAAACTCGACGTCCGTCGGAACCATATTGGTCACAAAATTACTTTGCTGCAGCAGTTCAAACCCGGCACCCTGCGGGGCAAGCGAAAAGGTTCGAATCCCGCTTTCCTGAGGCGTGACCGCAAAATCACAGAGGAAAAAATGATCCTGGTAGCGTTCAGGCAGCCCCAGCCCCGGGTAGTAAGCCAAACCCGCGGGACCGATGGCGAGATGAGCAATCGGCGGGACAATCCAGGCAGCCTGATCTTTGTCTCTCAGGTACCACAACTTGTCCATGTGCCATGGCCCGGGGTTGTAACTGCCGGCAATGGTCTCAAAAGACATTTGCCAACCGCTGTTACCGCCGGGAACAACGTAAACCAGGCGCGGGCTGTCGCCCACATCCGCATTGTTATCGACAGTGAACAGATTCCCGTGTTGATCAAACGCCAAATCATGGGGGTTACGTAAACCACGCGCATACACTTCCAGTTCAGAACCGTCGGAATTGCAACGGAAGACAGCTCCCACACCGGGATCATGAAGTGTCTCACCCTCCTGTGTGGTCACGTGGTATCCGTGATCACCGACCGAGAAATAAAGCTTACCGTCAAATCCCCACGTCAATCCGTGGAGATCATGCGCCAACGAATTACAGACACCAAAGCCATCATGTAGTACGGTTCGATCCTCCGCTCGCCCGTCATCATCATGGTCTTCCAGAACCCACAGTCTGGGCATACAGGCGTAGTAGACTTTTCCGTCACGAGCCATCAGTCCGGCCCCTGTCCCCTCCTCGGGGCGGTTGTAACCCTCGGAAAACACCGTCACGTGATCTGCGCGACCATCTCCATCACTGTCTTCAAGACGCCGGACTCGTTCTGAATGCTCGGTATGCCAGGCCATTCCGCCGGGGACTTTGTGTTGCCATTTTTGATACATCTTGAGACGATCTTCGACGGTTTGACAGGCCAGATCATCCAACAACCAGAATTCACGGCCACGATGAGCCAAACGGATTAAACGGTCCCAGCGGAACGTTTCAGCCACCCACACACGCTGTTTTTCGTCAAGACAGATCGCAGCCGGATTGGCTACCAGTGGTTCGGCGGCAAACAGTTTCACGTCCAAACCGTCGGCGACCTGAAATCCCAATATCTCTTTTTCTCCGACCCGGCTTGCCGTTGCCACGCGGCCGGCAAGATCCGTAGCTCCCATCTGGTCAAGTAACTGCAACGGAATGGATCGCGTTGCGATCTTGTTCCCACCCGACTCAAAAAAAAGTGATAAAATCGCGTGGGGCGATCCGGGATAGGTTTTCAACTCCTCTCCCGATTCGCTACTCCAGGCCTTGATGTTACCCTCCAAACCGGACGTCATGAGGATGTTGGAACTCGAAGAAAAAGCCAATGCGAAGCAGCGATGTCCCTCACCGCTCAACGAAGCTCGTGCTGCACCGCTCTCCAGATCCCAAAGCGTTACTGTGTCGTCGTCGTTCACTGCCGCCAGGGTCCGACTGTCGGGCGAAAAGACGAGCGCGAGGGCCGATCCATGTTCGGATTGGAATACCTGGCGCTGGGCGCCCGTTTCGACGTCCCAGATTTTGATCGTGCCATTCACGCTTGCCGAAGCAATGAACCTGCCACGACGATCAAAAGCCAGCACCTGCACCGCCGATGTATGCCCGCTCAATGCCCGTGATTCGGTATCGCCACTCAAATCCCACACCCGGACCGTCCTGTCTTCTCCCGCAGAGGCCAGCATCCGTCCAGGCGGTGCAAACACAACCGAATTGATCGGGGCGGTGTGCCCTCGCAGACGCTTCAGTTCCCGGCCTTGATGGACTTCCCAAAGACGCACCTCCTGGTCCTGACCAGCCGATGCCAAAACCACACCACTGGGGGAAAAAGTGACGCAATGAACTGGTCCCGTGTGGCCAACCAGCCGCAGTGGTTCTTGTTCGATACCACGGTCCCGCGCCCAGAGCAGGACGTCCTGGCCACGAAACGCCGAAGCGATGATGTGGCCGGCGGGAGAAAAGGCCGCCCGCTGACAGACGGAAGCAGAATACCTGTGCGTCCCTTCGCTGGTCTCACCCTGCGGAGGACCCACGTCCGCACCCGCACCGGGCACCGTCGGGGTCGAACCGCCCGGGGAAGTGGTGTTGTCTGGTGACGGAAGCGGAGCATCCGCCAGAGACACATACTTCCAATACAGCCCGAAACCAATTGCCAAGAAGATCAGCAGCGTAGCGGCCAGCAGAATCCTGACCGCAACTGGTCCTGGACGACTGAAGGCGTCCAGCGGACAGCCACAGGCGGGACATTCCACAGCTCCACTTAAAACGGTCGCGTGGCAATCGGGACAAGTTCGTTCGTCAATGTTTACTTTTGATCCCATCTCGATGAGAGTACTGATTGCCTTTCAACCACATGCGTCTGCCAACCGGTCAACAGGAACGAACACGAAATTATCGTATTCCTGCTCAGTCCCCCTGCCCTTGAGAAACGATGACATCACATCGTCCCCAAGACCAATTTTACCTTGGAGAAGACAAGTGGGATCTACCAGTTTGTTTGTGATTCTCGTACCAGGACGCTATGGCGGGCGCCAATTGTTCGGCAATTCGTGCGTTCGCCAGACCGGTAGGGTGTAACTCGTCCAGATAAACCTCGTTCACAGAGTGTTCTTTACACAACTTCCTCATCAGTCCCATGAGATTTACAATCGGGACCGACTCGGTTTCGCAAAATTCCAACAGCGTCCGCTGAGTGGGGGAACTCTTGATGGGACCCTGGCGGAGGGCCTGCACCCTCCAAATCCAGGCCATGCAGATCAACCCAATATCCTGGTTGTCAGTCACCGCTTTGACTTGCCGTAAAACCTGTCGAAACTCCTCGGCACTCAACCTCGGCCGAGCGATCAGGTTCTGTGGACGTCGACGCAACTTCGACCATGTGAACTGACATAAACGGCTTTCCGTGAAGGGACTCGGAGGCCGAATCGACGTGAGATAACGAAGATGCTCGAAATCACTCAGGTTATCCCACATGGACCGTTCGTTGTTGCCAAAACAAACCAGCACCAAGTCAGGATCATAACTGATCCCGTCGCGAACAAGGCTGCGTATTCCTTGGAAGATGGTGTACCCGGGCACTCCGGCATTGATCGCTTCGACCGACTTTCCGGGGAGCAACGTGTGCAACTCTTCTTCGACCTGATCGACAAACGTCTCATGAATGGGCAGGCCGAACCCGAACGTGCAAGAGTCTCCTAAGCACAAAACGCGGATCTCGTTGTCAGGCTTGCGCAGAGGAATTTCGTGGTCTTCACGCAGTCGCTGATGATTGGAAATGACCCGCCACGTCCGTTTGCCACTGGGCGTGATCGTCTGATCCGGCGCAAACCGCCAGAACAATTCCGGATCGGGTTCCATTTTTTCAAAGAATTTTCCAATTCCATCCTCTTGAAAGACACTGGCGCCCTGTTGAAACCGGATCGGTACACTGGGCTTGTAGGCCAAGCGACATACCACTTCTCCCACCGCAACGGCTACGGACAACGATCCCAGAACCGCCACCAGACGGAACATCCAGCGTCGCCCATGAGCGGTCCGCTGCTGCGGTTTACTACTATCTTTCTGCGACATCGGTCACCATTTAGCCAAGCGGGTTCATTCGCATGGCCCTTGTCAGCGCTACGTCAATACTGCCGTTCCATTTTTGTTCGCGCCCAACTTACTGGAGCAGGAACTTCAGTCTCAAGCCCACTTTATCTTTTGCTACACCACACGCTGGAGTCAACAGGCACGAAAGTGACAGGGATTGCAGGTGGGAAACAACCCAGGTTCAGCACAGTCAACTGTTGTCTCACGGTTGTTCACTCACCCATGGCCGATGCAATACAAGTAGTGATCCGTGCGCAGAAAAATCTGGCCTTCACAGATCACCGGACTCGCAAACCCGCCATCCCCCAAGTCGTTCTTGGAAACCAATTCAAATTTTTCTCCTGCCTTGAAAACAAACAGCTGACCATCTTCAAGCGGCAGGTAGACATGACCTGCCGCCAGCACAGGAGAAGCACTGACGTTGCCACCCAGCCGTTTTTTCCACAATTGTCTGCCCGTACTGATTGCTAAACAAGTGACGAACCCCTCGTCATCAACGACCAGAATACGATCATCAACGATCAAAGGCGACGGCACGTTTGCCTTCACGCGATTCTCCCACACCACGTGGGACCGGGACACATTACCTTTTCCGTCAGCCCGGATACAAATCGTACCGTTCAAAGTCGAGGCAAAAACAAATGGTTCGTACCAGGCAATGGTTCCCACGGTGCTCCGCGCATTGGCCCGACTGCGCCACACCGGCTGGCCGTTCAGCGGATTGTAGCTCGTCACTTCCCCCTGCCCACTGAGTAACAGCTGCTCTGAGTTGGCCAAACGCGCCATCACCGGTGACCCGTAACTGCCTCCCCTCTTGCGGGGTGTCTGCCAGACAATTTCACCGGTCGCCACATCCAATCCCGTCAGAAAACTCTTCTCGAGGTGGTCGCCAGCGAGAATCACCAGCGACTTGTACACCAGCGGAGACGAGCCGTACCCATGTTCAGATTGAAATGATGTAACACGTTTCTGCCAGAGGATTCGGCCGTCCAAGTCAGTTGCAGTCAGCCACAACCCGCCGTCCACAATAAACGGTACAAAAATGCGTTGGCCGTCGCAGGCAACTGTCGAAGATGCATAGGAGTTCTTTTTACTCTTATTCATCAAGCCGCCACGATGGATTTCCGTATTCCAGATCAGGCTTCCCGTCTCAGAATGGACGCAGACAAGTGACAAGACTTGCTGCTCCTCATCTGCCGTGGGAAGGAAAATGCGATCCCCCCACACAACCGGCGTGGCATGGCCCCTGCCTGGCACTTCCGTTTTCCAAATGATGTTCTTTTTTTCATCCCACGTGACCGGCGGTGCATCCCCCACGGCCGTGTTGTTGTAGCCAGGCCCCCGCCAGGTTGGCCAATTCCCGGCAGCTGACGCAAGCCCGGGCAGACCTTTCTCCGGAGACTCTACCGAGCGAAAAATTCCAAACGCCACGAAGATCAATCCCACTACGACAAACAGGACCATCGCAGGCACAAACCAGGGTTTGATCTTCATCCGCCACATGTTTTCCGGGAGGACATGCTGACAGTGTGGGCACTGCCGCGCTCGCTTGGAAATCGGTTTGTCGCATGCAGGACACGGACGCAGACGAGGGTTTGAATTCATGCCGTTGGTGGGGAAAGATACATGGCCAACAGGAAATTTAGTAAGGCAGAAGTTGAGAAACAACCAACCTGTTCAAACCGATATCGACTGCGTCGCCCGATCGCTGTCTGGAGAAAGGCGACGATGGCTGGTTGCCGATCTGACTGATGGGAATTCCCCTGTCTTTAACCTATCCTGCTGCGCGTAAAATTTCAAGCATTCGGGCGATGTGCCGTCGATTCTGAAGCAAGTGCGAAGACTGACAACTGACGAACCGGTACCTTGCAAACAAGCGCCATATTCCGTTCATCAGAAAGCATCCCTGTTACCATGTCGTCACCTGCGGATTGTTGAACGGTACGCCGCCAGACCGGAGACGACTCCCTTCACGAAAGAACATCCGCTGGAACAAAGGTGGGTTCAGACGGAGGGTCTGAGGATGTTGCAGCAGCCAGCCCGGCGGGAGACGCAGATATTACCTCCGGACTACAAATAGTTCCTCCCCCGGCAATCAGTTCTGAGATAAACTTTAGGTGGATAAGACTGCTTGTTGTTCAACGCGGAACCACCGGTAGTTGCCGCAAAATCGTTGCATCTGTCGTGGCGAATCGAAGACCCGCGGGTGCGATTCACTGTATAACAACAATACCGAGCAATTCGTTTCAATACCCAAACCAGTGGCTTCCGAAAACTGTGCTGCCGAGCTTGAGGACACACACCGTCCCCGGCAACAAAAGTCAAGGCTGCCAACCCGGACGAATCATCCAGCAGCGAAAACGGCCGATGCACACAACAACCCGTCATAAGCACAAGGCTGTGACCCTGCCGATCTTTGCCACGCTCATGCTCAGCGTGTTCCTTGCGCCACACTTGGCAGCCGAAGAACCGGCTGAATTTCCCACCGTCACCAACAGCCCGAACTTCACGGAAACGCCAATTTCAGCCAGCGAGGCCTTGCAAAGCATCCAGCTACCAGACGGGTTTCAGGTCACATTGTTTGCCGCCGAACCGGACCTGCGACAACCGATTGCCATGACCACCGATGAACGGGGACGACTGTGGGTCGCGGAAAACTACACCTATTCCGAACTGGCTGTCAACTTTTCACAGCATTTTCGTGACCGAATCGTAATCCTGGAAGATACTGATGGTGATGGCCGCTTCGATCACCGCAAAATTTTCTGGGACCAGGGCCGGAAGCTGACAAGTGTTGCAATTGGTTTCGGTGGCGTGTGGGTGCTGTGCGCACCACAACTTCTGTTCATCCCCGACAGCGACCGTGACGACATTCCCGACGGCGACCCGATCGTCATCCTCGACGGATGGAACGATGGCGTCATACGACACAACATTGTCAACGGCCTTCGCTGGGGGCCCGATGGTTGGCTTTACGGCCGGCATGGCATCGACGCCATGTCCCAGGTCGGCAAACCGGGCAGCCCTCCGTCAGCACGCGTCAAACTCAGCTGCTCGATCTGGCGTTACCATCCGGTCCGCAAGGTGTTTGAGGTGGTGGCCGAGGGCACAACAAACCCCTGGGGCCTGGATTACGACGAGCACGGCCAACTGTTTTTTGTCAACACGGTGATCGGTCACCTGTGGCACCTGGTTCCCGGTGCACATTACCGGCGCATGTACGGAGCCGATCAAAATGCTCATGTCTACAAGTTGATGGCCCAGTGTGCGGATCATTTCCATTGGGGCAAGGGTGAGACCTTGTACAATGTGAGCGATCCGTCTCCGGAAGCCTCCGGAGGCCATGTCCACTCCGGCTTGATGATTTACCTGGGGGACAACTTTCCCGACCGCTATCGCAACAAACTTTTTACTGTCAACCTTGTCGGGCGTCGGGTGAACACGGACTGGATCGAGCGTCGCGGTTCGGGATACGTCGGTCGGCATGGAAAAAACTTTCTGATCTCCGGAGATCCGTGGTTCCGAGGGCTTGAACTCCTCTACGGTCCCGATGGCGGAGTATTTTTAGCAGACTGGTCGGATACAGGGGACTGTCACGACAACGACGGCGTGCATCGGAAGTCCGGTCGAATCTACAAGGTGACCTATGGCAAGCCGTCCCCCGCTCTTGCCAGCGACCTGTTCGCCTGCACGGATCTGGAACTGGTCAACTATCAGTATCACAAGAACGACTGGTACGCCCGCATCTCCCGACGGCTGTTGCAAGAACGCGCCTCTCAAGGGATCCTCTCGAGTGATACTCGCGACACCTTGTTTCACGCGTATGAGCAGCAGGCTAATATTCCCCACAAACTTCGGCTGCTCTGGTGCCTGTATGGAACCGGCAGTCTGGACGATCAGTGGCTGCAAACCCAACTTCGGCACCCGAACGAACACATTCGTGTGTGGGCCATCCGTTTGCTTGCAGATTCCAAAGATGTTTCTCCATCGGTCCTGTCACAACTGGTGCAAATGGCGGACGACCCCTCGGGCCTGGTCCGTTTGTTCCTTGCTTCGACGTTGCAGCGGATACCCTTGGAACAGCGGTGGGAATTGGCATCCCGTTTAGTGGCTCAAGGCAAAAATTCCAATGACGATTCCCTGGAGTTGATGATCTGGTACGGCATCGAGTCAGCAGTCCCTGCGCACCCGGGGCCCGCCGTCGCCCTTGCCGAACAAAGCAGCCTGGAATTGATTCGGCGACACATTGCCCGCCGCCTTGCCGCGGATATCGACGCCAACCCTCAGGCCGTGGATGACTTACTGAAGGTCGTGATACGAACCGATCAGTCGAAAGTTCAACGTGACATCCTGCTTGGAATCAACGAAGCACTTCGTGGTCGCCGAAAGGCACCAACACCGGCGTCCTGGTCGCAAGTCGCCCCAACGATCACCAAGAATTCCGAACCTTCTGCTCACCGTGCCGCGCGTGAACTGCGTGTCGTGTTCGGCGAGGGACGGGCGCTCAAGGAACTCGTGCAAATGGTAGTTCGGCAAGACACGGATCCCGAAAACCGTCGCGATGCATTACGAACCCTGGTTCAGTATCGGGCCAAAGATCTTGGTCCTTTTCTGCAAAAATTCATTGGTCACAACTTGCTTTCGGCCATCGCGATCCGGGGGCTCGCGGCCTCCAACCTTCCCGCCACTCCTAAATTGATTCTGGACCACTACCCGCAACTTGATGACCAGGCCAGAGAGGCCGCCATCGGAACGCTGGCATCCCGCCGAACCTATGCTGCTATCCTGCTGCAAGCGATAAGACGGGGCTGGGTCAAGTCGGGCGATATTTCCGCGTACCATGCCCGTCAGATGCGCAGTTTTCATGATCCCCACATCAATCAGCAACTCAACGAACTCTGGGGTTCGGTTCGCCAGACATCGGAGGAGAAACGACAACAAATTACCCGTCTGAAGCGCACACTCACTGTGGATCGGCTCCGGCAAGCTGACCTATTCGAAGGACGGCAGTTGTTCGACAAAGTTTGCGCACGCTGCCATACGCTCTACGGTCGGGGCCACAACATCGGCCCGGATTTGACCGGTTCCAATCGAAACAACCTGGACTATCTGCTGGAGAACATCGTTGACCCCAGTGCCACAATGATCAAGGACTACAAAATGTCCTTGATCGCTCTGAACGACGGTCGAATCCTGACGGGAGTTGTCCTGGAAAAAAACGAACATACGCTGACACTTCAGACCCAGCAGGAGCAGTTGATTCTCAGTCGCCAGGACATCGAATCCCTGGTTCTCCAGGATGTTTCGCTCATGCCAGAGGGGTTGTTAAATTCACTCAAGAGTGACGAAATCCGCGACCTGGTTGCTTATCTCGCGGGCCGTTCACAAGCATCGTCTCCGCAGCAAGTACAACCGGCTCCGGAGCCTTGACGAAATAAAACCCGGGTCGTGGCAACGAACTGGAAATAAAAAGACGAATCAAAGAGAATAAGACGCATGGCTGAAACAACGATTTCGGACGTCCGCAACACCCTGTCGGAGCCGGGCTGCTGGACGCTGACTGCTGTTACCGACAGTACGAACCGCAAGCAACACCTGCGGGCTTTCATCTGCAGCGACGCTGTGGCGGGTGCTGCCGGCGGCCAGAAAGTCCAGCTACTCTCCCCTACCCATAAGAAACTGATTGAAGCCTCGCATGAGTAAAGATCATCCATTTTCTCGTCGTGGATTCGTGCTGGGCAGTGGTGCGGCCGCACTTGTGGGTTGTCAAAAACGTCCGGATGCCCAAGTCGTCGACCGCCCTGGACGGTCCAACCGTCCCCTGGTGGGCTGCATTGGTGCCGGCAGTCGTTGGAGCTCAGAGATTGCCGGACAAGTGATGAAATACGCTGATGTCGCAGCCATCTGTGATGTCGATGGGAGCCACCGGAGGATGGCCCGGGCGAACGTGCTCAATCATCAAGCAAAACGAGCCCGGAACATCGAAGTGACCAGCCACGAGGACTATCGAGCAGTCCTCGATCGCAAAGACATCGATGTCGTTGTCATCTGCACTCCTGAACACTGGCACACTAAGATCCTCATCGATGCCATGCGGGCGGGGAAAGATGTTTTTTGTGAAAAGCCCCTCACGCTGACCATCGATGAGGGCAAGCAAATTATCAAGGTACTGGATCAGACTCAAAGGATTGTTCAGGTTGGTACCCAACAGCGCAGTAGCTCGATGACGTTTTTAACGGCGATCGCCATGATTCGTGCCGGGCGTTTGGGTCAAATCACCAATGTAGAAATTACCATCGGTGAGGCACCTACTTGCCCGCCACTGTCTGTTAGACGCATTCCGTTCGGATTAAATTGGGAGAAGTGGCTTGGCCAAGCACCCGAGGCTGATTACGTTTCGGGACCGTCAACCGACGCGACGCGGGGATTTGTCAATAGCCGCTGTCACCAAAATTTTCGCTGGTGGTACGAATACTCTGGCGGCAAGATGACCGACTGGGGGGCACACCACGTTGACATTGCTCAATGGGCCCTCGACATGGACCACACCGGTCCCCTCTGGGTGGAAGGAACGGGGACATTCCCGGTGCCCATGAAGGAGGGACATCCGACAGTCACGAACCGATTCAACACAGCGACTCATTTCGACGTGACAGCCCAGTTTCCGGGTGGAGTCACCATGAAAATTCTCAGCCATTCCTCGAATGACAGAGGTATCTTGTTCACCGGAACCAAAGGCAGGATTCTGGTTAATCGTAACAGGTTGGTTGGGAAACCTGTGGAGCAGTTGAAAGACAATCCGTTGCCACAAGATGCCTTGAGACAGATCCATGGTGGGCGGCCACTCAAGGGCCACATGCAGAACTTCATGGATTGTGTCGCCACTCGTGAACAGCCGGTATCAAATGTCCACTCCCACCACCGAACCTTGACCACCTGCCATCTGGCCAACATTGCCATCCGGCTCGGCAGACGTATCCACTGGGATGCGGAAAAACAGGAGATTGCGGGAGACGAACAAGCCAATTCGTGGCAGACGCGTGAACAGCGCAAGGGTTACGAAATTGACGTGTGAAGAAAGACTCGATAGGCGTCTGCCACTACTGCATGTGTTCTAGTGGTTCGAAACGTACGCCAGAAACGTGCAGCTCAACAATGCTGGCCTTTGCGTAAATGCTTCCTTTTCTGTCACACCAACTCGAGACCATCGACACGCGGCACCGCCCGGTCGGCCCCCCCACGAACCTTTTCTGCACTTGCTTCCCACGTGGTAGAATTAGTTCATGTGGCTTCCATTGATGAAATACACTTCGCGTCACCGTAGGAGACTCCGGAGATGATCAAGGCGTGCGGCCAACTGTTCGTCCTGCTGGTTTCGTCCATTTTGCTGGGCTGTAATCAGCCGGCACCAGAGGTTTGGCCGCAGTTTCGTGGACTAAATTCGCAGGGAGTCGCGACGTCGCAAAATGCACCAATCGAGTTTGGTCCGGAAAAAAACGTGCTTTGGAAAACCAATTTGCCACCGGGTCACTCGTCACCGTGCATCTGGCACAATCGGATTTTCCTGACCTCCCACGATGCAGACACCAACAAGTTGGAACTGTGGTGCATCGATCGCGGCAGTGGGGCAACACTCTGGCGACGACCGGTTCCCGCCCAGCAAATTGAAAAAGGCCACCCTTCATTCAATCCGGCCAGCAGCACCCCTGCCACGGATGGAAAACACGTCGTCGTTTATTTCGGATCCTGCGGATTAACCTGCTTTGATTTCAAAGGCAGACAGAAGTGGAAAGTTCCCTTGCCGTTGGCTAAGACCCTGGCAGGCAATGCAACGTCTCCTGTCATTGCCCAGGATCGCGTGATCCTCTACCGGGCAACCTACGACCAACACTATGTGTTTGCGGTCTCCCTGGCTTCGGGAGAAGAACTCTGGAGACACAATTTCAGGTCGCGTTTCAGTGCCTCCGACGCTTGTTCCGCAACGCCTGTCCTGTGGCAGGACCAGGTCCTGCTGCACTGCAAAGATGGTGTCAGTGCCCACTCTCTGCACAACGGAAACCGGCTGTGGTGGCTGAGGTCCAGATCCACCGGAACGAGCACACACGTCCTGGGCAACGAACATTTGTTTGTGGCTACCTGGTACCAGACCGGCGAGCCTGAACTGCTGCCCGAGTATCCGGATTTCGACTCCCTGCTGAAAGAGAACGATCGGAACGGCGACCAACAGCTGAACAGAGACGAACTACCCAAGGACCTGCTTTACTATGCCAGGCCCGAGGGGAACGCGCCGAAATCGTCTTATCCTGTTGAATTTCGAGAGTTGGATCCTGACGAAAGCGGAAAAATGGAGCGGCAAGAGTGGACTCAATTTCTTCAATTGCAGACCCGTCGCCGCCAGCGCAATCGCAATCACGGACTTCTGGCAGTCAGACTCAACGGACAGGGAAACGTGACTCGGACCCACGTCCGGGTTCTGGAAACGCAGTCCATCCCGGAAGTTCCCTCGCCCATCTACCACGAGGGCCACGTGTACCTTGTCAAGAACGGAGGAATTCTGACGTGCGTCAACACCCAAACCGGTAAACGGGTTTACCGTAAACGGATCGGTCCGGCGGGCACGCACTACGCCTCACCGATCCTTGCCGGCCATCGACTTTACCTCAGTTCCGGAGGAGGCCGTGTGACGGTGATCGACGTGACTTCAAAAACACCACGTGTGCTGGCTCAAAATGAGTTCGACGAGAACATTTTTGCGACGCCCGCCATTGTCGATGACACGCTCTACCTCCGGACAGAACAAAGTCTGTATGCCATCGCATCACCATGAATGGCGAGGTGAAAAAAAGACTCAGCAGAGCCTTTACCTGCTTCCTTTGATCTTGAGGGTAAACTACGCTTAACCTGGTGGATGAAAGTTTCTGTCACTCAGTCCCACGAGCCAATATTCCATGTTTGATGCTGCCCGCGTCCGGCAGTTTGTCGCATCGTTGATCGCCGTCCTGGTCGGTACGGCTCCCCTTGCGGCCATGATGATCTGGGGCAGCTCCCGCATCCCGGAGGGGGCTGTCGAGGCGCGCTCCCTGTACCGACAAGCTCAAAAGTTGTTCTCCGAAGGCGACACCCGGACCGCCCGCACAACCTGTCAGCAGGCCATCCAACTGCACGGGCAATCCAGTGATGCGCTGATCCTGATGGGTACGATCAAAGGCAGGCAAGGTGACTTGCAGGGAAGCATCCAGGATCTGCAGCGGGCACTGCAGATCCATCCCAACCACGCGAAAGCCCACCAGCGGCTGGCATTTGTGCAGCAACTTCTGGGGAACCACCAGGAAGCGATCGTGCACTACCGCCAGGCATTGCCCGGAAGCGGCAACCAGGCCGAGGTCCACAACGGCCTGGGACAGGCCCTGGCAGCGCAGGAGCTCGATAAGCAAGCCGCCCAACACCTGCGGAAGGCAATCCGCTTGAATCCGGATTTAGGCGACGCGCACTATTACCTGGGCACCGTTTTACAGAAACTGGACCTTCCGGAAGAATCGCTCGCCCATTGGCAACAGGCTGTGGAATTACGGCCGAACTGGGTAGCGCCGCTGCTCGCGTTGTCGAAGGCTTACGCTGCCAGCGGTCAATTCCAAGATGCGATTCAGGCCGCGGAACAGGCATTACAGTTGGCTAGGGCCAGCGGGAACGACGGCCTGGTGCAAGCCATTCAGCGCCGCCTGGATCGACATCGCCAGGGGCCCCTTGCCACCCCCACAAACCCTTAACTTTGATCCGCCAGCATGATGGAAAAACCCAAGTCCGGATTCATTGCCGGCCCCATCGCCGATACGGTCTTCCTGATCGCCTCTCCGCTGCTGGCCATCGCACTCTTCATCCCGTTCGCCACCCTGCCGATTTACCGTTTTCCTTTGCAAAGCGTGACATCCTCGATCGAAACGCCCAACCTGTGTGATGCCTTCATCCACGTGGTCATCTTTGGACACCTGTTCATTGTTTTTTTTCGTAGTCACCTCAATCCGTCCATTTTCAAACGTCACATCTGGCGGTTCACCGCAGTGCCGGTCAGCCTGTTCCTGCTTGCCTACAGTTCCACGTGGTTTCTGGCGGCCTTGACTGTCCTGACCGTCTGGTGGGACGTCTACCACTCGGCTTTGCAAACCTTCGGCATCGGTCGAATTTATGACATGAAAAAGGGCAATCATCCGCTCGCCGGTCGGCGACTGGACTGGTACCTGAATCTACTGCTCTACTTTGGCCCCATCCTGGGCGGGACCAGCCTCATGCTGCACCTTCTGATCCAGGAGAAGAGTCTGGAGAGCATGCTGGGGTTCAATGATCTGATGGCCGCCCTGTTTGACTGGAATCCGGACAGTTCCGATCAACTGGAGCAGGTCCGCCGCTGGCTGAGTTACATCTTGTGCGGTGTTGGCATTCCCTTCTGCATCTATTATGTCTACGCCTACTGGAAACTGGCGCAGCAGGGTTACAACATTTCGTTCCAGAAGGTCTTCCTGCTGTTGATTCTAGCCGTCGTCTCGATCACCTGCTGGGGCTTCAACCCGTTCGGATCGGCGTTTTTCGTGATGAACTTCTTTCACGCCTGGCAGTACTTTTTCATCGTCTGGTTTATGGAACAAAAGAACATCACTGCATTCTTTCACCTGGGTGGTGTTCCCGTGGGACGGTACATTGCCCTGGCAATGTTTGTTGCGATCGGCATGGCCTACGGCGTGTGGACCATCGTTCCCGGCTTGCAACTTAACTACCAGATCATGATGTCGATCACCGTCGTCGTGTCCCTGATGCATTTCTGGTACGACGGTTTCATCTGGTCGGTCCGCAGGGGCCAGGTACAGTAGCGCCCTGCTCGTACTGAACCAGAAATGACCACTGACTACGGCCCAACGGATGGACCCAAGTCAGGCCCCTTCACTCACCATGGCACCCACCGATGTAACGGCCTGCCAGAAAAACAAAACCACCACGTCCAGCAGCGGACCCGTGCGCCCATCACTGAGCCCTATCAGACCGTAGTTATTTTTACTTGCTTTCGAGTTTCCGGGCACCTTCCTACCCGGCCCGCAGGTTGCCCGGGGATTCCGCTGCGTGTTTGTGGTAGAATCCCAGGTTGGTTGTCTGGTGTGGCGAATTTGTCAGTAGTAGAGAGCGTTGGCTCGACAGCATGAACACGCGGGTAAACAAGCACGGAAGATGGCCACTTTTTGGCCTGCCGACTGTGGCCATCCTGCTCGTCTTGACTTGGAATGTTTCCCTGGTTCGGGCCCAGATGTTTACGGAGGTCGTCTCCTTCGGCGACAGCCTATCCGACACGGGCAACATCTACGACGCCACAAGCAATTGGTTCAACGCACTGGTGCTGGCGTTCCTGTTCCCGCAACTTGATACCCCGTATCCACAGTCCCCCTATTACGACGGGCGTTTTTCCAACGGGCCGGTGTGGGTGGAACACCTGTCCGATCAACTGGGGTTGGGCGCCGTGGTACCCAGTGAACTGGGTGGTTTCAATTATGCGGTTGGAGGGGCGACGACTTTCGACGACGGAAATGTGTTTCTCAATCTGGTTCTGCCTGACGATGTGGCAGACCAGGTCGATGATTATCTCTACCGGCGGACGATTTCGGGTGGCGAGTTATTTATCGTCGAGGGTGGCGCCAACGACCTGCTTTCGGGCGGCGTCACGGATGTCAATCTGCCTGTTGGAAACCTCGAAGGATTCGTCACCGATCTGTACGACGCGGGGGGAAGAAATTTTCTGGTGCCGAATCTGCCGCCACTGGGCCGTATT
>Ga0310120_10001324_pt1 | contig 18475 bp, 14 predicted proteins | sample CB27_AW_983_MG_FD_203506 | JGI IMG/M metagenome (GOLD analysis project Ga0310120, IMG submission 203506) | Marine microbial communities from Western Arctic Ocean, Canada - CB27_AW_983 | ecosystem: Environmental > Aquatic > Marine > Oceanic | place: Canada: Western Arctic Ocean | collected...
TGTGTACCCGTGGGGAAACAATCTGCCAGCAGATCACTTGGGAGGACGAAATACCCTACTTTTACCCGTAGGTACTGAAGGTCCGAATGGCTACGGTCTTTATAATATGTCAGAGGGTGTCCATGAATGGTGTGCAGATTGGTATAGCCGTGTTTACTATGAGGACTCACCAAATCGGAACCCTACAGGTCCCCAGGATGGACATCGACGCGTGGCCCGAGGTGGCTCATGGCGGCACCTCATCCGCTTCGCTCGCTGTGCAGCACGAAGCAGTCTCGCCCCTAAGAAACAGTTTAACGATTTCGGGTTTCGCAGTGCGATGACAATGGATTAACGCCCAGTAGCGGGGTTTTTTGTTTATAGACATTTAGGACTGGCGGGACGTAATATTAGTTGAGATGAGGCACTATTTATTTATGCCAACTTTTTTTATAGCTTCTATTCTTTTCTGCCAGAGTGAGTCACTTGTTTTTGATCCTCCTTATTCTGGCACAATATTTATTGATCCAGATATCATCACAGAAGAGGATATATCAACATTTATAGAAGCTCCTTACGCAGGACAGGGAGTGAGGACTATGTACGACCGACGGGTCAATGATTGGATAACAGTAACTGCCTATCTTTTTGATGCAACTTTTAATGATGGCATCACCAGTGAAATACAAGTAAATCCAGAGTTTGGTTCATCTGACTCTGCCTTTATAGAAGCAGAAAAATATGGAATTGAAATTGGTAGACTTCCCACTGCACTTAGGGATGAGGTTGAAACGGTTTGGATACATCGAGGCACCCAACCTTTTGGAGGAGGGAATAATAATATCCTCATTCACATTGGGCAGGCTTTGAATTACATAAATGATGGTATTTTGGAAGAAACACTTGTGCATGAAGCAGCACATACATCGCTGGATGCAAATCACGCAGCATCTTCTGGATGGCTTACGGCACAGACAATTGATGGAGAATTTATATCTACCTATGCACAAGATTATCCAGATCAGGAGGATATTGCGGAGAGTTTCTTGCCGTATTTAGCAATTCGCTATCGTTCTGATCGCATAGACCAGTCAACATTTGAAATAATTACCCAAACTATCCCGAACCGTATACAATATTTTGATGATCAATTATTTAATTTGTATCCAATTACTACATTGGCGAATGAAGATGGTCCATCAAGAATAAATTATTCAATTCATCAAAACTACCCCAACCCATTTAATCCAATAACAAAGCTAGATTATAGTATCCCAGAAAAAAGTTTAGTTAGCATTGTTATTTACGATATACTTGGTAACCAAGTGAAAACCCTAATCAACCAAACACAAGATGCTGGTTATAAGTCAGTAATCTGGGATGCCACCAATGATTATGGTAAACCAGTCAGTGCTGGTATCTACCTATACCAAATACAAGCTGGTGAATACATTAGCACTAAGAAAATGGTGCTGTTGAAATAGATTCTTTAATTAGGCAAACATCAAGCCCCACATTCGTGGTTTTTTTTGTTTATAGACATTTAAGACTGACGGGGTGTAATATTGGTTTCTATTTCAATTAGGAGAACCAATTATGGGTAATAAACCAAAAACGTTTTCTCTATTGTGGGGAAGCGGCATTGTTGAAGAAGAAGTGCAAATTCAGTGTAAATATCATGTGCCAACCATCCAGTTACTCAAGTTCAATGCAGGGGAAGCGCAAGGCAGTTATGAAATTCGTTTTTGTCATTACAATCATGAAGGACGTTTTCAGCGCTCCCCGCTTATCTTAGATGCAGAGGATGTGCCTAGATTGAAACAGGCACTACAGCATACGCCTAAACTCAAAAAGTTACTGAACCAAATGGTTTAGTAAGTACAACGTGGTACATTTAAAGTGCTTGAAATGACACTCAACCCAAATGAATAGATCAAGTAAATAATAAAATGGAAATACTGGATACAAATTATCTTGATGTCTATGCCGTATTATTGATATTAATCATTTTTGGTTCTGTTGAGGCACTTGGTGGTCTTTATGGGAAGAATTCAATACGATCGAGAAATGACTGGTATGTGGAATTAGTCAGTACTTTTCAACTTTTTCTTTTCATTAAACCGATCATTTTTCTCACAACGGCGTTATTACTTATAAAGGTATTTCCGCAATATCGGAATGCCTTTTCCGGATTAACATTATGGGCTTCTTCATTATTCATATTAATTGGTGATGATTTATTACAGTACTGGTATCACCGCAAGGCTCATGAGTGGCCCTGGTTATGGAAATTGCACCGTCCCCACCATTCTTCTAGAGAAATGGGAGTGCTGGTGTCCTATAGAAATGCAGTATTGTATTACATCTTAATGCCTAATATATGGTGGTTGGGTATGGCTACCTATTTAGGTTTATATCATGAAATGATTATCGCAATTATATTGAAACAGTTAATAGTTACTGGTGCCCATAGTGAAGCAAGATGGGATGCATTTTTATATAAATACAAAATATTGCATCCGCTCGCGTGGTTGGTTGAGCGCTTTATATCAACACCAGCCACTCATTTTGCCCACCATGGGAAAAGTCCTGAGGATGGAATTAGTAACCCAAATGGAAATTATAGTAATATGTTCTTTCTTTGGGATGTGATTTTTGGTACAGCCCGTATCACCAGAAAGTATCCCGAAGTATACGGGATACCCGACGACCCTGGGGACAGTTGGCAGTCTCATCTCTATTATCCATTTGTTAAATCCGATAAAACAGGTAGCGAGATAGCAGTATAATAATTTTTAGCTGTAATTATTTGATTCAAGTAATATAATAGACAAACAGAAATTATGATGGTGGCTATACGACATTACTTGTTTAGACTACACAATGAACAATATTACTCATATAGGAGTACTATTTGATGATTTCGTTAAATATTAACTGTTATACCACTTCTTGCCAGACCCCACCCTTGGGATTAGTATGAAAAAGCTAACTATACTGTCACTGGCATCTTTTTTATTGCTTTCTTGTGTAGCACAGAAATTTCCTGATAATCCAAAACTGGTAGTGATGATAGCCGTCGATATGTTCCCAGCTGAGGTCCTTCAGCGGATTGAACCCCACTTGAAGGGGGGATTAAAATGGTTGCTAAATCATGGTATTCATTATGAAAACGCTCATCAAGAACATGCGAATACCGTGACAGGTACCGGTCATTTTTCCATTGGTTCAGGGCGACACCCCGGGCCATCGGGCGTACTGGGAAATTCATGGTATGTTCGCTCATTGGGAAAATCAATTAACTGTGTCGAAGATTCTATCGCTAAACCGGTAGGTGGGAAAGGCAATGCCCGTTCCTATCGGCAGATAGAATCGAATACAGTCAGTGACTGGGCAAAATCAAAACATCCAGATTCAAAAGTATACACGGTGGCAGCAAAGGATCGAGCTGCCATTTTGCTGGGTGGCGAAAATGCAAACCTTGCTATATATTATAACGGGAACGGCACATTTATTACATCAGATTATTATATGGAAGAGCTTCCTGGATGGTTAGATGATTTTAATCAGTCTTTAAATATTAATGCATATCGGGATTCTGTCTGGAATCATTCCAGGACAATGGAATTGTATCATGAATTAGCAACCGTCGATTCGTTTTATGGAGAAGTGGATGAGTTTAATGATGATGTATATTCACCTACACTACCTAAAAGCCTTAATAATGTCGCTCTTGAAAAAACAGGATATTATCTTGCATCTATGCCTTGGTTTGACAGGATTGTCATGCAGATTGCTGAGTCGGCAATAATAAATGAAGAGCTGGGTAAAGACGAAATTGTGGATTTTCTCGGAATTGGATTTTCCACTGCAGACTGGATCGGTCATAATCATGGTCCCAATTCCCATGAAGTTTTAGACTATTTTTTCCGTTTTGATGCATATTTAATGAATTTTATAAAAACATTAGATGATCTGGTTGGTTTAGAGGATGTTGTTTTTGTATTGAGCTCTGATCATGGGGCTATTCCCTTACCGGAGTACCTTTCATCAAATGGTATCGAATCTGAACGTTTGGACCACGATGGTTTTAATAGTCGAATAAAACGGATTAAAGAGCAGTTAGGTGACGACATAATCTACAGTGGGAATGGATTTTATTTCCCGCGTCATTTCACAGACGATCAAAAAGAGGATGCACTGCAGTTAATCAAAAAAGAAATGATAGGGCTGAACGCTCTTGGTTATATTTTTTCCCGGGAAGAAATATTACTTATGAAAGAAATTAATCCATTTAACCGCCGGTTAAAACATATGATCCATCCCCAAATGAGTCCGGATGTAATTTTAGTACTCCGTGAATATTTTACAAGCCGCGCTCCATTAGGAACCACACATGGGACCCCCTACAATTATGATACCCATGTACCACTTATTTTTTCCCATATTAATATAAAACCGGCACGAATCAGCAGACCCGTTGCCACTGTAGATATAGCCCCAACCATCGGTTCACTTTTAAACGTCTCTATCCCTGAAGATGTTGATGGAAACAGTTTACAGGAAGTTTCCCCATGATACAATTGCACGGAATTTGGAAAGAATATTTTTGATTAAATGAAATGAAAGTATTGGGTGCAGGATTTGGTCGTACAGGTACAATGTCTTTAAAAATTGCACTGGAAAAATTGGGGATAGGACCGTGTTATCATATGCGAGAGGTAGTTTCACATCCATCTCACATAAAAATATGGTATGATATTTCTCATGGAGAACATCCAAACTGGGATCGGCTATTTAGTGGCTTCAATTCTGCCGTTGATTTCCCAGTATGTTTATTTTACGAAGAACTAGTAAATAAATTCCCGGATGCAAAATTTATTTTAACCTTAAGAGATTTTGATACGTGGTACGAAAGTACAGCAAACACAATCTACAAAGTACCCACTATGCTACCAGACTGGTTTAAACGGGTGGTTTACCCTATCCGAATGTTCATAGAATTGCAGGTTAACCTAATTTGGGTTGGTCTATTTAAGAATAATTTCTCTGATATAGAGTCTACTGAGCTAGTCTACAATGAACATTTAAAGAGTGTAAAAAAAACAATTCCCGCTGACAAACTATTGATCTATCGTGTAAATGAAGGCTGGGGACCCTTATGTGAATTTCTCAATGTAGACAAGCCTGAAATCCCTTTCCCTAAAGTTAATGATACCGCTGAAATGTTACGTAATTTTGCTATTGTTAAATCGCTTCCATACGTGCTCATCTTATCAATAGCTGCAATTTCAATGCTATTATTTATGTCGGTTTTATTATAGCTAAATATGATCACGAAATAACACGATTTATTTAATCTTATCATGAAGTTGATTCCTCTGTTATTGATAACTCTTTGGTTTTTCTCTGTAATTATGGCACGTGATCTGCCGGATGTGTAAGGACTAACATTTAACCAAGGTGTTTAAAATGAAACAAATTATCTTAATTTTACTTTTTTCTGTAACGGTTATTTCTGCGCAATGGTCCACTGATCCTGCCTCTCCGCAATCGTTGGGTAGCGGCATTCAGGCGCAGCTGGCGGCGACTTCCGATGGTGGAGTTTATGTGGCGTGGTTGAGTGATGGCAATAATTATCAGGTCTATCTGCAGCGTTTGAATTCTTCCGGTGAACCCCAGTGGGATGACAATGGAATGGTTGTGAGTAATAACGACAATGCTACTTGGATTGCTGTATACCATTTGAATCTCGCTGTAGATAGCGAGGACAACGCCATCATCACGACTGTGGACCAGCGGACAGGTGATACGTGGGAGGTGTATGCCTACAAATTAGCTCCCGACGGCTCCATGTTATGGGGAGTTGATGGAGTGGCGCTCACTGCTTCCGGCGTGAGTAACATGTCGCCCCGGTTGACGGTACTACCGGATAACAGTGTGGTTGTTACGTGGACTCACGACAATAATTCCGTCCTCCTTCAGCGTATTTCATCCACCGGCGCATTGCTTTGGGACACTGGAATTCTTATTGAGGACGATGATGCTATCGGTGTGCTTTCGCCGAAACCCATCGTCACCGCCGAAGGCGATGTGTTGATCCAGTGGATCCGGCAGTCAGGTGCCTATCCGTGGGCTCCAGACAGCGAGTTGTATCTGCAGAAGTACGATCTTAATGGCAATTCTCAGTGGATCAATCCTCTCGTGGTGGTGGGACCGGTGCAGTTTCCCATGGGGAACTGGCAGCAGCAGTCTGTGGCTGATGCTGAAAACGGTAGTTTTTCAGGGTGGACGGAAATGTCCGGCAATGTGCAGAATGCCGGGGTACAGCATATCACTGGATTCGGTGCATTATCGTGGACAGGTGGTGTGGATTTATCAACCAATTCAAGCAACTTCCGTATCTCTCCACAGCTTGCTGTTGCTGAAGATACCCAGGCACTCATGGCTGTCTGGGGAGAAACCAACGGAACCCAATCCCAGCATGGTGTTTACGCCCAGCGGCTGGACAATAGCGGGAATCGGCTCTGGGGATCTAATGGCACAGCAGTAGTGCCACTAAACAGTGATTATGTTTATCTCGACCTATCAATAGCGGGTTTCGGCGAAGATCTGATTACGACTTACATTCAGCAACTTGATTACACAAACAATGACATCTACGCTGCTCGTCTAGATGCCAATGGCGACTATGTTTGGACTGGCGAAACGGTAGCGGTGACCAATTCCGGCAATCTCAAATCAGATATGATGGTCGCCAAAGGATTAGGCTGCCTTTTTATTGCCTGGACGGAGAATGGATCTATTTACACGCATTGTCTTCTTGAAGATGGGACACTTGGAGCTCCGATTAATGCTCTTTTGGTTCCTTCCGAATATACGACGATCCAAGCAGCTATTGATTCTGCCGATGATGGTGATATGATCCTAGTGGCTGATGGTACGTATACTGGCGCCGGAAATAAGGAATTGACCTGGGACGGAACAGAAAAGCATATTACCGTAAAATCTGAAAATGGTCCTGAAAATTGTATCATTGATCTGGAAGATAATGGCCGCGCCTTTACCTTTGTTTCTGGTTTAGGTGATAATTCCATTTGGATAACAGCATCTGATGTGATTGATGGCTTTACTATTCGCAATGGCAACACCAATGACTATGCCGGTGCTATTTATTGTTATTACGGCTATGAGAATGATGTATCCCCTACAATAAGGAACTGTGTATTTGAAAATAATACCTCCAATTACGGTGGTGCGATTTGTATAGATGGTGGTAGTTCCCTAATAACGAACTGTGTTTTTGACAGCAACAGCGCGAATTATGGTGGTGCCATTTATCTTGGTTCTGCCGGTGGTGATACAGAACCATTGATTCAACAATGTACATTCACGGGTAATTCAGCAGATTTGCACTGGAATGGACAGGGTGGTGCTATTTATTTAACCAACGTATCCACAAATGAAGATTGCCAGATTAATAACAATACTTTTGATGGGAACAGTGCGCCTAATGGCGGTGCTATTTATTTCAGTACATCTAGTCCAGAAGTCAGAGGAAATTTGTTTGTTAATAATACCGGTTCAACCAATGGCAGTGCACTTTATATAGGTAATTACGATGGCCCAACCATCAGTAATTGTACCATTGCAAACAACACTGGTTCGGAGGCTGTTTATTGCTATGGGTTTAATGGAACCGTTGAGCCAGTATTCATTAATACTATCATTTGGGATTCTGACAGTTCCTTCGGTTTCCAAGATACCAACCAGGCCAACCCGATCATTTCTTACTGTAATCTTGAATCGGGATTCCCAACTACGGGCACAGATGGGGGTGGCAACATCAGTATTGATCCGCTTTTTTGCAGCCCAGACAGCGGCGACTACACCTTAGCCGAAAACTCATCCTGTGTCGCTGCAGGTGATAATGGATCAAATTTAGGTGCTTTTGGTGTAGGTTGTGGATCCATACATATTGGTCCCCTGTGGTACGTAGCCACCACAGGTTCTGATGCAACAGGTAATGGTACTGACACTAACCCATTTGCTACGATACAAACAGCTATTGATTCATCCAGTGATGGCGATACAGTATTAGTAGCAGCTGGGACTTATGTAGAGAATGTAAACTTCAATGGGAAGAATATTGCTGTTATTGGTGAAGCCAGGGAAACAACTATTATTGATGGTGATAGTAGTGGTAGTGTAGTCACTTTTAATAGTGGTGAAGATTCGACTACGTTATTTTCTGGTTTCTCAATTACAAATGGTTCTGGTAATCTAAATCATAATAATGAATTGTTAGTTGGAGGTGGGATATATGTTAAAGAATCATATCCAAAATTAAATGACCTACATATTTTTGGTAATACTGCTCAGGGTGCATCTGCAGTCTATTTCTATGATTGGGCTTATCTAAAAAATTCAATTATTGAAGATAATTCAGGGGGAAGATGGGTTATTTCTATACAACGTGTAGAGAATAGTGACCCGAGTGGGATAATTGAAAATGTATTGATACATAATAATACATGCGATGAGGGAATTATTACAATTTGGGAATGCTATGGAGGTTCTATAAGTATTGTAAATACTACACTGGTTAATAACATTTCGTTGAATGGTGGTGATTTTTCTGCAGGTATATCCTTTGAAACAGTAGAAACATTATACATTCGAAATTCAATAATATATGATAATTCACCTGCAAATTTATACGTTAATGCTCCAGAAGGTTTCCCAGTAACAGCAAATATAAGTTATTGTGATATAGGGGGAGGTCAGGAAGAAATAGTTTATGCTGGAAATCCAATAATTAACTTTGATTATAACATTGATGCAAACCCACTTTTCTGCAACCCTAGCGGTGGAGACTTCTTATTAGGAGAGAACTCACCCTGTGTTGGGACAGGTGATAATGGTGCTAATATGGGTGCTTTTGGAGTAGGATGCGGAATAATCAATCAGGTAATAAATGTGCCAGCAGATTATGTTACCGTTCAAGCAGCTATTGACGCTACCATCGATGGTGATACAGTGTTAATTCATCCTGGTATTTATGAAGGTGCTTACCTATTCAATAAAAATATCAATTTATTTTCCTTGTATTCTACAACGGGAGATACAAGCTATATATCAAATACTATTATTGATGGTGATGATGATGGGTGTCCTTTAATGATTTATGGAAATATAGATGAATCCACCCGCATTTCAGGCTTTACAATTCAGAATGGAACAGGGTGTGTCTATGGACAAGGCGGAGGATTATACATTGAAGGTTCACCTGTTGTAGATAATCTGGTGATAAAAGATAACAATGCGCTCTTGAATGGTGGCGGAATATGTGTCAATTTAAATTCATCACCAACTTTTAGAGATTTAATAGTTAAAAATAACACAGGTGAACTAGGTGCGGGGATTTATGTTACTGGATCCACAATTGATATGCAAAATTGCGTGATTTCAAATAATTCTGCAAATAGTAAAGGTGGTGGTGTATTTATAGCACATGCTACTTCCGGAACGAATTTGGCAAATGTAACAATAACTGGGAATACTGCTGCCGAATCCGGCGGCGGGATTTATTGTGAAGATTCCAGCCCAAGTTTGGTTAATTCTATTCTGTGGAATAATTTACCAGAGGAGATTTATATTTATTCTGATACGGTAATTGTAGCCTATTCAGACATCCAAGGTGGCTGGGAGGGCACAGGGAATATTGATTCCGATCCGCTCTTCTGTAATCCCGATAGTGGTGATTATGCTTTAGCAGAGAACTCACCATGTGTTGGTACTGGCTATTATGGTGTTAACATGGGTGCTCTTGGAGTTGGTTGTGGCACATATAATTTTCCACCAACTGATTTCTCTTTATCAGAACCAAGCAATAACGCTCAAATAACGATAGATGAATCAAACATGAATGATGGATATATCACATTCTCGTGGGGCGAATCATCTGATGCTAATGGTGATTCACTTTATTATCTCGTGCGATCCGCCAGCGCTGAAATAGGTGATCATGGTATGGATACGAATGCTACGTCTATTACGGTATCATACGTAGATATAATTGAAGATATGTCTGAGAATAACGTTACAGCCGCTACGCTGGAATGGACAGTACATGTTACTGATGGTATAGACACAGTAGAGGCAGACAACGCGCCATTTACAATTGAAATTGATGGCGCTAATGCATTGAGAACATATCTAGAAGGATTGCTCCCAGATGAGTTTGCGCTCCGCCAAAACTACCCCAATCCCTTTAACCCAATCACAACTCTCCGCTACGACCTGCCTGAGAATAGCTATGTGAATGTAACTGTTTATGACATGCTTGGTAGGAAAGTAAAAACCCTAATCAACCAAACCCAAGACGCTGGCTATAGATCAGTGATCTGGGATGCCACCAATGACTATGGCAAACCAATTAGTGCGGGTATTTACCTTTACCAAATACAGGCTGGGGGATACACCAGCACTAAAAAGATGGTACTGTTGAAATAGATTCTTTAATTAGGTAAACATCAAACCTTGTTAAGTGACGGATTTTTTTGTTTATAGATATCTAGGACAGACGGGGTGTAAAATTGATTATATGAAGCGCTGTAAGTTTATATTTCCGTTATTAATAGTTTGTTTGCTAGATAACCTATTTGCCCAATCTCTGTCGGATAATTTCAGTATGCCAATGTGGAATTATAATAAACCTTATCCTTTTCCAAATGATGACTGGTATAATTTATTCAAACCAATAAAACTGAATGAGAAATACAAGAATGTTAAATCAATTTCTGTTTCTGAAGACAGTAAATCAACTAGATATAATTATAATGATAAAGGAAATTTGAAAACGATAGAAAAAATAATCGGGGAAAAAATAGAGTATACTATAAGTTTAAAATATGATGATAAAAATCGTATCACATCAGCACATCTATCTGGTTATCTAAACGAAAGGAATGAGTTTACTTACAATGATGAAGGCTTGCTTATTAGGAATGAGGCTTTCTTATATGATGATAATAAAAATAGCGATAATCAATATTTAACACATACATTTGAATATGACTCTAAAAGTAGAATAATTAAAATACTTCAATATGCAAAGAAGCTGAGTTCATCATCAGAACCGGCAGAAACAGAATTAATTCTTTATTGGACATTTACTTACGATAATCTTAGAAATGAATATACAAGAATGATGGAACAGCGATATAATGCGATAAATAATGAATGGCAACAAACATTCATCTACAGCCATAAAAATTGGGATAACCCACAAAAATACCAAACTTTTGAAAATGGCGAGCTTGTAAAAGACAATAAAATTATTAAATCAATTTATCTTTTTGATTATGACAGGGATGGTAACTATTTAGGTTATGAATATAAACTATGGGATAAGGTAGAGAAATCATTGGAATATAATTATGATACGAATGGATTATTAAAATCTTCGGAAGAATACGAGTGGAATCCAAATTGGGGTGGAAAATTGGAGAAAACACATGAATACAAATTTGAGTTCACTTTCTGGTAATATTTATAAAGCGAATCCTACTACTATTAATCTTCACTGGCTTGGCGCTAGTTTTGTTGGATTCCCATTTTAATATGATTCATAACTGAATCGAGCCCCGCCCAGCAGCGGGGTTTTTTGTTTATAGACATTTAGGACTGGGGTGGTTTAATATTACTTTATATAAAATACATCTGGCTTTTAAAAAGGAGTTCTGAAGTGGTATTAAATAAAATTAATTTAAATGAAAAATTATCAAAGTTCTCGAAATATTGGTCTCCTCGAATTATCGCAGAAATGAATGACTATCAGTTTAAACTTGTAAAAATAAAAGGCGAGTTTATTTGGCACGATCATAAAGACACAGATGAAGTCTTTATAGTGATTGAAGGAAATATGAGCATTGAGTTTCGAGATGGTATAGTGGATTTATCTGAAGGAGAAATGTATGTTGTTCCAAAAGGTGTTACACATAAGACTTATGCAGAAAATGAATGTAAAGTAATGCTTGTTGAGCCAACGGGTGTCATAAATACTGGTGAAGCAGGTGGGGAGCTCACTGCCCCAAATGATGTTTGGGTATAAGTCCATCATCTGAAATGCCACTGAAAGTTGTGGCAAACCACCACGGTTCTTATTGAATTCTCTTACTATCCATATCAATTAAAGTAAAATGAGTAAGAAAATAAACTTAGACGAAATCGAAATCACAAGAGATGGACTTGTGTTTGTTGGTGGAGTAGAAACACGCATGCCTACTGTACCAGATTTCAAAGATTCAGACTGGTATAAAATCCTTCAAGACATTGACAGGCCGAAGCTCAAGTACTCACATCAAAAAGAAGATGCCAAGCTGATGACACCATATCACATGGGGATTAAACTTGAAAATGTATTTTGCGGATACGATAGTCCTTTCATACTGGAACAGCTACTGAAGTATTGGACTGAACAGCGGGATAAATTGGTAAAACAGATGGAAGACCAGAATATTGGCGCAACCACTCTAATCGGTATTGATAAGGCAAAAAAAATTCTGGAGTATGAACGTGCTTGTTGGATAGCAATAAATAAGTATCTGCAAAATCAAAACGTATTTGAGATGTTGTGTGAAAAGCAAGACCCACCATATCCTTTGTCTAATGAAAAATTTCTACATTTAGCAGACTTACCTCAAGAAGCAAGAGAGTTTGAGCCGCACTATGGATTAGATGTACTCAGGCAATACTGCGAGGATATTCTAGATCGTACTTATCATGATCGCATATCAATCAGTGATAATGCTGTAGCGGCAATGTTAAATGACAAGGGTATTGATATTGATGGCAAATCTCCGACCACCCAATGGAAGGATATGGCCCTTGTGTTTACTGAGACAAACCACATTGAGTTTACTTATGATGATAGAATGGAAATAATAATCCCATCACAGAAAACTGGACTAAAAACTGCGGAAGGAAAATACAATGAAGAGTATAACTCTCTTTTAAAATTCGCAATTGCAAAAGGCACAATCACAAAAAGTATTCGCAGGCGAATACATCAGATATTTGTAACACAGAAAAATGTATCTAGCCTAAGAACATGGCTCAGGGAACTTACTGGGCGAAATGATAATCCTATTACATACAGTAAAGCGAATGGCTGGGTCTGCCAGTTCAGTATTAATCAAAATGTACATAAAATCGGCACGGATGGAAATTTAGTCCGTGTATAGAAGCCGATTAAGGCAACATTTTTTCTACCATGGCTTTATCTATCGACTGGCCTGATGGGTCCGCCTTTAACACATCACTAATTATTTTAAACTGCTTTTCTCCCCGTTGATACACCTCCGCGTACGGAATTTGATGGAAAGAAACCATGGAATATCTTGGGATAAATTGATCAGGAAACATTCGTTCCAGTTTTAATTCCATATTTCTTCTTTTTTTGTATTCTGGATCGTTCACATGATCACGCATTTCCAGGTAATTCTCAAGGGCCATATCAGCAATGGCATGCCCATTTTCTACCTGAGTGGATGAGAAAGCGTTAAAAATGGTATTCCAGTCATTTTCATTTTGACCTATCAATTTCGCTAGAGTAGAACAATCCTGGAATGATGCATTCATTCCCTGACCAAAAAAAGGGGCCACTGCATGAGCGGCATCACCAATTAGCAATGCCTTACCTCCCAAATGCCATGGTTTGCAATACACCGAAGCAAGATCACCTGTTGGGTTTTTTTGAAAGTCTTCAACAAGGTTAGGTATCAATTTAATCGCATCGGGAAATTGTGATTGAAATAGATCAAAGATGTCTTTTTCGGTTTTTACAGTTTCAAAACTGGTTTTACCTATCATTGGAAAAAATAAAGTACAAGTGAAGGAACAATCATTATTGGGCAGTGCAATCAGCATGTGATTACCCCTGGGCCAAATGTGCAAGGCGTTCGGTTCGATCTGAAATTTTCCCGATTTCATAGGTGGTATTGTTAATTCTTTATAGCCATGTCCCAGTGGCTTTTTCACATATTGTATATTTGCTTTTTCTACAATGGATTTTCTTAAAATTGATGCAGATCCATCACAACCGATGACCCTATTGAAAGACCATTCGATTTTTTCTAATGAATCAGACAATTGAAATAATAATTTATTTTGTTCTAAATCAGCTGACAATAACTGATGATTAAATCGAATAGTGACATTTCCCGTTTCTTCAGCCAAAGTCATAAGTTCCATGTTCAGGTGGGCCCGGGAAACAGAAAAGATCACTTCATTTTCTTTTTGTCCATAGGGTTGCAAGTGAATGCCGCCGTTCAAGCCATGGATCATGCGTCCCTTCATGGGAATGGTATTGGGTTTGATTTTATCGTATAGACCAACTTCTTTGAGCGCATGGTTACCGCGAATTGATAGCGCTAGGTTAATAGACCGCCCTGCTGAAATGGATTCCTTCCTCATATCTGGGCGGCGTTCAAAAATTTCAACGGAATAACCTCGTTTTGCCAGATAGGTTGCCAGTAGAGGCCCAGCCAAACCAGCGCCAATCAACGTAAACTTTTCTTTATTCACTAAGACTTTGTTCTAGCAGTTCAACAAAGTCATACACTTCAGTATACCGGTTGAATAATGGATGAGGTGCAACACGAATTACGTCTGGCTTTCTCCAATCGCATACCACCCCTTTTTTTGATATTATTTTAAAAGTATTATTTCCACCAGGCGTTACTAGTGATAATTGACATCCGCGTTCTGCTGGATTTGCTGGGGTTATAATCGATACGGCTGGTAGGTTTTCTGCAATTAGGTATTCCAGGAAACCTGTCAGTTTTTCACTTTTAAGCCGGATAGCAGCCATTCCGACTTCATCAAATATTTCCATAGCAGCCAGTAATGGTGCCATTCCCATTACGGGCGCATTGCTTATCTGCCACCCCTCTGCTGTTTGAATTGCATCAAAATCTGGGCCCATTTCAAAGCGAGTATTTTTATTATGACCCCACCAACCGGAAAGTCTTGGACCTGTCCAATCATGATGCGTTTTGTGAATAAAGATACCTCCAGGTGAACCGGGACCAGCGCATAAATATTTGTATGAACACCAGGCCGCGAAATCCACATCCCAATTGTGGAGATTCAATTCAAGGTTGCCAGCCCCATGGGCCAGATCAAAGCCTACGAAGGCACCTGCTTTATGTCCAGCCTTCGTAATGGATTGCATATCAAAGGCCTGTCCTGTGTAATAGTTTACACCACCCAAAATCACAGTAGCCAGCTCTTCATTAATATCCCTTACTACAGCTAGAATATCTTTTGTTCTGAGCGTGGTTTCACCTTTCCTTGGGCTAAGTTCAATTAACGTATCATGCGGATCAAATCCATGGAATTTGATTTGGGATTTAATTGCATATTGGTCTGATGGGAATGTTCCTTGCTCAATGATAATTTTTTTTCTGGTTTCATTGGGTTGGTAAAACGATACCAATAGTAGGTGGATATTTACCGTCAGAGCATTCATGACTACCACTTCTGATGGTTGTGCCCCCACCAGTCTGGCAGTGTTTTCTTTAAGCCTTTCATGGAAATTCTCCCAGCGGCTATGCTGACCAAGCAATCCCTCTTTTTCCCAAACATTCAATTCCTTTTCAACATATTTTCGAACTGATTTAGGTTGGATCCCAAGAGAATTACCGGAAAAATAAATTACTTTTTCTTTATTATCATTTTTTGGATAATGAAATTTATCTCGGTATGAACCCAGCGGATCATCCTGATCCATGATTTTTGCGCAGGATCTAGAATTTTCGAAGGTCATGAAAAATGGTTAGCAGGTAGCCCCAGCCAGTCCAAGGCATTTTGAAAAAGTAATTTGTCTTTTTGTTTATTATTATAATCCATGGATTCTATCAAATTTCCTGATTCAATTTCTCCAAGGGGAAAAGGATAATCGCTTCCTAGCGCAATTTTATCTTCCCCTATTTTTTTAATTAAAAAATCCAATGCATCCGCATCATGAACCAATGAATCCACCCAAAATTTTCCAAGATATTTTTGTGGATCAACTTGATTATCAATAGCACAAAGATCGGGACGGACATCATACCCTTTTTGTATTCGCCCCACGGTAGCCGGGAAAGATCCCCCACCATGGGCAAAAGCGACCCGCAGGTTTGGTAAACGTTCAAACACGCCCCCAAAGATCATAGAACAAATCGCCCGGCTGGTCTCCGCCGGCATCCCTACCAGCCAAGGCAGCCAGTATTTTTCCATATTTTCTTTTCCCATTATGTCCCAAGGATGAATAAAAATGGCAGTGCCAAGGTCTTCTGCCGCTTCAAAAACAGCGAAAAGTGACTCGTCACTCAAGTTTACACCGTTAATATTTGTCCCGATTTGAACACCAGCCATCCCCAATTCATGGATACAACGTTGCAACTCCATTATTGCTTTTTCAGGTTCCTGCAGTGGAATAGTACCTAGCCCAACAAATCGTTTGGGAAACTCAGCAATAATAGCAGCAATATGATCATTCAGCATTTTAGAAACGTCCAGTGCATCATCTGGTTTTGCCCAGTAATTGAACATAACTGGTACAGTGGAAAGGACCTGTACATCTACTCCATGGTGTTCACATTCATTCATACGGACATCTGGATCCCAGGAATTTGATTCCACTTCCCGGAAGAAATATTCATCCTTCATCATGCGTGCACAGCCCGTTTTATGGTGTTCCAGGCTTATCCAGCCGCCGTAACCGTATTTTTTTTTCAAATTCGGCCATTCTTTTGGCAGAATATGGGTATGGATATCTATTTTCAAATATTATTATTAATTAGGAGGTTGTTGCATGGCATAGCAATTATCGCAAGTTCTTGCTTCTACATTATTCCAGTAATTTTCGAATAGAGGTGGTAGTTGGGAAACAATATCTTCCAAGTCCAATGTGATTTCATGAAGTAGAACATCACATTCGTCACAGTACCACTGAAAGGCATCTAGGGAACCTTCTTCCCTCTGGTATTCGATCACAAGTCCGATTGTATTTTCAAACCGTTGTGGAGAATGAGGTACATTTTTAGACAGCAAAAATATTTCACCTTCCTTTATTGGGATATCGACCCTTTTCCGATCATCAATTATCTTTAATAGCATGTCACCTTCAATCTGATAAAAAAACTCCTCAACCGGATCCACGTGGTAATCTTTCCGGGAATTCGGTCCACCAACAACCATGATCATAAAATCGGTTCCATTGTAAACGACTTTGTTTCCTACTGGCGGCTTTAGTAAATGACGATTCTCATCGATCCATTTTTTAAAGTTTAACGGAAGTGTCACAGACATGAATTCCTCCTAATTTATTGTTGCTATACATTTGAGCTCAATTGCAATAGGTGTTGGCAATGAAGTGACTTCAACAGTGGTTCGACAGGGTTGATTATTCTTAAAATAATCCGCATAAATACGGTTATACGTATCAAAATCTCTCCGCATATCCGTTAGAAATACAGTTACATCCACTAGATTATCCCAGTTGCTGCCTGATTCTTCAAGTATAATCCGGATATTATTAAATACAGCATGGCATTGGGCCTCAATATCGTGTGAAATTATATTTTCATCTTTATCTAACTGCACACCCGGAATATCTTTAGAATTTGGTTTTCGTGGTCCTACTCCAGATAGGAAAAGTAGATTTCCTACTTTTCGGGCATGAGGGTAAGCTCCTACCGGTTTGGGTGCTTTATCAGATTCAAATTTCATAAAATTTTATGTTATGCTAGTACATACATTTTTTTGCTCAGTGAAAAACCTCAATGCTTCTGATCCACCTTCTCTACCCATGCCGGATTGTTTCATGCCGCCAAATGGAGTACGTAAATCCCTTACCAACCAGCAATTAACCCAAATCACGCCAGCTTCAACCTGATTTGATACTCGGGTTGCTCTTTCTTTATCCTCTGTCCATATTGTTGCAGATAGACCATAATCAGATTCATTTGCTATTTGAATGGCATCCTCTTCATTATCAAAAGGAATTAAAGTTACAACCGGTCCAAATATTTCTTCTTGATTGGTTTTAGCATTATTATTCAAACCTTCAATAATGGTTGGTTCAATAAACCACCCCTTTTTACAGCGTCCACTCAATTTTAATGCTTTACCACCAAAAAGAATTTCCCCGCCTTCTTTTTCCGCTAATTTGATATAGTTTAATATTTTATTAAAATGGTTCTTAGATGAAATCGCACCCAGATTTGATTCATGATCTTGTGGATCTCCCACAATTAACTTATTAACCTTCCCAATAAAGTCTTTTTTAAATCGTTGAAAAATTTCTGTTTGAATCAAAATGCGTGAGCTAGAGAGACAGATCTGCCCTTGATTAGAAAATGAAGACTGAACAACGGTTTCCAACATTTTATTGTAATTACAGTCAGTGAAAATAATAGCGGGATTCTTGCCACCCATTTCTAAG
>Ga0310120_10001325_pt1 | contig 18470 bp, 13 predicted proteins | sample CB27_AW_983_MG_FD_203506 | JGI IMG/M metagenome (GOLD analysis project Ga0310120, IMG submission 203506) | Marine microbial communities from Western Arctic Ocean, Canada - CB27_AW_983 | ecosystem: Environmental > Aquatic > Marine > Oceanic | place: Canada: Western Arctic Ocean | collected...
CAACAATCTCACGTCGACCCAATGGGCTTCACCTGCCTTGATCCCGATTAATTTCTGGAGATCGCGAAGAACCGAAAAAACACACGGAGCAACTGATTTTCATGATGCGACTATACTCAAAGGGCGAGCTGCACATCATTGACGAACGCGTCGACCACCCTGTCACGTTCGCTCACGTGACAGATCTGCACCTGGCGCCGCAAGACCGCGATCCACACCGACACGCCATAGACTGGTGGGAGCAGGATTTTGAGTATCCGTGGGCGCGGTTGCCGCTACTGCTTGACGAGATACGGGCGGCGAATGTCGACTTCGTCGTGTTCGGCGGTGATCAGTTGGACTGCTACGATGCGGCGGCGGCGAACCGGCTCGCAACGCTGTGCCGCGAACGGGAACTGCGCAGCATATTCGGCCTCGGCAACCATGATTTCGAGAACCTGCATATCCGGTATGTAACCCACGAGTTCGATGCCGACGTACGCGACGAAAACATTGCGCGTCTTTGTGATCACTGGAATATGCCGGGCCGTTACTACAGCTTCGAACACGGAAACGTCTCGTTTATTGTGCTCGACACGCCATACAAACCGGTCGAAGGCGGCTGGGGCGGTTATTTCGATGACGGGCAGTTGGACTGGCTGGCCGACGAGCTGCAGCGTGACGTGCCGACGATCGTTTTCCATCACATCCCGTTCGATGTGCCGACGAATCGTGCCCGGTTGGGACTGCTTTGGAACGGTGGCCGGGGCTGGATCGTTGAAGATGAGAACGCCAAGCGGGCACGCCAGCTTTTGGCAGACTCGAAAAACGTCCTCGGAACATTCGTCGGACACAGCCACATACGCAGTGAAGACCCGCTCGGCAACACCTGGCAGTTCATGACAGGACCGGGCTGTCACGGCAACTGGCGCTATGTCCGGATCGCTGCCGAACCATCGCCGAAATCGATTCACGTCGGTGGTCTGCCGGGATGAGCAAACTCGGGATCGAACCTCGGGCATCGAAGTACAAAGCCGCCGAAGAGCGACCAGGCGGCGCCGATCCTTCGACGCGGCACTCGGCGCCGGCCGCCCTGGCCCCAGTCTTGATACTGCCTGAAACTGCACATAACTTCATAGAACCACGCATCCGTTTCAGCCAATGCCATATCCCACTGCGTTCTCAATGTCCATCCGGAAAGCCAGTCTCAGGATACATCGGCAGTGTTTCACGCTGATCGAATTGCTGGTCGTCATCGCGATCATCGCCATCCTTGCGTCCATGCTGCTGCCGGCGTTGAACAGGGCCAGGGAGAATGCCAAGCGCATACTGTGCGGCGGCAACTTGAAGCAGATCGCGCTCGGTCTTCATTTTTATGCCGACACCTATGACTCGAGCTTCCCAATGCATCAACTGGAAACGACCAATTCCAGCAGCCGTTCCGGCAACGCCAACTGGCAGGTAATGGGCAATCCGGCCGCGACATCGTGGCAGCTCGGAGACAAGATCGTCAATCCGATGATGGGCGTCCAGGGCGGCTATGACGTCTTCCGCTGCCCCAGCGACAGCGGCCCGAACGTGGGCTATCCCGGCACCACGACATTATCAAGGTTCGTGGCCCTTGGCACTTCGTACTCCTACATGGCGAACGCCTGGTGGATCGGCAGAACAGTCATGCTGGGGACCGATTACGAACTGGCAAACTCGATGCGAAGCTGCTGGGGCCGCAAGGCCGAATCACTCCCCGATGCATCGCGAACCGTGCTGGCCACGGAGTTCGGCTACCAATGGACGTCCGCTCAGGAATGGCCCGGCTGGTGGGACGCCGTGTTTTTCCTGTACCACAACCCGCCGATCCCGGATTTGAACGTCGTATTCATCGACGGCCACCTGGACTATCTCCAGCTGCAGCCCGCGCCGAATCACTTGGCCAATTCGGAATACATTCTCTACTACGCCCCGTGAGACTCGTCCTGTCCGCCTGCAAACATCAGGCTCAAGGCGCCCCGTGGTCCAGCACCAGCCCGTCGTCAGTCACCCGGATCCGGGCGATTCGGCTGTCCGCCTTCCCCGGATGGGTGATCTCGCCCATGTAGGTCACCAGCACCACGTCCGGCTCAATCTCCACCGCCTGCTGGTTGGCCCAACCGCAATAATCCACGATGACCGGTGGTTCCCACGTTCGTCCGCCGTCCCTGCTCAGGCGTGCTGCAAAGTGTGGGAACCGAGTGGTCGCCACGATTGCGCCACTTGCCGTTCGCGTGAGCGCTGGGCAATACCCGGGAAAGTGGCCGAGAGCACTCGGCTCCCAGGTACGGCCGCCGTCGTTGCTGCGGATATTCCACATATAGGGATCGCGTTCCGGCCGCCCGATACCGATCAGGACATCGTCATCTGCTTCAGCTATAGCCACCTCGAAATAACGGGCCGCGTGCACAAGCCCGCCACCCATCTCAGGCGTCACCGGTTCGCCGGGTTTGAGGTGCTGGCTGTCACAGAGTACAGGCGTCGACCAGGTGTGACCGTCGTCTTCACTGCGCAGCGTAATAGCAGCATGGAAAGGCACCAGCGACGGCGACTTCGGCTCGTCCGCCAGGCCTGAGAGGATCGGCAGCACGATCGCGCCATCGCGCATGCGTACGGGCCGCCAGCCGCCGACGGGTTTCCATTCCTCCGGCCAACCGCCTTCGATCTTCAGTGGAACCGGTCCAGTCCAGCTCCGGCCTTCATCGGCCGATTCGTAACAGTACAGCGGAGACTCTTTGTAGATCGGGTGATTCGGAAAGACACAGACCCAGTTGCCGTCGCGCCGGACGAACGGCGCCCCCAACCCCTGCTGCAACGTCGCCGGTTCCTGCTTGCCCCAGGTTCGTCCCGCGTCGGTCGAACGGATATAGGCGCCGCGTCTGGTTTCGCACGAGTTGGGATTGCCGAACGACAGGTAAAGCGTGACGTCGCCCGAGTTGCTCTTGATCAGGCTGGCATAGCTCTGAAAAGTTTCGGGTTCCGGCTCCGGGCAGGGCGTGATCCAATGCGGTTCCGGCTTCTGCAAACCGGGCCACGGCGTCGCCTCCTCCTCTGTGCCCTCGACTTGCAGCGACGAGAAGTGGCAGTTTTCCTTATACGGATTGACAAGTGCAGTCAGGCCGAGACGTCCCGATGCGAACGTCCTGTCTTCCACGTCCGCCACCGGGATGTCGTTGATCCAGGCGCGCAGGCGCGAGCCGGTCGCCTCCACTCGGGCGTCGTACCAATGATCAATTCGCGGACAGAGGCCGGGTACCAGGGCAAAGTTCAAGTAGCGCTGAAGCGGGCCGCCGTCGACCACCACCAGTCCGGCCCAGAAATGGCGGGAGCGCGATTGCTGGCCGTTGATGGGAATGTCCAGGGCGTAAAAGCGGCGGGTGTCCTGCATGCGAAACAACAGGCGAGCACAGCCACCGCACGCGCGAAATTTGAAGCGGAAGCTGGCAGAGAAATCCGCATACACGGCATCATTCCTGACGGCCATGTATTCGAGCTCGAACCCATCCGGGGGCACCAGTTCACTATCCGCGGCATCCTCCCAGGTACCGTTCAGAAATGACCACTGTTCGCCGCCGCCGATTTTCCAGTTGTTCCCGTTGCCTGTCATGAGACGATTCCTTGTTTGTCGATTGTCCGGTCCGAAGTTTCCCTAATTTCGTGCACGGACTATATTTGAGGCCGTACCGCCTTAGGCTTATCGCTCGTTCACGACGGCCAGCAGCAATTCATCGAGGATACACAAAATCAGGTCTACCGTCCCATTGGGCGGTGCAGTCGCCATACTAACCTGACTTTCGTGAATTGATAGTCAGGCCAATACAAGAGAGACAACCTGATGAAGGCGGACTTTCGACGCGCCCTGCCGCCCACAAAAAAACGTCGCCGGCACAGCCCCAAAGAGGCAGCCGCCGTTGCTGTCTTGAATTTGGCGGCACTTGGGTTACTATGGTTTCTCCACCGACTTGGGTCATTCATGAATCGTGAACGCCTCCCCCTCTCGAAGCCAGTTGCCGGCGACGTCAAGGACCAGGGGGCTGCCGCACGTTCGGTTCCGGCCGGCGCACGAATCATCACGTCCTGTTCGAACGCGACACCATGAAATTCAAACTCTACGTGGACGGCAGTCTGTACTTCACGGACCCGCGGGTTACCGAGACGGTCGCCTTCGCGCAGGTGACAGACCTTCATCTGACGCCCGACCCGCCCGATCTCTGGCCTGCCGAATGCCGCCATGGCATTGCCTGGTGGGATGCGGAGTTCAAACATCCCAGCCGCAGACTCCCGGGACTGCTCGATGAGATCCGCAATCGAAACGTCGATTTCATCCTCTTCGGCGGGGATGTTCTCGACACTTACCATCCCGAGTCGGCCGCGCGTGTGCCCAGGCTGTGCCGGGAACGCGGCCTGACGGGCGTCTATCAGTTCGGCAACCACGACTGCGAACCGCCACACGTCCGTTATATGCCCACCCCACTCGATAGAGAAGTTCGTGACGACACCGTCGCCCGACTCTGCGAACACTGGGACATGCCGGGACGCTACTACGCCTTCGAACGCGGTGGCGTCCGTTTTGTCCTGCTCGACTGCGTGTACTTCAAAAGGGATGGTGTGTATGCCGGGTATTTCGACGACGTGCAGGTCGCATGGTGCGAGGATCAACTGCGGCATGACGGACCAATCATAGTCTGTCACCACGTGCCATTCGATTGTCCCACTGTCGACTACCGATTGCGCCTCATCGGCGGCGGCGGCGGCAGTGGCTGCATCGCGGCCGACGAAAACGGGCAGCGCCTGCGCCAGGCCATCGAGACCTGTCCCAACGTACTGGGAACCTTCACCGGACACACCCATCTGCGCAGCGAAGATCCACTGGGGAACACCTGGCAGTTAATGACCGGCGCCGCCGCCGACGGCTGTTGGCGATACGTCAGGATTGCCGCTACCGATCCGCCTACCTCGCTGCAGCTGGACGGGTCCCCGGCGATCCCGCAGGTCGACCGGGAGTGAGCGGCCAGGCACCTGCTCATGGCGCCTCGAGCGCTTCACATCCACTTCGAAGTTGACCGCATCACTCCCGGGCTTCTTCCACTGTTGCGGCCGAGATTACCTCACGGAATTCATCAAGGTTCATGCCAACCGTTCGCAGCCAGTGACTGTCCGCGGTGGTTATGGTATACGGCTGGAGCTCCTGCGAGTCGTCCTTTTCCCACGGCTGCGGCGGCCAGGCAGTGTGACCACGCTTGTTGCAAACCAGGGTTCGACTCGGGTCCAGTTGCAGACGGATGGGGCGCTGATCCAGCCACTGGGCCGACAGTCGCGCCTGATAGATCGCCGCGCCGCTGCCGTCGTGACACTCAAACAGCCAGGCCTCGATGTCGCTGCCGGCCAGTGGAATCGACTCCCAGCGCCGCGCCCCGTACAGGAAACGCGAATCATAGACTGTCATTTCAAACTTCATCTGCGGCGGCCGCTTCAGCCCCAACGCCTGGGCGAACGCCCCGCCGTAACCGGGCGCACAGCCTTCAAACGATTCGCCCCAAAGCTCGCTGCTCACAGTCGCCGGATCAATTGTCAGATCGTACTTCTCCACGTGCCCGTAGATGCACGCCACCAGGCGCCGGTGGTATTCGGCCAGGTCCAAGCCCTCCGAATACTCGGCCTTGACAAAACAGGCGTTCGGCTCACCCAGCGACTCCTGTATAGTTGCGAACAGCTCGAGCGGGCCGTAGAGCTGCATCAGCAGCGTGCCCGCGTTTTGCCCGCGCACTGCCTCCAGCCAGCGCTGCTTGACTTCCAGCTCGCGGTCCAGGAACAGCGACCAGTTGTTGCGACGGATCAACTCTGGATCCGCATCCTCGTAACAGGAGGGGTGTATCAGGAATATCAGGTGTTTGACTTGCATGACAATCCTCCTCAATGGCGATCATAGACCTCACTGAGCTGGGCGCGGCGTTTTTCTTTCTGGGCGATTCGTGCCGTCTCGATGATCGCCATCAACTCGAGCATGTGCTCGTACGGGACCGACGGCTCACCGGTTTCGATCATCTGGCGAAACAGCGTGACAATCGCCGTGCCGCCGGAGAGAAACTCCCGATCGCCTATGCCGGGTGAATGAACCGTGCCGAGATTGCTGTAGGCCGAGCAGAAGAACTCGGATGTGCGCGGGTACCAATCGTGGCAGGTGTTCATGACCATCGCCTGGCGGTCGTCGGCGTAATGCAGAAGAAGGTGCTCGATGTAATACGCCGTGTCGGCGCGATTCCAATGCGTTTTCCCCGGTTCCGGGCACGCCCCCATGCACTCGACGGATTCGACGCCGTGACCGAACAGGCCGTGCGCCGCGGCAATGCCGTGACCGACGGCGGCGTTGCCGAAGCCGACCCCTTTAACCACGAGTAATCCCGGCTCGCCGATTTCGTCGAAACGCCGCCGGAACCCTTTGCCCGTGTCGGTGTGTTCCAGCAACGAGGCGTTCATCAGCGGCGTATTGTTGGCCTTCGCCAAGTTGACCATTTCCTGTGCGTCGGCGAAGGTCGAGGCAAACGGCTTGTCGACGAAGCTGGGAATGCCGCGCTCGAGAAACGGTCGAACCAACTCGAGGTGGTCGGAGCCGTCCTTGGGACTGCTCGAATCGGCAATGAACACCGCATCGATATCCTCGAGCAGCTCGTCGATGGTGTGACAGACCTGCGGATGGCTCAGCAGCGTTTTGGACAATTCATTGGCCCGTCCGGGATAACTGCCGTACTGCAGCGATTCCGGATCGGTATTGTCCGCGTCGCGGTCACCGACACGGTCGTAAAGTTTGGTGACAACGAAGCCGGGCACCGGCTCGATCGCCATCTGCCGGTAGTTGCCGACTGCGCAGCCGTAATGATGAATGCTCTGCCGGGTGGGCGCGTCGTTGCTGTATGTCGACAGGACTGCCGGATCGACCTCCCCGAAGAAGGGCGCAAACCAGTAAGCGTGCGAATCGCAACGGATCATGGCAAGGCGGATGGGTTGATTGCTGGACATGGTCGGACGGCTCCTTTTTAGTTTTGCGATTGTCCAAAGTCATCCCGGAGGATGACGCAGGATGATGCAGGATCGGGTTGGGTGCGAAACGGGACCGGGTCGGAGGAATTCATCACTGTCGCCCATCGCTGTAACGCTTTTTTATCTCCATCACGCTGAGCGCGCTGTCATAGACTGCCACATCGTCGATCTCGCCGCTGAACGCATTGCCGCCGCTGTACCGGCCGATTTCGAAGGGGTAGGTACTGGACTTGACGGGACGACGCTCGGCCACACTTCCAACCTGCACGCCGTCCAGGTAAAGGATCATGGTGCCGTTGTCCACAACACCCACGGCATGGTGCCACCTGCCGTCACTGGCGTCCGACCCGCTGGTGGGGCCGCCGGGCGGGAAACCGTTGTAGAACCCGATCGAGCCTTTCCCCATGTAGACGAGCATGTAGCCGCCGGTCCCACTGTGGTAGTTGCCGCACAGCCCTCGCCAGACGGCCGTGGGGTCGTTCACCTTGAACCAGCATTCAACCGTCAGGTTGCCGCCGGTGATATTGAGCGGTGAGGAATCGGTCACCCGCACATAGTCGTCCTCGTCACCGTCGAACCTGAGCGCGCCGCCCTGGTCCGTCCTGACGCGGGCAACACCATGTATAGTTGCCGCGGAACCGTCTGCAACAGCGTTGGCAGCCGTGTCACCGTCGACCCCGCTGAAGAGATATCGCGCTGTGGGTGTGGTCTCGACGACAGGAGTCTCGGCGCCGGCGACCTGGGCGTTTCGGCGGCGGACCGTGAACCAGCCGTCCTCTCCCATGGGTGGCGGGACGAAGTCGGGATCTTCCAGATACGGCTGCACCTCGAAGAAATTGAACATCAGACGCTGCCCCGTCGGGCCTCCGGGCTGATCGTCGTCGGCCCAGTCGGAAACGGTCAGCACCACCTCGGCGTTAGCGGGGCGAAAAACGATCCGATGATAGGTGAGGTACAGGTGGTTGCCATCCTTGAATGGACCATACACGTGACCGGCCATGCCACTGGCGAAGACCTGGTGGAATTCCTTGCCGGCAATCAGCTCCACGCCGTCGAGCTCGATGCGAACGTGATGCGTCTGGGCCTCTGACTTGCCACTCTGCAGCTCATCGTAATCGGCGGTGAACATCTTGACCGAATACTGCCGTCCCGGCGTCAGTTCCCTGATCGTCTGCGAAAAGCGGTTGGGAGATTTCGCACTGCGTGTAGTCAGCAGGAAATTGTTCCCCGCCTGCTCATTGCCGCCGCGCGCACGCGTCTGTAGGACGCCGTAACCGGGCGCATGTTCGACGCGTATACTCCCCGCCTCGGCCGGCTGCAGCGTCCAGCCGTCGGTGCCCGCATCGAAGTCGGGGTTGGCGATGTGCGGCAGCAAGTACGGGTCATTCGTCAGACGGTCCCGGCGCCCTTCGATGCCATAGTGCCGGAAGAGCTTTACCGACCAGCGCAGATCCTCCTCGTCGGCATAGCCGTTGTGATACCACTGGAGGCCGTAGAGTCCGAAGAAGACCGGATCGTTGACCAGCAGATTCATCTGCATGTCCATGTAGACCTTGAAGTCGACGCCTGGGTTGGCATTGAGCGTTTCAGGCGGCCCCGACAGGAAGCCCAGGGTCGTGATCATGTGCCTGGCGGTGCCCGGAAAAGTCCGTTCGTAGTTCAGCACATTCTCTCGCAGCCGCAGATCCATATAACCGCGCGCCGCCGCCTCGTCGGGTTGTTCGACCAGGTACTTTTCCTCCGCCCACTTGTAGCCGGAATCAACGACTGCATCGAGGTATTCCATCGCCGTATCACCAGGGTACATGGGCATACAATAGGGGTAGAAGACCTTGCCGGCGAATCTCGGGTCCCGGGCGATCCTGCGGACCACTTCGGCATACAGCGGATAGCTGCCGACACCGCCGTGACCGCTGCCCGAGAACTCGTCGAGGTTCAGACCGTCGTAGTCGGAGCTGCTCAAGCCACGGTCTGACGTCCACGCCTTGAACAGTCCGTCGACTCCGGGCTTCTCCTGCCACAATTGCCACATGCCGTAGCGGACAATCAGCCGTTTTCCCTGTTGCCGCCAGGCCTTGACATACGCCGCATTTTCGGAAACCGGAGTTCGCTCGACCAGGGTATTGATACTGTCGAGCATGCCGATACGATCGAGGTAGGCCATGTTGTAATGCCCGAAACACGACAGCAACGGCACCTTGTGGTAGCCCAGGCCCGCCACCATCATTTCCGGAATGGCGCGAACCACAACGGCGCTCGGGCGCGCCGCGCCGCGGCAGCGGATGTGAAGCCTGTGCACGCCCGCCGGCAGATACCGCATCGCCTCGAGCGTTTCTTTTTCACCTTTTCGGTGCGCAATTGCCGGCGCCGGTTCAGTGTCAACGGAGATCAGCACCTCGTCGTCATCATCCGCAACCGCGGCAGTGCTGGAGATGAAAACCCAGCCATTTCTTGGATTGGAGAAGACATATTCCTTCTCCGCTTCAGCCTGCGGCGCCGGTATATTCAGAAGTTCCGCCACGAGGTTGTTGAGGACCTTCACTCCGTCGTAAGCCTTTATCCAGTCTAGTTTCGCGAGCGGCAGATCGAGCGCCAGACTCGATCGCTCACCGACCTGGTTTCCGGCCCCGTCCTTGATGACTGCACCGATTTCATACTTTCCGGGAGGAAGGTTCGCGAGACTCTGCGTCCAGTATTTCACGCCCACCCTGGCGAGGTCCTGGAATTCCAGGCGCACCGGCGTCTCATCGGCGTTGTCTTCAGGTGTGGCTACAGCCGAAAACTCCTGTGATGCAATCGGCTTCTGATCGGCGGGGCGGCGCAGGTCGAGCGCCAGCACGGCACCCGGCGAACGCACCGACATCCTGCTGAAATCGGCTTCAACCACCAGCGTCGAAGATTCAGGGAACGGGTGCGTTTTCAGATGCACTTTCTCGAACCAGCTCACATCGTGCAGTCCGGTCGCCTTGGCCTCCTGCTGATAGATGCGGGAGATCTCTTCGCCGGACAGCGCCCGCCGGTAGACGCGGACGTTGTCCATCATGCATTTGTATTCGGGCTCGACGGTGAGATAGGTGTTGGGATAACGCAGATAAAAGTTCTCGCCGTGCGGCAGTTCGGTTTCCTTGGACGGTTGCGTGCTCTGGAGCCTGCCATCGACGTAAAAACTGACCGACTTGCCGTCAAAGGTGGCGGCGACGTGATGCCACGCGAGATCCAGGGGCGCGGTCTGGGCGTAGTTCGAGCCTTTCCGCACGTAGAACCAACACTTGCCGGAGTAGCTCAGGCAATAGCTGCCCATCACCTTGCCGATGACGCCGCCTTCGCCCTTTTGCACGGTCGTGAGCGGGTAGAACCACAGCGCCAGGGTGACCGCTTCGGTCAGGTCGAGACTGGGCGTGTTGCCACAGTCGACATGGGCTTTGCCGCTGTTGAACTTGAGCGCATAACCGGCCTCGCCGTCGAGTTCGACGTACTGCACGTCGTCGACAATAGTCCCGTGATTGCCATAGCCGCTGGCGTCCTGCACTTGCGCCGACGGGCCTTCCTCGAAGGTGTAATAGGCGACGAGCCCGTCGTCGTTCGGGGCCGCCAGGCCGGCCAGTACGAGCAAGGCGACCACTGCACCGGAAAGCACCAGCAGCAAGGCAGTTCGTCCGATCCGGTGCATCATTGGCTTTGACACTCTCAGTCCTCGAGATACGGCTGGAGCTCGATGAAGCTGAACATCCGTTCCCGGCCGACAGGACCGCCGGGTTTCCCCGGCTTCTTCCATTTCTCGATGTTGAACTGAATCCCCCACTCGCTCGGCCAATAGACATGATCGTCGCTCACCCAATCTGAAATGGTCAGCGTCGCGGTGTCGCTCTTCGTACGAAAGACAAAAAAGTGGTAGGTCAGCCAAAGCTTGTCACTCCCGAAGACATGCTGGATACGAGCGGCGCGGCGCCGGCACGGCGTTGTCGATCTGAATCCCCAGCTGGTGTGCGACCCGGGTCGATTTTTCGCTGAGCAATTCCTGGTAGTCGGCCGTGATAACTTTCAGCGAGTACAGCCGGCTCGAGCGCCTTGATCGGTTGCGAGAATGTGTTTGGCCGATCAGCGTTCCGCTTGGTCCACAGAAAATAGTCGCCTTGATTTTCGATGGCCGGGCTCTGTCCGATGTACCTCGCCTGGCGACGGCCATAACCGGCGGCGTGCTTCACTGCCATGCTCCCCGCTGTGGCCGGTGACAGATTCCAGCCGCTGGCGCCATCAGCAAAGTCCGGGTTCTCGATATGCGGCAGGATATACGGATCGCTGCCAAGCATATCACGCCTGCCCTCGATGCAATAGTGCCGGAACAGCTTGGCACTCCAGCGCAAGGTCTCCTCGTCGGCGTAGGCTGAGTGATACCACATGACACCGTAAAGGCCGGCGAGCGCCGGGTCATTCGTGATGCAGTTCAACTGCATGTCCATGAAAACCTTGTAGTTGACCGCGGGATTCGTGTTCAGGCTCTCGGGCGGCGCGCTCATGTAGCCCAGGTTCCAGATCATATGCTTCTGGATGTCGGGCATTTTCTTCTGGTATTGCTTCATCACTCTGGCTATACCCCAACCGCCCAGGAGCGCCGTCGCCTCCGCTTCCGTAGGCTGCTCCGAGAGGTACCGCTCTTCAACAATCTTGGAGCCGGCCTTGATGAGTTCCCGGAAAAAGGCCATGCTGCCCTCGTCCCGGTACAGGACTACCGTGTACGGGTTGAATACTTTGCCCTTGAATTGCGGGTTGCGGAACAGCCGCTGGGTCGCTTCGGTGAGGGCGGGGTATTCGTCTTTCTGAGAGCCGTAGCCGTCAAACTCACTCATCATGATGCCGTCGCGATCAGCCCGCTTCAGGCCAGGCCTGCCGGATAAAAATTCATAAGCCCAATCCGCTGCAAACGGCTGCCCGGACTCTTTGCGCAACTTGATCATCACGTGCGTGCCCTCGCGCGTAAGAATTTTCCCGCCTTGCCGCCACCATTGTACTGCGTCCAGACTGGCGTCGAAGTTGCGCTCGAGAATGACGTTGATATTCTCGGCAATGCCAATCCGCTTCAGGAAGGCCCAGTCGTACGGCGCCTGCCGGCGCATCGCCTCGTGCACCGCCATCCTCCCGTCGCGGTGCGCGGCAAGCTCCACATCGCCGTCCGCTGTGTGCAGAATCACCTTGACGCTTTGTGCGCCGCGCACCGCAGCTGCTGACGAGACGAAGATCCAGCCATCGCGCGGGTTACCGAAATTGTATTGTCTGTGCGTCTGCGGCTGCGGCGTTTCCAGGTCGAGCAGCTCGGTCACCAGGTTGTTGAGGATTGTCGGATCAACGGAAGGGGCGGCAAGACCGCTTATCGCGACCAGGGCCAAAACTGTTGCTGCAAGCCGGGCTGTTCTGTATACAATGGTTATTTGCTTTCCTTTCGTTACGGCAGCATCAGGGACGCGTACCGTCACCGATCATCTCCTTATCATTCTGTATCCACTGGAGAAGCGTACGTCGCTTGACGGAGCCATCCGGAAAGAGACAGGTTGCGGCATTGTTGCTGTGACGGGGTGAGTAGAGATTATACTGGTAATTGGTCGCCACTGTGGTATCTAAAACAGAAGCGCCATCATCTGTGAACATTTAGCTCCATCCCCGGCCTGGATAGTCCAGGCTTCGGGCGCAATCAGGGATCATCGATATATGACAACCAGACCGGCAACAATCCGTGACCGTCTATGGCTCTGGGGCATGCGGGTCAACTCCTTGCAGCAGACCGGGAACTTCAGCAAGCTTGGGTTCGGTGACTCGACGCTCACCGTCGAACAGGCCATCGAGCAGACTGGCATCAAGAATGTCTACATGGCAGGCGGACTCGAAATCAAGGAGGAATCTCTGGCCGCAATGCCCTCGGCCGGGCGCATCGTCTGCAAGTGGTCGCTTCACACCGGGTCGGACGATGGATTCGAGCTGATCACCGACGCGGCGGAGGCACGCCTGCTGGCAGCCAAGCAGCTGGCGGCAAGCGACCCGCGAGTCGAGGCATTCCTGCTCGACGACTTCAGTACCGGCTCGATAGACGCGGGCGCATCACCGGAGCATATGGCGCGGCTGCAATACATCAACGCGACAACGTGGCCGCATCTGCCGCTGTACGAGACCATCTACAGCATGAGCCTCGAGCGTGATGGCCTCGCTGACATGATGCGATATGCGGATCATCTGCTCGTGCCGTTGTGGCATTTCCCTGAGTGCGACACCATGCCGGCACGGATCGAACGCTGCGCCGAGCTCTCCGGCAACAAACCGATGCTCGCTTGCCTGTATTTCTACGATTTCGGCAACCACCGGATGCTCGAGCGCAACGAGATGCAGCGCCAGCTCGATATGGTCGAACCACTGATCCGTGAGCAGCGGGTGACCGGCTTGATGATGTGCGGCACCTGCATGATGGATCTCGGTTGGGAATCGGTCGACTGTTATCAGGAGTGGGTCCGTCGGGTCGGCGACGATGAATTGTCCTGAAAACAGTTCCGCGAATCATGACATACTGAACCATTGATCGACGCGCCAATCGTCCAGCACAAACGGACGTTCAAGTATCCGCCAAAAGATGCGAAGAAATTGCTTTTGTGGAAACGGCGTGTCGGCATTACGTTTGGGCAAGCCCCCCCTATCGGATAGAACAATATAAAAACGCTTATCGCCAATGCCACGATTATCGATTGCACCGGCAACGAACCATGGCCCGGCCATGTCCTGATCGATGGCGATCGCATCAGCGCCATGCACACAACGGACGATCCCCTGCCGGCCGCTGACCGGACGATCGATGCCGACGGCGCAACGCTGTTGCCCGGCCTGATCGACTGTCACGACCATCAGACCTATCACAACACCTTTGGTCCATTGCCGATGCAGTGGCGTCTGCCGCGTGACGAACTGATCATGCTGTCAATGGTAGCGGGGCGTGATGCCATGCGCCACGGCGTCACGACCATCCGCGAAATGGGTGCCCCCGGCGGGACCAACCTGTCGATGAAACGGGCGCAGGCGGCCGGTACGATCGTCGGCTCGGACATTGTCACCTGCGGCTTGGCACTATCGATCACCGGCGGACACGCATACGAAATTTGTGTCGAGGTCGACGGGGTGGACGCAGTCCGGCACGAAGCCAGGCGCCAGCTCAAGAACGGCGCCGACTTCGTCAAGGTCATGGCGTCGAACGAGCAGCCAATGCCGGACCGGGAGGAACAGACTGTCCCGCAGTTTACCTTTGACGAACTGCGCGCCGCCGCCGACGAAGCGCACGAGGCCGGCGTCAAAATCAGCGCCCATGTCTGCGGCAGCAAGGCGATCGAGCGTTGCCTTGATGCCGGAATCGATTCCATCGAGCACGGACTGATAACTAAATCCAACATTTAGTTATAGACAAGAACGGCGCCTCGGCCAGTTAGAATTGGCGTGAAATCTCGACTTTCTCTGTTCTCGTTGCCCTTTCAGCACCGAACTTCCTGCTGCACGCCGAACAGCGACCCGGGTTGTGAACGGGAATGACGCCTCCACGCAAGTCATTCCCGAACGCTCGTCATTACTGTTGGTCGTGGGGGCAATCCTCACACGAACGTGTGGTCACTATCGGCGGTTCGGTGCCTCTGAGTTGTGCCAAGTAACAAGCCCAAACGAGTTGACCCCGCCCCTAATTACCCCACGGATTGCCCATTTCAGCTACGAGAAAAGTTTGGATTGTTGGGCCGAAACAACTACGTGGTCGCTGGGGTGAAGAACCCAAAGAGCCGACGGGGCTGCCTGTGTCGAAAAGGCTGAACGCGATAGGGACGAAGTGACGCGGCCTCAGTGGCCGTAGGAAGCTCATTGACAACCCGAATATCTTCCCCGCCGGTCAGTACCTAAGCAGTCGCGGCGGGGCGGTGGCTTTAGATCAAGCTGTGTTGAGAATCATCTGCCCTGGGCTTCCCCAAATCCATGATCCAGGGACTATCAGAGAATCTAAGTTTAGGGATCCACTGGCTTGCCGTAGCGGAGCAGGTTGCTGAGGCGTAGCCGAAGCTAACTGCGGTGGGTGACACACCTCCGTCTCGAACCGCAGTTCCCGAAACCGCCCAAATGGCGTCTCAGGCTAGCGGATTCTCGTACCGCGATAAGGTTCGCGGGGAGGCGGCTCCGAAAATTTGCCCTGGAGAAAACGCAAGGTATTGAACTTGAGATCCAACGCTTTTTGTTCCCGGCAAAACACTGGCCAAGCCAGTCCCACCAGCCGGTTCTCAGTGCGTTGCCATAGCTTTCCCGCGCCTCCTGCTTCTTCACGCTGTTTCCTGCTAAAATATATGCCATGGAACACATTCGAAACTTCTGCATTATCGCCCATATCGACCATGGCAAGTCGACTGTGGCGGATCGGCTCATCCAAACTTGCGGTGGGATTACGCAGCGAGATCTGCATGAGCAGATGTTGGATTCGATGGAAATCGAACGCGAACGCGGCATCACCATTAAGAGCAACACGATCACGCTCGACTATCGCGCTCCGGATGGCAAAGACTACCTGCTGAATCTAATTGACACTCCTGGCCATGTCGATTTTTCGCATGAAGTCAGACGCTCCCTGATGGCGTGCGAAGGTGCGTTGATCATTGTCGATGCGTCGCAGGGAGTGCAGGCGCAGACGGTGGCCAATCTGTATATGGCGTTGGAACACAATTTGGAACTGCTGCCGATCATCAATAAGATCGATTTGCCCTCCGCAGATATCGAGCGAGCACAAGAAGCGATTGATGCGGAATTGGGACTCGAACCGTTCGAAGCGATTTTGATTTCCGCGAAGAACGGCATCAACATTGATGAGGTGTTGGTAGGCATCGTCGAGAAGCTTCCGGCTCCCAAAGGCAATCCGGACGCGCCCTTGAAAGCGCTTGTGTTTGATGCTCACTTCGACAAGTTCCGTGGCGTGATACTGCAATGTCGCGTGATGGAGGGAACACTCAAGCCGCACGATTCGATTCACTTCATGCACGCGAATCGCGACTTTAAGGTGGCTGAAGTTGGCTACAACCAGTTCCAACTCAATCCCCGCAAACAACTTAGCGCGGGCGAAGTGGGCTACATCGTTGCTGGTGTCAAGAGTGTGCAGGATATTGAAGTCGGCGATACGATCACGCTGCTTGATCGACAAGCGGACGAGCCAATCCCTGGCTATCAGGAAGCCAGGCAGGTAGTGTTTTCGTCCATCTATCCCATGGATACCGACGAGTACCAGGAACTCGCGAAGGCTCTGGACAAACTCGCGATCAACGACGCGGCTTTGACATTCGAGAAAGACAGTTCGGCGGCGCTTGGTTTTGGATTCCGCTGCGGGTTTCTTGGCCTGCTGCACCTGGACGTCATTCAGGAACGCCTGCAGCGCGAGTTCGATATTGGCTTGGTGATCTCTGCTCCGTCGGTGAAGTACAAACTGACCTTGAGAGATGATTCAGAGATAGAGGTTGATAACCCCAGTTACTGGCCCGATCCGATGTCCATCGAGTCTGCTAGTGAGCCGTACATCAAGGCTTCGATTATCACTCCCGAAGAGTATGTCGGCGGGGTCATGGAACTGTGCCGCGAGCATCGCTCGGAGAGTCAGACGATGGACTACCTGTCCGCCAATCGCCTGGAAGTGACCAGCGTCATGCCGCTCGGTGAGGTGCTGTTCGACTTCTACGGCAAGTTAAAAATGCTGACGCGTGGATACGGATCATTCGACTACAAGCCGATCGGCTATCGCAAAACCGACGTCGTCAAAGTCGACATCCTGGTAAACAAAGAACCGGTCGATACGCTTTCCTATCTCGTGCACCGTGACAAAGCACGCACACGTGCTTTGCACTACTGCGAACAACTGGCCAAAGAGATTCCTCGACATCAATTCAAGATTCCGATCCAGGGCGCAATTGGTGGCGAAATTATCGCGCGAACCACAGTTGCTCCCTACCGGAAGGATGTCACCGAGAAACTCTACGGCGGCGATGTGACGCGCAAGAAAAAGCTGCTAGAGAAGCAGAAAAAGGGCAAGGCCAAGATGAAGCAATTCGGCAGCGTGAATATCCCGCAAAAAGCCTTCGTCTCAGTCCTCCGCATGGACGATGACTAATCGACGTCCTGTTTTCTGAGAAACGCCAAAGGTGAAGCGCAACGCCTTTGCCGTCCCACATTTTCTCCAAAGCTGTTACGAGAAGGGGGCGCAACTCAATAGTTGGTGATTACGCTGCAGGCATTGCTTCTCAGTCTTTTGAGAGTGTTGCTTTTTGTCTATGATACAATCCCCATAAGTGTGCAGCGAAACTGGTTCCGGAAACCCTAAAGCCAATATGAATATGCAACCGAATTCTGACAATCCAAAGTTGCTGGGGATCACTGGCGACTCCAAGCCCCAAGTCCCTGTGTTTGCTTGTATTGTGTACGTCCGCAAGAACAAAGACGCCACGGTTTTCGGAAGAGTGGCAAATCTTGCCGGGATCGAGGCCAGCGGCAACTCGGATCGGGATGTGTTGGGCAAAGTTACGCGCGAATTCAAGTCGCGAGTTTTCAAAATGTTTGAAGAGGGCCAGGAGATTCCTTGGGTCGATCCACCGCAACCGCCCTTGGAAAACGAGCAAGTCCGTTCGGTTCCTGTGCACCTTTGAACGTCCTCCAATTAAACGCCTCGTACAAGCCAAGATTGTCCCTGAGCCAATCACAGTTTGAATTACCACTGCAAAAAGACCAGAAACAAGTACTAATAGATGTTCTCCGTCTATCTTCAAGCCTTTGAACAGTGCAAACCGCTGGGGCAGCGAGTCTTGCACGTGCTCAGTACCTTGCCAAAGGAAGTGCAGCAAGACTTTTTGAGCGATACTCGCTTCACTGTTTCGCTAGATAACTATGTTCCGGGCGAGGGCTCAACGGTATTCATGGCCGCTCCGGGAGGTGCCGGCGTTAGCAGTCGCAGCGTGGTGCTGAAGCCACGACTCTCCGAATGCGACGAAGCGTTCGCTCATTACGTTATCGCGCACGAATTCGCCCATGCTTACTTGCGGAATGGGCCGTGGGGTGACATTTACAACAGTGAAGACGCCGCAAATGCGTTGGCAGCGTCATGGGGATTTCCACTGCCAGACAAACTTCAGTGAGTCGGGCTCTGAGAAGTTTCGGGAGTTTCCGAAAAACGCGACAGCTTATCGACAAGCAGTTTGCTAGAGCAGGTCGTTTGCCACCCAGGAAAGTGGGCTTCCCCCAATCTATGATCCAGGGCCTATCAGAGAATCTAAGTTTAGGGATCCGCTTGCGCTCCCCTGACCTTACCCCGCTTTTAGTACCAGCCTAAGTGAGAGAATCGGGGTTAAGTAACTCGGCTGTGTTCTGGAGGCTGAGGCGTAGCCGAAGCTGGA
>Ga0310120_10001326_pt1 | contig 18456 bp, 12 predicted proteins | sample CB27_AW_983_MG_FD_203506 | JGI IMG/M metagenome (GOLD analysis project Ga0310120, IMG submission 203506) | Marine microbial communities from Western Arctic Ocean, Canada - CB27_AW_983 | ecosystem: Environmental > Aquatic > Marine > Oceanic | place: Canada: Western Arctic Ocean | collected...
GATCTCCACTGATGGGCCAGTTTCGCGATGGATGTGGTCTTGCCGACTCCATTGACCCCGGCGACGACCACCACGGTGGTGCCCTGTTGGGCCCAATTGATCGAATGGCCACATCCGAGTCGATGTAGTAGCCGCTCCTTGAGAAAGGGGATCGCCTCCTCTGCCAAGAACTCACGGTCGCTGTAGGCCCCTCGTAGGTCATCGCACAGGTCCATCGCAACCACAGGACCGAAATCCGCCTGGATCAGGATCGTCTCGACCTCTTCGAGCAGTTGGTCATCGAGTTTACGTCCGAGTGAAAAGACCGAGGAGAGTGCGTCGCGAGTCTTTCCCAGGCCCCTTCGCAATCGTGCAAAGGCACCCAGTTTTCCATTCTCTTCAGCAGGATCATTGGAGTCCTTTTTCCCGAAGAGGTTACCGAGAATCATCGGATTGCTCCGTTTCTTTCAGCAATCGGTCGAGAATCCCGTTGACGAAATCCGCAGACTTCTCGGTGGAGAATCTTCTGACGATTTCGATCGCCTCATCGATGGCGACTCTGGGTGGGACATCATCGATCCACCGAAGTTCGGTGGCGGCGATCCTCAGCACGTTTCGATCGATCACCGCCATGCGGGTCATGCGCCAGTTCTCGCTGGCGGAGTCGATCCATTCATCGATCTCGGCGGGGCGCTCCCAGTAGGCCGAGAGGATGGATCGGGCGTGTGGGCGAGAGTCGGCATCTGCGGCGAGACTGTTCATCACTTCCTCGGCGATTTCCAGCGAAGCAGCATGACCTTGCTGATCCCACTGATGCAGGCATTGAAGAGCGAGTTCCCTGGCTTTCCTGCGGGTTCCTGCCGTTGCCATCATTCACTCGCTTCCCTGGGGATCTGCTGGTAAAGCCGGATCATCTCGATGGCGGCCTGGGCCGAATCGGAGCCCTTGTTACCCTGTTTGCCGCCACATCGCGCCATCGCCTGCTCACGGTTGTCGGTGGTGAGGACACCAAAGATCACTGGAATCCTTCCCCTGGAGGAGAGCCTGGAGATGGCATCAGCACAGGGCCCGGCGACATGGTCGAAGTGAGGAGTCTCTCCCCGGATGACGCAGCCGAGAGTGATGATGGCATCGTGATTTCTCGCCTTGTGAAAACGAGTCGCTGCGCCTGCGATCTCGAACGCGCCGGGAACCCAAGCAACATCGATATCTGAACTGGCCACGCCCAGTTCCTCGAGGCGTCCAAGCGCTCCTTCGAGTAGTTTCTGGCACGGTTCTCCGCTGAAGCGGGAGACGACGATGGCGATCTTCAGGTGGCTGCCATCGTGAGATCCTTCGAGAATGGGAGTCACAGGGTCAATCCATTCCGTTGCGTTTTGATCCGCCAGCGGTCAGGAGGAGGATGATCCCTACCAGAATCATCAATCCGATGAATGCGACCAGAAAAGTGCCTGAGATACTCATCCGGGTACTCCTATTCCCACTCGATGGTGGAAGGCGGCTTGCTGGAGATGTCGAGAACGACTCGATTGATCCCCTGCACCTCGTTGCAGATCCGATTCGAGATCCTGGCCAGGATCTCCTGCGGTGGGAGCATCCAGTTCGCGGTCATGCCATCCGTGGACTCGACGATTCTCAGTGCGGCAGTGCAGTCGTAGGTGCGCTGATCGCCCTGAACTCCGACCGACCGGACCGGAAGCAGAACCGCGAATCCCTGCCAGATGTCACGGAAACGGCTCCAGCCAAGCAACTCCTCCTGGACTATGGCATCGGCTGCTCGAAGGATCTGTAGCCTCTCGCGGGTCACATCGCCGACAATCCGGATACCCAGACCTGGTCCGGGGAATGGTTGGCGTTGCACGATCTCATCGGGAAGCCCGACCTCTTTACCGATGACTCGTGCTTCGTCCTTGAACAGGAATCGAAGCGGTTCGATCAGTTCGAAATCGATGTCTTCAGGCAATCCACCAACATTGTGATGACTCTTGATGGTGGCAGACGGGCCCTCGAATGGACTCACGCTCTCGATGACATCCGGGTATAGCGTTCCCTGAGCGAGAAAACGAGCGTCCTTGAATTGACTGGCAGCTTCACGGAACTCATCGATGAACTGGTGCCCGATGGCCTTGCGCTTCGCCTCCGGGTCGGTCACTCCAGCGAGCCTCTCGAGGAATCGATCGGTAGCATCGATGAATCGGAAGTCGAGCCCGAACTGGTTGCCGAATACCTCGCAAACCTGTTCCGCTTCGCCCTCGCGAAGTAATCCATTATCGATGAAGAAGCAGGTCAGTTGGTCCCCGATGGCTTTGTGGATCAGCATGGCGACAACCGAGGAATCAACGCCACCTGAAAGTGCACACACGACCCTGTTGGTTCCGACTTTTTCTCGAATCTCCACAACCGCACGAGATACATAGTCCTGGATCTCCCAGTCTCCGGAGAAGCGGCAGATCCGATACAGGAAATTGTTGAGGATCTTTCCCTCATCCTGGGTGTGGGTCACCTCAGGATGAAATTGAAGTCCCCAGAACCGATGGGCTGCATCGTATACAGCTGCCAGGGGTGTATTCTCGGTATGCGCAATCGGCACGATGTCGCTGGAGATCTCATTGACTCGATCACCATGGCTCATCCAGACTTGCATCCGGTCATCGCAACCGTGAAAGATCGGATTGTCGGTCTCATTGAGGAAGATGGTCGTATCGCCGTACTCACGCTCCTTCGATGCGGTGACCTGGCCCCCGGCGGCCTGGCAAGCGACCTGCATGCCATAGCAGATGCCGAGCACAGGAACGTCCATATCGAGAATATCAGCATCGAATGTCGGGGCATCGTCATCGTAGACCCCGCAAGGGCCTCCACTGAGAATCACTCCCTGGGCACCGAGGTCGCGCAACTGCGATGCGGTGGTCGTGCAGGGTAGGATTTCGCAGTAGACACGATTTTCGCGTACTCTTCGTGCGATCAACTGACTGTACTGGGATCCAAAATCGATGATCGCGCAGAACTGGTTGTTCAATCCAGAAGCCAATCCCGTCTCCTCCCGAATATGAAGTCTATTCGACCCTTTCACGGGTCCCGAGTGCCGGCTTCTCGTAGGAGTACATGTCGTGAACTCCTCCCTCACGCTGAGCAGACTGGGTTCGCGTTTCGAAACAGAGGTCACCACTGTCGAGGATCGAATGCAGCATCCTCATGTCCCGGACACCGATGTCCTGGAATGCATGCTTCAAGCCCTGGCACAGGTAGGGGACCAGATTCCGAATCGGCCCCTTGTCCATCACCATCCCCGAGACTCCTTGTGCAACCCGCACGGTTTCATCCTCGGAGAAGTAGCGCTTGCTACCCCCGACATCCATCGCCTCGATGGATGCCATTCCGCGGTAGCGCTTGAGTCGGACCCCATTCTGGTAGAAGTACTCTCCAGGGGTCTCCGATGTCCCCGAGAACATCAGGCCCATCATCACTGCCGAGGCTCCCATTGCCAACGCCTTGACGATGTGGCCAATATCTCTGATTCCGCCATCCGCGATGACAGGAATTCCCTGTTCCCTGCAGTGTAATGAGCAGTGATAAACCGCCGCAGCCTGGCCACGGCCCACTGCCATCGTTTCCTGAGTGGTACAGATCGATCCAGGACCCATGCCAACGCGAATCCCATCGGCGCCCGCCTTGATCAGGGCTGCGCACTGGTCCTGGGTGACAACATTTCCGGCGATCACCTGTAGGTCCGGGTATGTTGCTCGAATATGGCGGAGCATATCGATCTGATAGACGGAGTGTCCCTGAGCGCTATCGATGACCACCACGTCGACTCCCGATGCGACCAGCGCATCGAGTCGATCACGATCTTCTGGCCTGGTCGAGAGAGCGGCTCCCACCATCAGTTGCTTGTCGATGCTCTTGGAGGCATCCGGGAACTCGCGATTCTTCATGATGTCGGTGCGGGAAACGAGTGCGGTGAGACGACCATTTTCGTCGACGATCGGTAATTTCCCTCGTTTCGAATCGCGAAGCATCCTGTTTGCATCCCCGAGTGTCACACCCTTTGGAGCCGTGATCAGATCGGTGGTCATCATTTCGCCCAGCAGAGTCGACCGGTCCTGCTCGAAATCGACATCCCGATTGGTGACGATGCCCACTAATTTCGAGCCGAGCGTTCCATCCTCGGTGATGGGAATGCCAGAGAATCCATGTTTGGAACGAATTTCATCGACGTCCGAGATGCAATGCGTCGGGCTCAGCACAACTGGCTCGGTGATGAATCCATTTTCGTAGCGCTTGACTCGCCTGACCATACGAGCCTGTTGCTCGATGGTGTTGTTGTAGTGAATGAATCCGATCCCGCCGAGAAGCGCCAGTTGAACCGCCATCTCGGATTCCGTGACGGTGTCCATCGGAGATGAGCACAGCGGGGCAGAGAGTTCGATATCGCGAGTAATGCGGGTCTGGAGACTGACTTCCTGAACCCCGAAGTCGATGTATCCAGGCAGGATGATGAGGTCATCGTAGGTGAGGCTATTGTGGGACTTGAACAGTTCGCGGGCATTCATTCCGTCGGTCACAGGACCCCCCTTGCTTCGCCTCAAATGAGCCAGAACCCTCAAGGCTGCTCATCCGCCGGATAACGGGCAAATCGGGAGGTTCCCGATCGGATCAACCCGACGGAACCACCCCGTGGCGACAATTCGTTGGAAGGGGCAGTGGAAAGAGTTTAGGGGCGGCAGGGTCCAAGTCAACGAGACCCGACGAGACGGCCGACGGTACTGCTTGGGGCCATTTCCCGTGCCGAGGACGGTTTCCTCGGCAAGGCGTCTGCCTTATCTTTCACGGGCAAGAGGATCAGTCCCGGCCGGGGTGTCAGAAGATGACCTCCGGTAACATCTTGCAGGTATGGGCCCGGATCAATGATTCGGCCGGTTCCCACTGTCAGGCCAGACCCAGGAACGAGGAAACCACATGTTCACCGAAGAAGACCACCCCGATGACGAGTTCGAATCCGTGCAAGAGAGCAGCGATGAGGTCCAGCCAGCAGCCGAGGATCCCCTCGAGGGGGCTGCAGAAACCATTGCGCAGGTTCAGGAGGCGGTCTCCGAGTTACGGACCCAGCTCGGCAACATCATCGTCGGTCAAAACGAGGTCATCGATCAACTGTTACTGTCACTCCTTTCCGGGGGGCACTGCTTACTGGTGGGAGTGCCGGGTCTCGCAAAGACGCTGCTGATCAGCACCCTGGCACGAGCGCTGTCACTCTCCTTCAACCGGATTCAGTTCACGCCTGATCTGATGCCCAGTGACATCACAGGTACAGAAGTGATCCAGTCCGATACCGCAAGCGGTGATCGAGTCTTTCGATTCGTTCCCGGTCCCATCTTCGCAAATGTGGTGCTGGCTGACGAGATCAACCGGACACCTCCCAAGACTCAGGCAGCTCTGCTGGAAGCGATGCAAGAGAAACAGGTCACCGTCGGTGGAAACCGCCACCCGTTGGACCCGCCGTTCTTTGTTCTGGCAACCCAGAATCCCATCGAGCAGGAGGGAACCTACCCGCTTCCCGAGGCGCAACTGGACCGATTCATGTTCAACATCCGGGTCGATTATCCCAGTGCTGAAGAAGAGCTTGAAATCATGCAGCGCACCACGGGAGGAATAGAGTCCGAGGTGCTTGAGGTTCTCGACGGCAAGAAAATTCTCGAATTGCAGGCGCTGGTACGTAGCGTGCCGATAGCAGACGATCTGATCCGGTACGCGCTACGACTGACACGAGCGACCCGCGTGCGAACCGATGAAGCTCCCGATTTTGTCCGGCGACATGTCGAGTGGGGAGCCGGCCCGCGAGCAGGTCAATATCTAGTGCTCGGAGCAAAGGCGAGCGCGATCCTGGATGGTCGCCCACATGTGACCGGTGACGACATTCGCCGGGTCGTGCTTCCGGTGCTTCGCCACAGGATAGTGACCAATTTCGCTGCGGAAGCAGAAGGGGTCACCTCCGACGACATCATCGAGAAGTTGCTGGAAGAAACGGCGGCGCATGCCGTCTGAAGAGGCACAGCGACTGCTCGACCCGGCATCACTGGCGAAAGTCGCTGGTCTGGTCGTCCGTGCCCGGATGATCGTCGAGGGGTCGATCACGGGCCTCCACCGGAGTCCATTCCATGGCTCGTCCGTCGAGTTTGCAGAGCACAGGGAGTATGTCGCTGGAGACGATATCCGTCATATCGACTGGAAGGTCTTCGGGCGCTCCGATCGATTCTACATCAAACAGTTCGAGGAGGAGACGAACCTGCGGGTTCAACTGGTCCTCGACGCCAGTGAGTCGATGACCTACGGCTCGGGTGCGATGACAAAACTGGATTACGCCAGAACACTCGCGGCTTCTCTCGCCTACTTGATTCTTGGTCAGCATGACGCGGTCGGTGCGCTCGTTTTCGATGATGAGATCCGGGCAGAAGCACCCATCTCGCAGAGCAGAAGTCACCTTCAGGACCTCGTTACGATTCTGTCACAGCAATCGGGACAGGATGCCACGGACATCGGTCAGGTACTCGCGAATGTCTCTGATCGTCTGAAGCGCCGCTGTCTGATAGTTCTGCTCTCTGATCTGTTCGACGATCAGGATCGCCTGGTGCATGGCCTACGCCGATTGCGTCATGCCGGACACGATGTCCTCGTGCTTCACATCATGGACCCTGATGAGTTGAATTTTCCCTTCACGAGGATGACTCTGTTCGAAGGACTCGAGGATCTGCCTGTTCAACTGGCAGACCCAGATGCTGTGCGAGAGGCCTATCTGGTCGAAGTGCGTGAGTTCATGCGAAGCCTGCGCAGAGATTTTCGCAACAGTGGCATCCAGTACCAGTTGGCGGATTGTTCACTGGGTTTTGACCAGGTGCTTCGAGAAGCTCTGGTTCGCAGGGTAGGTGGGAGGAAATGAATTTTGCCAATCCGGCCCTGCTTGGATTCCTTGCACTGGGACTGATTCCCATCGTGATCTATCTGATCAATCGGCAGCGATATCATCGACGCCCCTGGGCGGCGATGGAGTTCCTGCTGAGGGCGATGAAGAGACACAGACGGCGTCTCAGGCTCGAGAATCTGCTGCTGTTATTGCTGAGAACACTGGCCTTACTTCTCTTCGTGATGGCGATGGCGCGTCCGACAATCTCCACGGACACCTTGCCGATACTGGGTCAACAGGTTCGCAGAGAGGCTGTGATCATCGACGCATCAGGAAGTTCAGCAGCGAGAAAGACCAGCCGCACCTCGATGGAAACTGCCCGGGATCAAGCTCGTCAAATGCTATTGGGTCTGGAGAAGGGCGACCAGACAAGTTTACTCGTCGGTGGGTTACCCCCTTCGGAGACTCCGATCCCTCGTCCGGAGATGGTGGGCGATTCAGGGCCGCCAGGAATTCTGGGCGATCTGGAGCAACTCGCACCAGGCTGGCTCACCCTCAACCCTGAGGTGCTCATCTCGGATGCTGCATCGATGGCGATGGAACATGGCGGTGCCTGGAACTTTCACATCTACTCCGATTTCCAGCGAGGCGATTGGCTCTCGGAGGACGGAACGGAACTTCCAGCAGTGAGGGAATCACTGGAGAGACTGCAAGCAGCTGGTGCACAGTTGCACCTTCATCCGGTTGGACCTGAGCGGCCGCGTAATGTCACACTTTCATCACTGCGACCATCTACAGGTCTGATCAGTTCGGATGTTCCGATTGCGTTCCAGGCGGTTGTTGAAAATGCCGGCATCGAACTGGTACCGGGAATAGAAGTCGAGTTCCTCGTCGATGGCCAGGTCCAGGGTAGCCGCAGGATAGATGTCGATGGAGGAGAAGGCCGCACCATCTCATTTCCATACATCTTTCGGATGCCAGGGGTGGCCAGGGTCGAGGTGCGACTTCGAAGTGATGATCTGGATCGAGATGATGTGAGGTACTTCGCAGCCGAAGTCCTGGAGGCAGTCGATATTCTGGTCGCAGATGGGGGCTGGGATCTGATTAATGAGTCTTCCGAGTCGGACTGGTTGGTTGCGGCGCTTGGCAACGACGAGGTCGGTCCAACTGGAGTTCGCCTTTCCCCCTACAGGGTCGAGGTGATTCCGGAGGATCGCTTTCTCTCCGCAGATCTCGCCTCGGCAAGAGTCCTGGTGCTTGCTGATGTCTCCACGATGGGAGAGGAGTTATCGAGCAAGATTGATGAATTCCTGCAGCAAGGTGGTGGCGTGTTAGCCTTCACTGGAGCCCGGATGAAGACAGAAAGCTGGACGAGAAATGCCTGGCAAAACGGTGATGGCTGGTTCCCATACGAGGCGGGACCCGCCATCGAGGACAAGCGACGGCAGGTCTTCTATCACTGGCAGATCGATGCACCAGAGCACCCGGTGCTGGAATACCTTTCCGGTTTCCCTGAGGCAGGGCTCGGGGATGTCGCCATCAATGGACACCGGCCACCTCTATCTCAGGTTCCTGAGGCAGATGTCCTGATGTCCCTGGACAACTTCGAGTCCACTCCGATCCTGGTCCAGAAGGCCTGGGGTGGCGGAGTCGTACTTGTGTTCGGGACCGGTGCTGATCGAGACTGGAGTAATTTTCCCATCACGCCGGCCTATGTTTGCTTCCTGCATGAAGCGATGCCCTGGCTCACCTTGCGAGATGGGGGTGGCCGCAATCTGGCACTGGGGCAGCCATGGATTCAGCAGATCTCCTCCGAGGATTATGCGCCGCGAGTCACCATGTTGACTCCCGACGGTGGAGCAGTGCCTCTGGCGCTCCGCGAAACAGATGACCGACGCTCCTTCGATCTCAATGTTGCCGGTCGCTGGGTCCCTGGCGTTTACGAGGTCCGTTTCGAAAAGGACACGGGTGAGGTGCGCAGCGATTCCTTCGCTGTCAACGCGAAGGCATCGGAGGGTGCTCTGGTTTTTGCAGATCCCGAGGAGATCGCAGCGATCTATCCTGCAGTTGTCCACGACGACTCGCAACTGGAGCCAGGGGATAACAACCAACTCGGCTCGGTCCTGGGTGATCTCTGGTATCCACTTTTTTGGACCGTACTGGCGCTGCTCGTGGCAGAAACCTCTCTGGCCTACTTCTTTGGGCGCGCAAGAAGGAGAGGCGAGTGATGCACTTTGTTCTGGCGCTTTCAGAAACGCGTCTCGAAACCAGGATCGAGTGGCTTGCAGCACCAGAGCCATGGATCATCGCCGTGGTCATCCTGCCGCTGCTGATCGGTCTCAGCGCCTGGGGGTACAGGGGAGATCAGGGGAGACTCGGAGGCCCAACCAAGTTCTTGCTCGGATCGCTTCGCTTTCTGGCGCTACTGCTCGTTGTTCTGATCCTGTTTCGCCCGACCCTCACGAAGGAGCGAGTTCAGACCGAATCATCGACGGTGTTGATCGTTGTCGACGATTCATTCTCGATGGGGATCCAGGACAGATGGTCTGATCCATCCATTCCTCCGGCGATCACATCTGTATCGGGAATTCCCGTCGTCGAGCAAACGACAAGGCTGGATATCGCTCGTGGTATTCTGACCGGAGGGACCTCGGATCTGGTCGAGCGTCTGCGCCAGAATGCAGATGTGAGAATAGTGGCTGGATCCGATGGAGTCCGTGGCATTGCGGATCTTCCGAAGCGACAGGCTGGCGGATTACCGATGGCCGACGAGGCCTCCTTCGACGCCAGCAAGATCGAGCTGCGGGGTCGCGTGAGCAGGATCGGCGATGCGATGGGGGATACCCTCGATGATGCACGAGGGAGAACCGTGGCCGCGATGATTCTACTGAGTGACGGGAGAGAAAGTGGCGGCGTGGTATCTCCAGAGGAAGTTGCACGTCGGTTCGGGGCACGGGAAATCCCCATCCATGTCATCGGGATCGGTAATGCTGAAGAACCTCGTGATATTCGTCTGATAGACCTGGATATCGCGGATGTCGTACTGGAGGGGGACAGGGTTCCAGTCGACTTCCGAATCGCTGCAGAAGGATACGAAAATGTCGACGTTCGGGCAGAGTTACAGTTGTTGCGGGAGGACGGGGGGGTCGAGCAACGAGTGCCTTACTATCCTCGCATCGGCAAGGACGGGCAGGTGGTCCCTCACCGTCTGGAGTTCACACCTCGATCTCCGGGCAAGTACCTCTGTCGAATCGAAATTGATCACCAACCTGGAGAACTTTTCAGCGAGAACAACGCACTGGAACGACCGGTCACTGTTGTCGCGAGGAAAATAAAAGTTCTCTACGTTGAAGGACCTCCTCGATACGACTACCGGTATCTGAAAAACTCGTTGATCAGAGACCCGACGATGGAGACTCACTGCCTGTTGCTAGAAGCAGACCCGGAGTTTTCCCAGGAGTCTTCGCCAGGGCTCGCCCCGCTCAGGGAATTCCCTCGTACACGCGAAGAGTTGTTTCAATACGATGTCTTGATACTTGGAGATATCCGTCCTGACGCGCTGTCGTTGAATCAAAAGGAGTGGATCGTAGAGTTTGTGGATGACCATGGTGGTGGTCTGGTGTTCATCGCCGGCCAGTGGTTCATGCCAAGGAGGTTCAGAGGCGATCCGCTCGAGCGAGTTCTGCCGGTGGAACTGGAAGAGGCGGATGAACGAGGATCGATGACGAGGGACCTGGTGGAATCGTTTCATGTCCGATTGACTCCCGAAGGACTGGAGCATCCCGTGATGCAGCTGGTCTCGGACAGTGAAAAGAATCAAGAACTCTGGCAGTGGCAGGGGCGCAGCGATCAGACGATGCCAGGTTTCTTCTGGTACCAGAGAGTCAAAAAACTCCGAAAAGGCGCGGTGGCACTCGCCGTTCACGAGTCGGATGAGCACTTCACCTATGGACCGAGACCGATCTTCGCATTCCAGTACTTCGGTCGAGGTCGGACCTTCATCTCCTTGACCGATGACACCTGGAGGCTCAGGAGGCTGGTCGGGAACCGCTGGTTCTACCGCTTCTGGGGTCAGGTCACTCGATTTGTCGGGGCTGCCCGATTGCTGGGGCCCTCGAAGCGGTTTTCGGTGAGTGTAGACCCGAGGGAAGTGGTACTCGGAAATGAGGTCAAGATACTGGCCAGGATGCTGGGCCCCGATTTCAAGCCAACATCCGATGAGGAAGCCCTGTTGATTCTGGAGAGGGTCGAGGATTCGGACGACCGACCGCTGGAAATCCATGCGATCCGAAACCCTGTCAGACCCGAGTATTACGAGGCATCCATCGAGGCGCGAGCTCTGGGCGAGCACAGGATCTCACTCATCGATCGCGAGGAGGAGGTCGCCAGTACCGTGTACAGGGCCGTTGTACCCCAACTGGAGTATGCTGATCCGAGGATGGACAGAACTCGCCTGCAGCAGATTGCAGCACTCTCCGGCGGCAAATATCATGAGGTGACGGACGCCGCAAATGTTGCCGAGGAGGTGGAAGCGCTGGAGAGAGAAGTGCCGATTTCCGCCGAGCGAGAGCCTCTCTGGGATCATCGCTGGGTTCTGGCCCTCTTTGTGCTGCTGCTGACGGTAGAATGGATACTGCGAAAGGTAGTCCGACTCCCTTGAAGAAAATCTTCACCTCCACTGACTCTGGCCGCCTGAGATACCGATCCGTGCCGCGTCTGCTGATGCTGACCTCGGTGCTGTGGAGTTCTGTCGGTGGCACGCTTCGAGCAGATATCGGGACAGCCTTGATTCCTTTACTGGTCGGTGCCGACGGGGTCATCCAGGAGTACCGGAATGCGGTATCTCACCTCGATTCCGGGGAAGTCCTCAAGGGGATTCGCAAGATCCAGGTTCTTCATGAAACCGTGTGGGGGAACAACCCCCAGATGGAGGCCGATTTCTCGGACAACTGGCGAGTCGTCAGGCCACTATCCACTCGTATCATCGAGCGATTGCGAGCTCTTCCTCCGGAGCACCAGCAGATGTATCGCAATGAATTCGGAACTCGAGCTCGCTCAGTACTCGATCGAGCACTGAGCGATATGGACCCTGAAGCACTGCTGCGAGCTGCAGATCTGTACCCTCTGACCGATGTACGGGTCGAAGCGCTGGTCGCCGCCGGTGACCTTTTCTTCGAGCGAGACCAGCCCGAGCTGGCGGTGGGTGCCTGGGATCTAGTGCTGCTTGAACTGGCAATTGACGGGCAGAATGCCGATCGCGAGCATGAGTTATCCATCTCCTTGAAACCTCGCCTCTGGCTGGCACTGGTCCGGGCAGGGAAGTCGCAACGAGCAGAAAAACTGAGAATCGAGGCGAGTGAACGGGGGCTACAATTCAAAGAGATTTCCATCGAATCGATGGCTTCCGATCAACCGCAGGTTCCTGAGAACCCCATCGAAGAGGGTGTGATCGCCTGGAAGACGCACAACTACTCGCAGCATGTTGCCTACGGTACCGGGCGAGGAAGAAGTTACTATCCGGATCTGACAGGTTCAATTCTTACACCCGGGATCGGCCAGGACTGGGTTGCCATCGCCACCTCCAGACGCTTACTTCGTTATGACCTTCGTACAGGAAAACTGGTAGCCAACGATAACCTCCATTCGGGAGCGCCGTACTTCGAAGAGCAAGATCCGGATTCTCGCTTGTGGGCAACCACCGATGGCTCATTACTGATCTCCAGTTACGTCGCCTGGGCCAGTCGCCGTGAAGATTACCTGGGATTTGACATCCAGGTCTCGCTCCCATCGCGCGCCATGAAGTGCTGGGATGTGAAAGGCGATGGAAGGCTGCTCTGGGACACGTCAGATCGGTCAAATAACGATGAGATGCTCAGAAAAAGTTCGTTCAACTCTGTACCGGTGATCAAGGACGGCAAGGTCTGGGCTCTCGGTTGGAGAAAGAGCGGCTACATCGATGTAACTCTCTGGTGCCTCGATGCGAGAACCGGGAAAAAGATCTGGTCCCGGCCAATTGTTGGAAACCAGGTGGAATTGACGATGTTTGGTGAACCGGCTCGCGAGCCGATTCTTGGAGCAATACTTCTCGATGACGGCATGATTTATTGCTGTTCCAACCTCGGTGTGATTGCTGCGCTGCGCGCGTGGGATGGGCAGGTGCAGTGGATAGCCGAATACGATCGGAAATCTCAGCGAACCTACCGAAGTCGCTATCGTCAGCCTCGAAGGGGCAGAGTCTGGGCGCCGAATCCGCTCGTGTTGCACGATGGCAAGTTGTTCGTGACACCTCTCGATTCGAGTCAACTCCATGCCATCGATGCCGAAACCGGCTCGATCATCTCGCAGGTCGAGGGAAAGGGACTCGGGCCTCACATGCTGGGTGTGACCGATGGCAGGCTGGTTCTGTTCGGTGATCTACTCACCTCGATGTTGGCGAGCGATATCGGTAGATCTGACAAGTGGAATCAGGCTCTCACTCGATCCCCAGCCACTGCAAGGCCAGCGCTGGTAAAAGGTGGCGTGATCTACATCAGCGTCAATGAATCTGCATTGTACCAGCAAGCACTGGACCAGACTCATGCGACAACAGTGATCGCTTCACTCTCCGACGGTCCGAAGCAGCGTCCAGGCATCGGCGTCTTCCGGGCGGAAAGTTCCGTTGGCGGAAGAGTGGATGTCGTCGGTGATCGCATCATTCTCACCAATCTCATCCAGGCCACATGTCTCACACAACGACTTGCGATCTGGGAGGAGAAGTGATGAATAACAGATCCATGTTGTTGGTACTGTTGATGTCCGCTTTGCTCGTTTTCCCTGCACCGAGTGTTCTGACCTTTGCCGTAGGGGATGATGAACCGACTCGAGTCATAGATTTGAAGTTGCAGGAGCGAGCACGACTTGCCGCAGAGAGAGGTCTGGAATATCTCAAGCAGACGCAGAATGCTGATGGGTCATGGACCGACAAGATCGGTCGCAAGGTCCATTACGAGTACCGAGGAAGACTTGGTAAGCATGTAGGAGTGACCTCACTCGCCTGCCTTGCGTTCCTGGCTCAGGGGAGTCTCCCTGGCCGGGGAAAGTACGGCGAACAGGTCGAGAAAGGACTCGACTTCATCCTGAGAACGGTTCAGACCAACGGTTTCATCTCCACCGATGAGTCACGGATGTACAGCCACGCCTTTGCGACCCTGTTCCTGGCCGAGGTCTACGGCATGACAGGAATGGAGAAGGTCAAGGAGAGGCTAAAGAGCGCTGCCGGGCTGATCGTCCAGGCACAGAATGATACAGGTGGTTGGCGATACCAACCCGGCGCGGATGACGCGGACATGAGTATCACTGTCTGTCAGGTGATGGCATTGAGAGCTGCGAGAAACGCAGGCATCCATGTGCCGAAAGAGGTGGTCGATGCCGCCATCAAGTACGTGCGAGATTCCTCGAACATCGAAAGTGGCGGGTTCATGTATCAGCATGAAATCGGACCCACTGGACGAGTGCAAAGATCGAGGACCACTTTTCCTCTCACCGCTGCGGGGATCACTGCGCTCTACGGTGCAGGAGTTTATGAGGACCGCATCATCGATCGCGGGTTGATCTATCTGCGCCACCACCGGCCGAGAAGATATGAGGCTCTCAATACATTCGATTACTACTACGGGATGTACTACGCAACTCAGGCCGCGTTCCAGCGTGGCGGCGAGTACTGGACTTCATGGCACAGGGACACATGGCGCGACATCCTATCTCTGCAGAATCCGGATGGATCCTGGCAGGACCTTGTGGGACCCAATTATGCGACTGCGATGGCGTGTATCATCCTTGAGATTCCGTTCCAGTACCTGCCGATATTCGAAAGGTGATCGTGATCGATCCGATGGACAAAGCCTCGATCGAGAGACCGAGCCTGGCACTCCAGAAGATTCGGGAGTTGCGAGGGCGTAGACGGATGATGCGCTCCATCACCGGAGGATTCCGCTGGTTGGTCGTGGTGATTACATGCGTCTGGCTGATGTTCTTGCTTGATTGGTTTGCAGATCTGCCGATGGCACTCAGGGTCGGGCAGATCGCAGCGACCGTCACGCTGCTGCTGATCACATTTCGTGCCATCTTGTTGGCAGTGAGGACTCCTGCGACAGAGGATCAACTCGCTTCGATGGTGGAAAATGCATCCAGTGAACTCGAAGACTCATTGATCACAGCAGTTCAACTGACAGACCCTGAGAATCCTCGACGTCATCTCTATAATCCGGAACTCATCAAAGAGACTGTCAAGATCGCAGAGAGCAGAATCGCCCACCTGCGGCCGGGAAGGTTGCTCTCCTGGAGCCGTGCCTTGTCGACGGTCGGTCTGCTATTTCTGCTGGTCTGCCCGGCCATCGTCGGTGGTTGGCTGCGACCAGATCTTCTTAACACCTTCATCGAACGAGATATCTTGCTCGGGAATGCCCCCTGGCCCCGTGCTTATCAATTGGTCGTGACGAGCCCTGAGGATACAGATCTCGTGGTGGCAAAAGGGACATCATTGGTGATCGATGTCCTCAAGACTCGTGGAGGAGGTGCCCGCGCATTTCTGGACGTGGTGTTCCCGGCAGTCGAGGGTCGAAGGGAAATGAGAGAGCAACTCGCACTCGATCGCAAGGGGACATCGGGGTTTCGCCATGTCTTCCAGAACCTCCAACGAGACATCCAGTTCCGGGTGGAATGCGGAGATTTCAGCGGCCAGTGGTATTCCATCCAGGTTCGAGCGAGGCCTCGAATCGAGGAGATGGCGCTTCAATACGAATTTCCAGAATATACCGGGCTCTCGTCTGATGGCGAAGACTCTCGATCAGGGAGTGGGCACGTCAAGGCCCCGACCGGAACCCGCGTCAACTTTGTTGCTCGAACAAGCATCGACGTGAAGAGTGCGGTTCGAATGGATGGTCGACCCAGTGGTGATGGTGAACTCGTGACCGAGTCTTCGATCTCGGTCGAGGGTGGCAATACACTGCGAGGAGATTTCATCGCGGAAGCGGATGGGCGCTGGTGGATCTCCCTCGACTCGGAACAGGGATTCACAAACGACAATCCGATCGTCTGGCGTATCGCCGTCATTCCCGACCGGGCACCTGAGGTGTCCATCGATGAACCCGGTCAGAACATCGAAATCACTCCCAGGGCGCTGCTTGATCTTTCTGTGCTCGTTCGAGACGACTACGGGGTCCAATCCGGAAATCTGATCTTCGAGCCGGAACTGGAGGGAGAGTGGGAACCTAGAGTGATCGCGCTCGATGAGATAGGTACCTCTGAGATCCTCACAGCAGATGGATCCCAGAAGTTACAGATCGATCTGGCATCCTGGCAACTGAGCGCCGGTCAGCGTGTTCAGTATCGAGCCACTGCCACCGATGCACTCGAACAACTGGGTATCAGCAGGACCTGGATACTGAGCGTTCTCAGCGAAGAAGAGCTGGAACGAGTGACCCAGGATGAACTGACGCTACTCAAGGAGAGGCTGGAGGAGACTTTCAGTGTCCAGAGAGAGGTTCGAAGGGAACTCGAAGACGTGCGAGAAGCGTTGAATTCAGGCCAGGAGCCGATAGATCAGGCTCCGATTGCCAGACATGCTCGCGGTGGACAGGATCGGGTTTCAACTCGCGTCGAGGATGCTGCAGAGAGGCTCGCTTCCATAGCAGAGCGCTTGCTTCGCAACAGGATGAGTGATGCAACCGAGCTTGCATGGATTCAAGATCTGAAGGATCGCATCGATGCACTGGGTTCCGATACGATCACGCCTGCCAGGGAGCAACTGGAGCGATTGGCTGCTCGGTCGGCATCTGGTGAAGCTACCGTTGAGGATGCGGATGAGGCCGTCGACGCAGCCCGTCGTGTCGAACGAGGACTTTCGGATGTGGTCGCTGATCTTCAGGAGTGGGGCGACCTGCGTACCGTGATTCGCAAGATAGAGGAATTGCTTCGGTCGGAGAAAGATCTCGAGCACAGGATCGAAGAAAAGGTAAGAGAGGCTCTCGGAGGAGACAGCACGGATGGAGGAAATCGATGATGAACATCACGCAGCGGGGTCCGCTACTGCTGTTATTGATCCTCTTGCTGGTGGGTGTCCCATCGCTGATATCCGCACAGACGGGAAATCGCCTTGCCCGCCTGCAGGAAGAGGCCAGGGAGTACCTCAGGTCATTGCAAATCCAGATGGAATCACTGGCCGAGCGGATCGAGAGCGAACAGCCAGAGGATTCATCCCGTCTCCGAAATGCAAGGGAACGAATCGTCAGGGACCTTCTCGAAGATGATATGAGGTCGATTGCCGTGGCGCTCGAGAGTGAGGACTACATTGTGGCCCTCGACACGGTGCGCAAGGTCCGGTCAAACCTGGAACTGGTGCTGGCGATCCTGGAGGATCGTAATATCGATCCGGAACAGGTGGAGAGTCGGCTAGAGCAGGTTGCTCAGAGATTGAAGCAAATCGGTGAGATCGCTGACGCACAGCGATCCCTGCGAGATCGCACTGCTACTGCAGAAACGGCGCAACAGGACGTGCAAGATCTCAGGGATGTCAGTCAGGCGATTGACGACATCACCGCCGACCAGCAGGAACTTCTCGGAAGCGAAGACTCGACCAATGACCAGGCAGAGATGGGACAGGCGCAGCAGATCTCCGATGAGGCCCGTCGGGTCGCCGACGACCTGTCCAGGGAAGCGCGCCGTCAGCAAGGAATCGAGGCGCTGGCTCGCAGGGTCGATCAGATCCGCAAGGAAGTTCGTCAAGACTCTCTGGAAAGCGAAACTCTGGGGTCAGAGCAGAACTCGGAGACGAGTGCTGCCAGGCAGCGTTTGGCGCGCCGTGCCGGTGAGCAGAGTGTCAAGATCCGGCAAGCCCTGCAGAGTGTAGATGCGTTGCGCCGGGAAGCGGCTGCAGACGCGGATGAGGGTGACGATAACGCCGCCGCATCGCTGGAAGCTCTCAACAGGGCAGGCGAGGAACTCGAGCGATCAGAGCGTGCCGCCAACGGGATCGCCAGCCCCGATGATGCAAATCCGAAGGACGCCTCAGCTCTTCGTGGTGAGCAGGGTGAGGCGCTCGATCAGGCCAGCATGGCGCTGCGCGAGGCTGCCGATTCCGACGGAGAGCGGACGGGGGCCATCCAGCAACGGCTAGCACAACTGCGCGAGCGACTCGACCGATGGAGACAAGAACAGCAGAGAGCGTCGAGGACAGACGGTGGCGGCAACGCACAATCTGCGGCTGAGGATCTGGAATCGGCATCCGAAGCTCTCGATCGGGCCCAGTCGTCTGGCCAGCAGTCCGGTCAACAGTCCGGTCAACAGTCCGGCCAGCAGTCCGGCCAGCAGTCCGGTCAGCAATCCGATCAACAGTCCGGTCAGCAATCCGGCCAGCAGTCCGGCCAGCAGTCCGGTCAGCAATCCGATCAACAGTCCGGTCAACAGTCCGGCCAGCAGTCCGGTCAGCAATCCGATCAACAGTCCGGTCAACAGTCCGGCCAGCAGTCCGGTCAGCAATCCGATCAACAGTCCGGCCAGCAGTCCGGCCAGCAGTCCGGCCAGCAGTCCGATCAGCAGTCCGG
>Ga0310120_10001327_pt1 | contig 18448 bp, 12 predicted proteins | sample CB27_AW_983_MG_FD_203506 | JGI IMG/M metagenome (GOLD analysis project Ga0310120, IMG submission 203506) | Marine microbial communities from Western Arctic Ocean, Canada - CB27_AW_983 | ecosystem: Environmental > Aquatic > Marine > Oceanic | place: Canada: Western Arctic Ocean | collected...
ACCAGGTCGACCTCGGGATGGTCGACCACCTGTCGCCAGTCGTCGGTGACGAACTCGCACCCGTCCTCGGCGGCTGCGGCGTCGAGACGGTCCCGCCGGCGGGCACACAACGCCACGATCCGTGCCTCGTCCGTGCACTCGCGGATCTCGGCCCGGTATGGTGTGCCGATGAAGCCGGTGGCTCCGATTACGCCGACTCCGAATGTCATGGGTGGGTCTCTGTGATGCGAGTCGAGGGTTGCCGGTTCGATGACGGTAGCCTGTTTACCACGATCGTGAAGAGTTGGCCATCATGCACGAGCCAGTCTCGGATCCGGTGTCAACGGGTCCGGCCCTTTCACCCTGACCCCATGGAGGATGCGATGAGTTCCACGAAAGCTTACAGTCGAAGTCGCCGGATGTTCCTGGCGTCGTTGTTGGGAACCGCCGGCGGCACCGCGGGGCTGTGTGCCCTGCTGGCCGACGACAAGGACAACGGCGCGTGGAAAGATCCCTACGTGGGGAAGCGTCGCGGAGGAGGGTTCCAGCCGATGCTCGGAGCGGGTGAAAAGATTCGGATCACGAAGCTCGAGACCCTGATGGTCCAGCCGCGGTGGCTGTTCCTGAAGGTCCACACCGACGCGGGAATTGTCGGGCTGGGCGAACCGGTGGTCGAAGGGCGGGCGAGTACGGTGGCCGCGGCGGTCAAGCAGCTCGAGTCCTACCTGGTCGGCAAGGATCCCCGTTCGGTGGTGCACCACTGGCAGGCGATGTACCGCCACGCTTTCTACCGGGGCGGCCCGGTGTTGACCAGTGCCATCAGCGGCATCGACATGGCGCTGTGGGACATCAAGGGCAAGGCGCTGGGTGTGCCCGTCTACGAACTGCTCGGGGGACCCACCCGCAGCCGCGTTCGCGTTTACGCTCACGCGTCCACCCCCGAAGCGATCCGGGCACGATCCAAGGAAGGGTTCACGGCATTCAAGACCGGTGTCTTCAAGCATCGCCCGGCACGGATTGTCGAAACCCCCGGGTTCGTCAAACGGGTGGCCAGGCGATTCGAGGAGCTTCGAGAAGCTGCCGGTGACGAACGGGACATCGGGATCGACTTTCACGGCGCGATCAGTCCCCAGACGGCCAAGCTGCTGATCAAGGCGCTGGAACCCTACCAGCCGATGTTCATCGAGGAGCCGGTGCAGTGCCAGAACGTCGACGTGATGGCCGACATCGCCCGGGGCACTCACCTGCCGATCGCCACCGGCGAGCGGGTGTTCACCAAGTGGGGATTCCGTGAACTGCTGGAAAAGGGCGCCGCGACGATCCTGCAACCGGACCTGTGTCACGCCGGGGGAATCACCGAGGTGCGGTTGATTGCCGGGATGGCCGAGAGTTACTACGCGGCGATCGCTCCACACAACCCGCTTGGACCCATTTCGCTGGCCGCCGGGCTCCAGATCGCCGGCTCGATCCCCAATTTCCTCTGCCAGGAACAGGTGCACCTGGGCGAGGGCTACATCAAGCAGCCGTTCGAGGTCCGTGACGGGTACATCGATCTGCCCGGCGGACCCGGACTCGGTGTCGAACTGGACGAGGATGCGTTGAAGGAGAAGCTCGGACACGACTGGCGGAACCCTCAACCCTATGACGCCGACGACGGGTCGGTGGTGGACTGGTAGATCATGTCCGTGAATCGAGTGTTGTGGTTGTCAGCCCTGTGCCTGGTCAGCTCGACCGTTTGGGCCGAAGAACCGCTGGCCCACTGGCGGACGACTGTCGACCTGGGTCGGGACCGCGGCCAGCCCTTCGGCTCGCTGTTCGAGGCCCGCGATGCCAAGGGTCGGCTGGTGGCGGGAGCCGGATTCGAAGAGGTCTACAACACGCGGTTCCGCAGCAACCGGCACACCGTGCAGTTCTTCGTGCGGCCGGCAAAGGGCGGCGACCGGTTCCGGATCGAGAGGTTGCCTCACCCGGACATGGACTGTGGCATCTACCTGTTCGAACTCGACGGCCGGGTCCACGCCTGGACCAACGCTCGCGGCAACCGGGTCAAGCGATGGGACCCGAAAGGGCGCCGCTGGGAGTCGAAACTGGATGTTGTCGGCGGCCTGGGCAGCGGGGATGGCGTGATGCGGATCGGCCGCGGCCTGCTGGTGTTCCGCGGCAGTTCGGCAACCTTCGATGGCCGGGTGATCCTGAAGGCTCCCCCGCGAGGCCGTTACTACAACTTCTACTACGCACTGGGGCATCTCTGTTTCTACTTCACCGATCGTGACGCTCCCACGCCGTTCACCCGGATCATCGCCTGCCGCTGGCAGCCCGAATCCCGGTCGGTGATCGAGGTGTCCCGGGGAGTGGCCTTTGCGGCCAAGTACGTTGGCGCGACGCCTTTCGCCTGGGGCCAGTTCGGTGGCGAGGCGATGACGGTGACCAATCAGGGCGGTGTGCACGCCTTCGATGGACGCCGCTGGCGAACCCTGCACGAAGGCAACGACCAGGTCAATTACCAGGTCTATTCGTTCCTGAACGTCTTCGACCGAGCCCTGCTGGCCCAGTACCCCACCGGGCACCTGTTCGAGTACCGGGGAGGCGACACGCTGAAGCACCTCGACGGCTATCCGCCAAGGCTGCCCGGGGTGTCGACCCGGGCCCGTGAGGCCCAGACGACCGGGATTTATCGGGGCGAGATGTTCACCGGGGTATGGCCCTGGGCGGAACTGTGGCGATACGACCACGACGTCGATCACTGGACCTCGATGGGACGCGCGTTCACTCACCCGAAACTCACCGACAAGACGGTGCACCCCTACCAGGAGCACGCCGACCGATTCAAGCTGGTCTCCAACCACTGGGGCCAGCGGATCACCGGGATGGTCTCGATCGGTGATGCGCTGTTCATGTCCACGTCGGCCAAGGGCACCTACGAGTGGTACGACAAGTACGATTTCCTGACCGATGCCGAGCGTCGCGAGTACGGGGCGGTGTTGAAGATGACCATGCCGGGCCATCTCTCGGCCGTCGTCCAGTGGACCGGGAAGCCGTTGGCACTCGAATTCCTGGTCTATGCCGATCGGCTGGTGATTCGGCAGGACGGTCGGGAGATCGGGAGATCGCGGTTCGCGGTGGGTGACCCTCCGCGGCTGCGGACCTTGAAGACGACCCGGGGCAAGGGGATCTTCGGACCGTTGGTCGGAGAACTGGTCGGGCGGTGAGTTGCCCCACCGTGTTCCCTCTTCGACGAAGCTGATAACCTGTTTCTGACGGTCCGTTGGAAGCCGTGAACCCTGGAGATTTCACCGTGCGTCGTTTGTCCCTGTTGCCGATTGCTCTTTTGGTGCTGTTTGTTGTCGGCGTCGCCGAGGCCGAGAACTGGGCGAGGTTCCGTGGCCCGGGCGGCAGGGGGATCAGCAGCCAGAAGGGGCTTCCGGTCACCTGGACCGACAAGGACTACAAGTGGAAGATCGCGGTTCCGGGGCTGGGTCATTCGTCCCCCTGCGTGTGGGACAACCACGTCTTCCTGACGTCGGCCCTCGACAAGGGGGCCCAGCGGCTGGTGATGGCCGTCGAGGCCGCCACCGGCAAGGTGCTGTGGACCGACAGGCTGGCGTCCAACACTCACGAGAAACATACGTTGAACAGCTACGCGTCAGGGACTCCCGCCAGCGACGGCAAGCGGGTGTTCGTGCTGTTCACCACGAACGATGACACCGTCGTGAGGGCCTATGACTTCTCCGGCAAGTCGTTGTGGCAGACCGACGTGGGTCGATTCTACAACCAGCACGGACACGGTTGCGGCACCTCGCCGATCGTCTGGAAGGACACGGTGATCGTTGCCAGCCAGCACGACGGCCCGTCGGTGATCGCCGGACTGGATGCCGCCACCGGCAAGGTCCGCTGGCGGTCCGAGCGGAAGGTCCGGCTGACGGCTCACTCGACGCCGGTCATCCTCGAACGCGAAGGCAAGACGCCGCAGCTGTTCACCAGCAACACCGGCGACGGACTCGCCAGTTTCGATCCCCGCAACGGCAAGCTGCTGTGGCGGGCCAACCTGTTCAACTCGCGGGCGGTCAATTCCCCGGTCATCGCCGGTGGCCTGGTGATGGCGATCACCGGCGGCGGCGGTCGTGGCAAGGAATTGTCGGCCGTGCTGGTCGACCAGGAGGGCGAGGTCACCACCGACAAGGTGGTCTGGTCCGGGATGAAGAACCTGCCGTATGTCCCGACTCCGCTGGCCTTCGGCGAGCACCTGTACTTCTGGTGCGACAACGGCGTGGTCAGCTGCCTGGAGTCGAAGACGGGTAAGGCGATCTGGACCGAACGGGTCGGCGGCAAGTTCTGGGCCAGCCCGATCTGTGTCGACGGCAGGATCTACAACATCAGTGACAAGGGCGAGGTGGTGGTGATCGCCTCGGGAACCGCGTTCAAGGTGCTCGGCAAGTCGCAGCTGGGCGAACAGGTGCACAGCACCCCGGCCGTTTCGGGGGGCCGGATGTTCCTCCGCGGCTTCGATCACCTCTATTGCCTGGAAGCCGGGAAGTAGGCCCCGCGACCGGTCAGCGACTCTTCAGCCGCTCGAGCTGGTTCTGCAGCCGCTCGATACGGACGACCCGCCGGCGGTGGACTCCCGAGAGCAGCAGCCGATCACGTTCGCGGGCCTCGACGTGGAACACCACGGTGGGTCCGTCGACGTGGACCACCCGCGCCTCGCAGACAACCTCGTGTCCCTCGAGGGCCGCTCCCACGTGGGCCACGTCCACGGTCACTCCCACCGACACCTCGTCGTCGTCGACGTACCGGCCCAGGAGTTCCAGCGCGGTCTCCTCGACGTGCCACACCAGCCGTGGAGTCGAGAAGACGGGATCGAGTTTTCCCGGGCCGAGGCTGACGAGATCCTCGGCGGTGACGGTGAACCGTCGCTGGTGCGAGGTGGTGACACGTGGTGGGGATTGCATGGGAAGGGGCTTCGCGTGGCTGAGGGTCAAACTGCTGCTGACCTGATCGGGGCGACTGACCTACAATCCGCGGCCCCGGTCGCCGAGTTGGTCGACCGGTCGGCCTGTCGTTTGCGGAGCAAGACCGATGTCACATTCTCGTCGTACTGCCTGTCTGTCGTGGTGCCTGTTGGTGGTGGCTGTCGGCCTTCCGAGGCCGGTCCACGCCGATGATCCACCGCAGGCCCGGTTCATGCTCGAGAAGTTCCAGCCGTTGCAGGCAGGCGTGGAGTACGAACAGCCCGCGGCGGCCGAAGTGTCCAAGTGCGAGGTCGAGATCGACCGCAGTCGGACCCACAGCGGATGGAAGGTCGTGGGTTCCTCGGGACAGGTTCTGCGGCAGTTTCTTGATACCAACGGGAACAACCTGGTCGATCAGTGGCGTTACTTCCAGAACGGCGTCGAAGTCTATCGCGACATCGACGCCAACCACAACGGCAAGGTCGACCAGTCGCGATGGCTCAACACCGGCGGTTCGCGATGGGGACTCGACTTGAACGAAGACGGTCGGATCGATTCGTGGAGACGGATTTCGGCCGAGGAAACCAGCCGTGTGGCTGTCGAGGCATTGCTTCGGCGTGACGTGAACCTGTTGCAGACCGTCCTGATCACCGTCCAGGACATCCGGACGCTGGGAATCGAGGCGAAACTCGGGAAGTCCCTGTTGGCAGCGGTGGCCGATCCCGCCAAGCGGCTGGCCAAGATCCCTGCCATGGCCGCCGGAACTCGCTGGATCCGTTTCGACTGCTCACAACCCGGGCTGATTCCTGCTGACACGGGCAAGGCCACCGGTGACCTGGAGGTGTACGAGAGCACCCTGGCGATCGTTGATGCGGGGGGCAAGAGTGGGCTGGTGCAGATCGGCGAACTGGTCAAGGTGGGCCAGGTCTGGAAGCTGACATCGATTCCGTCTCCGCTGGCCGGTGACACGGTGCAGGTGACTTCCGGTGGGCTGCTGTTGCAGCCGTCCATTCCCAGCATCGCGGTCGGCGCACCGGGCGTGTCGCCACGCATGCAGAAGCTGCTCGATCAACTCCGCCAGCTCGACGGTGCTGCTCCGGTCGCCAGTGCACCACGGGCCGTCGCATCGCGTTACCACGCCCGTCGCAACGAGGTTCTTTCGGGGCTCAGCCAGGCGGCGGCGACGCCGTCGGAGCGCGACCAGTGGGGACGCCAGTTTATCGACAACCTGACGGCGCTGGTCCAGTCCGCCGCGTGGCCCGACGCGCTGGGGCGACTGGCTGCCGAGGAGGTTCGGTTGAGGAAAGTGAACCCGAAGGCGCCGCTGGTGCCGTTTGTGACCTACCGTCACCTGCTGGCTCGTTACAGCCGGTCGGTGCAGGCCGCCACCGAGCAAGCCGCACAGCTCAAGGCCCAGCAGGTGTGGCTGGTCGACCTCGAACGGTTCATTGCCGCCTATCCGAAGGCCGAGGATACTCCCGAGGCGATCTGGCAACTGGGGACCGCTCACGAATTTGCGGCCCGCGTCAATGACGCCAGGTCGTGGTATTCGAAACTGGCCCGCCGGCATGCCCGGACACCGGCCGGGGAACGGGCTGCGGGGGCACTGGTGCGACTGGATCTCAAGGGAAAGCCCCTGGTTGTCAGCGGCAGAAGCCTGGCGAAGACGATCGTTCGCAGCGACGCGTACCGCGGCAAGGTGTTGTTGTTGGTCTACTGGGCCACCTGGTGCAAGCCGTGTACCGAGGAAGTTCCGGCACTGCAGGCACTCTACGCGCAGTATCGAGCTCGCGGCTTCGAGATCCTGGGCGTCAACCTGGATCTTGAACGCGCCCCCGTCCCCGCCTACATCTCGACTCACCGCATCACCTGGGCGACTCTTCACGAACCCGGTGGGCTCGACAGCCGGCTGGCCCGGCAGCTGGGGATCCTCTCGCTGCCGACCATGGTCCTGCTCGATCGCCGGGGGACGGTGGTCAGTGCCGAGACGACCGTGGCGGACCTGAAGACCGAGTTGCCGAAGTTGTTGGGAACGACCGCCACGGGGACGGCACCCTGATCCCGGGCTGTCGCCGTTTCCGTTGTGGTTCTTTACTCAGCTTCGGTCTCGCATCAGAATGGATTCCATGGCGACGTCGGGATTCCTCAAGGGTATTGAGAACAAGGTCCGCGGCGCGGTGAAGCGGGCGGTGATCAACCATCACCGTCGTGGTGACACCGTGCTGTTCAGTGACACCACGTTGCGTGACGGCGAGCAGATGCCCGGCGCGACGCTCGAACCGCACGAGAAAGTGCGGATCGCCCTGGCCCTCGAGGCCGCCGGGGTCCACTCGCTGGATGCCGGTTTCCCCGCCTCGTCACAGGCCGACATCGAGGCGATCCGCCTGATGATCGGTGTCGTCAAGGGGCCGGTGCTGACCGCGCTGTGCCGGACGGTTCGAGGAGACATCGATGCGGCCGAGGAGGCGCTTTCGGGCAATTCCCGCCACAAGCGGGGCGTCAGCCTGTTCTGCGGGACCAGCCCGCTGCACCGCGAACACAAGCTGAGGAAACAACAGCCGGAGGTACTCGAACTGGTCACCGACACGGTGGGATACGCCAGCAGCAAGTTCGACATCGTGGCGTTCAGCCCCGAGGATGCCAGCCGGACCGAGCCCGAGTTTCTGGTCGAATGCTACAAGGCGGCGATCGATGCCGGGGCCACGACGATCGGGTTCCCCGACACGGTGGGCGTGATGACACCCGAGAAAGTCCGGGAGATCATCCGCTACATCCAGGACAACGTGCCGAACATCGACCGGGCGCTGCTGGCCGTCCACTTCCACAACGATCTCGGGTTGGCCGTCGCCAACACGCTGGCCGGAATCCAGGAGGGGGCCAACGTGGTCCAGTGCACGATCAACGGGATCGGCGAACGGGCCGGCAATGCATCACTCGAAGAGGTCGCCATGGCGCTGCAGCTCAACCAGGAGCAGTACGGCGTCAAGATGCAGATCGATACGACCAAGCTGTACGAGTTGACGCAGCTGGTTGCCGAGTTGACCGGCATCGGGCTCTCGCCGATGAAACCCGTCGGCGGTGACAACATCTTCGCCACCGAGGCGGGGATCCACCAGGACGGGCTGTTGAAGAACCTCGACACCTACCTGCCCTACCGGCCCGAGCAGATCGGGGCCAAGGGAATCCGGTTGGTGCTGGGCCGGCACAGTGGTCGCCGGGCGGTCGCACACCGGTTGCATGAACTGGGCATCGAACTCTCCGACGAGCAGGTGCTGGGGGTGCTCGACGGGATCAAGGAAGTTCCCAAGGGGGTTTTGATCGACGACGAGTTGCTGGTGCAACTGGCCGGGACGCTTGCGTCGTAACCGACTTGCCGCTCTCGGCAAGTCAGCCCAGGATCTCGCTGATCGGCTTCCCGCCGTCGACGATTGTCAGTGGTCGTCCGCCGGGCGTGTAGAGTTCCTTGTCGGCATCGATTTTCATCGCGCGGCAGATCGTCTGGAACAGGTCTTCGACCGAGACCGCCCCGTCGACGACTTCCTGGCCGTTGGCACTGGTCTTGCCGACCACGCGACCGCCGCGGATCCCCGCACCGGCGAGCATCACTCCGAAATTGCGGGCCCAGTGATCCCGCCCGGGAGCCGGCGACTTGCTGTTGACCTTGGGCGTTCGTCCGAATTCGCCGGCGACGATCACCAGCGTTCGATCGAGCAGGCCACGTCGTTTCAGGTCACCCAGCAGCGAGGCCACACCGCGGTCGACCTGGGCGGCGGCCGGCTTGATCCGGGTGAACAGGCTGTTGTGCATGTCCCAGCCACCCCGCCGCACCTCGACGAAGGGCACGCCCGCTTCGACCAGTCGACGTGCGACCAGCAGCCCCTGGCCGAACTGGTTCTTGCCGTAGGCCTGCTGCCTGGCGGCGGGTTCGTCGTTGAGCTTGAAGGCCTTGAGCTTGGGCGAGGTCATCAACCGGCGAGCTCGTTCGTACAGCACCCGGTGCTCCTCGACCAGGGCCGCCGCACCGGCCTCGGACAAATCCGCGTCCTGGGCCTTCAGCAGGGCCAGGCGGCGGGAAATACGTGGTGAGGTGACTGTGGTCGAGACGTTGGCCGGAAGTTGACCGGCGCGGTTGACGATGAACGGGGCGACCTTGACCCCGAGAAACCCGCTGCTGAGCGTCTGGCCGACGCTGACGAAGTTGGGCAGTTCGGAGTTGGTGTCGCCGAGTTCGGCGGCGACGACCGAGCCGAAGTTCGGGTGCTTTTCGGGTCCGCCCATCCGGCGACCGGTGTGCAGGTGGTAGGTGCCGCGGGCATGGGCGGCTTCCTTGCCAACCATCGAACGGATGATCGCGACTTCCCCCAGTGCCTTGGCCATCTGCGGCCAGTGTTCGGCAATCGACACGCCGGGCAGGGCCGTCTTGATCGCCTTGGTCGGTCCCCCGTTGCCGGTCCCCGGCTTGGGGTCCCAGGTCTCCATCTGGCTTGGTGCACCGGCCAGCCAGACCAGGATGCACGCACGCTGCTGTTTCTTGATCTGCTCGGCATGGAGGCCGAGCGGGCCCAGCAGCGATGCGGCCGAGAGTCCCAGGGCCTGGCGGCGGGAAAGCGGCATGTCAAAGAGAGTTGGCGGGTGCGGGGTGATCATGGTGGGTCCGGGGTCTCGTGGCGGATCAGCGCTTGGTGAGGAACTCGGTCGAATTGACAAGCACCCACAGCAGGTCCTCGACCGCCTCGGCCTGGTCGGGCACCTCGCGGAGGTGTTTCCGGCCACGGGCGTATTCGCTGTCGGTCGGCTGGCGTGAGAGGACGGCCAGGTAGAGTTGAGTCAGCAGGCGACGGGGTTGCTTGATCTTGACCAGTCGCTTCTTGAGCTTGCTCTGGTTGAGCTTGTTCTGCAGGGTCGGGTTGTTCATCAGGAACAGCGCCTGCTGGACGGTTCCTTCGAGATCCCTCTGCGGGATCGAAGGGTCGAACCGGAACTCGCGGTCGACCGACCGGCTGATGTTGCGGTTGGCGCCGGTCAGCCGCAGGACGCTCGACTTGACCTGGGCCGAGTTGAGCCGGATCGGACGCACGGCGGTGAACAGGTCCTCGTCGTTGTCGATCGACCGGATGTCACGCTGGTAAGCCCGGGAATTCAGCAGCAACCGGAAGACCCAGCGGGGGTCGAACTTGCGGTAGCGGAAGACCGCGGCGATGCGGTTGACGACTGACGGGTGCAGACACTCCTGGTCGGGACCGAGGCTGTCGACCGCGTAGAAGCCGTCGCCGACCAGTTCGTTCCAGATCCGGTTCACGAACGCGCGGGCGAACCAGTAGTTGTCCTGGTTGTAGACCAGGTAGGCGGCGATGGCGACGCGGCGCTGATGAATGGTCAGCTTGACCGGCGGCTCCTCTCCCAGCAGGAACTTCGGTTTCATCTCGGTCTTCTTCGCGGGATTGTCGAGGTTGGGCATGTAGTACTTGCCCCGCGAAAAGAACGCGGCGAGCTCGTGAAACTGCTCGCGTTTCCACTTGTCGAACGGGTGGTCGTGACACTCGGCGCACTGGATGCTGATCCCCATGAACAGCCGTGCGGTCTGGGCCGCCAGCAACGGGGGCTTGTTCTCGTAGGCCAGCACGAAGTTGTTCTGTCCGGTCTTCTGGCTCCAGTCGTTTTTTTCCTTCTTCTTTTTCTTGTCACGGACCGGCATAGCCGAGACCAGTTCGGCGACGATCGCGTCCCAGGCGGCCCCCTTCTTGAACTGCTCGGTCAGCCAGTCTTCCAGCGCCTGCGGGTTGGTGCGGTTTCGGTTGGCGGTCGCCTCGAAGAAGATCACGTTCTTCCAGTACCGGGCCCACTTCCTGGCGTACGCCTCGGTCGTCAAAAGCCGGTCGACCAGCCGCGGGCGTTTCGAGAAGGTGGTGTCGGCGGTGAACTCGCGGACTTCGTTGCCCGTGGGGGGTCGGCCGACCAGGTCGAGGTGAACACGGCGAACGAACCGCTCGTCGTTGATCACCGGCGCATAGGACCGGTCGCGGCCGACCCGATATTCCAGCGATCGATCGAGGTCCAGCGGGGTGTAGCGGATATTGCCGCCGGCACGACGGACGGGCATCGAGTCGCGGATGGCGGCCAGGAACTTCTGCTTGTCGGCGGCGGTCTTCAGCGGCGGCAGCTTCGGCTTCTTCGCCGCCGATTTGTTCTTGCCGGCCTTCCTGCCCGACTTCTTGGTAGCGGCACGACGCTTGCCGGATTTCTTGGTTTGAGCGTCGGCGGCGGAGGTCGCCAGGGCGAGCAGCGCGCAGAGCGTCAGGATCAACAGACGACGCATGTATGGTTTCCGTGGAGATGAAGTGGTGCGAGAGGGGTGGTCCACCGATTCGATTATACGGTGGATTTTTCGGAACCATCAAGATCGGGACGATTCACTTGTTCTGGAGTTCACGGCATGCGTTACTGGCGTAGCGACCATTCCGGGCTCGGATGCATGCCTCGAGACAACCCAGATGAACTGTTCGACGTGGTCGATGCCGACGATCGAGTCATCGGCCAGGCGACCCGCGGCGAGGTGCATGCCCGGGGGCTGATGCACCGGGCGGCTCACGTGTTCGTCTTCAATTCCTCCGGCCAACTGCTGCTCCAGCAACGTTCGGCGACCAAGGACGCCCACCCGTTGTGCTGGACCTCTTCGTGTTCGGGTCACCTCGACGCGAGTGAGAGTTACGAGGTCGCGGCGCGGCGCGAGCTGCAGGAGGAGATCGGTCTCGAGGCCGAGATCGAGTTCCTGGTCAAGTTGCCGGCCGGTCCCGCGACGTCCAATGAGCACACCGCTCTGTTCCGCGCCACCTGCGACGACCGGCCGAATCCGGATCCGACGGAGGTGGCCGCGCTGAGATGGTCGGCGTTGGACCGATGCCATCGCGAGTTGCTCGACGATCCCGAGCGGTTCGACCCGCCGTTTCGGGAGTTGCTGAGCTGGTATGTCGGGGCGGTCGACTAGCGGCGATTGCCGTCCCTGACGGCATCCCGGTTCCGCTGGATGACTTCCTGCCACTTGTCGTCGTAGAGATTGGCGTTTTGGCCGTTGACCGGGGAGATCGGCAGCCAGATGTCGGGTCGAATTGGTTCGAGCAGGCCGAGTGATTTGAGGTACGCCGTGGTGTCTCCGTCACCGCTGTTCAGGTCGCGAAGGAACGCCTGGACCTGGCCCTGGTTGTCGAGCTTGGAGGGGATCCGTCCGGAGATCAGCACCTGCTTGTCGTTGCGGTGGAGAGTGAAGGCCACCGGTGCCAAACCGCGACCGACCAGGACGACTGCCCGAAACGGCCATTCGGAATCTCCGTCGAGCGTCTCGGCCAACAGGAACTTTGTGCCGTTGGGCAATCGACTACGGAGGACCGGCCGTCCCTGTTGCGAGGTGATGACGACGGGATTGAATTCCTGGACCAGTCGGAGCAATCCACCAGAGGTGGCTGGGTCACAGGAGGTCAGGGCGACGGCATCGATGTTGCCGAGTTTCTCTCCGAGCCGGCCCAGCCGCTTTTCGAGGAACTCGAGGAACCCCGCTCCGGCCGGCGGGTCGAAGAGGACCAGCCGGTCCCGGTCCTTGACGATGTAGACAGCCGAGTCGGAGAAGTCACCCAGGTAGAGCAGGCCATCGAGGATCTCGATCGGCTCCCCGTCGAGAAAGTCACGTCCGTCGGCAGCGAATCGCTCGACCAGCAACTGCATCTCTTGGATCCCTGCATCGAGCATCGTCTGCCACTGGTTATCGGTCACCTCGGCGAATTGTTGTTGTTCGGGACCGATCCGGGGGTGGCCGGGGAGCAGGACATCGGGAGCGTCCATGCCGCGGAGTGTCTTCAGCGAGGCGAGGTAGTCATCGGCATTCGATCGGAATCTCGGTGGCAGGTAGGTGCCGTATGTGCCCAGGTCGCCGGTGATGGTCGAGATGGTGTCGCCGGTGAAGAGGATGCGGTGGTTCTCTCGTTCGAGCAGGAAGCAGAGGCTGCCGGGTGTATGACCGGGAGTGGCAATCACTTCGATCCGCGTGTCGCCCAACTCGATTGTCTCTCCACCGGAGAGCGAGACATCGATCTCGGTGGGGTGCGGTTCGACATCGGGCATGTCGTAGGTGGAGAACAGCGCCTCGCGGGGTCCACCGATCCGCAGCACGTCGACGTCTCCCTTTCCGCCGTAGATCTCGGCACCGGTCAGCCTCGCGAGGTACATGGCACCCAGCACGTGGTCCCCGTGGGCGTGTGTGAGCAGGACCTTCTTGATCCGGGCCGGGTCGAGTTGCAGGTACTTGACCTGTTGCAGCAGCGCGGTGCAGTTGGTTTCGATGCCCGTGTCGATCAGGACCAGGCCTTCGGAGGTGTCGATCACATAGGCGACTGACGGCGTGAGCGAACCGAGCATGTAGACTCCATCGAGGAGCATCATGGGTCGCTTCTTGAGGGTCAGGCTGGCACGGCCGGTCGATTCGGGGGTCTCCCGCCAGACGAGGAACCCGCAGACAACCAGCGTCAGCACGCCGATCGCCGCAAGAACTCGGCTGCCGCGTTCACCGTCCGCCTGGCCGTTCATGGCACCTTCCGTCCGTTTCCGACAGCCGGGTCACTTGGCTGGCCGGTTCTTCGGATTCGCTTCGCCCGTCTCGCCAACGGGTTCAACCACGGTGTGCCGTTGGTTGATCGCCGGGTTTTCGATCACCTGGCGGATTCCACTTGGCCAGCGGATCTCGACCCGGTCAACCGTTTCGTGTTTTCCGAGTCCGAAGTGAGCGATTCGTGATGGTTGCGAGAGGTATCCCCCGGCCGATTGGACCAGTCGCATCATGGTCTCGTCACCGATCCGGACCTTGATCTGGGCACCGATGGCGTCCCGGTTGCTGCGAGTTCCCCGCAACTGCAGCGCCAGGTAGTTGTTCTTCTCGTCAAACTCGTTCTTGAAGTAATAGGGGATGTCGTTGAAGTTGTTGGTGACGATCTCCAGGCGACCGTCTCCGTCGAAGTCGGCCGCGGCGGCACAGCGGGAACTCCGGACCGAATCCCGGTTCTGGATCTGCTCCTTGTGGAGAAGCCCCTGGACAGGCGGCTCGATTCCTCTGGCCTCGGCGTGATCAGAGAAGGTCCCGTCACCGTTATTGAGCATCAGGTAGTTGGGCCAGTAATAGAACGGGAAGCCCATGCCCGAGGTCAGGAAGACGTCCTGGTGACCATCATTGTCGAAGTCACCCACCGAGATGCCCCACGGCCACAGTGTTTCGAGTCCGACTTGTTCGGAGAGTTCCTTGAACGTCCCTTTGCCGGTTGACCGGTAGAAGGCATTTCCGAATAACACCTCGCCGTGGCTGAATGACAGCGTGTCGGCCCAGCGTTCCTCGGTCTCGACCAGCTTCTTGTCCTTCTGCTTCATCGGCCCGAAGATCGACCGGAACTTTTTCTTCCTCGAATCCGTGGCCAGCTGCAGCGAACCGTGTCTGAGATCGAGTCCCATCCACATGTCGGAGTGCATGTCGACGACAAGGATGTCCAACCGGGAGTCGTTGTGGGCGTCGAAAACCTTGACTCCCATTCCACCCCACGGTGTTCTCCCGAGCGTCTCCAGCGTCACGTCAGTGAACTTGCCGTCGTCGTTGCGGAGCAGCTGGGCGCGGCCGAACATGCAGGTGATCAGGACATCCTGGTCACCATCGTCGTCGAAATCAAAGATCGCCGCATCGCTGCTCCAGCCCCGTCCTTCGAGGCCGACTGTTCTTGTGACGTCGGTGAAGGTCCCGTCACCGTTGTTGTGATAGAAGATGTTGAATTCCTTGGCACTCTGGATCACCGCGTCGAATCCGAAGCCCCCCTTGCCCTTGAACGTCTTGCTGGTCGGGTTGATTTCATCGAGCGTCCAGTCGGCCGTGTGCATCACGTAAAGATCCAGCAGCCCGTCGTTGTCGTGGTCGAAGAAGATCGCCGTCTGCGAATGACCAACGTGTTCCAGGCCAGCCTCCTTCGTGACGTCCTTCAGGACCCCGCCGCCCTGGTTCTCGTAGAAGACGTTTCCACCACGCGTACTGGCTACGAACAGGTCCTGGTCCCCGTCGTTGTCGACGTCGGCAAACGTGCCGCCCACACAGATCCGGTCGGCGAGCCCGACGCCCACCTTCTCGGTCACGTCTTCGAATGTTCCGTCGCCCCGGTTGCGGTACAACCCGTTGGGTCCCAACTGGTTCAGGAAGAACACGTCCTCGTGACCGTCGCCGTCGTAGTCGGCAACGGAGACGCCACAGCCATGGTCGTAGAGATTGATCTTGAACGTGGTTCCCGATTCATCCGGAAGGAATCCCATGTGGAAATCCAGGCCCGATTCCCGGGCAACATCGCGAAAGCCGGGACTGCTGGTGACGTGGTCCGGCCGGTTGGGAGGCGGGGCCGCATCATCACCGCTGAACCACACGGCGGCGGCCACGACGGCCAGGACCAACGCGGCAACAATTCCACCACGGCTGCGACCACCGTCAGCAGCAATTGCCTCTTCGGAGGCAGCCGGTTCGGTTTCCCCGGGCTGGGGATTGGGATTCCGCATATCGTTCATTCGTATCCGTCTTTCTCCGGTTCTGCGTCTGTGAAAAAGTCCGGAAGATCCTCCAATCACCCGGGTATGATCGGATTCGACCCTGTTCAGTCTAACCTACGACTTGATCGTCGCGAACGTTGCTCAAGACCATCCGCGATAATGATCCGAGGCGGTGAGGAATTGGAGACAGGCGGCCGGGATACCGTCTTGAAGGATCCGAAAATCGGCAAACGAATACGATAGACCCTGGTCACTCCCAGCTGGTGACTCTTCTCGATTTTCCATTGTGCGGATGTTGCCTGGTACCGGTTCAGCGTGGCACCGATCTGTTGTTCCTTGAGGCTTCGGTGAACTCCGGTGCCGGGTTGTCCATCATCGGATTCCTCGTCGATCCAGTATTTCAGGTCCTGCTCCGGCGGTGATCGATCCCGGCGGCGACGCGAGCGTTCGTAGTAGTAGACATATTCGTAGGCCGGGTGCCCACCTCGGAACGGACCGGCCAGTTCGACCGACTGTCCATCGCAGTCGGAGAGCACCCAGCGGGCGACCTCCCGCCGCTGACGGAAGGTCAGGCCATACTGGCCCTGCGGGTCGGCGAGATCGTTTTCGAGGAAACTGTTCCACGAAGCCAGGAACAGGACATGCGAGACGGCGATGGTCCCCAGCACCCCGCAGGCCAGGATCCGAGTGGATCTCCGTCGGGCATCCAGGTAGCGACCTGCGGCGGCGGCGGCGAGCACCAGGAGCACGGGCAGGATAATCAGCAGGTGCTCCGGACTCGCGTTGGATCGATACACCAGACCGGTCAGCATGGGAAGAGCGACCCACAGCCACAACAGTCCCGTCTTCGGTTGCCCGTCTGATTTGGCCGACCGTGTCAACGTCCGGCCCGCTTCTCCGGCAACGGCAACAACCATCAACAGCCCGCAGCCGGCCAGGATCGCCCGCTGCCATCCCGGGAAATACTCCGGCAAATTCTCCGGCAGCACCGCAAACCAGTAATCGAAACTGCCGCTGTGCAGCATGGACTGCAGGTAGTTGATCTCGTTGATGATCGCTCGCCCGAAGTTGGGATTGCCACCGAGAATCGACACCGAGTTCCTGAACTCGGTCCAGCCGCCGATATGATGAAACGCCACCCAGGGCGTCCAGGTCGACAGGCCAAAGGACACCCCCGCAATCATCGGTGACGGCCTGACACGTTGACGGCCGATCCAGATCACGCTGGCCACCCAGGCCGTTGCTGCCAGTCCCGAGAAATGCACCTGGGGAAGCAGGAAACCGAGGATCAGAATCCTCACCAGTCGCCCGCTTCCGCCTTCCGACAACCACGTCAACGACGCTCCGACCAGCCAGAGACTGACCACTGCCAGGCAACTGCCCGACCACAATTGGCGGGAGTAGATGACCGCCCAGGGAGAACAGGCCAGCAGCAGTCCCGCGGCGAGAGCCGTTCGGTGACCGAACAACCGGTCCGCCAGACGATACGCCAGGAAGACCGCCCAGACGTTCACCAGTGCCACCAGGACCACTCCGGTCAGCGGGTGCCAGATCAACTGGTTCGGCAGGGAAACCAGGTAGATGAACAGCGATGACCCTCGCACCCCTTCAATCAGTGAGCCGGCCAATGGCCAACCCGTTCCGGGAGTGGCGGCGACGAGCAGGTTGGCCGTCATGCCGTTGCCGGCCATCTCGTTGGTCATCGGCACCAGTTCCAGCTGCGACAACCGCAACACCGCTGCCAGGACCAATATGGCGATCAATCCCCACGGGATACGCCGTCGCCCGCCGCCCACAGCCCTCACCTTCTCCGAAATCGTGTCCGCGGAACCACTCATTTCGGCCACCGTATATCGCCACTTCACACGACCCATCACGGCGGGTCGAACACGAATCGTTGCCGACGACCATCGCCATTCCCGGTGGCGATCGAGTGCCTACTTTTCGGGGTTGCCCTGCTTGGCTTTCTTCACCGGTTTCGGCTTCACGGTCACGGTCAGTCGTCGCTCAACCTCATCGACATCAGCAACCAAACCGAAATCCACCGAATCGACAACATCCTGCAGGAATCGGTTCGTCGGGATGATGATCGTCACCGTTTCCTGGCCATCGATCACTTTTGATTTCCCACCCGGCCTCTTCAGGCTTTCCAACCGGCCGAGAATTCGCTCGCGTGCCGCCTTGTCCATCTCACCGTTGATCACCACGGTGACGGTCCGGCCACGCGGTGTCGCATCCCCTGCCGTCTCGGACTCCGCCGATGAACCGGCCGAGATGAGTTGACTGATTCTCAGTTGTGCCAGTGCCAGTGCCTGGGCGACCTGCCTGCTGGTTTTCGCCAGTTCGATCCGATCAATATCCTCTTCGACGGTCTCCAGCAACTTGATCAACGGGTCACGATTATTCCGGATCCCGTCGTCCGGGATTCCGGCCACCATCGCACGTCCATCCACGTACAGCCTGCTCAACCCGTAGTGCAATTCTTCAACGATCCACGTGTCATCGACCAGCAGGACTTTCATCTGGGTTTCTCTAGATTCTCCATCGACGGCCTGCCGGGTCATGACGAACGTGCCGCCCGTCTCCAGCCCGATCGTCGCCGCCGAGCCATCGATTGCGATCAGTCGCACCTTGGCTTCGAACCCCTTGCGGAAGGGATCGTTTGGATCCTTGGCGGACAAGGCAACGAGTTGTTTCAGGAACCGGGTCCCCGTTTCGTTGAAAAATGTCTTGCCGTCAAACGCCCGGAGCTTGTCGAGGTCGGCAAGGTCGCTGTCGATGAGCAATTGCACCAGGTCGATCACCTCGTTCCAGTTCTCCGAAAACAGTCTCACGTTCACCGACAGGGACTTCAGGTCCGGATTCTTGAAGATCAGATCGGGCTTGCTGCGGAGCACATTGACGATTCGCCGCGCCACTTTGAACGCTCGCTCCCAGACTTCCTGGTCCATCTTCGCGGCGAATCC